>Ga0169931_10001736_pt1 | contig 35919 bp, 29 predicted proteins | sample Kivu_15m_20L_FD_129675 | JGI IMG/M metagenome (GOLD analysis project Ga0169931, IMG submission 129675) | Freshwater microbial communities from Lake Kivu, Western Province, Rwanda to study Microbial Dark Matter (Phase II) - Kivu_15m_20L... | ecosystem: Environmental > Aquatic > Freshwater > Lake...
AGGTTTTTTGAAAAAATCTATTAAAAACCCTGCACCTTCATGTTGAAATATTAATTTAAAATATTGAAAATCATTTAGTTTGAGATTAACTTTGTTGCTGCTTGCGCGGTCTGAGCAGACCCTATTATAATTTGTTACACTGAGACCCTCGTAATTGCCAACAGCTGAAGCAACTGCGCTCAATAACAATGAACAATCAATTTTTATCCAGCTATTTTCATCGTAATGCTCCCATGCAAATGAGTAATTTAGTCCTGAGGCTCTGTCGCTGACTTGGGTATTGCCTAGGGTATAACCATTTTTTAGTCCATTCGTTTGAACTCCTAAGCCAAAATACATATAGTTTACAGCATCCCCTTGATCAAGTTGTTCGAAATAAGATTGTGTATTTCCAAGGGTCGCCCAAAAGCAGAAAAGCGAAAATAATGTTGAATTCCATATCAGTTATTATTGTATGAAAGAATCGCTTCATCAGGAGAGCAAATCGTTCAAATCAACACAGAATCTTTGGCGAGTGGAATGTATATTGTGCAGGTAGGAGAAGTGATAAGGAGGGTTGTGGTGGAGTAAAACTATTTTCTCCCCTTTTTCCCAACATTTTTTCTTGTCGCGCGAATTTTCCCGTCCACTTTTTCTTTGAACCAAGTGGGTTTGGATGCAATTTTCACGTACACATTGGGCATGTTTACACGTTCTTTTTCTTCTTCCAAAAGTTCGTCAGATATGTCAAGTTCTGCAGGTAATTCAAGACGTTGAACTTTTATATTCATGTACTTTTCGGCTTCATCAAGCAAGGGAGCCTCTTTTTCATCAAAAAATGAAATGGTTGTCCCTGCTTCTTCAGCGCGACCAGTGCGTCCCATCCGATGCAGATAAAATTCCGATTCTTCTGGCATGTCAAAGTTGATAACATGACTAATGCCAGTGATGTCGATACCGCGTGCAAAAAGGTCGGTTGCTATTAAATGTTGTGTTTGCCCGGTTTCAAAAGATTCCGTAGTCGCCAAACGCGTGTTTTGTGCTTTGTTGGCATGAATAACACCTAGATTATTAAAACCTCTCGTGCGCAACATGGTAAACAATATATCCGCGCGTCGACGCGATTTCACAAAAATCAAGCATTTGGTAAATGATGCTTTGTCGTTGAGAAACAATTCCAAAAGATTTACTTTCGTATGGTAATTGGGCACCGCAAAAGCATATTGGTCAATCTGTTCCAAAGGCGAACCCGGCACAGCCACTTGAATTTTTTCCGGTTCATTGAAAAACACTTCAATTAAATCCTCAATGCCTTGGTTCATTGTGGCTGAAAACATCAGATTCTGCCTGCGCTCGGGCAACAAATCCAAAATGTTTTTCAACTGCGGTAAGAAGCCCAAACTCATCATTTCATCCACTTCATCTATCACAATACGCTTCACAGCTCGGGTACTCAAACTCCCATTTGCAATCAGGTCAAACAAACGTCCAGGGGTTGCAACCACAAAATCTACACCTTGCATCAAACGGTCGGTTTGTGTTCGGATATTCACTCCGCCATATACACCAACCACAGAAAAATTCATGTGAATGGTTAGTTTTTCGATTTCTTCAACAACCTGAGCCACCAATTCGCGGGTAGGCACAATAATCAACGCCTGTGGATGTATGTCTTTGGAAAATTTCCAGAGGCGCAAACAAGGCAATAGATAAGCCAAGGTTTTTCCAGTTCCCGTTTGCGCAATGCCCAATACATCTTTTCCAGACATAATGGTCGAAAAAACTTGTTTCTGAATTTCGGTAGGATGCTCTAAGCCTTGGACTTTCAATGCTTTTAAAAGCGAGCTGTTTAGGTTTAAATCAGAAAAAGATATAGCTGAATTCATATTGCAAAGATAGGAATTCCTTTATGAGTAAGCTATTACTTCTTCCATTCATTGATATTCGTTGACAATGTAAACATATTGTTGAATCCTGCAGCAGAAATTGCATTGAAACCATAATGAAACTGGAACTTTTTGAGCATCAAACCCACACCCAAACTAAATCCTGACATGCCGGCGCGATTGGTTACTTTCATTTCTTCACGTTGTCTGTAATCGAAGGCTGCTCTGAGATGAAAATGTTTACCAAACAAGGCTTCTACTTGAAAAACCAAATGATGCATGGTCTTTCCAAAAAAATTAGCGCGTTTGGGTTCAATCAATTCGTTGGTAAAAGGGTCTTTATAAGGTTGCTCATTGGGATCCACATAGGTCAAATCCCAACGGTTGAGATTTTGTGCCAAAAGTGTAATTCGAAAAGGAGCATGTGCCAATTTGTGTGATATTGCAATCATCGGATTTGGAGTGATGCGCTCTCTGTTTTTATCCACATATCCAGAAAATTGTACGCCTGCATTTCGAATTAAGGCTGTAACGACTGTGTTTTTATCCGCAAAATTAAGCGTTCCTGAAAAATCCAAGGTCATTCCAAATGCCTGATAGGTTTCTAAGGTTGAAAATGCAAAGTTCAAATTGGCGCCAACAGAAACCACCTCATTGATGTGTTGCCCGTAACCCGCGCTCGCAATTACGTCCCCAGCATGAAAGTCTCCTGCGATTTCACCACTAGGCAAGGTCAAATTCATCTTTCCATAGGATGCATACCGGAAACTGGTGCTGATAAACTTGTTGTCCGAAAGTTGATGGGCATAGCCAAATTGACCGTAATTGATGCCGCTAGCCAAAATGCTGTGACTAAAAACCGCCCGTTTGTGGCTCATCTTATTCAACAAAGATGGTGCGTGCAATCCTATACTTACATCGTCATCCATTGCGTTTATGGCATTGCCACCAAGCGCTACATGTCGAGCAGAATAGGGTAGGTTCAAAGATACAAATGTCCCTTCACCGCCAATTTGAGCGAAAATGGATAATGAGAATGTCAACAGAAAAATTTGAAAAAGAATCTTCATCATGCCTAGCAATTTGGAAAACAAACGAACGAAATTAAGAAATATTGAATGAGAAACAAAAAACCTGCGAATCGAAGGCTTTATTTTCGCTTTGGATTTCAAGCATTATAGACAAAAGAATCTACAATAATTCTAAGAATCTTTTGAATTTAAAAAACTAATGTTAAATTTGGCACTCAAACCATCACTATGAATTTCCTGAACACAAGTAAAATCTCTTTACTGATCGTGCCTGCGCTGCTTTCAGCGTTCTTATTTTCATGCAAAAAAGATAAACCGGAAATCCCTGATGTTCCGCCACTACCAGATACAGGAGTTTCGGTGGATTTGTCTCAAGTACCTTATCCGAATCTATCTGATTATCGTTTTTTTGAGGGCGATATGAAAAATCAGATACCTGTGGATGGCGTATTGCCTTATGAACCAATCACGCCTCTTTTTACGGATTATGCCAAGAAAAAGCGATTTGTTTGGATGCCAGCTGGTGTAAAAGCCAATTATGTTGATGACAACAAAATTTTGGATTTACCTGTGGGTTCGGTTATCATTAAAACATTTTATTATGATAATGTTCTGCCAGACGACGTAACGAAAATCATGGAAACACGTCTGATGATTAGAAAATCTACCGGGTGGATTTTTGCGGAATATGTTTGGAACGAAGAACAAACGGAAGCTGTACTTGATATGGATGGAAGCTACCAAAATATATCATGGATGCAAAATGGCACAGAAATGTCGGCCAATTATCGTCTTCCTTCTGATACCGAATGTTTGATTTGTCACAAATTCCAAACCAATCCTATTCCAATAGGAATCAAACCACAGCATCTAAACAAATCATTGCAATATGCGGATGGAGAAATGACCCAACTTCAAAAATGGGTGAGTGTTGGTTACCTGAACGGACCAATTCCAACGGACATTTTAACCGTTGTGGATTACAAGGATGAAAGCAAACCTTTGCGCGATAGATTGCGTTCCTATTTGGATATGAATTGCGCGCATTGTCATGCTGAAAATAGCCACTGCGATTATCGTCCGATGCGTTTGGCTTTCTCAGAAACTGTTCTTTCTATCAACATGGGCGTTTGTGTTGAGCCAGATGAATTTATCAACGCCTCCTTAATTAATATTATTACGCCAGGTAACATCAACAAATCCATGATGCATTTCCGTTTGGCTTCTACAGAAGAGTCGAGTAGAATGCCTTTGCTCGGACGTTCGTTAGTGCATCAAGAGGGAGTTGACTTATTGACACAATACATCCAATCGATATCCGATTGCGATTAATTTTTAAAATCCAAAACGTTAAACCAAAACTAAAATCATGAAAAAACAACTATTATTTTTAGGAGCAGCCCTTTCGCTAGCCAGCTCTACTTGGGCGCAAAACACCTGTGCCACAGCACAAGTAATTACAGCGGGCACCTACAACACCGGCACCATCAATGGAACTGATGTGCCAAATCCCGTGTGTGCAAGCGGCGGCGGTGGTGCTACTGCAGGCGAGTGGTATAAATATACGCCAACTCAGAACTATCAAGTAACAGTTACAACTGATTTATCGAGCAACCCGAATGTGGACAATAGAGTTCATGTTTACACAGGTACTTGCGGCGCTTTGGTTTGTTTGGCTGGCGACGATGATAGCGGATCAGGAGAGTTGTGTGTTGTTTCATTTAATGTTACAGCAAACACAGATTATTTCATAGCATTCGACAATAAGTGGACGAATACTGGATTTAATTTTCAATTGATTGAAAATGCTCCACCACCGCCTGCTCAAATTAGTTTTACTTCACAGGTCTATCCGAATATTGCTGGACAATACAAGATAGCAATTGCCGATATGAATGGTGATTATTTGGACGATATTGTTTCTATATCTTCAACATCTGTGAATATTTTGTATCAGCAAACAGATGGTTCTTTCGTTCAGGGAACAATCACAACGACTGCTGCTCAGTTTCTTCCAACTTGGAGTATGGCTATTGCAGATTACAACAAAGACGGATTCAACGACTTGATGTATGGTAGTGGAAATGGCGTAACTTTTTTCAGATCGAATAGCACTGGAACAGCTTTCACACAACAATCAACAACAAACTACATTTTCGTTCAACGCTCTACTTTCGTGGATATTAATAACGATGGGAACTTGGATGCATTTGCATGCCACGACGTTGCTCCAAACGTTTATTTCTTGAACGACGGTAATGGGAATTTATCTTGGAACCAAGGTGGTTTTGGTGACCACCCAACTGGTGGACACTACGCGACAATTTGGTTCGATTACGACAATGACGGAGATGTAGATATGTTTATTTCAAAATGTAGTGGTGGTGGACAAGGTCAAGCTGCGAGATTCAACGAATTTCATAGAAATAATGGCGATGGAACTTTCACAAATGTCTCTACAGCTGCTAACATGAACCACGGTAACCAAACATGGTCTTCAGCTGTTAATGATTTCGACAATGACGGATTTATGGATGTTATTGTAGGTGTAAGTAATTTCCAAAATAACGGAACACATTTGTTTATGCGTAACAATGGTGATGGCACCTTCACAGATATTGCTGCTGGAAGCGGTTGGGATACTTATGGAGGCACATCTATCGAGTTTGTTTCTTTCGATTTCAATAACGATGGTTGGGCAGATGTTTTCACAAACCAAGGTAACCAAGGTAGAATCTTCTTGAATAATGGAGATAACACCTTTACTAATGTGGCTGTTACACCAAACTTTGGTGCTGTAGGTGATTTGAATAATGACGGTTTCTTGGATATTCAAAATGGAACAACAGTGTTTTATAATGTGCCAAACGACAACAACTGGATTAAAATGAATTTGAAAGGTATCGAAAGCAACAGCAACGGTATCGGAGCACGTGTTGAAATTCATGGTGCATGGGGTAAGCAAATTCGCGACGTTCAGTCGGGTGTGGGCTTTAGACACATGAGCACACTCAATCCTCATTTTGGTATTGGTCAGGCAACAGCTATCGATTCAGTTATTATTCGTTGGCCTTCTGGTAAAGTTGATATGATCTGTAATCCTGCTATCAATACAACATTGTATATCGAAGAAGGAAGTGGCTTGGCTCCAATTGCAGATTTTTCAGCTTCTGCTGCTGAGGTAACATCAGGCGAAGTAGTAGCTTTCACAGACGAATCAACGCTTTGCCCAAATGCTTGGTCATGGGATGTTCAACCAGCAACTGGATGGGTTTATACAAACGGAACAACGGCGAATTCAGAAAATCCTGAAATTCAGTTCAATAATTATGGTTTGTACACAATTACCTTGATTGCTTCTAATCAAAATGGAGAGAGCGAGCAAAATCCAACTGCACAAGTGATGGTGAACTCAGGTGTTGGTCTAGATGCATATTTATCTTCAGCGATTCATGTTTATCCTAATCCAACTTCAGGTCAATTGAATATTGAATTTGCTGGTAATTTGGATAACGCTCGTTTGGCTGTTGTGTCAACTATTGGCGCAGAGGTAATGAGTTATGCCGTTGTACCGAATTCCATTGACGTTAATGCACTGAGCAATGGCACCTACTTCTTGGTGATTTTGTTGCCCAATGGAGAAAAGCATACCACGCTTTTTGTTAAAAAATAAAATTCAGCAACTCCCGGTTTTCGTTTAAATCGGGAGTTTTTTTTGACTATTCATCTCTTAAAATTATTTTTATGAAAAAACAACTATTTTTGATTGTAACTTCGGTTCTTTTTAGTCAAATTTCTTTGGCTCAAAGTACTTGCGCAACCGCTGAAATTGTCACTGCAGGCACGTATAGTTTTACGTCTGTTGATGGCACTGAAGTTCCGATGCCTGTTTGCGCTAGTGGTGGAGAGGGTGCAACCATGGGGAAATGGTTTAAGTTTAATTCTCCTGAAAGTGTACAAGTAACTGTTACTACTGATTTTCCAGATATCAACGGAAATATCGATAATCGTGTTCATATATATAATGGTACTTGTGGTGCCTTAAATTGTGTAGCTGGCGATGATGATGGTGGCACTGGTTTTTTGTGTGTTGTGGGCTTCAATGCTATTGCAAACACTGATTACTATATCGCATTTGATAACAGATGGAATACCAATAATCCCAACAATGGATTCACTTTTGAGGTCATTACTGCACCAATGCCTCCTGCTCCGCCAGTGAGCTTTTTGACGCAAAACTATCCCAATATTATAGGAGCATATAAAATTGCAGTTGCCGACATGAATGGTGATTATCTCGATGATATCGTTTCGGTTTCTGGTACGTCTGTGAATATTTTGTATCAACAAACGGATGGCTCATTTATTCAAAACACCATCGCTACAGATCAAGCACAATTTGAACCTTCGTGGAGTATGGCCATTGGCGATTATAACAAAGATGGTTATAATGATTTGTTGTATGGCGGTGGAAATGGCGTTACCTTTTTCTATTCCAACAGCACAGGAACGGAATACACGCAGTGGTTTGTTACCAATTATGTGTTTTCACAACGCAGCAATTTTGTAGATTTAAATAACGATGGACATTTGGATGCATTTGTTTGCCATGACGTTGCGCCAAACGTATTTTATATGAACGATGGTAACGGCAATTTAACCTATAATCAAGGTGGAATTGGCGATCATCCAAATGGGGGGAATTATGGCTCAATTTGGATTGACTATGACAATGATGGCGATCAAGACTTATTCATTGCCAAATGTCGTGGTGGTCAAAATACCGCTAAATTGAACGAACTTCACAGAAACAATGGAGATGGAACTTTCACGAATGTTTCTGTTCTTGCCAATATGAATCATCCCAACCAGTCTTGGTCTTCAGCTTGGAATGATTTTGACAATGATGGTGATATGGATGCAGTAATTGGTGCAAGCACTTTCACAGATGGCGGACATTTGTTTATGCGCAACAATGGCGACGGTACTTTTACTGATATTGCTTTAGGAAGTGGCTGGGATACTTATGCCGGCACTGCTATTGAGTACGTTTCATACGATTTTAACAATGATGGTTGGGCAGACGTTTTTACCAACGGACGCATGTTTATCAATAACGGCGATAATACTTTTACTGCTCAGGTGATTCAACCTTCAGTAGGCGCTATTGGTGATTTGAACAACGACGGATTTTTGGACATTCAAAATGGCAACACGATTTATTTTACTCAACCCAATGGCAATAATTGGATCAAAATGAACTTGAAAGGCATTCAAAGCAATAGCAATGGTATTGGTGCTCGTGTAGAAATTCACGGCGCATGGGGTAAACAAATTCGCGATGTTCAGTCTGGTGTTGGTTTCCGACATATGGGCACTTTGAACCCGCATTTTGGCATTGGTCAGGCAACTGAAATTGATTCTGTTATTGTTCGTTGGCCTTCTGGCAAAATCGATGTGATTTGTGATGCCGCAATCAACACAACACTTTATATTGAAGAGGGGAGCGGTGTTTTACCTGTAGCAGATTTCACGGTTTCAGATAACGATTTGTTGCCTGGTCAAAGCGCAGAATTCACCGATGAATCGGCTACCTTATGTCCAATTTCATGGTCTTGGAGCGTTCAACCTCCAATGGGTTGGGTGTATGTGAATGGAACAAGTGCCTCAAGTCAAAATCCTGAAATTCAATTCAATAATATTGGTATTTATACAGTTAGTTTGGTTGTCACGAATGGTAATGGTCAAAGTTTGGAAAATCCTACCGAGCAAATTAATGTGACAACGGGTGTTGGTATTGATGAAAATCTAGATCAACTTTTGACGATTTACCCAAATCCTACAACTGATGAATTGAATATATCATTTGCTGGAAATATAGAAGGGGCACAATTGTCTGTCGTTTCTACAATAGGAGCTGAGGTTTTAAGTTTTGATGCCATACCCAATAGCATTAATGTAGCACTCTTGAGCAACGGTACTTATTTCTTAGTTTTGGTTTTACCCAATGGTTCAAAAACCACAAAGCTTTTTGTGAAGCAATAAAATAAATTGAAAATGTTCTTTGCTCCCGATTTCAATAATGAGGTCGGGAGTTTTTTGTTAACGTTTTCTTCAAGTTGTGAATATCTTGTGAGGAACATTAAACTCGTCTTAGCTTATTTTTCCTTTACTTTACCGCGATTTCAATGCTATGAAAAATTTTTTATTATTTGTTGCGCTGATTTTTTGTACAATCATTAGCGCTCAAAACGAAATAACCTTAATTGTCAAGGAACAGGAGAACAAGCAACCCATTTTGAATGCTAGAATTGAGCTTCAAGATGGACGCAAGTTTTTGACCAACTTCGAAGGAAAAGCGCGCATTACAAATGTTGAACTTCCGCTGCGTTTTGTATTATTTGCTATAGGTTTTCAAACAGATACCCTGCAAATTGACACATTTGGATCGCACGAGATTTTTATGCGCCCCAAAGAAAAAACTACTCAAGCTGTTATTGTTTCCGCCTCAAGAAGAGAACAAAATGTGGAGGAAGTGCCTGTTTCAATGGAAATACTAACACCAGCCATTTTATCAAACAAGGGGCTGACAAGTTTGGATCAAATGGTAGATCAAAGTCCAGGCGTTTATTCGATGGACGGTCAAGTGAGCATTCGCGGCGGTGGAGGTTATTCTTACGGCGCGGGGAGTCGAGTTTTACTCGTTTGGAATGGTATTCCAATGATGTCACCCGATATTGGTGATGCCAAATGGGGCTCAATTCCAGTTGAACAAACAGATCAAATCGAAATCATGAAAGGAGCGTCTTCCGTGCTCTATGGTAGTGGTGCTTTGAATGGTACAATTGCATTAAGCGAACGTGAACCCAGCAAAGAAGGTGATTTGAAAGCAAGAGTTCAATACGGACTTTACGACATTCCAAAGCGACCTGAATTACAATGGTGGACACGCAGCCCCAGGATGACTATGGCAGATGTTTATTATGGAAAGTCATTCAAAAGATTAGGCACGTCAATTGGTGTGCATGGTATGTGGAATCAAGGCTACAAGCAGGGTGAAAAGGAAAACCGCGTCCGTGTTAACGGTTCGGTTTATTATCGTTTTGGGGAACATATGCGCACCAAGGCTGGAATTAGTTACAATTTTCAATATGAAGAAACCGGGTTGTTTGTGCTCTGGAAGAATGGAAATGAGGCGCTTGTACCTATGGATAACACCCTCAGCGAACAACGTTCTATCCGTTTGAATGTTGATCCTTATTTGATGTTTTTTGATAAAAAACAAAACAAACACAATCTGCGAACAAGATATTATTTGGTTTCCACAGGTAGTTTGGGGAATTTGTATTCTGCCTCAAAAGCAGAAAGCTATTATGCTGATTATCAATTCTCTAAAAAGTTTGAAAAAGATGGCGCGCTTACGGCTGGTGTCACAAGTGTCACAAATACAATCGTGGCTTCCATATTTGGGAACCACCGTTCGCAAAATTTCGCAGCCTATTCTCAGGCAGATTTTAAAATTAAAAAAATAGATTTCACGGCTGGTATGCGTCTCGAGTATATGCAACAAGACACCTTTGAGGTCGATTCTAAATTCACGATTGGCGGTTTTGATTTACCTATTTACCCAATTGTGCGAGCGGCCATGCATTATCAGCCCTTTAAGTTGTCGCATGTCCGCGCGTCTTACGGACAAGGTATTCGTTTTCCATCGGTTGCCGAGCGTTTTGTATCCACCTCGGTTGGTGCACTCATTATTTTCAATAATCCTGATTTACGTCCTGAAACAGGTTGGTCGGGCGAAATAGGCTGGAAACAAATTGTGCCACTGGAAAACTGGAAAGCAGCCATTGATGTGGCCGGATTTATCAACCAATACAGCAACATGACGGAGTTTACTTTTGGGGTATATAATCCAGATTCGATTACGCTTTCTGTGAATCCAGATGATATAGGTTATATCGGAAATTGGGTCGGTTTTCAAGCGCAAAATGCAGAAAGAGCGCGCATCACCGGACTTGAGTTTTCCTTCAATAGCCAAGGTAAAATTAAAGAAGTGGAGTTGTTGACTTTGTTGGGATACACCTATATGAATCCGATTTCGCTCAACCAAGATTCTGCCTATCGAGCCTCTTTTTCAGATCCCGATTCTGATATTTTGAAATACAGGTTCAATCATCTTTTTAAGGCTGATGTGCAATTAAAATGGCGCAAATATGGCTTTGGTGTTTCAAGTCGATACAACAGTTATATGTCCAATATTGATTTGGTTTTCGAATCGAGTTTGTTTGGTCAAGAACTGCTGCCTGGCCTAAAGGATTATCGCGAAATTTACAACAAAGGTGTTTTTGTATTTGACATGCGTTTGCTGTATGATATTACCAAAGATTTTTCAGTGAATTTTATCTTGAATAACTTGTTTAATGCAGAATACGTGAGTCGCCCGGGAGATGTGCAGCCACCGCGCTCCTTTTTAGTGCAGTTGCGTTACGGGATTCATTAGTTTTGCAATATGTTTGTACAACACAACACCGTTTCAAGTTGTTTGGCTTTTGTCAAAGACCGTTTGGAAAACCAATTTTCTGTTACTGAAATCCGGCAAATACAGCGGCAAATTTTTGAAAAAATATTCGCTTGGTCGCCTACAGATTTAATGCTCAATCAAAATCAAAGGCTCACAGAATCTGAACTGCTTTTGGTGCGAGACTTTGTGAAACGACTCCAGAATCATGAGCCTTTACAATACATCATGGGCTACACGCAGTTTTGTGATTTAAAAATTTTGTGTGACGCAAGAGCCCTAATCCCAAGACCTGAGACAGAAGAATTGGTTTATAAAATTTTAGAACATGACCGTTCAGTTTATCCAGATTTCAGTGTCCTTGATTTATGCACAGGCTCAGGCTGTATTGCATTGGCCTTAAAATCAGCTTGTAAAGAATCGCACGTTTGTGGTGTAGATTTATCTGAAGAAGCTTTAGATTTGGCTCAAAGCAATGCAAAAGAGCTCCTTTTGGACGTGCATTGGCGCAACGAAGATGTTTTGCATATTTCAAGTGAATCGCCACTGAAACAACAGCAATGGGATATTATTGTATCCAATCCGCCTTATATTCCAGAACACGAAAAAACGAAAATGGAATCCAATGTACTTGATTTTGAGCCGCATCTGGCACTTTTTGTACAAAATCATGAGCCCATAATTTTTTATCAACGCATCATTGCCTTTGCGGTTAATGCGCTTAAATCAAATGGATTACTTGCTTTTGAATTGCATGAAAACTTGGCCGAAGAGGTGAAAATGGCTTGTTCACAAAATGGTTTTTCACATGTTGAAATCTTCGAGGATTTGCAGGGTAAACCACGGATTTTGATCGCTCGTTTTTAGTTACTTTTGTCCATGTTACTGGGCTTCAATTAATACGCCAATTGAAGTCTAAAAAAGCAAATTAAAGCAATGAATTCATCTGTTCAACAACGCATAGCTCATTTGGAAAGCGACTTGCACCGCCACAATCATCTTTATTATGTTGCGTCAAAACCAGAAATATCTGATTTTGAATTCGATATTTTGCTCAAAGAATTAGAAACGCTTGAAGCGCAGTATCCTCAATTTGCCTCATCAAACAGTCCGACCAAACGCGTGGGTGGCGACATCACCAAAAAATTCCCAACGGTGGTGCATCAATTTCCCATGCTTTCACTTTCCAATAGCTATTCGGAAGAAGAAATCAAAGAATGGGAACAAAGGGTGAAAAAATTGGTCGGAGATGAAGTGGAATATGTTTGCGAATTGAAATATGACGGTGTGGCAATAGGTATCCGTTATGAAAATGGCGAACTTGTTCAAGCCGTGACACGTGGTGATGGCACACAAGGTGAGGATGTTACCGCCAATGTGAAAACAATAAAAACAATTCCTTTGGTTGTTCATGGCGAATTGCCCGATTCATTTGAAATTCGAGGTGAAATTTTTATGCCCCAAGCTGCTTTTGAAAAATTGAATGCACAACGGGAAAGAGACGGCGAAGCACTTTTTGCCAATCCAAGAAATACGGCTTCAGGAACTTTAAAAATGCAAGATTCTTCTGTTGTTGCGCAACGCGATTTGGATTGCTATCTCTATGGTTTGTATTCCAACGCGTTTTTAGCCGATGGACATTTTCAAGCTGTTGAAAAAGCAGGGCAGTGGGGCTTCAAAGTTCCAAAACCGTCGAATCGATTTATTGAGCTGCATACATCTGTGGAGGGCGTGATGGATTTTATTCATTATTGGGATAAGCAACGGACACACTTACCTTTTGATATCGATGGCGTGGTAATTAAAGTAAACAACTATCGCTTGCAGCAAAATTTAGGTTTTACGGCAAAATCACCACGGTGGGCAATTGCCTATAAATTCAAAGCTGAGCGCGTGCAAACCACCTTGCTTTCGGTTGATTTTCAAGTGGGACGAACGGGTGCGATTACGCCTGTAGCCAATCTTGAACCAGTGCAATTAGGTGGCACCACGGTGAAAAGGGCTTCTCTGCATAACGCCGACCAAATTGAAAAACACGATTTGTATTTGTTAGACAAAGTTTTCATTGAAAAAGGCGGAGAAATTATTCCGAAAATTGTTGATGTGAATCTTGCTGAAAGAAGTGTTGATGCCCAGCCTGTCATGTTTATTGAAAATTGTCCGGAATGCGAAACGCCACTGCAACGACAAGAGGGTGAAGCGCAACATTTTTGCCCCAATGAAACAGGATGTCCGCCGCAAATCAAAGGAAAAATGGAGCATTTTATTTCTCGCAAAGCCATGAATATTGATGGATTGGGTGCTGAAACAATTGAACTGCTTTTTGAGAAACAATTGATCAACAACGCTGCCGATTTATACGATTTGCAATATGAGGATTTGATTCGCTTGGATAGAATGGCCGATAAATCCGTTCGCAATCTATTGGCTGGCTTGGAAGAAAGTAAAAATGTGCCTTTTGAGCGTGTTTTATTTGCGTTGGGCATTCGCTTTGTTGGCGAAACTGTGGCAAAGAAATTGGCCCAAGCTTTGGGAAACATCGACGCTATAGCCCATGCTTCTTTTGAGGAATTGATTGGTATTGAAGAGATTGGAGACAAGATTGCACAGAGCATTCAACAATTTTTTTCTGAAGAATCAAGTCTAGAACTTATTCAACGCTTAAAAAATGCTGGATTGCAGTTTGAAATGGTTCAAAAAGAACTGGTTGGCGATGCTTTGAAAGATGCATCTATTGTTGTTTCAGGAGTTTTTGAACGCGTTTCTCGCGATGAATTGAAAGCATTGATTGAATCTTATGGCGGCAAAAATGTGGGTTCCATTTCAGCCAAAACAACTTATGTGGTTGCTGGTGAAAATATGGGGCCCGCCAAATTGGAAAAAGCCCAAAAATTAGGCGTCACGATTTTAAATGAATCCGAATTTTTTAATTTGATTGGCCTATGATGTATATCGCAGATTACACCCAATGGAAGTCCTTGCTCTTCGTGTCGCCCATTTTTAATAATTTGGAAAACAAGCAGTTTGAACAATTGCGTGAGTCGATATTGGCGGCTAATCCAAAAATTGTGATGAATGCAATTCGCTGGAATGACGACAAAAAAGCCTCAAAATCTAAAGATCACGTGCGCGTTGCCAATGAATGGAATCACGCCGATTTTAATTGGTTGGGCAAACACCGCAATTTTGGCATCGAAGACTATTTCAAGCGCCCTTATGACGCTATGATTCTGCTTTGCGACGATATGCCCAGCGCGGCGATGAAAATTGTCAATCAATCTCAAGCAACACTAAAAATTGGCTTCGATGAGCAGTTGACTGGCTTTGACGTAGTTTTGAAATCAGAGCAAAAAGAGCTACAATCGCGCATTGAAATGGTAAGAAAGTACTTTATGATGCGTTGATACAATGATAATTCACTATTGATAAAAAATAAAAAAATGAACAACCCCTTCAAAAAAACAGGAACAGCTCTCGTTACGCCATTTCACGCAGATGGCAGTATAGACTTTGCTGGATTAAAGAAATTGGTTCGCCTCAATATCGATGGCGGAGTGAATTTTTTGGTAGTACAAGGCACTACAGGTGAGTCGCCCACTTTATCGCAAGAAGAAAAAATGCAGGTATTGAACGCCGTTGCAGAAGAAAATAATGGGCGTCTGCCAATAGTTTATGGACTTGGAGGCAACAATACCATGGAGGTCGCCAAAAAACTGAAAGAAGTAGACAGTTCTCTTGTTTCTGGAATTTTAAGTGTGTCGCCGTATTACAACAAACCGATTCAACGCGGCATTGTGGCGCATTATAAAATGCTTGTAGATTGCACGGATTTACCGATTATTCTCTACAATGTGCCGGGCAGAACGGGTTCCAATGTGTTGGCTGAAACAACCTTAGAATTGGCAGAAATACCCAACATCGTAGCCATGAAAGAAGCTTCGGGCAACATGGAGCAAATTATGGAAATTATCCAACACAAACTAGATGGCTTCGATGTGCTTTCTGGCGATGATGCGCTTACAGTTCCTATGATTTCTGTTGGCGCAGCGGGAGTTATTTCAGTGGTTTCCAATGCTTTGCCAGAGAAATTTTGCGCCATGGTCGAACATGCTTTGAAAGGAGATTTTCAATCGGCCGCAGAATTGCATTATGCCTTGTTTCAAATCACCAAGTTGTTTTTTGCAGAAGGAAATCCAGGTGGTGTAAAAGAAGCACTGGCTTATCGTGGAATTTGCGAAAATCATATGCGCCTGCCATTGGTGCCTGTTTCGGAGGGATTGAAGGAAAGTATTGTTGCTGCTATGAATAAACTTGTTTAATATGACTCACCCATTCACACAAGCCGACATCAACAAATTCATTTCCCTCGTTCAAGGGGCAGAGCGCATAACTGTTATTTCGCACAAATCGCCCGACGGTGATTCCGTGGGAAGTTCTATGGCCATGTATCATTGGTTGAAAAGTTGGAGATCCGATAAGGAGATTAAAATAAGTCATCCTGATGTGGCGCCTGAATTTATACAATGGGCTGATGCGCAAAAAGTAATTCGCAACTTTCAAGACCATAAAGAAGACGTTGAAAGCGCATTGAATAGCGCTGATTTATTGATTTGTTTGGATTTCAATGATTTTTCACGGGTGGGTAAGGATATGGAGCCTTTTTTGGCAAATTCGCCTGCCAAAAAAGTAATGATTGACCACCACATGCATGCCAATCTTGGGCAGTTTGATTTGAGTTTTTCCTTTCCCGACCACTGTTCTACTTGCGAATTGTTGATGGAATTGATTTTAGCCACAGGTCATGGCGATAAAATAACACCTACTTTGGGCGCTTGTTTGTATTTGGGAATTGTAACCGATACGGGTTCTTTCCGTTTTAATTCTGTGCGCAGCGAAACGCATAAACTGGTGGCATTGTTGTTGGAAGCCGGTGTGAAGCATACTACCGTGCATGAGACCACTTTTGATGACAACACTTTGGAGCGTATTCAATTGCGTTCTTACATTTTGAGTGAATGCATGGAGGTTTGGCCAGATTTGGGCGCTGCGGTATTGTATTTATCAGAAGAAGACATGAAAAGGTTGCCGATGCAAAAAGGAGACACAGAAGGTTTGGTGAATGTGGCACTTTCTATAAAAGGTGTTACAAGAGCTGCATTTTTCAAAGAAGAAGATGGTTACATCCGCATTTCTATGCGTGCAAAAGCTGATAAAACCGTGAATGCCATTGCGCAACAATATTTTCAAGGCGGCGGACATCAACAGGCTTCTGGTGGGCGCTTTGATGGGACATTAGCCGATGCCATTGCCAAATTTAAAGAGGTTTTACAACATGATTAGCTTGCGTATTATCGGGGTCTTTTTGTTTTTTCTGCTTGTGTCGTGTGAAAACAACGAACAAGACGAGTTGGTTTTATGGACCAAGGATGATTCTATTGAAATGAACACCGAATTTTCGGAAGAAGAAGAATATTACATCCAACAATACCTGAAACGCCGTCCCAATTGGAACATGATAGAAACAGGAACAGGTTTGCGCTATATGATTTACAGCCAAGGTGATGGTGATAGCGCAGTTCGCAGTTATTACGCCAAAGTGGATTATAAAGTATCGCTGCTCACAGATGAAGTGCTCTACAGTTCAGAAGAAACAGGTCCATCTACTTTTAAAATCGACTTCAGTGAAGTGGAAAGTGGTTTGCAGGAAGGCATAAAACGAATGCGCGTTGGCGACAAAGGGATTTTCATCATCCCGAGTCACTTGGCTCATGGATTGGTGGGTGATATGAACAAAATCCCGCCTCTAGAAACCATTATTATGGATATACATTTCATTTCTCAAAGCAAATAACATGAACAAATACATTTGGCTTTTGTTGATTTTTCCTTTGGTTTTTTCGTGTGATTTATCTGGCGTTAACGACGGTGATCAAGGCGTGGAAAACGATGATTTATATGAGGAACCTGTTGCTGTTGCCCAAGATTCATTGGTTTTTGACAATGGGATTGTGATTCGATATTTTGAACACGGCGCAGGAGATTCATTGCGCAAGGGAGATGTTGTCAAAATCGACTATTCATGTTGGCTGAAAGATGGAAATATTTTTGATTCTAATGAAAAAATAGGCAAACCCATTCCGTTTATGGTGGGCTGGAGTATGCAAACCAAAGGCTGGGATTTGGCTTTCGAGCAATTGCGCGTAGGTGACGATGTTGAAATCTTTCTGCCTGCCGAATTGGCTCGAGGAAAAGCTGGAATACCCGGCTCTGTTCCACCCAATTCCGACAATTGGTTGCGCGTGAAAGTGGTAGAAAAAATGAAAGAACAACACAGCATCGACGGCGTTAAAGTGTATGTTTTTGAACGTCTTCCAAATGCGCAAAAACTCAAAATTGGCGATGAAGTGGAAATTGAATACATCGCATATGCGGAATCAAAGCCCCGATACAGTTCGTCTTTTCAAAACGGTGCGCCTTTTTCATTTAAATTGGGAAGTGGCAGCAACCTCCCTGGATTGAACATGGGCATGGAATTCGCATGTCATGGCGATTTGCTTTGGATTTATATTCCGAGCACTTATGCCTTTGGCAAAAAAGGCAGCGTGGACAATGTGAAACCCAACGAAGCCGTATTATTTGATGTGTTGGTAAGCGAATAGACCAAGTTTTTCTTAGCATATTTTTAACAAACTTTATTCACCGTGCATCATTTTCGTCCTTGTGAAATGACTACTTTTGCAGCGCTGAATTTTTAATTCGGGGTGTAGCTCAGCCAGGTTAGAGTACACGTCTGGGGGGCGTGTGGTCGGAGGTTCGAATCCTCTCACCCCGACAAAACCAAATTATTAAACCCATGCCCAATCGTCTGTTCTATGCTCTAGCATTGACGTGGATTTGTATTATATCCGCATCACAATTAAACGCGCAAATCGTAATCGATACTATTGATACGGATAAAGGTCGCGTGTTGCTCTATTCCAATTTTAAATGGGAATATGCACACGATAAATTTTTCGATGGCATCATGAATCGACATTTGCAAAGCTTGATGGATGCCGACACCACCTTTGATTTAATCAATTATTGGGATACCGAAATTTGCTATAGTCCAGAAGCCCGCAGGTACAATTACGAACACATCAATGATACCATTTGGATATGCGCAGTAGATTCTGTGCACAACCGTTTTGTGATGCCTATAGAAGATGTGGTTACCTCGCGCTATGGTTGGAGAAAAGGGCGCATGCACTATGGCATTGATATCAATTGTAATGTTGGGGATACCATTTATGCTGCATTTTCAGGAAGAATTCGCTATTCTAAATTCAACGATGGTGGTTATGGTAATTTGGTGGTAATCAGACATTACAACGGATTGGAAACCTATTATGCACACTTATCGAAATTATTTGTTGCGCCAAATGAACTTGTAGTGGCAGGTCAGCCCATTGGTTTGGGAGGAAACACGGGACGTTCTTACGGTGCACATTTGCATTTTGAAGTGCGTTTTTACGATTTGCCTATTAATCCAGAGTTTTTGATAGATTTTGAATTGGGTGAATTGCTCGATGATAATGTGTTCATTCACAAGGGTTTATTTACTCCAGTTGGACAGTCAACGCCACCTGTCGCTTCGAGCACAACGGGCGCAGTTACCACTACGCGAACACCTTCAGCAGCCAAATACCACAAAGTGAAAAGGGGCGAAACGCTTTCTTCTATTGCACGCAAGCACCACACCACAGTTGCCAAGCTTTGTAAATTGAATAAAATCAAGGCTTCGTCAATAATTCGAGAAGGTCAAACTCTTCGGGTGAAATAATCAAGTAGTTCAACTTTTCTCTACCTTCGCAGCATGCTCAACGCCCAGAATATTTCCAAAAAATTCGGTACTCTTGAAGTATTGAAAAACCTCAATCTACAAGTTCAGGAAAAGGAAATTATTTCAATTGTAGGTCGCTCAGGTGCCGGAAAGACTACCTTGCTTCAGATTTTAGGAACTTTGGATCAACCCGATAGCGGCGCCATAGAAATTGATGGTGTCAATCCCTTCAAATTATCCAAAAATGCATTGGCAGATTTCCGGAATCAATCCTTGGGGTTCGTATTTCAATTCCACCAGTTATTGCCCGAGTTTTCTGCGCTCGAAAACATCTGTTTGCCTGGGTTTTTAAACAAAACAAAGAGCAAAAAGCAAGTTGAAGATAAAGCGCAAGAATTGTTGACCTATTTTGGTTTGGAAGCGCGCGCGAGTCATAAACCTTCACAGCTTTCAGGTGGAGAACAACAGCGCATCGCCGTGGCCAGAGCCTTGATAAACAGCCCTAAGTTTATTCTTGCAGATGAACCTTCTGGTAATTTGGATTCGCAAAATGCCCATGAATTGCATCAGTTGATTCTACAATTGCGCGAAGATTTTAACCAGACGTTTATCATTGTTACCCACAATATGGATTTGGCAGATTTAGCGGATCGAAAGCTGACCATGCACGACGGGATTTTGATCTAGTTTATGTCGCCAGCACAACTCAAAATTTTTCTCGACGAACAGGCCGAACGCTTTGAAAAACCTGATTTTTTAGTCTAAGACCCATTGGGCATTGTACATCGTTTTGATAAAATGCAAGACCAAGAAATCGTTGGATTGCTGTCCTCAACAATTGCTTGGGGAAATCGGAAATCAATCATAAAAAGTACGGAGCGAATCTTGGAATGTATGGAGCATCAACCCTATGATTTCCTGAAGAATACGCAAGAAAAAGATTGGCAACACTTCAGTTTTGTTCATCGTACATTCAATAGCGAAGATTTGCTTTTTTTCTTTAGCGCCTTGAAAAATGTATATGATAAGCACCAAAGCTTGGAGGGACTTTTTGCGGCGCATGAAGCAATTGCCGGCGTGAAAGGTAGAATTGTGAATTTCAGGACGCAATTTTTAGAAACCCCTCATTTTTCGAGAACAGAAAAACATATTTCTAACCCCTTGAAAGGCAGCTCTTCGAAGCGATTGAACATGTTTTTGCGTTGGATGGTTCGCGATGCTGATAAAAACGTGGATTTGGGTATTTGGAAAAACATTCCGAAGTCGGAGCTGAGAATACCCTTGGATGTACACACATCTCGAGTTGCGAGAAAACTCAACATTACTCAGCGAAAACAAGACGATTGGCGCACTTTAGAAGAAATTCACCTGATTTTGGATGAACTCGACCCCAATGACCCCGCGAAATATGATTTTGCTTTGTTTGAATTGGGGATTGAGGGATATTAAACTCGATAAATGGTTTTTCCTTCGTTGAGTAGCGCCTTCATTTTTTCAAACATGGCTTTGGCGTCAATCACCAGTGTTTCTGCTTCACCAAGTTTGTGCTTGGTCAACACACCCGATTTCTCAAAAATGGGAATCAGAAAATCACAATAGCGTTTGGCAGACCATTCGGGGTCGTGAACTTTGGTTTTTACTTGGTGGATTTTACCGTTTTCATCAACAACATCGGCTTCGAAAATTTCTGGATGATAAATCGGGTAGGGGAAATCAAGCGCATCTTCCAAACAGTGCACATTGGTGCCTGCATTATCGAAAGTGACACCAATCATCAAAATTTTGCCGTTTTTCTCAATCACTTTACCAAAGGGCGAATCCGCTTGATAGGCCGTGAGCGCACCGAAATGACCACGCACAAATTCATCGGCGTTTGGACCCAAACAAGCCACACTTTCTGTTGGGTGCAGGCTGCGTCTCACATGGGGCATTTTTCTGAAATAATCACTTATAGCGCCCATTTTAGAAGCTGTGTTTTTCACATCAAAGCGCGGTTTACTTTGAATGAAATCCAATTGCCGGCCATTGTTTGAACTAGTAGGCATGAGTAGATGTCCTTCATTTCCAAGTACTTCAATCAAACTTTCCACAAGTGTTTTCGGACCTTGTTCAATAAAACCAATTTTTGAGAGCGCTGCATGCACCAAAACCACATCGCCTTGAATGATGCCCATCGATTGAAGTTGACGCACCAATTCTTCTTTAGTCAATCCACCTGAATTGGCTTGTTTTTGTAGCTCAGAATTGCGTTTGTTCTTTTTCTTTTTTTGGATGTATGCCACCAAAAATTTTGGAAAAACCCGATGCGCGATATGACGAATACTGGGCATTATTTTCTTGAAACAAAGGTGTAATAAATAAAACCGTCTTGAGACTTAGGAGCCCCTCCGCTGTATGCAAACCTCGACATTTTAGCATATCGTTCGGCTTGTTCGATCATACAACTGTTGGCGCCATTCGACATTTCAGCGATATAGCGAGCGCTCACAACATCACCATTTTGATTCACGCGTATGGCAACTGCTACAAGGCCATTTGAGTTACTGCCGCAAGTGTATCCTGGATTTCTGACATGCCAATCGTTGTTGTTGTGAGGTTCTCGATCAGCAAGTTCATATTTCACCATTGTTTTCCCAGCATATTGATTACCTCCGCCTTGATTTGCAGCATTGGTATTATTGGAATTGTTGGGTTTGGTTGAGCTATTGGTGTTGGAAGGAGTACTTGCTCCACCATTTGACGAATTTTGTTCTCCACCAGCCGAATTCGGACGACCGCTGGCAAATTCATTAAAGTATTGCTGTTCCAAATCGTGCGCATTTTGCTCCACTTTAGAATCAATGGAGGAACTAGAGTAATTGTCGTATGACCTTTCTCTTTTATCGTTGGCATTGGCGGCCATATTCCGCACATCTGCATTCATATTGGCATTGAATTCTTCTTCTGTGATGACGTGATCTGGGTTTATTTCAATGTAGTCGTCGTATTCTGTAACCTCCGACATCACTTCAAAGGTGCTTTCTGGCAGTTTATAATCATACGTTTCGATCTGTAAGTAGAGCAGAAGACCAACATGCGCCATAAAAGTGACGATGATACCCCAACGGCGTTTTTCTATAAAGTCAAGTGCATTCTCCATTATGGTAAAGCTGAAACGATTCGTTTTTCTTTTATAAGGTAATAATAGACCTCTTGGTTACTGATGAAACGAATTTGGTAATCGTCTATTTTGTCAATTTTTTCACAGTATTCTGGCCAAATTAATGTTCCGTCGTTTGCACCCAGCCAAAGTTTTCCAGTGGCATCTTCCCAACGCAAAATTTCTTCAGTAATTCGATTGATACGTTGCATCTCGATAGGAACGATAATTTCACCTTTGGGGTTAATCAATCCAACCTTCCCCTCGCTAAAAACCAAAGCTACACCGTCCAAAAACGATTCAGCGCGGTCGAAAACACCCATATTCAGCCGTTGCCCTGTTGCATTGATATACTCCCATTTATCGGTAATTTGAACAGCAATGGTATTTGAGTAAAAGGAAACATCGTTGTATTTGGCTTGTAATATCCATGAACCTTTATCGTCAATCAACCCGAATTTTTTTGCCTTTTGATTGTAGGCTTTAGCATAACCATTGTAAAACGAAGCAAAAATTTCCCAATTCGGAAAAATATCCAAACGTGGTTCAATGGCAATGGTTCCGTTGGCATTGATGTAGCCCAATTTTTCATGCAAGACAAATGCGGTCAATCCCTGTGGATTAAAAGCGCCAAAATCGTAAGTGTCAAAAGGCAGAGCTACTTTGTTATTATCATCAACCAAAGCCAAAGAATCGTTCATGCTCACGAGAAACAAATCTCCAAAGCGTTGTATTTCATTATTGTACGTGAATTTTGGGGTGCCTTTCATGTCTATCAACGCGTATCCATTTGTGTCTGATACCAAGGCCACACCGTCAACAAAATCAGAAACTTCGGAGTATTGTGTTTGGCTAAATTGATTCGTTTTGATGTTGTAGAGCACATATTTACTTTCGTTTTCAACCCATACCTTTTCATCGTTGATCAGGATGATGTCATCAAAATCAGGTTTTAAAATCCACTCTCCAAATAGATTCATTAACCCAGCCTTACCATCAGCATCATAAACCACGCTTAGATTGAAACGAAAAGGCAATACGTCTGAAAACTGCGCTTGAATCACCCAAGCGCCCATCGGGTCGATAAATCCATACAAGTCATTCATGATTGCAATTGCTCTACCTTGACTAAAGGCCTCAACAAAATCAAACTTGGGTTGAATCAATATTTTCCCCTCATGGTTCATGAATCCCCATTTGTTGTCGCGCATGAAAGGAAACAACTGAGCATTTAAAAGGGCTATTTCTTGTTCCAACTCCTGAATAAAAGGGTAGTTGGGATAGGTGCTTTTGAAAATGCCGAGGTAAGCTAAGCCGTTTTCACGAATAAAAACTCTATACAAACGAATCCATGCCTCTGAAACATAGGCACTGTTGGGATAGCTTTGTATGAACTTCTCATAGGATTTAATCGTGTTTTTATCTTCATAAAAGCGAAAAATCCGCTGGTCGGCTTGGCTGATGTAGGGATTTTCTGGGAAGTCTTTAATAAAATCAGCAAAGTGGATTTCTTGCCCAAGACGTGTTTGTTCTTCAAATTGAAAGCGGTAGAACAAATCTTGAGCGCGCGTTTGAAAATCAGAAGTGGGGTATTTATCCATGAAGGCTGTCATGGCATCAGATGTACCGTTGGCAACAGCATATTCAAAAGCGCAGGAATCCCTCAAAAAAACGGCATATGGAACCTGCGTAGCCCAAAAATTATCTGCAATGAAAAGGGCATAACCTGATTCGCTGTCCTCTTTTCTGGCCCGCGCAAAAAGTTCGTTGGATACGTCTTGACGCAATGTGGTTAATGCGTCTAATGAAAATCCAAATCGCTGATAATTAATTTGTTTCTTGTTTTTAAGTAAATCAAAGGTTTCAATAGATTGTACGATATAACGATGCGCCGAATCAATATTGTAGAAGGGATTGTTGTTGGTGAAATAAATTTTTGCCAAGCCATAGGCCGCGGGAGAAGTTTCCTTTTTGAGCTTCTTTTCAAAGATTTTCTTGGAACGAAAATAATCGTACATTTCCAACGCTTGAAATCCTTTGCTGATGCTTTGTGCCCAGGTAAATGTCCCGCAATTGATAACAACTGCCAAAAAAAATAGCTTTAAGAAATTTACTTTCAACTGTTCCATCATATCATGCATTCAGCAAATATTTTGCAATTAAGATTCGATTTGAAAAAGTCGCTTGAGCTCTGTTGCATCAGCAGGTTTCATTTTTCCCGCCAAGATCAATGCCAATTGTTTTCTGCGCAAGGCACCCTCAAAACGCTGTTTTTCTTCTTCTGTTTCAGCAAGCAACTCAGGCACTTGAATTGGTCCGCCATTTTGGTCCACCGCCACAAAGGTATAAATGGCCTCATTGGCTTTAAATCGTGCGCCAGTCACAGGATTTTCAACAAAAACATCTACAAAAACCTCCATCGAAGAGTTGAACGCCCGCGAAACTTTGGCTTCAAGTGTCACGATGGAAGAATGAGGAATCGGCGCATTGAAAGATACATTATTTACGGAAGCTGTAACCACCACACGACGGCAATGTCTGTGCGCTGAAACGCTTGCAATCACATCCATCCAAGCCAAAAGCTGACCGCCAAATAAATTACCCAAGGTGTTGGTGTCGTTGGGTAGCACAACTTTTGTAGTAATCGCCAATGTCTCAGATGCTTTACGCGCTTTCATATCTTTATTTTTATGCAAAATTAAGGCTAATAAGCTTGTAGAATGAAGATTGTATCAAATTGTTGTGCGCAGTTTAATGTTTATTAGGAATTTTGGTTGAATGATAGGAATGTAATACCATTTACATAAGAGCTTGGAGAATTTAATGAACTTTTCCTATCTATTTTTCCATTGATTCGGATTTAATGAAGTGTGATACACTGCCACTATCAAAATTGTACGATTGTCTTCATCTATTACAAAATGAGCCATATAAGGAAAGGTTTCAAATACAACGCATCGGGTTTCGTCATACCGAATTGAAACTGCATGAGGGTTCTTTGCTGCATATTGGACTTTGCTTCTAACTTCATTGGTAAATCTTTTGCCAAGACCTTGTTTTTGAGTGTTGTACCATTCAGCTGCATCTTTTATGTCAGACTTAGCTTTGGGAAGAATAATAATTCTGAACATTTATAAATCACTTTCAATATCATCCATTGCTGCATCAAAATCAAGGGCTTGGTCTGGGCTTTTTTGGTATGATGATAACCTCTCACGAACTTCCTTAATTTGCCATTCAGGAATAATTAAATCTTCAATTCCTTTGAATTTCTCTTTCAAAGCGTTCCATTCCTCGATTGGAATAAACACTCCAGTTGTTTGACCTGTGCTATCTGAAATATATTGAACGTGCATCATAGGATTAAGATTGATAGTGTCAAATTTAATGAATAATTCTACAGCTCTATGCAGTGCGCATGAAATAATGCCTCAGGTTATTTCTATTTTCCCTATTTTCGCACTCTCGAAATTTTGACCACACTATGAAAAAAATCTTAATAGCCAACAGAGGAGAAATTGCCTTACGCGTGATGAGAACGTGTAAAAAAATGAACATCCTTACGGTTGCGGTTTACTCAGAAGCTGATGCCGATTCGCCTTTTGTTTTTGCTGCTGATGAAGCTTTTTGTATAGGACCTGCAGCATCTTCTGAGAGTTATTTGAGACAGGACAAAATTTTGGAAATCGCGAAACAAACTGGCGCAGAAGGCATTCATCCGGGATATGGGTTTTTGTCGGAAAATGCCGGTTTTGCTGAAAAAGTTACAGCCGCTGGAATTAAATTCATCGGACCATCACCGCAGGCTATTCGCTTGATGGGTAGTAAATTGGATGCCAAAGCAACGGTGATGAATTTTGGTGTTCCGCTTGTGCCAGGTACCGAATATGCCATTACCGACCCCGAAGAAGGGAAGCGCATCGCTACAGAAATAGGCTATCCTGTGCTCATCAAAGCTTCTGCTGGCGGAGGAGGAAAAGGCATGCGCTTGGTAGAAAAAGCGGATGATTTCATCGAATTGATGGCCATGGCTCAGTCAGAAGCGCGATCATCTTTTGGCGATGATGCGGTGTTTATTGAGAAATTTGTGGTTGAGCCGCGACACATTGAAATTCAAGTGTTTGCCGATCAACATGGGAATATTGTTCACTTATTTGAACGCGAATGTAGCATCCAACGCCGTCACCAAAAAGTGGTGGAAGAAGCGCCAAGTGCTGTGCTTACGCCTGAATTGCGTCAACAAATGGGTGAGGCTGCTTGTGCGGTTGCGCGCTCGTGTAATTACGAGGGTGCTGGTACGGTAGAATTCCTCTTGGATGCCCAAATGAAATTCTACTTTTTAGAGATGAACACCCGTTTGCAGGTGGAACATCCTGTAACAGAAATGATTACGGATCAAGATTTAGTGGAATGGCAAATTCGCGTGGCGCGTGGAGAAACCTTGCCCAAAAAACAAGAAGAATTGAGCATTAATGGTCATGCTATTGAATTGCGTTTGTATGCCGAAGATGCCCGCAACAATTTCCTGCCGAATGTTGGTTTATTGCGCAGATACCGTCCGCCAATGGGTGAAAATATCCGCTTCGATAATGGTTTGGCCGAGGGTATGGAGATTCCTATTCACTACGATCCAATGATTGGTAAATTGTGTGTTTGGGACAAATCGCGCAATGAAGCCATCCTCAAAATGATTGAAACCATTGAAGGATTCCAGCTGAGCGGGGCAGTGACCACTTTGGAATTTGGGAAGTTTGTATTAAAACATCCAGCCTTTGTTTCAGGGAAATTCGATACCAACTTTGTGCCGCGCTATTTCACCGATCCTGCAAAACAACTCGACGAAGCCCAAACGGAAGAATACAACGCTTTGGCTGCTTCTTTGGAATTGATTTGGGATGAGATGACGGAGCAAAGGGCTCAAAAGGCGAAGACGGAGAGGGTTTGATTTTGAGTAGGCTAGAAGATAATCAGCATAATTCTATAAAAAAGAAGCTTAAACTTGGTGAGAAAAGTCCTAAGGTTAAGGCTTTCGATGATAATTAAACGCGAGATTTCTCCAAACAAGTTCGTCGAAATGACAGACTAATGGGGCGGAAGCTCGTCGCGCGAAGCGCGACGATAGTCTCACCTCAGAGCTGTCATTTCGACACGTGAAACGGGGAGAAATCTATTCATTTAGTTTGTAACGGCCTGCACAATTTATTTTAGTCTGGAATCTTGACAAAACAAAGTTTTAAATCAATTTATACAATGATTACAATCTAAATCTGTTTGCCCTTCGTGAATGGAAGTCAAAATATTTTACTTTCATTTTTTTCCTAGCTTTGTTATCTATTCTTGCCAATCCCAATTTCACAAATGAAACGCTCTTTTTCCTTTGTTTTTATTCTTTTGTTGGTGGGTTCGTCGGATTTCACCAAAGAAAACCTGTTGAATTCTAATAAACACGCTGAAGAAATTGATTGTGGTATCGTTGCTCCCAAGTATTTCAGACCCACCAAAAATGATAAAAAGGAGTTTTTTGTCATCACGGGAATTGATGCCTTTCCAACGGTTGAACTGCTTGTACTTACTCGGTTTGGAAGAAAAATGTTTTACTCGAGTAACTACAAAAATGACTGGTATGGTCTGAAGTCGACAAGAACTGGTCGAGCCAAGGCAAGTTACTGTCGTCCAGATATTTACTTCTATCAGGTCACAGTCAAAGGAAACTCCTACCATCCGTGTAACAACAAGATGTTTCGGGACTATTTTATCATCCCTTGATTTGTTTTTTGATTTTTTTCAATGAATCGAAGCTTATTTTCCGCCAACCATCCTTTTGATTTCATTCAATTTCATCAAAGCCTCAACGGGTGTTAAACTGTTGATATCCAATTTGATCAATTCTTCTTTGATGTTTTGCAAGGTTGGGTCGTCGAGTTGGAAAATGCTGAGTTGCATACCAGCGCTTTCCACGGAATTTTTGATTTTGGCTTGTTCCGCAGGCTTGTGTGATTTTTCGAGTTCGCCAAGCATGATTTCAGCGCGTTGAATCACTTCTTTGGGCATGCCCGCCATCTTGGCCACGTGGATACCAAAAGAGTGCTCACTGCCGCCCGGAATCAATTTACGCAGGAAAATGATTTTCTTGCCGATTTCTTTCACCGCAATGCTGTAATTCTTGATGCGTGGAAACAAATTGGTCATTTCATTCAATTCGTGGTAGTGCGTCGCGAATAAGGTCTTGCAGCGCGCCTGTGGATGCTGATGTAAATATTCGGCAATCGCCCAAGCAATGGAAATGCCGTCGTAGGTTGATGTGCCGCGACCAATTTCATCCAAAATCACCAGCGAACTGGCGGTAACGTTGTTCAAAATGCTCGATGTTTCGTTCATTTCAACCATGAATGTGGATTCCCCCGCCGACATGTTGTCCGAGGCACCAACGCGGGTGAAAATTTTATCGACCAAGCCAATGTGGGCGGCTTCTGCTGGTACAAATGACCCCATCTGCGCCATTATCACAATCAAAGCTGTTTGCCGCAACAATGCCGATTTACCTGACATATTCGGACCAGAAATCATGATGATTTGTTGGTCATCAGGTGTCAATTCAACATCGTTGGGCACGTAATTTTCATCATAGCCGAGTTGTTTCTCAATCACCGGGTGACGGCCTGCAAGTATATGCAAACGATTGTCTTCGAAAATAGCGGGCTTGTTGTAGTTGTTCTCTTTAGCCACATGCGCAAAACTAGCCAAACAGTCGATCGAAGCCAAGGTAGCAGCGTTTTGTTGTATTGGAATTATATCTTCTTGTAGTTTGACAATCAGTTGGTTGTATAGGTTTGTTTCAAGTTCTGCTATACGTCCTTCTGCGCTGAGAATTTTGGTTTCATACACCTTCAATTCTTCTGTGATGTAGCGTTCGGCATTCACCAAGGTTTGCTTGCGAATCCATTCTTCGGGCACTTTATCTTTGTGGGTGTTGCGCACTTCGATGTAATATCCAAACACATTGTTGAAGGCAATTTTCAGCGAAGTAATCCCAGTTCTATCTGCCTCGCGCTTTTCCAATTCATCCAAATATTGCTTGCCATTGGCGGATAAGGTTCGCAGTTCATCCAATTCTTCGTGGATGCCGTGTGCCATAACAGCTCCTTTGGCTATACTGATTGCTGGGTCTTCGAGCAGTTGACTTTTCAAAACAGCAACGGTAGAATCCATAGACAAAAGCTTCAAAGCCAGTTCTTGCAAGGGTTTGTGTTCACTTGTTTCCAAAAGCGTTTGAATCTGCTGTGTTTGCAAGAGTGTGTTTTTGAGTGTAATCAGCTCTTTGGGATTGACACGTGCCACAGCTACTTTTGAAATAACGCGCTCCAAATCACACAATTGGCTCAAGTGAAAACGCAAACGTTCGAGAATGACTTCATTACTACGTAAATGATCTACGATGTTCAAACGTCGGTCGATTTGTTTTTTGTCGATGAGCGGCAGCAAGGTCCAGCGCTTCAACAAACGTCCACCCATGGCGGTTTGAGTTCGGTCGATGATATCGATGAGCGTGACGCCATTTTCGTGCGGCGAATGCACCAATTCCAGGTTGCGAATCGTGAATCGGTCGAGCCAAACGTGGTTGCCAGACTCAATGCGCTGAATTTTATTGACGTGACCTGTGCGCTCATTTTGTGTTTCAGCCAAATAATGCAAGGCAGCTCCAGCCGCAATAATGCCATCGCTCATGTTTTCAATACCAAAACCTTTTAAGGATTGGGTAGAGAAGTGCTTGTTCAATATTTCGTTGGTGAAATCGCTTGAAAACACCCAATCTTCGAGCTTAAACAAATGAAAACTTGTGCCAAATGTTTCTTTTAAATCGCTCGTTTTTTGCTTAGGATAAAGGACCTCGCATGGCTTAAAGCTTTGCAGTAGTTTGTGTATGTAATCTTGTTGACCCTCAGCTATTAAGAACTCGCCAGTGGACACATCTAAAAAGGCCACACCGAACTGATTTTTACCAAAATAAACTGCTGCCAAAAAGTTGTTGGATTTGCTATTGAGCACTTGGTCGTTGTAGGCAACCCCTGGAGTCACAATTTCCGTGACCCCGCGCTTCACGATGGTTTTGGTCATTTTGGGGTCTTCCAATTGATCGCAAACAGCCACCCTTTGTCCGGCACGCACCAATTTCGGCAAATACGATTCTAGGGAATGATGCGGAAAACCAGCGAGTTCAATGGCATTCGCCGAGCCGTTGTTTCTCTTGGTGAGCACAATGCCCAGAATTTTGGAAGCTTTGATGGCATCTTCTCCGAAAGTCTCGTAGAAATCGCCCACGCGAAACAACAACAAAGCATCTGGATACTTTGTCTTGATTTGATTGTACTGCTTCATTAGTGGGGTTTCGCTACCTGCCATCTTTTTGTTTTTAGGACTCGCGAAAATACAAGAATGTGCCCGAGAATCAAGGTGTTTTTCTCAAGTTGTTTTGATTTTTTTTGAACAATTTTCTGAATTCACTTTACAAGCGTTTCGATTGTGATGAATCTAGCTGAACCCATGATTCAATTGCCACAAAGACACTAAGGGCGCCAAGGTGTCACGAAGTTCTATGGATTCATTTCTTTGTGTTCAACTTTGTGTCTTCGCGTCTTGGTGGCATTTCTGATTGAACTCACTCCCCAAACGCCATCAAACTCTCAAAGCAATATTCCAATTCCTCGTCTGAAATCACATACGGGGGATTGAAGAAAACGGTTGTGCCCAATGGGCGACAGAGAATTCCCTTATCGATAAAATGCTGGTAAACTTTGTTGCGTTGCTCTGAGAAATAGGACATTTCGTCGTTGATTTCTACTGCGAAGATGGTGCCGCATGAACGGGGATTGAAAAATTTTCCACTGGCTTTGAGTCGGGCTACGAAATCTGTCATTTTTGCAGAAACACGTTGAATATTGGCTTGGGTTTTAGCTTGTGCGAAAATATCCAAACTGGCCAAAGCAGCCGCGCAGGATAGGGGATTGCCGGTGTATGAATGTCCGTGGAGCAGTGCTTTTGCTTTGTCTGGCACATCGAAGGCATCGAAAATTTCCTGAGTAGCGATGGTTAAACCTAAAGGTAAAACGCCGCCCGTTAAGCCTTTAGAAACACATACGATATCTGGCTTGTGTTGGCATTGATTCATGGCAAACATGGTGCCCAAGCGACCCCAGCCGGTCATGATTTCATCAAAAATGACGATAGCGCCTGCGTTTCTGAAAATACCAGTCAATTCATCCAAAACTTCGGATTCATATATGCGCATTCCTGCCCAGCCTTGAACCATAGGCTCGGCAATAAAAGCAATAACTTCATGGCTCTGCGCTAAAGTTTTGGCTCGTTCAAGACAAGCAGCGCGGTTGTTTTCATCAGGAAAAGGAAGAAATTCAACATCAAAAAAGAAGGGCTCAAATTGCGCATTGAACGTGCCGCGTTCGCCAACCGACATCGCGCCAAATGTGTCGCCGTGATAAGCTCTATCCAACGCAACAATCTTGCTGCGCTTTTGATTTGAATTGCTGAAATATTGAATCGCCATTTTCAGTGCAACTTCGGTCGCTGTTGAACCGTTGTCGGAGAAAAAGACCTTGTTGAAGGGATTTCCCAACAATTCAACCATACGTGTGGCTAGCGCTTCTGCGGGTTCGTGTGTGAATCCTGAAAAAATGATGTGGTCAATTTTGTTGAACTGTTTTTGAATGGCTTCTTTGATTTCTGGACGACCGTGACCGTGTACATTCACCCACCACGATGAATTCAAATCGATGTAAGATTTCCCTTGGTCATCATAAAGATAAACACCTTGCGCCCGCATAATTTTGATGGGTGGTGCCTCCACTTTGGCTTGATAAAAAGGATACCAGATATGTCGATTGTCTGTTGGATTCATATCGATTTATGCTTCAAGTAAAAAATGGTAGTGATTTGATTTCCAGTATTCAATAAGTGATTTGGATGTAAGCTCTACAAAGTCGGAATTCAAAATTTTTGTTTCGGGAATATTTCCCAAATTACGCACGGCATAGCGCTCGCAAATCAGCGCTTCGTTGTTGTCGTTGTCCTCACCAACAAACAGCACACCGAGTACTTCGATGTTTAATTTTCGCAATAGATTCAAACTTAACAGCGTATGGTTGATGCTGCCCAAATAATGCCGTGAAACCAAAATTGTGGGTAAGTTTTGTGCTTGCAACCAATCGGAATACAGATAATGGCGTGTAATCGGTACCATCAAACCGCCAGCACCTTCGATGATGAGTTTACCAGCATGTTTTGGAATTGTAAGTTGCTCAATATCAAGATTTACTTGTTCCATTCGGGCAGCCGTGTGGGGAGAAAGTGGCGCCTCCAAAGCATAAATTTCTGGAAAAATCTGAATATCTGCACCGGCCAATTCGTGGATGGTGTGTTTATCGCTGCCGATGGTGGTGCCTGATTGAATGGGTTTCCAATAAGCGGCATTCAAAGCCCGACATAAAATTGCCGAAGCCACTGTTTTCCCGACATCCGTGCCAATTCCAGTAACAAATATGTTGTGTGTCATGTCAAATTTCTTTCAAGAGCGCCAGTAAAGCGTCTATTTCTTGTGTAGTGTTATAACTGTGCAAAGATATGCGCAATCGCTCTTGACCGGGTGGCACTGTGGGCGACCACACACCTTTCAGGGCTATTTTGTGCTGCTTGGCGCGTTTAACAATTTTTTTAATGCGCTCAATATCAGGGATTAAAATCGTTTGAATGTGACGCTGATGCGTATTGGTACGTTCACCAAAATATTTAGAAATAACTTGAAGCGCCTCACGTTCTTGGTCCATGGCAGCGCAATGTTGAACCGCTGCTTGGATGCGTGCGTATTGTTCGGGAGGCAGGGCAGTTGTGTAGATAAAAGCGCGACAGGCGTGAATCAAATAAGATTTTACTTCGGCATTACACAAAACCGCTGCACCATGAGCGCCCAAAGCCTTTCCAAATGTGATGATGCGCGCCAACAATTGCGGGTGCTGGGCGAATGCAAACGACAATCCTTTGCCTTGATAGCCACAAACGCCAATACTGTGCGCCTCGTCCACGATTATGTGACATTGATATTGTTCAGCCAAGGCAAGAATCGACTCCAAATCTGCGAAATCGCCATGCATGGAATAACATGCTTCAATTACCACAAAAATTGTTTTGTCTTGATTTCGAACAAGTTTGCTTTCCAAATCTGCCCAATCATTGTGTTTGAACGCATAGGCAGAAGCAGGGGAGAGTCGCAGTCCATCGCGGATAGAAGCATGTACCAATTCATCGTAGAGCACCACTTCGTCTTTTTTAGGCACGGTGGAAAAGAAGCCCAAATTGGCTGTGTAGCCTGAATTGAAAACCAAGGAAGATTCAGCATCATAAAAATCAGCGAGAAAAGTTTCGCAATCTTTTGCGGCTTGAGAATTTCCTGCAATCAAGCGTGAACCCATGCCAGAATGCGTGTCAAATTCAGGAAGCGAGAGCTTGATTTGTCCGAGTCCCAAATAGTCGTTCGACACAAAATCGACAGCGCAAGAACTGTAATCTGGCAAAGTGCGCAGTTCACCGATTTCTTGGTTTTTTTCTAGTTCCGACAGATATTTGGGTTTGATTTTCACAGTGGGCAAAAGTAGCGCGCAAATTTAAGTGAATGGAATAGTTTGACAATAAAACACAGAATTATTGATCAGATGTACTTGCTTTTTCTATGGCAATAAAAATTGAGTATCGATGTTTCAGGACTAGACATATAATCAAAAAAAAAGCCGCCCCAACGCTATGGGACGACTTTTTCAACCTTAAAACACGAGATATATGAAGAGAAAACTATTTGACAGATAAACGAATTACAGACACATTTTGTTCACTAGAAATGTAAATAAAATACATGCCTGAACTTAAATCGCTAATATCGATTGGGTTGCCTGTGTATTTTCCTGAAAAAACTACGCTACCGTTGATGTCAACGATGCTCAATTCTGCTTCTTCCAAACCTGTAAATGATACTACTGTAGAGCTTGGGTTTGGATAAGCTGTGATAGTCACATTGTCGAAATCATCAATTGAAACTGGACTACTACCTGGAACCAATACACGGTCGATTACATGCACAATACCGTTGAATGCAGCAACATCCGCCAAAGTAACGTTTGAGTTGTTGATAGTAACACCACCTGTAATGTTTACAGTTACATCAAGATCGGCCAAAGTATTTACTGTACCATTTGTCAAATCTGTAGAAGCAACTGTTCCAGCTACTACGTGATACAACAAAACTGTAGTCAAATTTTCCAAAGCAAGAAGTCCTGCAATGTCTGTGCTCAATGCTGCAGCCAATTCTTCAAAAGCTTGGTTGGTTGGCGCAAATACTGTGAATTCAGCAAATGGGTTTGATAATGTTGGTACCAATTCTTCCTGAATCAATGCAGTAGTAAGGTAAGTGAAATTATTATCGATAGCCACGTCAACTACTGTGTTTACTGGTAAAATTACAGCATCTATGGCATGAACTACACCATTATCAGCTTCAACATTTGCCAAAAATACCTCTGCATGATTGAAGAATACATCACCTGAACCAGTTACAGTAACTTTGATGGTGTTTGTTACACTGAGAGGTTCAGCAATTAAACCATTAGCAAGGTCAGAAGACAAAATTTCTGAATCAAAAACATGATAAAGCAAGTAATCAGTTAAATCTTCTGATTCCAAAAGCTGCTCAGCTGTGATGCCTAAATCGCTTAATAGAGCTGCAAAAGCTGCATCAGTTGGAGCCAAAACGGTAAATGTTCCAAAAGGATTAGACAAAGTTGGAACCAATTCTTGCTGAATAACTGCCGTTGTCAAAATTGTAAAACCGTTGTTAATGGCCAAATCGACAACTGTGGTATTGGGCAATAAAACGCCATTGGTTACATGCACCACACCATTGTTGGCTGTCAAATCAGGTGTACTTACTTGTGCTTGGTTGGCAAAAACTTGATTGGTTTGTGTTACCGTAATTTTGATTGTATTTGAGGCATTCAATGGTTGCGGTGTGATTCCATTGCTCAAATCGCCTGAAACAACCGTTGTACCCAAAACGTGATACAACAAGATATCTGTTAAATTATCAAGTGCCAAGAGACCAGGGATATCTGTTCCCAGAGAAGCAGCGAGTGCATCAAATGCCGCGTTGGTTGGCGCAAATACGGTAAGCGTTGCCGCTGGGTTTTGCAAGGCGCCTTGTAAATTTTGTTGTGTAATTGCAGCTGCCAAATACGTATGGTCTGGGCTTACAGCAATAATATTGTCAAACACATTGGTTTGAGCGACAGAAAGATTGATTACCAAGAGACCAGCGACCGTGCCGATCCATTTTTTGGTACGATTGAAAAAAGATAGATTCATTTTCATAGTACTTTTGTTTAATGTTTGTTACTATATAATACTCCCCAGTTTTAGGACAACTGATTAAAGTGTAATTTTAACCAGTTGAATATATGAAAAGAACAAGAAGAAAATTCAGTGCAGCG
>Ga0169931_10001737_pt1 | contig 35919 bp, 26 predicted proteins | sample Kivu_15m_20L_FD_129675 | JGI IMG/M metagenome (GOLD analysis project Ga0169931, IMG submission 129675) | Freshwater microbial communities from Lake Kivu, Western Province, Rwanda to study Microbial Dark Matter (Phase II) - Kivu_15m_20L... | ecosystem: Environmental > Aquatic > Freshwater > Lake...
ATCTGTCGACCCTCTTCGCGGATGGAGAGTTCTTCGCCGATGCAAAGGATTGGTGCGATGCCGTGGCTCAATGCCGCCTTCAACTTCCGATTGATCAGCTCGTCGCTCTCTTGATGGATCGCGCGTCGTTCAGAGTGACCGATGATGACGTAGGAGCAACCTAACTTCTCTAGCATTGCCGCGGAGATATCGCCCGTGAAGGCTCCATTCTTCTCCGGAGAGAGATCTTGTGCACCGTAGGAGATCCGGAGGCGATCACCATCGACCAAGGTTTGGACAGATCGCAGATCAGTAAAGGGTGGGAAGAGGGCAACCTCGACCTTCTCAAAGTCTCGATCCTCAAGGGAATAGACGAGTTTCTGCGTCACCGCAATCGCTTCGAGATGATTGAGATTCATCTTCCAGTTGCCAGCGATTAGCGGGCGCTTCTCGGTGAGGTCGATCGCCTCAGTTGATGCATCCTTACCACTCATCATGTCAGTACAACCAATCCGGGGAGTTCCTTCCCCTCCAAGTATTCGAGACTTGCTCCACCGCCGGTCGAGATATATCCGAATTGCTCATCTTTGAAACCCAGCGCACGTATCGCAGCGGCGCTATCTCCACCTCCGACCACCGTGAGGCCTTCGACTTCTGTCAAAGCCTCCGCTACCGCTCGAGTTCCATTTTGGTAGTTCGAGAACTCAAAGACGCCCATCGGGCCATTCCAGAAGACAGTCTTGCATCCTCTCAATGCATCCGCATAACGTTGCGCAGAATCAGGACCGATATCAAGTCCCATCTCCTCTGCACCGATCTCTGAGATCAATACACGTTTTGGTGGCAGGTCTTTGAATTCAGGTGCCACAAGTAGATCCGTTGGCAGGAGTAGCTTTACTCCTCGCTCTTTCGCCCGCGAGAGCACCTCTCGTACGGTTTCGATCTGATCCGATTCAAGAAGTGATTTGCCTACCGTCATGCCCTCCGCCGCAAGGAATGTGAAGAGCATCCCGCCACCGATGATGAGAAGGTCGACTCTCTCCAAGAGATTCTTGATCACTGCGATCTTGTCCGAGACCTTCGCTCCACCAAGGACCACAGCAAAGGGTCGCTCGGGTGATTGCAAGAGAGTTTCCAAGACTTTGACCTCTTCGTCGACTAGAAGTCCCGCTGCATGGGGCAATCTCTTCGCCAACTCGTAGACGGATGCGTGCTTGCGATGCACGGCGCCAAAGCCATCACCAACATAGAAATCGCCGTAGCGAGCCAACTGCTCTGCGAAGGCTTCACGCTCGGTGGACTCTTTGCTCGTCTCTGCTGCTTCGTATCGAATGTTCTCGATCAAGAGAACCTCGCCAGGCTGGAGGGCTGAGGCTGCCTCCTTCGCATTGTGCGCATCGGTTGCAAATCCGACCTTGCGGTCGATCAACTTAGAGAGGCGATGCGCAACCGGCTCCAACGAGAGTTCTGGTTTTCGCTCTCCCTTGGGGCGACCAAGGTGTGCGAGCAAGACTACCGATGCGCCCTTGTCGAAAAGGAGGCGAAGCGTTGGGAGTGAAGCGCGTATTCGGCCATCATCGGTGATCTCTCCGTCTTTGATCGGAACATTGAGATCAGGGCGAAGAATGACCCGCTTTCCTTGCAGTTCGAATTCAGCGAGATGACGAAGCTTCATTCGTCTCTCTAGAGCTTCTTTCCGATGAAGGAGATCAGATCGACGAGTCGGTTGGAGTAACCCCACTCGTTGTCGTACCAACCCGCGACCTTTGCGGTATTGCCGATCACCTTGGTGATGCCACCATCGAAGATGCAAGAGTGCGGATCAGTGACGATGTCACTCGAGACGATCGGATCCTCGGTGTAGGAGAGGATTCCCTTCAGCGGACCTTCAGCAGCGCTTTTGATCGCTGCATTGATCTCAGCAGCAGTCGTCTCCTTGGAGAGCTCGACGGTGAGGTCAGTGACAGAACCGGTAGGAACGGGCACGCGTAGCGCGTAACCATCCAACTTCCCTTTGAGCTCCGGCATCACAAGACCGATCGCCTTGGCCGCTCCGGTCGAAGTCGGGATGATGTTCGTTGCCGCCGCTCGTGCTCGGCGCAGATCTTTATGCGGGAAATCGAGAATGACTTGGTCATTGGTGTATGCGTGCATCGTGGTCATGAAGCCACGCGTGATACCGAACTTCTCATGGATCACTTTTGCCATCGGGGCGAGGCAATTGGTGGTGCAGGAAGCATTGGAGATGATGTGATGCTTTGCAGGATCATAGGCACCTTCGTTGACTCCGAGCACGATTGTGATGTCCTCATCGGTTGCAGGTGCGGAGATGATGACCTTCTTTGCGCCTGCAGCGATGTGCTTCTGTGCATCAGATGCCTTCGTGAAACGACCGGTCGACTCGATGACGACATCTACATCGCCCCATGGAATCGATGCCGGATCCTTCTCGGCAAATACCTTGAAAGTCTTACCATCGACGGTGATCGAATTCTCGGTATGAGTGACGGTCGCGCCAAGTCGACCCAAGATGGAGTCGTACTTGAGCAGATGTGCCAGAGTCTCGTTATCGGTCAGATCATTGACTGCGACGATCTCGAACGGTGCCTTCTGCTTGAGCGCCGCCCGGAAGAAATTGCGACCAATACGACCGAATCCATTGATGCCTACTTTGACCATTTCAATCCCATCTCAATCAATTCCGACATATCCATTCTGAACCACTGGTGATCTTCAAGGGTGAGAGCGCCACTCGGACAAAGGGAAAAGCGGCTTAGGAAGTCGACCAGAGTTAGAAACTATCCACAACGCCGTGGATCCAGGTCGCATTCTAGCAATCTCTCGCGATTTCGAGCCGCCCCTCACTTGGGAAGCGAAGAATCACTCCGAGCTGAGCATCTCGGGTGAGAGTGAACTTTCGGTATCTGGGATTCCAAGATCGGCAGCGCGCTTATCTGCCATCGCCAAGAGTCTGCGAATGCGACCAGCGACAGCATCTTTCGTCATGGCAGGAACTGCGAGAGAGCCAAGCTCTTCCAAGCTCGCCTGACCATGTTTGATTCGAAGCTCCCCCGCCTCTCGCAAGTGATCTGGTATCTCTTCACCGAGAATTTCCAACGCACGTTGCACGCGAGCAGAAGCGGCTACCGCTGCACGAGCAGAGCGTCGCAAGTTCGCATCATCAAAGTTAGCCAGTCGATTGGCCGTTGCGCGCACCTCGCGACGCATCCGGCGCTCTTCCCAGGCCAGCACACTCTCATGCGCTCCTATTCTCGTAAGTAACGCACCAATCGCATCTCCATCACGGATTACGACGCGATCAACGCCACGCACTTCGCGAGCCTTCGCTGTGATTCCCAATCTGCGAGCTGAACCAACTAAGGCAAGCGCCGCTTCGGGGCCAGGACATGTGATCTCAAGAGCCGATGAACGTCCCGGTTCAGTCAATGAACCATGAGCCACGAAAGCACCTCGCCACGCAGCCTCAGCATCACAGATGGCGGCCGAGACGATCTGTGGCGGAAGCCCTCGAATAGGGCGATTCCGCGAATCGATCAAACCGGTCTGCCTTGCAAGCGCTTCGCCATCGTGAAGGACGCGGACCAGGTAACGATTACCCTTACGAAGTCCCCCAGCGCTGATGATCGCGACCTCGGATTCATGGCCATAGATCTCTGCAATGTCCTTGCGCAATCTGCGCGCCGAGTGTGCGGTATCCAACTCGACCTCGACTGCGATCTTGCCAGAGTTGATATGCAATCCCCCAGCAAAGCGCAAGATCGCTGAGACTTCAGCCTTCCTGCAACAGGGTTTGTTGATCGCTACTCGACTCAATTCATCTTTGACTGAGGAGGTCATCGCCATGGGCGCTATCTAACACTTTCGGAGTCGAAAATGTGGCGGAAAGCAAGGGCTAATTTCTCACTCTCGTGATAGTTCTTTGCTCTGATCTGTGCTAAGTCCCACATCACGAGGCGAGCACCCATCGCCTCAACCTTCTCGTTGAGTGCTTGACCATAACGAGATAAAGAGGTATCAGCCAGGACCACATCGAGTCTCATCTTCGGCGCGAATCTCGCAATGACATCAAGATGATGCATGGGTGATGTTCCAGAGAGTTCATCTCCTGCTGGATCATCGAGATTGAGCAAGACGAGCTTGCGTGCAGGCGATGAAATGATCGAAGCAAGTTGGTCACGCACCAAGAGGTGTGGCATCACGCTAGAGAACCAAGATCCGGGTCCAAGTGTGATCCAATCTGCATCACCGATCGCTCTAACTGCCTCTGGAGTCGGCTTCGGTTGTTCCGGGATGATTCGAATATCGATGAGATCGCCGCGATAGGTACCGACCTCTACCTGACCGCGGATCCGCTTCCCATCAGCGAAATCCGCTTCAATCTCTAACGGTTCCAAGGACATAGGCAGGACGCGTCCGACCACCTTCAAGAGTGCGCCGACTTGATCGAGGCCCTTCACTGGATCTAAATCTCGATCCCAAAGCGCAGTGAGAAGAAGATTTCCGAGGGCATGACCATTCATCTCGCCCTCAGATGTGAAGCGATATTGCATGATCTCCGCCCAGCCCCTACCCCACGCGTCGTCAGCACAGAGGGCAGCGAGAGCCATCCGAAGATCGCCGGGAGGAAGTGAACCGAACTCCTCTCGTAACCGTCCCGATGATCCGCCATTGTCAGCGACGGTAACGATCGCGGTGATATCGACGTCGCAGAGTCGAAGCGCGCGAAGGGTTGCAGCAAGGCCATGTCCGCCACCAAGAGCCGTGACTTTGACGCTCATCCCAGATACCTCTTCACCGTTGAGTCAAACCGTTCGGCGGACATCCCGATGTGCGGATTGGATCAATAGTGAGTACTCGTCATGCCCCATCGCCTCAAGTCGCTCTCTAAGCGCCTCACAGATCGCTACCGAGCGATGCCTTCCTCCAGTGCAACCGACTGCAACAGTGATGAACTTCTTACCTTCTCTGATGAATCCAGGGATGACTGAGCCGATCATCGCGACAGTTCGATCCAAGAACTCCCCAACACCTTCACTCGCGAGGACACGCTCAGATACCGCACCATCCAATCCAGTTAGTGGGCGCAACTTCGGGTCCCAATGTGGATTGGCGATGAAGCGACAGTCGAGGACGAGGTCTGCATCGACTGGAAGTCCGTACTTGTAGCCAAAGGAGATGAGATTCATCTGAAGGTCGACTCTTCCTTCATGCTCAAAGAGCTGATCGATACGACGCTCGAGTTGATGGATGTTCATCTCGCTAGTGTCGACGATGATGTCTGCCTTACTCCGCAGATCCTGCAATTTCTCGCGCTCACGGTTGATACCATCGAGGACTCGATCACTCGATTGGAGCGGATGTGGTCTCTTAGTCGCTTCAAATCTTCGTACCAGCGACTCATCCGAAGCATCGACGAAGAGGATCCGGCTTTCGATCCCACGCCCCGTGAGATCGGCAAGCGCCCTAGTGAGATCGTCGAAGTGTTCACGTCCGCGGACATCGATCACGACTGCGATGAGATTGACCGTCTGTTCGGTCATCTCGAAAAGTGAGGAGATCAGAGCCGGTGGGAGGTTATCGACGACATACCAACCACCATCCTCGAGCGTCTTTGCCACGGAGGATTTACCTGCACCGCTCATCCCGGAGATGACCAGTAGTTCGCGCTTTCCCATAACGGTTCTGACTCTACTGCTCGTCGTTCGAAGCGACATCAGAATCCCGCGTCGATATGAGCTCACCGGTAGCGGTATCGAGGACCTCGGTGGAAAGCGTCGCTAGGTGATCGACGATCAGTGTCGCTATCCGTGGGCCGATCCCGGGAACGCTTGCGATCTCGCTCACCGTGGCCTTTCGAAGCGCCGCGACAGAACCGAATCGCTCTAGAAGGGCCTGCCTACGAATCTCACCAAGGGCAGGGATCTCATCGAGGAGGGAGTCGAGCATCAACTTCGATCTCTTGCTCCTATGGAAGGTGATCGCAAATCGATGTGCCTCATCTCGAATCCGTTGGAGTAAGAAGAGTCCTTCACTATGACGGGGCAAGATGATCGGTTGGCTCACCTCTGGCAGATAGATCTCTTCGAGACGCTTCGCAAGTCCTACGACGGGAATCCCAGAGATGCCAAGTGCCGTAAGCGCCTGCCACGCTGCATTGACTTGTCCCTTTCCACCATCGATGACGACGAGTTGCGGTGGATAGGCGAACTTCGGCCTTTTGCCACCACTGATCTCAACCTCGGAGATGTCGATCTCTCGTTCGAGGAGAAAACGTTTGAAGCGACGCGTCACCACATGGGCCATCGATGAGAAGTCATCCTTGATCTCAGGGTCTGTGATCGAGAATCGACGGTACTCGCTCTTACGTGGTTGACCGTCTTCGAAGACAACCATCGATGCGACGATCGTCGTGCCCTGGATATTTGAGATGTCGAAACACTCGATGCGGAGAGGGATCTCTGTGAGGTCTAGCGCTTCAGCGATCTCTTCGAGCGCTGTTCCCGTAACCGCCGTGTCATTGGAACGCTTCGAGAGGAATTGCACCAAGGCATAGTGAGCACTTCGCTTCCCCATCGCCATCAACTCGCTCTTCTCACCTCGTTGCGGGCTCTTGATCGTGACGACTCTCCCAGCATGTTCACTCAGGAGAGCAGCCAAGGAATCAAGATCATCGCGGTGATCTGAGACCAGGATCTCGCTCGGAATCTCGTCCGGAGATTTTTCATAATGGCGTTGGAGCGCGATCTCCATGATCGAACTCTCTTCAGGGATCGACTTCATCTCGAGCACCCAAGACCTTGAACCAGTGATCCGACCGGAGCGGACTGTGAACCATGAGATGGCAGAGTGGGTCACATCGTCATGTCGAGCGAAGAGATCGAGGGTAAGGCTCTCCGACCACGCAGCATCCGATGACTCTTTCGCCTTGGTGATTGAGTTGATCCGATCACGAAGGAGTGCGGCACGTTCGTACTCTTCACGTGCGGCTGCTTCTTCCATCTCTTGCGCGAGATGGGCGAGAACTTCCTCATCTCCCTTCTCAAGGAATCCGATCACTCCTTCGACCAAAGCATCATGATCTTCCTTAGTGATCCGACCGATACAAGGTGCGGAACACTTCCCGATATCGCCCAAGAGGCATTGGCGTTTACTTCGTTTCGCCTTCTCGAAGTTGGTGCTACTACAGCTGCGAACTGGGAATGCTCTCTGGATCACGTCGAAGGTGCTCCGAATTGCCCAGGCATGGGTGTAGGGTCCGAATCTCTTGATTCCTTCACGCCGTTCGTTTCGTGTGATGAAGATCCGCGGGTATTGATCACCGATGCTCAGCGCGAGATAGGGATAGGACTTGTCATCGCGAAACTGCACATTGAATTCAGGACTCTCGCTCTTGATCCAACTGAATTCGAGTTGTAGCGCCTCTACTTCGCTTGAAACCACGGTCCAGTCGACACGTACCGCGCTCTCCACCATCCTGCGCGTCTTCTCGGTGAGATTCTTCTGGAAGTAGGAGTTGAGCCGATTACGAAGTGACCGCGCTTTACCGACATATATGACCGTTTCATTCTCATCGAAGAAGCGGTAGACACCAGGGGCATCCGGGACTCCAGTCGGGCGATAGCTCGACGGATCCCGCTTAGCGCTTGCCAAGGACTTCCGCCAAGAATTGACCGGTGTAACTACCCTTCACCTTCGCCACATGCTCGGGAGTTCCCTCGGCGATCACTTCACCACCAGAGGATCCACCACCAGGTCCGAGATCGATCACCCAATCCGCAGACTTGATCACATCGAGATTGTGCTCGATGACGACGACGGAGTTTCCGCTCTCGACAAGACGTGAGAGCACGAGAAGTAACTTTCGTACATCCTCGAAGTGCAGGCCGGTAGTCGGCTCATCGAGAACATAGATGGTTCGCCCCGTGGAACGACGCTGCAGTTCTGTAGCGAGTTTGACTCGTTGTGCCTCACCACCAGAGAGTGTCGGCGCAGATTGACCAAGGCGTACATAACCAAGCCCGACATCGCAGAGAGTCCTCAAATAGCGATGGATCGAAGGGATGCTTTCGAAGAAGTCGGCTGCCTTCTCGATCGGCATATCCAAGACCTCGGAGATGGTCTTGCCTTTGTAGTGAACCTCAAGCGTCTCTCGGTTATACCGAGCGCCATGGCAGACCTCACAGGGAACATAGACATCGGGAAGGAAGTTCATCTCGATTGTGATGGTGCCATCGCCGGCGCAGTTCTCGCAGCGACCGCCCTTGACGTTGAATGAGAAGCGTCCCTGCTGATACCCGCGCACCTTCGCTTCACTCGTCTCGGCAAAGAGAGCGCGAATCTTGTCGAAGACGCCGGTATAGGTCGCTGGATTCGATCGCGGAGTCCTTCCGATCGGAGATTGATCGACATGGACGACCTTGTCGAGATGATCGAGACCTTGGATGGTGCGATGACGACCAGGAACTATTCGTGCACCGTTGAGCTTGTTGGCAAGGACCGAGTAGAGAATGTCGTTGACCAAGGTCGACTTCCCGGAACCGCTCACTCCGGTGACGGCTACGAAAAGTCCGAGCGGGATCCGAACGTCGATGCCTTTGAGATTGTTCGCCTTCGCTTCCTTGATCGTGAGCGCTCGTTTGGCATCGGAGGGACGGCGCTTCTTCGGAGTCGCAATCTCTTTTCGCCTGGAGATGTAATCCCCCGTGATCGATCGCTTCGAGGAGATCAGAGCTTCATAGTCTCCGGAGACCACGACCTCGCCGCCATGTTCGCCGGCGCCAGGACCGATATCGACGATCCAATCGGCGGTTCGAATCGTCTCCTCATCATGTTCGACCACGATCAATGTGTTTCCGATATCGCGAAGGCGAGTAAGTGTCTCAATCAACCTTCGGTTATCGCGCTGATGAAGTCCGATACTCGGTTCGTCCAAGACATAGAGCACACCAGTGAGGCCAGAGCCGATCTGCGTGGCAAGACGGATGCGTTGCGCCTCACCACCGGAGAGTGTCGCCGCTGCTCGAGCAAGAGTGAGATATTCCAATCCGACGTCGATCAGGAAGCCAAGACGCGAGTTGACCTCTTTCAAAACCCGCTCTGCGATCTTCGCCTCACGTTCGGTGAATTCGATCGATCCCAAGAACTTTGCGCATTCATCGATCGACAACTCCGCGACTTGAGAGATATTGAACCCACCGATCTTCACGGCAAGTACTTCGGGTTTGAGGCGACTGCCGAGACACTTCGGACAAGGCGTCTCGCGCATATAAGCCTCGTACTTCTCGCGACTGTAATCGCTATCCGTCTCTGAATGGCGCCGCTCAATAAATGGCACCACCCCCTCGAAACCAGTGGAGTAATTGCGCACTCTGCCGTAGCGATTGCGGTACTTCACATGGATCTCATATTCGTAGCCATGCAAGACCGCCTCCTTCGCCTTTACCGAGAGACGTTTCCACGGCGTGTCGAGTGAGAACTTCAAATCCGAAGAGAGACCTTCCAGGAGGCGCAAGAAGTATTCAGAGGATTGACCACCAGACCAGGGCGCAATCGCTCCTTCCGAGATCGAGATCGAGTCATCCGGGATCACCAACTCCTCATCGACCTCAAGGCGAGATCCGATACCAGTGCACTCGGGACAAGCACCGAATGGCGAATTGAAAGAGAAGGAGCGAGGCTCCAACTCTTCGAAGGAGATCTGGCAATCGTGACATGCCAACTTCTCGCTATAGGTCCTCTCCTTCTCGCGATTCTTCCCCTCACCCAATCCGTCCACAAAATCACAGATGACTAGCCCATCGGCAAGGCGGAGCGCAGTCTCGATCGAGTCGTTGATGCGAGAGCGGGATTCCTCTTTGACGCTGAGTCGATCAATAACAACCTCAATCGAATGCTTCTCCTGCTTCTTCAATTTTGGTGGATCATCGAGCATGATCGTCGCACCATCGACGCGAGCCCTCGAATATCCGCTCGCCTGCAACTCCTTGAAGAGATCGACGAACTCACCCTTTCGACTTCGGATCACAGGGGCCAGGACTTGGAACTTGGCACCGAGTGGAAGTTGAAGTATCTGATCGACGATGTTCTGTGCGTTCTGACGCGCGATCGGTTTATCGCACTTCGGGCAATGTGGTCTTCCGGCGCGAGCGAAGAGCAATCTGAGGTAGTCATAGACCTCGGTGATGGTGCCGACGGTCGAACGCGGATTGCGATTCGTTGACTTCTGATCGATCGAAACTGCGGGAGAAAGTCCCTCGATGAAATCGACATCCGGCTTATCCATCTGCCCCAGGAATTGACGCGCATAGGCAGAGAGTGACTCCACATATCGCCGCTGCCCCTCAGCGAAGATGGTGTCGAAAGCGAGCGAAGACTTTCCAGACCCGGAGAGCCCAGTGAAGACGATCAGAGCATTTCGAGGCACCTCAAGATTGACGTTCTTCAGGTTGTGCTCACGTGCACCACGGACGATCAGATGATCCATCACTTCACACCTGCTATCCCCATGTCACGAAGCTCGCGCTTGAGCTCTGCAATCTCATCACGCAATCGCGCCGCTAATTCAAAGTGCAATTGTCCCGCAGCCTCTCGCATCTGTTCAGTCAAAGACTCGATCAACCCTAGTAATTCCTCTTGAGGCCTTTGTACCAATGACTTGGTATGGACCCCAACCGGAGCGCTCGAGCGCTTCCGACTCGATGCGAGGAGATCTGAGGTGTCCTCGCTCTCACGAACCAACATCTCGGTGATATCTGCGATGCGCTTTCGTAGCGGCTGCGGATCGATGCCATGCTCCTTGTTGTATGCGACCTGCTTCTCTCGCCTTCGATTTGTCTCCTCGATCGCTCGCATCATCGAGTCGGTGATGTTATCTGCGTACATATGCACTTCGCCCGAGACATTTCGTGCCGCTCGACCAATGGTTTGAATGAGGGAGGTGGTCGATCTCAAGAAGCCTTCCTTGTCGGCATCAAGGATCGCAACAAGCGAGACTTCAGGGAGGTCGAGCCCTTCACGTAAGAGATTGATTCCGATCAACACGTCGTAGAGACCAGCACGAAGCTCACTCAGCAACTCGACGCGACGCAGCGTATCAACATCGGAGTGGAGATAACGAACCTTGATCCCGCTCTCAACAAAGTAATCGGTCAGATCCTCTGCCATCTTCTTAGTCAAGGTGGTGACCAGTACTCGTTCATCCCGTTCGGAGCGGATCTTGATCTCACCTAGGAGGTCATCGATCTGCCCCTTGATCGGTTTGATCACAACTTTGGGATCGACGAGACCGGTTGGGCGGATCACCTGTTCGACGAACTCGCCTTTGCTCTTCTCCATCTCGTATTTGCCGGGCGTTGCCGAGAGATAGACCTTCTGGCCACTTCGCTCCAAGAACTCGTTGAAGGTGAGGGGACGATTGTCGAGCGCGGATGGAAGTCGAAAGCCGTATTCGACGAGCGTTCGCTTCCGTGAGGCATCACCTTCATACATCGCGCCAATCTGTGGCACAGTGATATGAGATTCATCGACGACGCAAAGGAAGTCATCCGGGAAATAGTCGAGCAGGCAGTTCGGTGGTGTCCCAGGTGCTCGGCCATCGATATAGCGAGAGTAGTTCTCGATGCCAGAGCAGAAGCCAAGTTGCAGCATCATCTCGATATCGAAGGTGGTGCGCATTCGAAGCCGCTGAGCTTCGAGGAGCTTGTTGCTTCGCTCCAATTCAGCCAGCCTTAAATCGAGTTCACCTTCGATCTCCTTGATTGCTCGCTTCATCGTCTCAGGCCCTGCGCTGTAATGGGTGGCTGGGAAGATGAAGATCTCGTCCACCTCATCGATGATCTCGCCGGTCAAAGGATGTAGATGCGTGATTCGCTCGATCTCATCGCCGAAGAGTTCGATTCGGATTGCCAATTCCTCATAGACCGGGATGATCTCAATGGTGTCACCTCGGACTCGGAAGTTTCCGCGCTCGAATGCCATGTCGTTTCGCTTATATTGGACATCGACGAAACGTCGAAGTAGGAAGTTTCGTTCGATCTCATCACCTTTGCGTAACAGGATCATCCGATCGATGTACTCCTGCGGCGTACCCAATCCATAGATGCAGGAGACGGTCGCAACGACGATCACATCTCGACGCGTGAGGAGCGAGTAGGTGGCCGAATAACGCAATCTCTCGACCTCATTGTTGATCGATGCATCCTTCTCGATGAAGGTATCGGTCTGCGGTACATAAGCCTCTGGTTGGTAGTAGTCGTAGTACGAGACGAAGTACTCCACCGCATTGTTGGGAAGAAGTTCTCGGAATTCGTTGGCTAATTGCGCGGCAAGGGTCTTGTTGGGAGCGATGACGAGGGTAGGTCGCTGCAATCTCTCGATCAGCCAAGCCGTGGTCGCAGATTTTCCAGTGCCAGTGGCGCCAAGGAGGACGACATCCTTCTCGCCAGCGTTGATGCGCTTACTGAGCTCTTCGATCGCTTGTGGCTGATCCCCGGAAGGCTTGATATCTGCGATGACTTCGAATGGACGACCACCACGAGGAGTACTCACGCTCGCTCGCGTCATCATGCTCCCACGCGTCGAGGCAGGATCTCCTCTTCCCAGACCCTCTCCACTTTGGAGAGCAACTCCTCTTTAGAACCATCGTTCTCGATCACGATATGAGCGATCTTCCTACGATCAGCCTCGGAGGCTTGGCTCGACAACCTCTTGCGCACCTCGTACTCCTTCAATCCTCGGGCAACCGCGCGAGCGATGCGAGTGGCCTCCGCAGATTCGATCGTAATCACGAGGTCGAAACGTGCCGCTCCATTTGTCTCGACAAGTAGCGGGATCTGATTGACGATGATGGCATCACTACTTGCATGAGCGATGATCGCTTCAGATCGAGCTCTGACTCTTGGATGGATGATCGCCTCAAGGTCACGGCGAGCGAGGGGATCATCGAAGACGATACGGGCAATGGCGCTGCGGTCGATCTCACCATCTTTGAGGATGGTGTCACCGAATCGTGAGACGACTTGGTCGTAGCCTTCGCTGCCCCGCTCGATCACTTCGCGTGCGAGTTGATCGGAATCGATCACGATCGCGCCGAGCGCTGCGAGATATTCACCTACGAGCGATTTCCCTGAACCGATCCCTCCAGTGAGAGCTACGGTCAACACAGGAGGAAAACTACTCGCCTGCTCCCTCGGTTGTCGCTTCGGATGACTCAGCACCTTCTGTAGTCGCTGCGAGGGCATCTGCTGCCTTCGCCTCAGCCTTCTGCTTCTTGTGCGCGACGAAACGAGCCTGAGCGTCGGCGTATTGACGCTCCCACTCCTCGCGCTGTGCCTCGAATCCTGGCTTCCACTCTTGGGTCTCGGAATCGAAACCTTCTGGGTAGATGAAGTTGCCACTCTCGTCATAACGCGCAGGCATGCCATATTGAGTCGGATCGAATGCTTCGATCTCGACATCGTGCCCCTCGTTGGCCTGCTTGAGTGAGAGCGAGATTCGACGTCGCTCAAGATCGATGTCGATGACCTTGACGAAGAGTTGATCGCCGACCTGGACTACCTGCTCCGGAATCTCGACATGGCGCTCTGCCAATTCGGAGATATGGACCAATCCTTCGATGCTATCGAAGACACGAATGAACGCACCGAATGGAACCAACTTGGTCACTTCACCCGGTACTACTTGACCGATGGTGTGGGTACGAGCGAATGCCTGCCAAGGATCCTCTTGGGTCGCCTTGAGTGAGAGCGAGACCCGCTCGCGCTCGAAGTCGACTTCAAGGACCTCGACCGTCACTTCATCGCCGACTGCGACGACTTCACTTGGATGATCAATGTGCTTCCATGAAAGTTCTGAGACGTGAACAAGTCCATCAACGCCACCAAGGTCGACGAATGCGCCGAAGTTGACTAAGGATGAAACCGTTCCAGTACGTACCTGACCTCGTTGGAGTTGGTTGAGGAAGGAGGTGCGAGATTCGGATTGTGTCTGCTCGAGGTAAGCGCGACGAGAGAGGACGACGTTGTTGCGGTTCTTGTCCAACTCGATGATGCGAGCCTCGACCTGCTTGCCGATATAGGGAGTGAGGTCACGGACGCGACGCAACTCCACCAGCGATGCTGGGAGGAAGCCACGAAGACCGATGTCGACGATTAAGCCGCCCTTGACGACTTCAATGACGGTTCCGACGACGACCTCGTCACGATTCTTCTTCTCTTCGATCTCTCCCCATGCCTTCTCGTATTGAGCGCGCTTCTTGGAGAGGATGAGACGACCTTCTTTGTCCTCTTTGGTCAGGACGAGAGCTTCGACGCGATCTCCGACCTTGACGATCTCTGAAGGATCGAGGTCATTACGGATGGAGAGTTCGCGTGATGGGATCACACCTTCGGTCTTGTAGCCGATATCGAGAAGTACTTCCTCGCGGTCTACCTGTACGACGATCCCGGATACGAGATCTCCGTCATTAAAATTCTTGATTGTGCCTTCGATCGCTGCGAGAAAATCCTCAGCAGTACCGACATCGTTGAGTGTGACGTTAGTGGACAAGATGCTCCGTTGGACAAGGGATTAGTAGGGACAGGGACATGCCTCTTGGAGAGATTTCCGACGGATTGAGTGTCGAGATGACAGATCCAGCGAATACCGCGCTAAGAAGCGGGTGAAGGGTACTTAGCGACACTCGCGGGGGTCAAACTGACCTCAGTGGGCAGCGGCTTCCCAGCTCTCTCCGATACCGACGTTGACCTCGAGGGCAACATCGAGGGAAAAGGCCTCTCCCATCGCCGTTTTGACGATCGATTCCAATCGCTCCTCTTCCCCAGGCGCGACTTCGAGGATCAATTCATCGTGGACTTGAAGGATCATCTGCGAGCGAAGGCCCTCTTCCTTGATCGAGCGCTCAAGAGCCAACATTGCCAACTTGATGATGTCTGCAGCAGAACCTTGAATCGGAGCGTTGAGAGCCATTCGCTCGGCCATCTCGCGTCGCTGCCGATTCTCACTTGTGAGATCTGGAAGCAGGCGCCTTCGCCCCAACAGGGTTTCGGTATGTCCCTTTGCACGTGCTTGCCGAACGACATCCTGGAGATAGTCACGGATCCCACCGAAGCGCGCGAAGTAATCATCCATCAACTTCTGCGCTTCCGATGGTGAGAGGTCAAGTTGTTGCGCCAATCCATAGGCGGAGAGTCCATACGCGAGGCCATAGGACATTGCCTTGATAGTGCGCCTTTGATCAGCGGTGACAGCCGAAGGTGAGACTCCAAAGACCCTCGCACCGACTGTGTTGTGAAGATCTTCGCCAGAGGCGAAGGCAGCGATTAGATCCGCATCCTTGGAGAGATGGGCCATGATCCTCATCTCGATCTGACTGTAATCCGCGGTCAAGAGAGATTTATATGGACTCTTAGCGACGAAGCATTCCCTGATCCTTCGCCCTTCGTCGGATCGAATCGGGATGTTCTGCAGATTCGGATCGATCGATGAAAGGCGTCCCGTTGCAGTGACAGTCTGTTGGAATGTCGTGTGGATCCTGCCATCTCGCGAGGATGTGATCAGTCCATCGATGATGCTCGAAAGCTTTCCAACCTCACGGATTCGAAGTAGTGCGGTCAGGAGAGGATGTTTAGTCTCCTGGTAGAGCCAGAGGAGTGAATCGGCATCGGTGCTGTAGCCGCTCTTGATTCGCTTCGTCTTCGGAAGTTTGAGTTCATCGAAGAGGATCACTTGCAACTGCTTCGGCGAGTTGACGTTGAATTCGTGACCTGCTGCGGTGAATGCAGCATCACTATTGCTCCTCACCTCGCTCTCGAAGTGATCTCTCAGTGAACGCGCCTTCTTCTCATCGAACCCGATGCCACGATCTTCCATCCGGGCAAGGACGAGAGTGAGTGGAAGTTCCATCCGGTCCAGAAGTTTCAACTGATCGCTCTTCTCGAGTTGGCTTTGGATTCGTTGACGGAGCGGCCATAGGAATGAAGCGATGGTGGGATCGAAGGGGTTCTCAGAGAAGAGATCCACTTCCTTCGGGACATCTTCATCGGCCCCGCAACCGAACTCCTCGCGCACGATCTCAGCGAGATCCATCTCGCGCTGTCCTGGGTTGAGCAAATAGCGCCCCAGCTCGGTATCGAAAGAGAGTTCAAGAGTGATGTGCTGATCTACTCCGTGAAGTTGGCTCTTGAGCGCGTGACCGAAGATGGTGCAACCGCCAAGAGTGAGGGCTTTGGTTAGAAAACGAGATGCAGATCGGACTTCGCCCCAGATGACGACACCCTCCTGCGGTGAGATGGCTACTGCATCCCCTAAACCCGTTGTAGGTGCAACAAGGATCGCCACTTCACCTTTCATCTCTGCAAGGAGTTGATCCTCATTTACTTTCGAGACCGAGAGGTCGCTCTCTTCTCTAACCGGACTCGTTCCAATAGATACTCCATCTGATTCGCGATCTCTGCTTCCGCTAGGAGAAGTTGTCGCGGCAGGAAGTTTTGAGATCCGATCTCGTAAGGTCCTGATCTCGAGGTCGTCGAAGATCCGTAGCGCCTTCTCTCGATCGACACCCGGCCACGATCTTTCAAGAAGTTCCGCTCTCTCCTCGCTCGCAATGGGCACATCATCGACGAGATGAGTCAATTCGCGATTGAGTAGGACTTGGGCGAGCGCACCGCGAAGAGACTCCCCCGCCTTCCCGGAGATTTGGTCGGCAGCGGCTACAAGGCCCGCGAGCGAGCCGTGCTCTTGGATCCACTTCATCGCGGTCTTCTCACCAACGCCAGGAATCGAGGGCAAGTTATCGCTCGGATCTCCGCGAAGTGCTGCGAAGTCTGGATACTGCTGGGGTGAGATCCCATAGCGATCTATGACCGCTTGGGAATCCATCCGCGCCAGATCGGTCACGCCTTTCTTCGGATAGAGGACGGTGACACCGGGTCGCACCAACTGGAAGGAGTCCCTATCTCCAGTCGTGATCAACACTTGTGTCGTTGCATCCACACCAAGGGCGGCTTTTGCAAGCGTTGCGATCAGATCGTCTGCCTCATATCCCTCACGCTCGATCACCGGAATACCGAAGGCATCAAGGATCTCGGAGATGAAGGAGAGTTGGGATTTGAACTCTTCCGGAGACTTAGCGCGATTGGCCTTGTACTCTGGAAACTTCTCGCTGCGAAGTGTCTTGCGGGACACATCGAATGCGACGATCACTTGATCCGGTTTCTCCTGTGCCAGGAGGTTGATCAGCATGGAGGCGAATCCATAGATCGCATTGGTGTGCTGTCCGCTGGAGGTAGAGAAGTTCTCCACCGGTAAGGCATAGAAGGCTCGATAGGCGAGCGAGTGACCGTCGAGCAGGAGGATCGTGCGAGGCGAGCCTTTGGCCTCATCCTGTGATCTACTCACATCAGCGAGTGTGCCACAGCGAGGGATTCCCTTATCATCGCCACATGTCCGATGATGCTTCGATCGCCGATTACATGGACTTCCTCATGAAACGTGGGAGTGGCGAACTTGGGTTGAAGATGGGGATCGAGATTCTCGAAGCTTCGCCCGACCGTGTCATCGGCAGAATGCCGGTGGAGGGCAATCGCCAACCCATCGGCCTCCTCCATGGTGGCGCAAATGCAGTCCTCGCAGAAGGTCTTGGATCGATTGCATCGCAACTCCATGCCGGCCTCAATAGGACTTCGGTGGGCATCGAGATCTCATGCACCCATCACAAATCTGCGACGCAAGGTTTCGTCACTGGAGTAGCGACCGCCATCTCACGAGGTAAGACCGTCACCTGTTACGAGATCGTCATCACGACAGATGAAGGCGTCAAGACCTGTACCGCGAGGTTGACCTGCCTCATCCTTGATAGGCCGCCGAAACCGCTCGCCTGAGGGTCAAATTTCCCTCCCAAAAGTGATGATTACCGGATAGGGCTTGGCTAGGATTCCCAGAATCTCTTGACCGACCTAAACGGAAGCACTCGACGCTGAGGAGTCACGCCTGATCGTGAGATCTGCGACAAGATCGAAGAGCGCAACACGAAGCTCTTCCCGCCCGCTCTTTGAGCTTCTGCGCCGTGGAGTCGTCATCCTCGCGCTTGCCTTTCTCACCCCGCTCTTCCTCTCTTCCCATGCCTCAGCAGAAGAGGTGACCACTTTTGGTGGCACAGTGCTCGACTCAGAGAAGAAGCCACTCGAAGGAGTCGTGCTCACCGTACGTGACACAACGAACCAACTCGGCACGGTCACGACCGATGCGCAAGGGCGTTGGACTTACTCCGTCGATAAGACCGGTAACTACTGGGTCAAGCTTGATGTGAACACACTTCCATCAGGTCAAGGTTTAACTGAGGGCGCCGGTGAAGAGAAGAAGGTAATCGTCTTCTCGCTCGGCAAGACCCTTACCGTTCTCTTCCCTATCGGCGAGGGCGCAGAGCGCGTCTCCACCTTCGACCGCACCATGCAACTCGTCGTCGATGGCGCGATTTTGGGACTTGTGATCGCACTGGCGGCGCTGGGTTTGAATCTCGTCTTCGGCACCACGGGACTGACCAACTTCGCACATGGCGAGATGCTCACGCTCGGTGGATTGCTTGCTTACTTCTTCAGCGCAGTCGTGGGGCTGCCTGTGATCGCAGCGATACCTGTTGCGATCCTTGCCGCGGCATTTATCGGTGGCTTCTTGCAGGATCGCTTCCTGTGGAAGCCACTGCGAAGGCGTGGCACTGGCTTGATTGCGATGCTCGTCGTGTCGATCGGTTTCGCCATCTTGGTCCGTTACTTCTTCCTCTTCATCTTCGGTGGTGATACAAGGCAACTACCGCAATACGCGGGTCAAGAAGGTCTGACTTTCGGACCAGTCTCCATCACGCCGAAGTCGATCATCACGACATCGATCGGGATCATCCTTCTCATCCTTGCGACCCTCTGGCTCCTTCGCACCCAAATGGGCAAGGCGAGCCGCGCCGTTGCCGATAACCCCGCCCTCGCTTCCGCATCAGGTGTAGAGGTTGAGCGTGTGATCAGGGCGGTCTGGATCCTGAGCGCAATCCTTGCCTCCTTCGCCGGCATGATGATCACAGTCAATCAAGGTGTCTCCTTCTTGATGGGGCAAGACAATCTTCTTCTTATCTTCGCAGCCGTCACTTTGGGAGGGCTCGGAACCGCCAACGGCGCCGTCGTCGGATCACTCGTGATCGGCCTCTTCATCCAGCTCTCCACTTTGGTGATACCGACCGAGTTGAAGTATGTCGGTGCACTCTTCGTCTTGATCGTGATCCTGCTCGTTCGCCCTCAAGGAATCCTCGGCAAGAAGGATCGGGTGGGCTAAATGGATTTCCTCTTCATCATCCAGCAATCACTCAGTAGCGCGATCGGTGTCAACACCATCATCTTCGCTCTTGCTGCGATTGGTCTGAACATGCACTTTGGATACACCGGTCTTTTGAACTTCGGACAGGCGGGCTTCCTCGCAGTAGGCGCCTACACCACCGCAGTTCTCGTCGTCTCTTTTGATTTCTCACTCTGGGCTGCGCTCGGAATGAGCATCTTGGCATCGGTCCTCTTCGCACTCCTGCTTGGTGTTCCGACGCTGCGTCTTCGTGCGGATTACCTTGCAATCGTCACCATTGCTGCAGCTGAGATCGTCAGACAGATCGCACGTTCTGCGACCTTCAATGACACTCTCGGTGGCTCTGATGGCATCACTGGAAAGTTCGGAAAGGCCTACTTCGATCTCAATCCATTCAAAGAGGGTCTCGAGACGCCGATCCTTCGCTTCTCCCCGAACGATCTCTGGGTGGTGATCACTGGATGGCTCCTAGTAGCAGCGGTACTCGGCTTCATGTGGTTGATCGTCAATTCTCCATGGGGTCGCGTCCTCAAAGCGATTCGTGAGGATGAGGAAGCGGTCCGATCCATCGGAAAGAACGTCTATCTCTACAAGATGCAGTCGTTGATCCTCGGAGGTGTGATCGGATCCCTTGGTGGAGCCGTCTATGCCCTCTCCAGACAATCTGTGCAGCCAGATAACTACAGCACCTTCCTTACCTTCTTCGCTTATACCGTTTTGATCCTGGGCGGCGCGGCTCGTGTCTTCTCCCCCGTGATCGGTTCAATGATCTTCTGGTTCCTCTTGGTCTTCGTGGAACAAGTGCTGCGACAAGCTGTCGCAGAGAACTACATCCCAGATTGGCTGATCAACGCCAACCAAGTCTCCCAAGTGCGATTCATGTTGGTCGGACTCGGTCTCATGCTCTTGATGGTCTTCAGGCCTCAAGGGATTTTCGGCGACAAGAAGGAGTTGGCACTCGATGCACGCGCCTAACTCAACCTACGCTGCCGAAGCCCGAAAGGCGCTGGTCTCCCTTGATCCACGTCCGGGCGTGGATAAGCCGGATCCCATCATCGTTGCTGAAGGAATCAAGCGTTCCTTCGGCGGACTCACGGCAGTCGATGTCGCCAAGATGCAGGTACAGCGCCACTCCATCACTGCGCTCATCGGACCGAATGGTGCCGGCAAGACAACTCTCTTCAACCTCCTCTCTGGATTCGATCGCGCTCAAACTGGTTCGTGGACCTTCAATGGAAATGAAATCTCCAAGACTCCACCCCATAAGATCGCCAGACAAGGGATGGTCCGAACATTCCAACTCACCAAGTCCCTCTATCGCCTGACCGTCATGGACAACATGCGTTTGGCAGCGACTGCTCAACGCGGCGAATCGATCTTCCTCTCGCCACTTCGCTTCATCTGGGGTTCACAAGAGAAGGAGATCACTGAACGCGCTGAGATGCTCTTGGAGCGATTCAAATTGATCGATAAGAAAGATGACTTCGCAGCCGCGCTCTCTGGCGGCCAACGCAAACTCCTGGAGATGGCTAGAGCCCTAATGGTCAATCCTGAGGTCGTGATGCTCGATGAGCCGATGGCGGGTGTCAACCCTGCGCTCAAGCAATCACTCCTCGGTCACATCCGTTCACTCCGCGATGAGGGCATGACTGTGCTTTTCGTCGAACATGACATGGATATGGTCCGAGATATCAGTGATTGGGTGGTTGTGATGGCGCAAGGTCAGATCGTTGCCGAAGGGGAACCCCATGAGGTGATGAGGGATCAAGCCGTCATCGATGCCTACCTCGGCGCACACCACGATATGAGCCTGGAAGCGGAGGATCGCTGACCATGGCCGCCTTGATCGAAGCGAAGGAAGTAGTCGCCGGATACCTACCAGGAGTCAACATCCTCAATGGGTGCAACCTCTACGCCAATGAGGGCGACTTGGTCGGGATTATCGGACCCAACGGTGCCGGTAAGTCAACGCTCCTCAAATCGCTCTTCGGTCTGGTCAAGGTGCGAGAAGGTCACGTCACCTTCAAGGGAAATGAGATCACCAACAAACGAGCGGATGAACTCGTTCAGATGGGCATCGGCTTCGTTCCGCAATCTAACAATGTCTTCCCATCACTGACAATCGAAGAGAACCTACAGATCGGAGCATTCCGCTCCCCCGAAAAGTATGAAGAGCGCGCCGAATATGTGATGGGACTCTTCCCTACATTGGCGAAGCGGAAGTCACAGAAGGCGGGATCACTCTCCGGTGGCGAACGACAGATGGTCGCGATGGCGAGAGCGTTGATGATGGAACCGTCTGTCCTTTTGCTCGATGAACCGAGCGCAGGACTTAGCCCCGCTCTTCAAGACGAAGTCTTCATCTTGGTACGCAAAATCAATAAGACCGGCGTCACGGTCATCATCGTGGAACAGAACGCGCGTCGTTGTCTGCAAATCGTCGATCGTGGATATGTTTTGGATCAAGGCAAGAACGCCTACGAGGGAACTGGAAAATCCCTTGCAGTCGATCCCAAAGTCATCGAGCTCTACCTCGGCACGCTCGGCCGCGAATAACCCGCCAGCAAGCCTCCAACAACATTCCAAAAAGAGCAAAGACCGACTTAAAGGTAAGAACCCCCGACCCTCTTTCGAGGACCGGGGGTTCCGATCACTACTGGTTACTCCTGAGCAGGGACATCACCAGTGATGAACTCATCAGCCCTAGCTGTGAATGCATCGTTGGCGGTGTACTCATAGATACCCATGGTTGCGACCGATGGATCACCGTAGGAATCGAACTCGATCGGGCCAGAGACGCCGTCGTAGTCGATGTCCTCACCGTCAGCGATCAACGCCTTGCACTCTGCGAAGGTGTAGCACTTGGTGCCACCTGCAGATACTGCCTGGAGGTTGTCGCGGATGGTGGTTCCGTCAGTTGCGCCACCTTGCTCTGCAGCAAGGGCGATCAAGACCACTGCGTCATATGACTCAGGAGCATATGAGAAGTCAGTGAGTGCTGGATCGACCTCTAGGAGGCGGGTCTTGAGATCCTCAGAAGCGAGAACGCCAGGAAGGGTCGCCTTGACGCCCTTCATGATGCCTGCTGGAAGATCCTTGTATGCCTGCGAGGAAAGGTTTCCATCGACGAGGTAGGTCTTTACCCGGTTTGGACCAAGACCTTGCTTGATCAACTCAGCGAGGACCTTGGTGGTCTCGTCGAAGCCGATGATCGCAATCGCATCTGGGTTCGCTGCCTTTGCCTTTGCGACATCAGCGGAGAACTCAGCTGCCTGTGGGTTGTAAACGATGTTGGTGGAAGTACCGCTGAATGCAGCGATTGCGTACTTCGCAAGACCGTTACCGTATGCGTCATCGAGGTTCATGAAGACTGCATTACCTGAACCGCCAGCCTCTTGGCCGCTGATGTCCTGTGCCATCAACTGTCCGAGGACTGCGCCTTGGAAAGTATCTGGTGGAGCTGAACGGAAGTAGAAGCCGTCGTCAGCGTAGGTGGTGAGGTCAGCTGAGGTATTTGCTGGCGAGAAGTGAACGATGCCAGCGGTTGTGATCTTGTCGATCACGGTGAGCGAGACACCAGAGGATGCCGCACCGACGATTGCGCTCACGCCAGCTGCGATGTGTGCATCAACAGTCTGCTGTGCGATATCGGTTGAGGTATCTCCTGAGTCACCGCGAACGTGCTCAACTGGGTTTCCAAGCACGCCACCTGCGTCATTGATGTCCTTGACAGCGAGGTCGACGCCTGCGAACTCTGGTGGTCCGAGGAATGCGAGGTTTCCAGTCTCAGGAAGAAGTGAACCGATCTTGAGTGGGCCGGAAGCATCGCCACCATCGCTGGAGCAACCAGCGACGACGAGACCTAACGACGCAAGCACTGCAAGAAGAGTCACCTTGAGTGATTTCTGCATTTTTTGCCTCTCGATTGTTTAGACCTCTCCCCAACAATCAGAGGGAGAGATTTGGAGGGGCAAGGCTAACCGGCAGGCTCCTCATTTCTCAACAATTGAGAGAAAATCTCTCTCTCCCCCATCTCATATCGTGGGATAAAGGGTCTCAATCCAGGGCCTTCTCGGGGCTGATCACCGCTTCCGCCACCGCTCGCATCGAGACTCGCCGGTCCATCGCCGTCTTCTGGATCCAGGAGAAAGCCTCTGGCTCGGAGAGGTTGAGTGCGCTCATCAAGACTCCCTTTGCTCGATCGATGATCTTCCTCGTTTCGAGGCGCTCATGAATATCGCGCACCTCTTCTTCGAGGGACTTCATCTGACGAAATCGAGCGATCGCGATCTCGATCGATGGCTGGAGATCAAGGAGCGTGAAAGGTTTGACCACATAGGCGATCGCACCAGCCTCGCTCGCGCGATCGATCAATTCCTTCTGACTGAATGCGGTCAGGATCAAGACTGCGCATACACCTTGGATCTGAGCTGCGGCTGAGATGCCATCTAAGACGGGCATCTTCACGTCGAGGATGGCGAGATCAGGTTGGAGAGTCTTGACTGATTGAACCGCTTCTTCGCCATTGGTGGCCTCACCGACCACTTCATATCCGGCGCCGGCGAGCATCTCCACGAGATCCATTCGGATCAGCGCTTCATCCTCTGCGACCACGATCCGATAACTCATGTGCCCCGAGTCGGATTTGAACCGACACTATGCGGTGTTTGAGACCGCCCTCTCTACCGTTGGAGTACCGAGGCTCTGGTCAAATTATAGCGATGCTAATTCCGGTAAGCAGCCGCGGAACCATCAACCGCTGCACCGATGATGTGTACGCGCATCGCGTTGGTAGAACCGGGAATTCCCGGTGGCGAGCCCGCGACGATCAAGACGCTCTCGCCTTTTGCGACGGTGCCACTCTCGATCAAGATCTGGTCGACCTGTCGCACCATCTCATCTGTGGTCTTGACCATCGGAACAATGATCGGTTCAACACCCCAACTCAGGGCAAGTCGATTGTAAGTGGCGCTCTCTGGAGTACAGGCGAGCATCGGTATCGAACAACGTAGACGAGACATCCGCCTCGCCGAATCACCACTCTGTGTGAAGGCGACCAGGTACTTAGCGCCGATGATCATCCCGACTTCCGTCGCTGCCTTGGTGATCGCACCACCTTTTGTCTTGGGTGCATGTTTCAACGCCGGGATGAGATCAAGGGCCTCGCTCTCAGTCTTTTCGATGATCCTTGCCATGGTCTGCACTGCCTCAATCGGATATTGACCAATGCTCGTCTCGCCCGAAAGCATCAAGGCATCTGCGCCATCGAGGACAGCATTAGCGCAATCGGTTGCTTCGGCACGAGTTGGCCTCGGATTGTTGATCATCGAATCAAGCATCTGGGTTGCAACGATCACCGGTTTTGCCATCTCGCGGGCGGCCGTGATGCACCTCTTCTGCACCATGGGCACATCCTCAAAGGGAAGCTCGACCCCGAGATCTCCGCGGGCAACCATCAAGCCATCGAAAGCCTCGATGATCTCGTCGAGATTAGCGACTGCTTGCGGTTTCTCGATCTTCGCAATCACCGGCAGACGCTTTCCTACCTCTTCCATGATGGCAAGCGCCTCATCGATATCGCCACCACGACGGACGAAGGAGAGTGCGATCAGATCAGCACCTACCTTGAGCGCCCACCGAAGATCGTCTCTATCTTTATCTGACATGGCAGGGACTGATACCGCGACCCCTGGAAGATTGAGCCCCTTGTTATTACTAACACTGCCACCCTGCAGGATCTCTGTGACGACATCGGTCGCAGTCACCTTGGTGACTCGAGCCATGATGTTGCCATCATCGATAAGTACGAGATCACCAGCTGAGCAATCCCCAGGAAGGCCCTTATACGTTGTACTGGCACGCTCAGCATCTCCATCGACATCATCGACAGTGATGGTGAATGTGTCACCTTTGGCGAGTTTGTGTGGTCCTTTGCTGAATCTTCCCAAACGAATCTTCGGCCCTTGAAGGTCGACCAGGATCGCAACCGGCCTTCCCGCGGCTGCAGCAGCACTTCGGATGAGAGAGAAGACCGCCTCATGCTCTGCATAATCGCCATGCGAAAGATTGAGTCGAGCGACATTCATGCCTGCTTCAATCAATTCTGAGATCTTCGTCTGAGAGGCGACGGCCGGGCCAATAGTGCCAACGATTTTCGCTCTTCGTTTCACATCCATGGCCGCGAACATAGTCATATCCTATCTTTCAGTGCTTCTCTTGCTCTGCACATTTTCTATAACTTCCTTCATAACTTCATCTATAAGTTCTTTGCAACTTCTCTCTTCTTCCGACAGCTAGAGCGTGAGCGGACGCTCGCTCGCAGCGATGGTGCTAGGCAATTGCTCGCGTCCAGTGAGATAGCGATCGACTGCTGCGGCAGCGCTTCTTCCTTCTGCGATCGCCCAAACGATCAATGACTGTCCGCGACCTGCATCACCACAGACGAAGACGTTCTCAAGATTGGTCTGATACTCGTCATCTCGAGCGATGAGTCCACGATCGGTGAGTGTGAGACCGAGCTCATCGACCAACCCACTTCGCTCCGGACCTGTGAAACCCATCGCGAGGAGAACCATCTCGCACTCGATCTCATGCTCACTCCCAGGGATGGGAAGAAAGTGACCATTCTCCAATCGAGTCTCCACAACTTTGAGCGCACGTAGTCGACCGGCATCATCGGCCAAGAACTCTTGCGTTGCGATCGAATAGATTCGCTCGCCGCCTTCTTCATGGGCGCTACTGACGCGGTAGACCATCGGATAGGTCGGCCACGGTTGATTCTCCGGACGCGCCTCTGTAGGCCTTGGCATGATCTCGATTTGTGTGACGAACTTTGCACCTTGTCGTATCGCGGTACCAAGGCAATCTGCTCCGGTATCCCCTCCACCAAGGATCACGACTCGCTTACCTTCCGCGTTGATCTGAGGTTGACCAGGTAACTCAGAGAGCGCTTGCTTATTTCCCCAGGGTAGGTACTCCATCGCTTGATAGACACCTTCGTATTCGCGACCAGGTATCGCTAGCTCTCGCCATTGTGTTGCGCCAGTTGCGATGACGATCGCGTCATACCGAGATTTGAGTTGAGCAACGGTTAGATCGCGACCCACTTCGACGCCAGGTCGAAACCTCGTTCCTTCGCGCTCCATCTGTGCCAAACGTCGATCAAGGATGCGCTTCTCCATCTTGAACTCAGGGATTCCATAACGCAATAAGCCACCGATCTTCTCAGCACGCTCGTAGACGACGACGGTATGTCCAGCTCGAGTCAGTTGTTGTGCCGCAGCAAGGCCCGCCGGACCACTACCGATCACAGCGATCACCTTGCCGGTGATGCGATCTGGTTGTTGTGGCGTGACATGTCCTCGATCGAAGGCTTCTTCGATCGTCCTTAGCTCTACCTGCTTGATGGTGACTGGATCTGCGTTGATGGCAATGACGCATGCAGTCTCGCACGGAGCGGGACAGAGTCTTCCGGTGAACTCTGGGAAGTTGTTGGTCGCGTGAAGACGTGCAATCGCCTCCTCCTTCTCCCCTCTCCAGATCAAGTCATTCCACTCTGGGATCAGATTGCCGAGTGGGCAACCTTGATGACAGAACGGGATCCCACAATCCATACATCGACCAGCCTGTCGTTGCAATTCGTGGAAGTCCTGGTCCTGATAGACCTCCTTCCAATCGCGGATCCGGATATCGACCGGTCTGCGCTCAGGGCTCTTTCGCGCTGTATTCAAGAAACCTCTTGGATCAGCCATTGCTTGCCTCCATTACAACCTTCTCAACATCAAGGCCCTCGCGCTCGGCTCTAGCGATCGCATCAAGAACTCGGCGGTAATCCCGTGGCATGACCATCGTGAATCTGTTGAGTGAACCACTCCAATCAGCGAGAAGTTCGGATGCAATCTCTGAACCTGTCTCGGCATGGAATCGCGAGATCGACTCTCTCAATCTCACTGCCATCGAATCATCGACGGAGAGGAGATCGACCATCTCACCATTGATCTTGAGCGGATCTGCATCAAGGAGAAAGGCGAAACCACCTGACATTCCTGCTGCGAAGTTTCTTCCGGTGGGACCGAGAACCACAACCATTCCACCTGTCATGTACTCGCAACCATGATCGCCGACCGACTCCACGACGGCGGTGGCCCCCGAATTCCTGACACAGAAGCGTTCGCCAACGACGCCTCGGATCAGGATCTCTCCTGAAGTAGCGCCATACCCGATCACATTTCCTGCGATCACATTCCTCTCTGAAGCGAAGTTCGCTCGCTCATCGGGTCTAACGATCACACGTCCACCGGAGATACCTTTTGCGACATAGTCGTTGGCATCGCCATAGAGTCGAAGCGTCAGTCCTTTCGGTATGAATGCAGCGAAGGATTGCCCTGCAGAACCATGGAAGGTGATGGTGATTGAGTCATCAGCAAACGTGATTCCACTGCGCGTCATCTCAGAACCAAGCATGGTGCCAACAGTTCGATTGCCGTTGCTGATCGGAAACTCGAGGTTGACCTGCTCGCCGGTTCGTAGCGCTTTCTCGGAGTGCCGGATCAACTCTCGATCGAGTGCGCGATCAAGTCCATGATCTTGTGAGGTCTTGCGACGTCGTGGCGCTTCGTCGAGTCCTGCTGGGAAGTGAAGGATCGGAGAGAGATCCAAGCCACTCGCCTTCCAGTGATCGATCGCAGCCCGGGTATCGAGATGCTCCACTGCACCGATCGCCTCATCCAAAGTGCTAAATCCCAGTGATGCGAGTATCTCCCGCACCTCCTCGGCGATGTATTCGAAGAAAGTCTCTACAAACTCAGGCTGCCCGGTGAACTTCTTTCGTAACTCCGGGTTCTGAGTTGCAACACCCACAGGACAGGTGTCGAGGTGACAGACCCGCATCATGATGCAACCTGAGACAACAAGTGGTGCAGTGGCAAAGCCATATTCCTCTGCACCTAAGAGCGCGGCGATCACGACGTCGCGTCCAGTCTTCATCTGACCATCGGTCTGCACCACGATTCGATCACGCAATCCATTGAGCATCAATGTTTGCTGCGTCTCAGCAAGGCCGAGTTCCCACGGCGCGCCAGCGTGCTTGAGTGATGTCAGTGGTGATGCACCTGTCCCACCATCGTGACCCGAGATCAGGACGACATCAGCATGCGCCTTACTCACGCCCGCTGCGACGGTACCTACACCGACCTCAGCAACAAGTTTGACGTGGATGCGGGCATGCGCGTTTGCATTCTTGAGATCATGGATCAATTGCGCCAAATCCTCGATCGAATAGATGTCGTGATGTGGTGGCGGTGAGATCAGACCGACTCCTGGCGTCGAATGTCGGACCTTTGCAATCCACGGATAAACCTTGTTGCCAGGTAGTTGACCGCCTTCGCCCGGCTTTGCGCCTTGCGCCATCTTGATCTGCAAATCATCACTATTGACGAGATACTCACTCGTCACGCCGAAGCGACCGCTTGCAACTTGTTTGATTGCCGAGCGTTTCGAATCCCCATTGGGAAGTGGTGAATATCGCTCCGCGTCTTCGCCGCCTTCTCCGGTATTGGATTTACCTCCGATGCGGTTCATCGCAATCGCCAGCGTCTCGTGTGCCTCCTTTGAGATCGATCCATAACTCATCGCGCCAGTAGAGAAGCGCTTGATGATCTCACTAACCGGCTCTACCTCATCGATCGAAACCGGAGTTCGAAGGCCCTCCTTGAATGTGAAGAGACCTCGGAGCGTCATCAATCTGCGACTCTGATCATCGACACGACTGGTGTACCGCTTGAATATGTCATAACGCTTCTGGCGCGTTGAGTGCTGCAGCGCGAATACCGTCTCGGGGTCGAAGAGATGTGGCTCGCCTTCTCGGCGCCACTGATATTCACCACCGATCGGAAGCTTCTTGCTTCCTGGGATCTCGCCACCCGGCGGATATGCGATGTGATGGCGTGCAATCGTCTCTTGCGCGATCACGTCGAGGTCGACGCCACCGAGTCTCGAGGTACATCCGACGAAGTATCTGTCGATAAGAGGTCGCGCCAGACCGATGGCTTCAAAGACTTGTGCGCCGGTGTACGAAGCGATGGTGGAGATACCCATCTTCGACATCACCTTCAAGACGCCCTTCCCAAGTGCCTTGATGAGATTGCGCACCGCCTTCTCTGGGCTCACTCCGGTGACGATCCCACGTAAGACAAGATCTTCCACACTCTCCATTGCAAGGTAGGGATTGACCGCGGCCGCGCCGAATCCGATCAGCAACGCGACATGATGCACTTCACGCACCTCGCCGCTCTCAACGATCAAACCGACACGAGTGCGTGTCTTCTCACGGATCAGATGATGATGGACTGCAGCGGTTAGCAAGAGCGAGGGAATCGGCGCATTCTCGGCATCGCCATCGCGATCAGATAAGACGATCATGTGGGAACCGTCTGCGATCGCGGCTGAGATCTCGGCACAGATCTCATCGATACGTGCGGCGAGGGCTTCGCCACCGCCTACGATCGGGAAAAGTCCCCGGACCACATGCGCGGAGAATCCAGGATGATCCCCATCAGCATTGACATTGATGATCTTCGCCAATTCATCGTTATCGATTACGGGAAAAGCCAGTGAGATCTGCCGACAAGAGGCTGGGCTCGGATCGAGAAGGTTGTGTTCTGGACCGATGGAACCACCTAGAGAAGTGACTAGTTCCTCTCGGATCGCATCGAGAGGTGGGTTAGTAACCTGTGCAAAGAGTTGAGTGAAGTAATCGAAGAGAAGACGTGGCTTCGTCGAGAGCGCTGCGATTGGAGTATCGGTTCCCATCGATCCGATCGGTTCGGCACCATTCTTCGCCATGGGTGTGAGAAGGATGCGGAGCTCCTCCTCCGTATAACCGAAGGCGCGTTGGCGACGTACGACCGATGCATGTGGATAGAGAATGTGTTCACGTGCGGGGAGATCCGATAGTCGCATGATCCCCGCATCGAGCCACTCACCATAGGGCGCCTCTGCCGCGAGGCGATCCTTAATCTCATCATCTTCGATGACTCGTCCCGCTTCGATATCAACCAAGAACATCTTCCCCGGTTGAAGTCGACCCTTTCGTTGGATGCGTTCGGCAGGGATGTCGAGTACTCCGACCTCGCTCGAGAGGATTACCAAGCCATCTTTGGTGATCCAAAAACGTGATGGTCTAAGTCCGTTTCGATCCAAGACTGCGCCAACTTGTTGCCCATCAGTGAATGTCACGCAAGCAGGTCCATCCCACGGTTCCATCAGTGAAGCGTGGAATCGATAGAAATCCTTACGGAGCTTCGACATCGTTGCGTGGTTCTCCCACGCCTCCGGGATCATCATCAAGATCGCATGTGGCAGTGAGCGACCACCGAGATAGAGCAACTCCAATACCTCATCAAACGATGCCGAGTCAGACCCGTCGGGATTGACGATCGGGAACAAACGAGAGATGTCGCCAGAAATGAGTTCACTCGCCAAGAGGGATTCGCGCGCCGACATCCAATTTCGATTACCACGAACGGTATTGATCTCACCGTTGTGAGCGATGTAGCGATAAGGGTGCGCCAATGGCCACGACGGGAAGGTGTTGGTGGAGAAACGTGAGTGGACGAGGGCGAGCGCAGACTCAAGTCGCGGATCCGAGAGATCAGGGAAGAAGTCCTCCAACTGTCCCGTGGTCAACATCCCCTTGTAGACGAGAGTCCGTGACGAGAGCGATGGGAAGTAGATCGGTAGTGCATGCTCCACTCTCTTTCGGAAAGAGAAAGCGACACGTTCTAACTCGATGCCAGAGATGCCAGAAATACCAGAGATGCCAGCTGGTCCATCCCCCGCCGTGATGAAGATCTGTCTAAAGGTCGGCATCGTTGAGAGAGCTGACTTACCCAAATCTTTGGGATCAATCGGCAGATCACGCCAACCAAGGACCTTGACCTTCTCTTCACGTGCAATCGTGGCCAAGAGATCTTCATCGAAATCCTTGGATTGGATGAATGCGATACCCGTCGCATAGTGACCTTGAGCCGGTAGTGCGAAATCCACAACCTCACGAAGGAATCGATCCGGTACTTGGATCAATATCCCGGCACCATCGCCACTGTTGACTTCAGCGCCTGAGGCGCCCCGGTGCTCCATATTACGAAGTGCTCGCAGACCAGATTGAACAATCGCATGGTTCGGTTCGCGATTGAGCGTTGCGATCATGGCGACGCCACATGCATCATGTTCAAAAGAAGGATCGTAAAGACCTTGTTGGGCCGGAGTTCCCAATGCATAGACCATGGTCGATTTCCTTCGCGGAATTCAATGATGCGATTGGGACGACGATGGCCCGAAAGAGAAGTGAAGTCTACGCCTGCTTACGGCGATGTGTCAGGTAGGGATGTTCTATATCCGAACCGGGATGAGCCTTAGATACCCGATATCTGGAAGAGGTGACCGATGCCCGCCGTCATCAACATACCGAGCGAGCCACCAAAGACGATACGAACCACAGAGCGCGTGATCGAAGAACCTGCGCTGATGCCGCTGAAGATGCCAGCGAGGATCAAGCCCACTAAAGTGATGAGAACGATGGTCAGAACCTTGCCACCCAGAGTCGGAGCGAGTGCGCCGAAGATTGGTAGGACGCCACCGGCGACGAAACTCAATGCGGATGCGAACGCAGCCTGAAGAGGTCTTGCTCTAGTGAGATGGAATTGACCTAGCTCATCGCGAAGGTGAGCGGTGAGTGGATCCTTCGCATGCAATTCCTTAGCGACCTGCTCAGCGAGGTTTCTCGAGAGTCCTCGCTCCATATATATGAGAGTCAACTCTTGGAGTTCTCCCTCGGGGTCCTCTTCGAGATGCTCCTGTTCAAGTTTGCGATCCGCTTCTTCAATGTCGTTCTGGGAACGAACTGAGACATACTCTCCAACCGCCATCGACATGGCACCGGCTGCGATACCTGCGATACCTGCAGCGAGGACCACGTCATTAGCGCCAGCAGAGGCAACACCGATCATCAAGGCAGAGATGGAGACAAGACCGTCGTTCGCACCGAGAACCGCAGCTCGCAACCAACCAGTGCGATGAGTGCGATGGCTCTCGTTTCGTTTCTGTGCCTCTTCGATTGGCATCTCTACTCCGTCTGACTCTTCGCTTTGAGATTGCGGAAGAAAATCAACGCTAGCACGATGGCAAGAAGAGAGGTCCATGTGTTGAGCCTGAAACCGAAAATCTCATTTGCCTCATCGATACGAAGTTGCTCGATCACGAGACGACCGAATGAATAGAGAGCGACGTAGAGCGTAAAGAGGCGACCAGGATGAGTTGCAAATCGAGCGGTGAGGCGTATCAAGAGAATAGCCACCAACGTGCTCCATAGCGCTTCATAGAGGAAAGTGGGATGGAATGTCTCGAATTCGCTGTAACCCAGAGGGCGATAGCGAGGATCGATCTCAAGCGCCCATGGAAGTTCTGTGGGCTTACCGAATAATTCTTGATTGAACCAGTTTCCAAAGCGTCCGATTGCCTGTGCAAAGAGGATGCCGGGTGCAATCGCATCCGCGAATTGTGCGAATGAGATTCCAACATCACCTCGCTTCTTCAGATAACGAAATGCAAGCCAGGCACCGACGCCACCGAGACCAATCGCTCCCCAAATCCCGAGTCCACCCTCCCAGATATAAAGAGCAGAGATCGGGTCTCCCCCGCTACCGAAGTACTGATCGGGGCTCGTGATCACGTGATAGATGCGACCACCGATGACTCCGGCGGGAACTGCAACGACTGCGACATCACTGACTAAGGACTTTGGCGCGCCCATCGCTACTGCCCGGCGGCCCCCAAGCATCACTGCGACGACAACGCCGAGGATGATGGAGAGTGCGTAATAGCGGATCGAGAGCGGTCCGAGTTCGAAGAGATTCGAGTCAGGAGAAGGTAGTGAGAGTGGGATCGCCACTTACACGACCTACTCGGTCTTCGCTGCTTCTACAGCGCTCTTGAACTCAGCGAGATCGAAGGTTGGCGACTGACGCTTCCACTCTTTGCCATTGATGAAGACAGTCGGGGTCCCTTCGACGCCGTACTTGGCCATCGACTCAGCGACAGTATCGACGAGGTCGCGCTTCGCATCGTCGCGAACACAGGTCGCGAAGGATTCAGAGTTGATGCCGATCTTCTCGCCGATGCGAACCAGGTTATCTGGATTCCAGAAACCAGAGTTCTCAACCGGAGATTGGATGACATACATCGCCTTATGAAAATCAAGGAACTTACCCTCATCCGCGGCGCAGAATCCTGCATTCGCTGCGCGACGAGACTCAGGTCCTAAGAAGGAAGCAGTATGGAAAGCGACTTCTGCCTCACCACTCTTGACCAATTCTTCGACATAGCCGCCAAGCGCAACTTCGAATTGCTGGCAGACCGGGCACTGGAAGTCTTCCCAAATGGATAACTTGATCGGTGCGCCTTGGTTGAAGACGATCGCTTGGTCATCTGCATCTGAGACCACAGATTGCAGTGGTGCTGAGACTGGGAAGTTATCGAGCAACGAGAGATCCTCATCGGTGCCACCGCGTTGCGAGAAGAGACTGACCACCCCCGCCGTGATCACGACAAGTGCCACCATGCTGATCACGATCCAGCGAGTGACCTTGTCACCTTCCGCCTTCTGGGAATCATGGCGTCTTGCTGCACGGGGGTTCTCACGAGGCGTCTTTGGCATGGTGCGAGTATAGAGAGGGCTCGAAAAGGACGCGACCTCTAAGAGCTACCTACGTGATCTTGTGATGGAAGCAACTCCGCTCACCGGTATGGCAGGCGACGCCCTCTTGATGAACTAGGAAGAGGACAGCATCGCTATCACAATCGAAGGAAACAGATCGAATCCATTGCCGGTTTCCGGAGCTCTCACCCTTGACCCAGATCTCACCGCGACTTCGACTGTAATAGGTCGCCCTCCCTGTTGAAAGAGATAGCTCAAGCGCTTCTCGCGAGAGATAAGCCAACATCAAGACTTCTTTGCTCGCCTCATCCTGCACGACCACCGGCAGGAGAGTCCCCTCATCAACGAAGGTCGCTGTGAGCGCCTCCAATTCACTTTGATTCATGAATAACTCACTCATCGACTCGCACGCCTCCACTCTCACTTCTCATCTTCATCTCGCTTCACTTCGCTCCCTGGCTGTGGGTTCTGATCGTGTGACCCGCTGCTGAGATTGATGACTTCGCATCCTCAATCGTGACGGTATCGAAATGAAAGACACTCGCCGCAAGGACGGCATCTGCGCCTGCCTCTACTGCGGCCGGAAAGTGCTCGCTCTTACCTGCGCCACCACTTGCGATCAAAGGAAGCGTGAGAGTTTGTCGAAACGCTGAGATCATCTCCAGGTCGAAGCCATCTTGGGTTCCATCAGCATCCATCGAATTGAGAAGCACCTCTCCAGCACCTCGCTCACTCGCCTCTCTTGCCCAGGCCACAGCATCGCGCCCCGCGCTCTTCTTCCCGCCGTGGGTCGTCACCTCAAAACCACTTGATTGCGAGCGCTCTCGACGGGCATCGACGGAGATCACAAGAACTTGCGACCCGAAAGTCGATGCGATCTCGCTGATCAACTCCGGTCGCATGATCGCAGCGGTATTCACCGAGACTTTGTCCGCACCAGCGCGCAAGAGAAGATCCACGTCCTCGACCGATCTGATTCCGCCACCGACAGTGAGTGGGATGAAGAGTTGCTCGGCACACCTCTTGACCATCTCGACCATAGTCGACCTGCCCTGCTCGCTCGCAGAGATGTCGAGGAAGGTCAACTCATCTGCACCCTCTGCGCCATATCGAAACGCCAACTCGACTGGATCTCCAGCATCCTGAAGGTCGGTGAAGTGAGTTCCCTTCACTACGCGCCCGTCCTTCACATCGAGGCATGGAATGACACGAATAGCCAATGTCGTGGTCCCTCCAGACCTTGATTCCGCGCTCATGAACGCTCTGCCACTTCGCAGGCCTCTGAGACGGTGAAGTACCCCTCGTAGAAAGCCTTACCGATGATGACCGCTTCCACGCCTGCTGGCACTAACTCTCGTAGTAATGCGATGTCATCGAGTGATGCGACGCCCCCTGAGGCGATGATGGAGCCTGAGGTTAGTGACGCACTCTCCTGGAGAAGTTCGATATTCGGTCCGGTCAGAGTGCCATCTTTGGAGATGTCGGTGACCATGTACATCTGGCACCCGGCATCGTCGAAACGTTTGATCAAATCTGCCATCGCTCCGGCGCTCTTGGTCCAACCGTGCGTTGCAACAATGCGATCTCGCACATCAAGACCGATCACGATGCGTTGGCCGTACTTCTCGATCATTTTCGCTGCCCACAGTGGATCCTCGACCGCGGCTGTACCTAAGGTGATGCGATGTGCACCTGTCTCCAGTGCTCGCGCAACTGCATCAGAGTCTCGAATTCCGCCGGAGACTTCAACCGAGATATCGACATTCGCAACGATCGATTCCATGATCGCGCGATTGTTCCCCTCGCCAAAAGCCGCATCAAGATCGACCACATGGAGCCAGCGCGCTCCCGTTCGCTCGAACTCGTAGGCG
>Ga0169931_10001738_pt1 | contig 35906 bp, 31 predicted proteins | sample Kivu_15m_20L_FD_129675 | JGI IMG/M metagenome (GOLD analysis project Ga0169931, IMG submission 129675) | Freshwater microbial communities from Lake Kivu, Western Province, Rwanda to study Microbial Dark Matter (Phase II) - Kivu_15m_20L... | ecosystem: Environmental > Aquatic > Freshwater > Lake...
CTGGAGTTTAGTCTCGGTGCGACGCCTCCGCCGCACCGAGACTGATTGTGCCAGTTATGTTATTTATTGTAGTACAATAATACTATATTCTAGCGATCGCCTGTGCCAGTTGCGTAAGTCCTGATAACTTTTTAAGAATGTCAAAGCCAAAAACCTCCTTCATTTGTAACCAATGTGGATCAGAATCTTCTCAATGGTTTGGCAAGTGTCCCACCTGCGGTACTTACAACTCCCTAGAAGAGCAAATTTGTATCCAATCCTCAGTAGACATACCTTCCAGAGGAGGAATTAGCAACTGGCAAAACAATCAAAATAACGACAAATCCCCTCTAAAACCAGCAAAACCACGCTCTTCCCTCACCTTTGATCAAATTAGCGATCGCCAAATCGCCCGTTGGGAGTCTGGTTACTCTGAACTAGACCGGGTACTAGGCGGAGGAATTGTTCCTGGTTCCATGGTTCTCATTGGTGGTGATCCCGGTATTGGTAAATCTACCTTACTACTACAAGTTTCCAGTCAACTGGCCAAAAAATACCGCATTCTCTACATCACCGGCGAAGAATCAGGACAACAAGTCAAATTGCGAGCTTCCCGCTTGGGAGTGTCAAAAATTCCTGAGCTACCCACCCAGGAAAATCAGGAAAAGGAACAAAATAACAGCATAGCCCCAGAAAGCGAAGAGAGTAAAAATGCCGATCTGTATGTATTGCCAGAAACAGATTTAGAAGAGATTTTGCGAGAGATAGACTCCCTCAGACCCAACTTAGCAGTAATTGATAGTATTCAAACAGTATTCTTTCCCGCCCTAACATCCGCACCAGGTTCAGTCGCCCAAGTCAGGGAATGTACCGCAGCACTCATGAAAGTAGCCAAGCATGAAGATATTACCATGTTAATCGTCGGACACGTCACCAAAGAAGGAGCCATCGCCGGACCAAAAGTTTTAGAACACCTAGTAGACACAGTACTATACTTTGAGGGCGATCGCTTTGCCTCCCATCGGTTATTAAGAACAGTTAAAAACCGTTTTGGCGCAACTCACGAAATCGGTATCTTTGAAATGATCGAACATGGACTACAAGAAGTGTCCAACCCTTCAGAGCTATTTTTAGGTAACCGTGATGATCCAGCCCCAGGAACAGCAATTGTCGTAGCTTGCGAAGGTACTCGCCCCATCGTCGTCGAATTACAAGCCTTAGTTAGTCCCACCAGTTACCCCTCACCCCGACGCGCCGGCACAGGGATAGACTATAATCGTCTCGTGCAAATTCTCGCCGTCCTGGAAAAACGGGTAGGGATTCCCATGTCTAAACTAGATTCTTACGTAGCCTCCGCCGGTGGCTTGAATGTAGCAGAACCAGCAGTAGACCTAGGAGTCGCCATCGCCATCGTCGCTAGTTTTCGCGATCGCATAGTTGATCCCAGTACAGTATTAATCGGTGAAGTCGGCCTAGGGGGACAAGTGCGCTCAGTATCCCAAATGGAACTGCGACTAAAAGAAGCCGCCAAACTGGGATTTAAACGAGCCATCGTTCCCAAAGGGCAAAAATACTCAGACCATAACATAGAAATATTACCAGTCTCCAAAGTCATAGATGCCATTATTGCCGCCATCCCACACCAAACCCTAGAAGCCAGGGATTTAGAGCTAGGTGAAGACGAAACCGAATAAAATATAATCAAACTACCGTTTTTACCTATCGTGTGGAATCCAGGAAAGCAACTATTTGGTGGGCGCTACATCATCGATAAATACTTAGGTGAAGGTGGAATTGGTATTACCTACCTAGCCAGAAATCAACAAGGTAAACTCCTGGTAATTAAAACCCTGCGAGAAGAAATACTCAATAATCAGGCTTGGATCACAGATCAAAATAGACTCAAGCAAAACTTCAAAGAAGAAGCATTACGCCTAGCCTTATGTCGCCATCCCCACATTGTAGAAATCGAAAACGTCTTCCATCACAACCACTTACCCTGTATGGCGATGGAATATATCCAAGGGGAAGATTTAAGCAGGCGGATCAATCAAACAGGAGCATTACCAGAAGCAGAAGCCCTGCAATATATTCAACAAATTGGTAGTGCTTTAACCTTGGTTCATGAAAAAGGCCTACTGCATCGGGACTTAAAACCAAGTAACATCATGATGCGCGCAGGTAAAGCCGAAGCCGTACTCATTGATTTTGGCATTGCTAGACAATTTATTCCCGGCGCAATCTTACAACACACAGAAAGTCTTACCCCCGGTTATGCACCCCCAGAACAATATCTACCCATAGAAGAACGAGGAGAATATATTGATGTTTACGCCCTAGCCGCCACATTATATTCCTTGCTAACCGGCGAATTACCCATGTCAGCACCAGTCAGACTGCAAAACTTTACCCTACCATCACCCAAAAGTTTAAATCCCAGTATTACCGACAGGGTGAATGAAGCAATTATAGAGGGAATGGCACTAAATTACAAACTTCGTCCCCAAACCGTGCAGCAGTGGCTGGATTTATTAAATAGGGAAATCATCTCACCAACACAGCCAGAAACACCTCATCCCCATACACCCCCACATTGGCAATGTGTACGCATCATCCCCGGTAATTCCGGAATAGTAGCCTTTAGCCCCAAAGAACATATACTAGCAAGTGTAGCTGGTAGCGCCATTCACCTATTATCAGCCACTACAGGTCAACTTATCCGCACCCTCATCAGTCACTCTGCATCAGTTAATTCCCTAGCCTTTAGTAGTGATGGACAAATCCTAGCCAGTCGCAGTAATGATAACACCATCAAACTGTGGTCAGTAGCCACAGGCAGAGAAATTCGCACCCTCACCTGTCATTCCCAATCAATCAACTCCCTAGCCTTTAGTAATGATGGACGAATCCTAGCCAGTGGTAATTGGGAAAGTATTAAATTATGGGACTTAGCAACAGGTAGAGAAATTTACACCCTCATCAGCCATTCTCAAACCGTTAACTCCCTAGCCTTCAGTACTGATGGGCGAATCCTCGCTAGTGGTCATCATAACCACACCATCACCCTATGGGATTTGCTCACAGGTCGAGAAATTTACACCCTCATCAGTCATTCTCAACCCGTTAACTCCGTCGCCTTTAGCACTGATGGGCGAATCCTAGCCAGTGGTAGCTCGGATAACACCATTAAATTATGGGACGTAGCAACAGGTAGAGAAATCTACACCCTCATCAGTCATTCTGAATCAATTAACTCCGTCGCCTTTAGCACTGATGGGCGAATCCTAGCCAGTGGTAGCTCGGATAACACCATTAAATTATGGGACGTAGCAACAGGTAGAGAAATCTACACCCTCATCGGTCATTCTGAATCAATTAACTCCCTAGCCTTCAGTAGTGATGGGCAAATCCTAGCTAGTGGTAGTCATGATTACACCATCAAACTATGGCAGGTGAACACAGGTAAAGCAATTAACACCTTCACCGCTTGTTACCCTAAATCTGTAGCCTTCAGTAGTGATGGGCAAATCCTAGCTAGTGGTATTTATGACCACACCATCAAACTGTGGGATGTCACCACCGGGAAAGAAATTCACACCCTTTCAGGTCATTCTAACTGGGTTCACTCCCTAGCTTTCAGTGATGACAGACAGATTCTGGCCAGTACTAGCTATGACCACACCATCAAACTGTGGGATGTCACCACCGGGAAAGCAATTCACACCCTCTCCGGTCACTCTAAATCAGTAAAATCTGTAGCCTTCAGTGGAGACGGCCAAGTTTTAGTTAGTGCTAGTCCTGACAAAACTATTAAACTCTGGTCAGTAACCACCGGGAAAGAAATTCGCACCCTGACTCGACATTTTGGCTGGGTTCATTCAGTAGCCTTTAGTGGTAATGGGCAAATTCTCGCTAGTGGTATTAGAGACAACACCATCAAACTCTCGGATATCACCACCGGGAAAGAAATTCGCACCCTCTCCGGTCATTCTAACTGGGTTTATTCAATAGCCTTTAGTGGTGATGGGCAGATTCTCGCTAGTGGTAGTTTGGACAGAACTATCAAATTATGGGAAGTAGCAACAGGGCGAGAAATTCGCACCCTCATAGGTCATTCTCAATCTGTTAATTCTCTAGCCTTCAGTGGTGATGGGCGCATTCTCGCTAGTGCTAGTCATGACCACACAGTCAAATTATGGGAAGTAGCAACAGGACGAGAAATTTGCACCCTCAATCACTTTGACTCAGTTAATTCCGTCATCTTTAGCCCCAACGGAGATTGGCTAGTAGCCGGAGATGATAGCGGTAATATCAAAATTTGGCGATTAACTTCCCCAATGCTGTAGCTAACTGAGTTACAGTTTAATCACCAACCACAAAGGCACAGGAGTTTGACATTTAAAAAAAAAAAATTAAAAATAATTAACAAATATTAATTAATGTAACATTTCTTAAACACGTGAGACACAAACGAAAATCACCAAAACCCCAAAACCTAGTATTTGAGAGATTGATGGCAATCATTGCCACCCTTAATTTATGCTTAGTGTTGTTTGATTGGACTTACGTACCTTGGCGAGATTTCTATTTACGGAATTTTCCCCTCATCAGCCACATTTATGACCCCATTAAGGGAATTGAACACCATAGAGAAACTCAAAATTATTTGAATCAAGTAGACGCACTCCAACAACAGATTAGTCAAACAGGTTTAACGTCATCAGAGGTTAAAACCAAATTAAAAGAACTTGACCGTCTCAGCGCGGAAATGATAGACTCTAATCCATTTGCAGCAGCAAATAAGAGTGGTAACTTTGAAAAAGCCAAAAATCGGATGCGCGACCACATAGGTAAAGAGTCCGCAAAACAGTCTTTTGCTCAATTTTGGAGTCAAGAATATTTATCTCAACAGGGGTGGAACCAAGAAATTAATTTTTTTAACAGGCAAATTCGTCCTTTAATCGCCACCAACTACTTTCGCAGCATCGGAGAAAATGGCGAATTACTGGATAATTTTTGGCTGTTAGACCTACCATTTGTATTATTATTTAGCGTAGAGTTACTGGCGCGTTGCTTTATATTACGCAGTCGTCATCCCAGTTTTACCTGGGTCAATGCCATATTGTGGCGCTGGTACGACCTATTTCTACTGCTACCTTTTGTGCGATGGTTACGCATCCTACCCGTCATGATTCGCCTACACCAAGCCCAGTTATTAAACCTGCAACCGTTACAGCAACAAATAAATCAATCAATACTAGCTAATTTTGCCGAAGACCTCACAGAAATAGTCGTAGTCAGAGTAATTAACCAAATTCAGGGTTCCATTCGCCGCGGTGACTTCACCACCTGGCTCAAGCCAAAACAAAACTTGCGACCATACATAGACATTAATAATATCAATGAAGTAGAAGCGATCGCAGGTATTTTGGTGCAAACATTAGTTTATCAAGTGTTGCCCCAAATTCAACCCGAAATAACCGCCATTTTGCGCCACAATATTGCTAACACCATCAGTCAAGTCCCCGTTTACCGTAACCTGCACCATATTCCAGGGTTGGGAGATATGCAAAACCAACTCAGCCAACAACTAGCCAATCAAATCACCACCAACCTTTACAGCGCCGTCACCGCGGCCATGGAAGATCCCCTAGGAGCAAAACTTTCCAGTCAACTAGCAGAAAAATTCACCCAAGCCCTAGGGGAAGAAATACAGCAAAAACACGTACTGGCAGAAATACAAAGCTTAATGTTCGACTTTCTCGAAGAAGTCAAGCTCAACTATGTGCAACGCCTCTCCCAAGAAGACATAGACCAGATTATAGAGCAGACCAGACAAATCAGAACACAAACATCCGTCCAGCCCTTGGTAAATAAAACCACTGTTCTCCCACTCAAAAACGAAAATTAGCTAAACACGAGATAGATTAACGAAATGAAAAGAACAACGGCAGAAAATATCCACTAACGACTCATCACCAATGACTATTGACTATTGATTATTAAAGAAATGCGCTAAACTCAGAGTAGAGACGAACCATGATTGATTCGTCATCAGACTTCTTGGAAGATATCCCTATCGCAGGAAGTGGGTCGATGCCCACTTTTTTTATTGAAATTTCCCATGACTCATCCGTTAATTCCACAAATTATTGATTTAGCAACACCAGTAGCAGCAGAACTGGGCTTGGAAGTTGTTGGCATAGTATTTCACACCAACCAGCGTCCACCAGTATTACGGGTAGACATTCGCAATTCCCAGCAGGACACTGGACTGAATGATTGTGAGCGGATGAGTCGCGCCTTAGAAACTTCCTTAGATGCGGCAGAGATCATTCCAGATACCTACGTCTTGGAAGTATCTAGTCCAGGAATTTCACGGCAATTAGTCACAGACAGAGAATTTATTTCCTTTAAAGGATTTCCTGTGAGCATCTCCACCTCCCAACCCTACGAAGGACAGCAAGAGTGGACTGGTCAGTTGATTCGCCGGGACGAAACCAATGTTTACTTAAACCAAAAAGGTCGCGTTATCGAAATTCCCCGCACCCTCATCGCCAGGGTGCAGCTAGATGAGCGCCGCTAGACCAGGAACCAAAGGCCAAAGGCTAGAGACTGGAAACTAAGAGCTAGGGAGTAGAGTCTAACTTTCCTCTAATCCCTCATCTTTAATGCCCAATTGATCACTCAGAACACCCTTGTACAAACCAGTCGCTAGTCGCTACAACAAAGGAACCCCAGCAACCTGTTGGCGCATCAATCAGGTCTCTACTTTGCCTGATGGCTATTTTTTAGACCATAATTTTAAAGGAGATTACTTATGTCAATGGTTAGTTTACCAGGATTAAAAGAACTAATTGAAAATATAAGTCGTGAGCGCAATTTGCCACGTTTAGCAGTTCAATCAGCCATTAGAGAAGCATTACTTAAAGGTTACGAACGCTTTCGTCGCGCCCAAAACTTAGAAAAAAAACACTTTGATGAAGAATATTTTGATAATTTTGAGGTAGAACTTGACATCGAAGCAGAAGGATTCCGCGTTCTTTCCACTAAAGGCATTGTGGAAGCAGTGGATAACTCCGATCATCAAATTTCCTTAGATGAAGTACAACAAGTAGCCCCCGAAGCACAGTTAGGAGATTCCGTAGTCTTGGATGTAACGCCAGATCAAAGTGACTTCGGTCGCATGGCAGCAATGCAAACCAAGCAAGTACTGGCGCAGAAACTCCGGGATCAACAACGGCAAATGGTACAAGAAGAGTTCCAAGACCTAGAAGGAACCGTTTTGCAAGCCAGAGTTTTGCGATTTGAGAGACAATCAGTAATTTTGGCAGTAACCAGTGGTTTTGGGCAGCCAGAAGTCGAAGCTGAATTACCCAAGCGAGAACAACTACCTAACGACAATTATCGCGCAAATGCCACCTTTAAGGTATATCTCAAAAAAGTTTCCCAGGGGCAACAACGGGGCCCCCAGTTGCAAGTGTCTCGCGCTGACGCAGGCTTAGTAGTTTATCTATTTGCCAACGAAGTCCCGGAAATTGAAGATGAAGTAGTGCGAATTGTAGCCGTAGCACGAGAAGCTAATCCCCCTTCCCGTCATGTAGGACCGAGAACTAAAATTGCTGTTGATACCTTAGATCGTGATGTAGACCCAGTAGGGGCCTGTATTGGTGCCAGAGGATCCCGCATTCAAGTAGTAGTCAACGAATTACGCGGCGAAAAAATAGATGTAATTCGTTGGTCTCCAGATCCATCTACATATATCGCTAACGCCTTGAGTCCCGCCCGCGTCGATGAAGTCCGCCTCATGGACCCAGAAACCAGGCAAACCCATGTACTAGTGGCAGAAGATCAACTCAGTTTAGCTATTGGTAAAGAAGGGCAAAATGTCCGTTTAGCAGCTCGCTTAACAGGTTGGAAAATCGACATTAAAGACAAAGCTAAGTACGACTATGTAGGAGAAGATACTAAATTTGCTGCCGCCAGGGCTAATCATGGACTAGAGGAAGATGATCCAGAAGTCAAGAGGCTAGATGATGAAAATCAAGAAAAACTAAAAGAGGAAGAATTTTTGCAGACCAGTGAGCAAGATTAATTTATTAGTCTGGTGACTACTCTTGTGGAGTTCTGCTACCATTGACAACATTACAAGTCTTAACGATTACCAGGAATTAACTTTATTTTCACCATTGCTCACCTGTAGTCAAAAAAGACCAATGAAACCCAATTATCGGCGTTGTATTAGTTGTCGCCAAGTAGGCTTGAAACAAGACTTTTGGAGGATAGTCCGCGTCTTTCCATCAGGAAAGGTACAATTAGATCAGGGCATGGGGCGTTCTGCCTACATTTGCCCACAAACCGGTTGCCTGCAAGCAGCTCAGAAAAAAAATCGACTAGGGCGATCGCTACAAGCATCAGTGCCAGAAGCACTGTATCAAACACTGTGGCAGCGTCTAGCCCAAACCAATCCCCAAAATCAAAATTAACATCAGGTGAAAAAAACTTCTGGCGGTAATCCCCAGAGTACTTGTGCTAAAAGCCGACTCTGCAATTAATGGGGTAAATGCCAAAATAGTAAATGGGTGTAGCAAGCTGCAACTTTTTACTACAAAAGTAGCAGAACAATACTCCCAACCAGTTTTACTAGATTGTGTTGTGGAAAACTCAGAATCAGCAAAACAAACAAGTAAAGAATGGCAACCTGGTAGCGATCAAGCGCACCTTGGCATTAACCATCATTTCCGGTGGAAATGCCAGAGTTAAACCAAAACATCTCTCTTTCCTGATTGGAGGCACCGGCAAAATCACCAAGGGCAACCAAAAAACAGTAATCCAAGGATGGAGATGTCCAAAACCAGGCAACCATCCGCCAAAAAACTGTAAATTAAAGGGGAAGAGTGGATGAACAACAGTAAAGTTAGAATCTACGAATTATCAAAGGAATTGAATTTGGATAACAAAGAGCTATTAGCAATTTGCGACCAGCTCAACATTGCGGTCAAAAGCCATAGCAGCACAATTTCAGAATCTGAAGCAGAACGCATCCGCACCACTGCCGAAAAACTGGCAGCCACCAATGGGATGCACAAAAAGCAACAAGGTACATCAAGCCATAAACTAAATTCATCACCAACCGGATCTCGCAACCGACTAACCCCACCACACAAACAGCAAATTTTGGAAATTGTTAAACCCAAAGCCCCAGAAGCCCCAGTTGCTAATCATAGCCAACCTGCTTCTTCCGCAGTTAATTCTCCTTCACCACCACAGCAATTTCATACACAAGTCTCACCCATGAAGCCGACGGCACCAATTCGACCTGTACCCCGGAATCAATCTGAGACCTCACCAGAACCTGCAAATAAACAAGCAGATAAAGTTTCTAAGACAGAGGCATCGGAAACAAGAGTAACCGGAAAACCTGAAAAACCGGTTTCAGCCAAACCAAAAACAGAAAAACCGCAAAAACCCAATCTGGCGGGCCCACCTGCTAGACCCTCTGCGGCTACTTCTCCCGCGGATGCTGACCAGTCTACTACAAGAGAGAAACCGGTACTCAAACGAGATCGAGATCAAGCCAAGCACAAGGTTGTGAAGCCAACCACCAAGGAAGGCCCACAACCTCCAGTGGCAAAACAAGCCCGTCCTACCCCATCTCCAGTAAAATCGGAGTCAAAAGGAAGAAGACCAGGCGCACCAACACCAGCAGCAGAGGGAGCAAAACCCAGGAGACCAGTACGTCCCTCAGAACCAGTAGCGGCCATGCCACTTGCCACCCCGCCTAAACCAATGTTAGGCGCACCAGCAAAAGGAAACATAGAGGACAATGATGAAGTCCCAGCCGAACTACTGGATTTGAAACGCCCCATCCCACCGCGTTTAGCTAAAGGTGGTAAAAAGCGTCAAGAAGAAGAAATCATTGACGAAATCAAAGAAAAGCCCGGCAAATTAGGAATTAAAGGTAAGCGGGTCAAACCAATTGTTGAAGATGACTTTGAAGATGACGATTTACTGGACGAGGACGATGAAAACTCCCCAGACACCCTCCAAGTCAGTCTTTCTATCGCCCGTCCTCCTAAACCAAAAGCAGCTAGACCCGCACAGTCACCAACCGCAGCTATTAGCAGCCCAACTACCAGAGCTAAAAAATCCTTTGCTCGCCGCGACCATAACCGTCGCCAAGAAGTAGAGACTAAACCTGAGCGCCCAGAAAAATTACTGCTCACAGGGGAACCAATGACAGTCCAAGAACTGGCAGATGCTTTAGCTGTGGCCGATACGGAAATTGTAAAAATCCTCTTCCTCAAAGGCATGGCGGTGAGTATCACCCAGAATTTGGATTTCCCCACAATTACTTTGGTAGCTAAAGAGCTAGAAGTACCAGTGGAAACTGCCGAACCAGAAGCAGAAGCCCGGAAAGTCACAGAAATGCTGGATGTAGAAGATTTAGAATCACTCCAGCGCCGTCCCCCAGTAGTGACAATCATGGGTCATGTGGACCACGGTAAAACAACTCTGCTCGATTCAATTCGCAAAACCAAAGTAGCCTCTGGTGAAGCTGGTGGCATTACCCAGCACATTGGTGCATACCATGTAGATGTGCAACATGAAGGAAAAACCCAGCAGATAGTTTTCTTAGATACCCCCGGACACGAAGCGTTTACAGCCATGCGGGCACGGGGAACAAGGGTTACTGACATTGCCGTTTTGGTAGTGGCCGCTGATGACGGCGTTCGCCCTCAAACCATAGAAGCTATTAGCCACGCTCAAGCAGCCGAAGTGCCGATTATTGTAGCTATCAACAAAATTGATAAGGAAGGGGCACAACCAGAGCGCGTTAAACAAGAACTGACTAAGTATGGTCTCACCTCAGAAGAATGGGGCGGTGAAACTATCATGGTTCCCGTCAGTGCCATCAAAGGCGAAAACTTGGATACCCTCTTAGATATGATTCTGCTGGTATCAGAAGTAGCAGAATTATCTGCTAACCCAGATCGCTCTGCTAAAGGAACAGTCATTGAGGCACATCTGGATAAAGCTAAAGGCGCAGTTGCTACTCTGCTAATTCAGAATGGCACCTTGCGAGTGGGGGATATGTTGGTAGCAGGCTCGGCATTTGGTAAAGTGCGGGCTATGGTGGATGACCAAGGCAGAAGAGTAGATGTTGCTAGTCCCTCCTTCGCTGTCGAGGTACTCGGTTTAAGTGATGTGCCAGGCGCAGGCGATGAATTTGAAGTCTTCACCAACGAAAAAGAAGCCAGAGCGCTGGCAGGCGATCGCGCCGACAAACAACGTCTATCCCGCCTACTACAAGGACGTGTTACTCTGACAACTCTCTCGGCTCAAGCACAAGAAGGCGAGTTGAAAGAACTAAACTTGATCCTCAAGGCAGATGTACAAGGTTCTGTGGAAGCCATTGTGGGATCTCTCCGACAAATTCCTCAAAACGAAGTACAAATTAGGATGTTATTGGCTAGTGCTGGGGAAATAACAGAGACAGATATTGACCTCGCCGCAGCTAGTGGCGCTGTAATTATTGGCTTCAACACTACCTACGCCAGTGGCGCTAGACAAGCCGCCGACGAAGCGGGAGTAGATGTCAGGGAATACAATATCATCTACAAACTCTTGGAAGATATCCAAGGAGCCTTAGAAGGTCTTCTGGAACCAGAGTTAGTGGAAGAACCCCTGGGACAAACCGAAGTCCGGGCCGTCTTCCCCGTTGGTCGTGGAGCAGTTGCCGGCTGCTATGTACAATCGGGCAAACTGATTCGTAACTGTAAAGTCCGAGTCCGTCGCTCCGGTAAGGTCATCTACGAAGGCGTGCTTGATTCCCTCAAACGAATGAAAGAAGATGCGCGAGAAGTTAACTCCGGTTATGAATGCGGCATCAACATTGAGAAATTTCATGACTGGGTTGAAGGGGACACCATTGAAGCCTTCCAGATGGTAACTAAGCGTCGTACACTCACACTAACGAAATAGTGCTGGTTACTAATTGCCGGACCATCACCACAAAACCACAAATGATGAGTTTTGCGGCTTTTTCACCCAAAACTCATCACCCCACTCAACAGCAGTCATACCATTTCTTAATCAACTTCAGCCAAATATCTCTCTTGAGTTTTTTATCTCTCTCCCCTGCGGTTCCTTAGTTTAAACAGGTGTCCACCATTAACTCATTTTTAATAAACTTCTGTGGGTGTAACGGTATTTTAGTGACCAATCACACAGAATTGTTCAAATATAAAGATTATCTTGAGAAAAGATTAAGCAGCATTGAACTATTTTAAGCTTATGGGTTAATCAAACAATGATCTGGCTATTTTCAGACCAAGGAGAGATTAACCCAAACTCGGACAAACCCTTAAACTAGACCCTGTAAAGTCTTAATCCAATAGAAAACTGCCATAAATGTTAAAATTAAAACTGGAGGATAAAGTACTATGGTTCAAATTCCAGCCGCTAGCGATCGCCAATTTTCTGCTGACTCGGAAATTTGGTACGGTCTGAAATGCGCCATCGCCACAAGTTCAGGTTTTCAACGCTGGCAATTAGAACACTATAGCCAACTACAGGAACTTCACATAGAACAACAGGTGCAAATATATTTAAGAGAAACTTTAGAAACCTTAGCTTATTAAAAACTTAGCAAACCTACTTGTAAGCAGCAAAGTTGATGGTCAGCATTCTCCCAGCCCTTTCCGTCAACTCCTGTCCTCTCACTCCTAGCGGGCCGTTAACCTCACCAGCCCCTGCTGCTTAAAAAAATAATTATTTATGTTTTTTTGCGAAACTTAGCTGATTTGTTACCAGTCATCCGATATAGTTAACCATGGCTTGCATAGCTCTTAGCTACTATATTTGACCCGGGCTAACTAACCATAATTCAGCTAAACACCAACATAAAATGAAATATCGCAGTCTTCATATTTCCACAGATGCGCCACGCCATCTCTCAGCCAAAAATTTTCGCCTTTTGTTGAGCAGTCCCTGGAAATCTACCTTATCCCTGGGATTTCGACTCACAGCCTTGTTACTTCTATCTGGTGGTTTTATATTACCGAGTACTCAGGCCAATACTCCTGTTAGCCACCAAAAAGCAACAGCCTTGAATTTAATAGCACAAGTTCCCACATCTGCAACGGTAATTTACGTTAATCCACAAAACGGTGTAGATACCCCTGGTGTAGGTACTAGCGAAGCTACCCCTTATAAAACTATTACTTTTGCTCTCAAACAAGCTCAACCAGGTACAATTATTCAACTAGCACCGGGAACCTATAACAGCGAATCTGGAGAACAGTTTCCTCTGTTACTTAACCCAGGAGTCACCCTGCGGGGAAATGAATCTAGCAAAGGTCAGGGAGTCTTAATTAATGGTGGTGGTGCTTACATCAGTCGTACTTTTGCCAGCCAAAATATTGCCATCTTAGCAGGAGAAAATACTACCATCACAGGTTTAACTGTCACTAACCAAAATCAGCGTGGTACCGCAGTGTGGGTAGAATCTAGCAACCCAACCATTAAAAATAATACTTTTAATAACAGTGCCAGAGAGGGTGTTTTTGTTACAGGGACAAGTAAGCCCACAGTGGAAAATAACCTGTTTGCCCAAAACAAAGGTAACGGTATTTCCATAACTAAAAGCGCCCAAGGTGAAATTCGCAATAACTTGTTTCAAGATACAGGTTTTGGTCTAGCCATCGGTGGGACCTCCACACCTCTAGTTGAGTCTAACCAAATCATCCAAAACCAAGATGGTCTGTATATTTCAGAATCTGCCAAACCCATCATACGTAAGAATGTAATTCAAAACAACAAGCGAGATGGTATTGTTGCCACCGTCCAGGCTCAACCTGACCTTGGTACTAATGACAGTCCAGGTGGCAACCTGATTCGCGGTAACACTCGTTATGATCTAAATAATGCCGCCTCTGGTACAATTTCCGCTATTGGCAACGATATTGATAAAAACCGCATTTCTGGAAAAGTAAATTTTGCAGCTGCTACCGTTGACCCCCCCAACCTCCCCATTGGTCAAAACACTTTTGCAGATGTACCAGAAGGTTATTGGGCAAAAGCTTATATAGAAGCCCTAGCACAGCAGAATATCATTGCGGGTTTTCCAGATGGTACTTTCAAACCTAATGACCCTGTAACTCGCGCTCAATTTGCTACCATTATCACCAAAGCTTTGACACCACCATTTAAACGTCAGGGTTTTAATTTTAAAGATGTGGCCAATAATTTCTGGGCTTACGACGCTATTCAATCTGCCTACCGCAGCACATTTCTGGCAGGTTATCCCGATGGTAGATTTCAACCACAGCAACAAATCCCTCGAGTACAAGCACTAGTTTCTTTAGCTAACGGTCTAGGTTTCACCGTTAATGATCAGAGTGTTCTCTCCGTCTACAGCGATAATAAGCAAATTCCTAATTACGCAATTCAACCCGTGGCGGCTGCAACTACCAAGCAATTAGTAATTAACTACCCCACCACCAGAGAACTCAACCCCAACCGTCCTGCAAGTAGAGCAGAAATTGCTGCCTTTGTTTACCAAGCACTAGTGAATGCCGGACGTGTGGAACCAATTCCCTCTCCTTATTTGGTAACAGTTCAGTAAATTTTCAGCCTTGACACCTTCTGGTTTGACATACTCACCGACCTTCTAGGTCGGTGATTCTTGACATTGCCTCCCCATCCGTTTAAAGTCCTGCCCATGCCCCATACCGACTACTTAAAACCCCCTTTGTCTCCACCAGGCGAGATGTCAAGAACGTTTATGCCCCTTTTGCTCTTTGCGCCACAGAACAATCATCAAAGCTAAAATGCCCAGTTGAAGAGCTAAATTAGGCAAAGTACCATTAACATCTCTTCCAGCCAAGACCTGAAAGAAGAAAATAAATGCACCAATCAAAGCAGAAGCACCAAAACCAACATAAATAAATTGCCGCAAACCACGATAGGGGGCTGCCATTTCCGCTTTCAGGCGGGCATACTGTTCAGAATTCAGACCAGTTTGAGGATTTGGTTTTACCATAAGTAAATAATGCTATAATATCTCACTGTACACGCCGATGTGGCTCAGTGGTAGAGCAGCTGATTCGTAATCAGCAGGCCACGGGTTCAAATCCCGTCATCGGCTTATAAGCGCTGTACGTTCGCAAAAAGTTAAAAATCGCGTTTTAAGTTGCCTGTGCGCGTCTGGAAGTGACGCAAACTGCGGCTTTAAAGGAGGCGATAAGAGATTGGTTACAAAAAAAAGATTCCCCTGCGGGTAACAAGTCACAGGGGAGCTAGAAAGTTTTATTATTTCAAAAGCTGAAGGGGCGATGCCTGTGGCGAGCGAAGCTATCGCATATTTTCTGTAGCTAACAAAGTAGTTAAAAAATTAAACTACCCACTTTGCCCCTTTATTAGCATGGTCATAAATCAAATCAAATACTGTGTCGCATTTAAACTTAAATAACACTCGATCATAACTGTCAGGTAGGTTTTGATCTAAAACTTCTTCTACTGTTGATTTTACCCTGCGTTGACTCTGCATATCTTTATACCAATCTTGCACTAATACTTTTGGCTGTTCTGTTGTCAGTCGCTGTAAAAGAGACTTAGCAGCTAATTTGACTTTCTGGGTTTCTTCAGCAGTCATTTTATCTTTTTTGAGTAAATCAAATAATTCTAGTTCGTCTTCTGTCAAACCTTCCCGAATATGTCTTTCTGCTTCTGTTTTCAGGTTTTCGGCAAAGTTAACCAAGGCTTCATAATAGTTTTCAGTTGATGAACCACCAGCGTTATATTTATCAACAATTGCTTGTAGTCTTTGGGCAAAATCTGTACGAGTTGTATTTTGCTGAATCATTTTATTGAGTTTGTCTTCTATAAAACTCCTTAAATCAGCAATTTCAATATTTTTATAGGGTTTTTGCGTAAATTCCGCTTTGAGTTGTTCAAAATTAATTTTACTTAAATCCCAAACTTGCCCTTTTTGAATAGTTTTGTATTCTTTACCATATTCCTGTGTGGTAACTCTTTGATCATCTGTAACTATACTTTCATCTAATAATGCGGCAATTTTAAAAATGAGATCATCATTATTTTTACGTTCAATTATAGCATCAATTACCCCTCGTAAATATTGAAAAACTGACACTAGGGGGCGTGGTTGTTTTAATATCTCTGGTTTACAGGCTTCGTAAAGTGAGGTAATGGTATTGTCATAAACTACAAAGGCTTTACGCCATTCATCTTTTTGTAGTAAAGTGTCGGCAAATTGGTTAAACTGCTCTAAATTCTTAAAAGTGTCTTGACTATCAAGGATAACTTCTAAATTAATACCTTTTTCCTGACAAAATTCTAAACCTTGATCAATAGCATCATCAAGTAAATTAAATAATTCAGATTTATTCGGAACTAAAGCATCTTGATCATTCCCTAAAGCGTAGGCTGCTAGGGCTTCTTTCATATTCCGAAAAACATTATAATAATCAATAATTTCGCCATTTTTTTTAGTAATATGATTAATTTGATAACTACTAACGCGATTCGCACGGGCTATAGTTTGCATTAGTGTGTGATCTTTCATGGGTTTATCTAGGTAAAGAGTAGATAAAGTAGGTACATCAAAACCTGTTAACCACATGGCACAGACAAACACCAAACGCAGGGGGTTTTCTGGATCTTTAAATTGATATTCGATATCATGACCTTGGGCATCAAGGGTATTCATTCGTTTTCGGTGGGGTTTGATATCCAGTCCTTGTTGGGCAAATTTTTTCTCTTCGCTTTCGCTTCCTTCTAAACTAATTACTACAGCCATTTCTGTTTCCCGCATAAAATCAAGAATCTTTTTGAGACGCACTTTCTCGATTTCATTCTGAGTTTTTTTGATTCTCCCGACTAAATTTTTAATTGCTGCTTTCCAGTGATACTGTACTTTGTTATACATTTTTACAGCAGTAAATTTATCAACGGAAACTACTAAACCTTTACCCAAATAACCACGACGGGGAAAATGATAAACAATATCTTTGGCAATTGTTTCTAATCTATCATCTCGTTTGATAACTTCAATTTCACGGGCAAATTGTTTTTCTATTTTCGCTTGTTGGCTATCATCCAGGTTTTCATCTTCCAGAATTTGATAAAATTCCTCACTTAAATTTTCGTTTTGAATTAATACTTCTGGTACTCGCTGCTGATAAAATAACGGAACAGTTGCACCGTCATCTACTGATTGAGAAAAGTTATATTCACTAACATAATCACCAAACCATTCATTAGTTTTGCGTTCTTTTCCTAATAAGGGTGTACCTGTAAAAGCCAAATAATTGGCATTTGGTAAACCTGCCCGCATATTTTCCGCTAAGGATTTATATTGAGTGCGGTGTGCTTCATCTACAATTACAATGATGTCGTTCCGTTCACTTAATATTGGATATTTTTTACCTTTTTCATAGCGGAATTTTTGAATTAATGTAAAAACGATCCGCTTGTTTAAAGAAAGAAACTCTCGCAGTTGTTCACTATCTTTAGGTTGAGCCGTTTCGTTTTCTTTAACGGTTTCAGTGTTTAAGAAATTGCTGTAAATCTGCCCGTCTAAATCATTGCGATCTGTCACTACCACAAAGGTAAAATTGCCCGTGAGCTTGCGGAAAATCTTCCTGACATAAAAAATCATAGAAAAGCTCTTTCCTGAGCCTTGAGTATGCCAGAAAACCCCTAATTTACCCTGTTTTTCTTGCCGATAGTTAAAGGAATCTATGGCGCGATTCACACCGATAAATTGATGATTTTGGGCGACAATTTTCTGAGTTCCATTTTTATAAATAATAAAATTTTCAATATAATCTAGGAGTTTATCAGGATGAAAAAGACCATCTATGGCAAGTTCTAAGCTAGTACCAGATTCCTGAATCTGCTGACGATCTATTTTTTCTTTTTCATCTTCTACCCGTAACCAATTAAAGAAGTTTTCCCAGTCGGCGGTAAAACTGCCAATTTTAGTTTCTAAAGCGTTGGAAAGGATACAAAAAGCATTAGTTAGAAACAGTTGGGGAATGTCTTTTTTGTAGTTGGTGAGGTTATCATCAAAGGCTGTTTGTAGTTTGATGTTGGAGTTTTTTAGTTCTATGAAAACTAGGGGTAAACCGTTAATATAAAGGATAATGTCAGGACGGCGATAATTTCTTTCTCCTTGAATCCAAAGTTGAGAAACTGCTAAATATTCATTATTACCATTTGTGCTAAAGTCGTTAAAATCTATTATTTTTACTTTCGTGGTTTCGGTTTTACCTTGGACATTTTCATATTCTGTGGGGATACCGTCACGAATTAACCCGTCTATTTCCCGGTTTGCAGCGATGGGAGACATGGACTGGCGTTTATTGGTGAGGGTTTCTAATGCTGTATCTATGGCGGTTTCTGGTATGCTGGGGTTGACGCGCAAGGCCGCAGCTTTTAACCTGTCATAAAAAATGACATCTCGTTTATTTCTGCGGTGCGATTTGTCGTTTAAGTCGTCAGGGTTGACGGTGTAGCAGTTGAGTATTTTAAAACCCTGCTGTGCTAATTTGCGGAGTACGGCTTGTTCGATGTCATCTTCAGAGATAAAGTTAGGCATAGTTTAGGGAAGCTAGATGATAATTGGCTGTTTTTGATCTTTATTCTCTCACCATGTACAAATTTTAACAGTGGGCTGGTTAATTTTGTCATTTCTCCTGATAAATAAGTTTTAAATTTCGTTAGATGCTTGTAATACAACAGTGTATAATTGAGGATTAACTCTAAAGTTGGCCTGGGTAATTAACTGATCAATCAATGGTTTAATAGCTGGAATTAGTCCCTGTTTTTTGGCTTGTATTAACACTCCCAACAGACCTGTTATATTTATTCCATAATTGGTAGCTACTATTCTTCCTCTGCGTTCATCCATTAACAGCAAATCAGCTTTCATTTCTAAGGATAAAATAATGGCTTCAGCTTCTCCCAAGTGAATACTTTGATTATTTTCTTGAATTTCTGTCACTTGTAGAGAATTAATAACTGTCTGTGTCTGTATCCAAGATAAAGTTTTTACTTTTACTGCACCAGGGACAATTTTATTTATGTCAACCATCTCGTTATATACAGCTTCCGGGATGATCACCCTACTATACAACTGTCGCAATAAATCTAACTGACCAATTGCTGCTAAGTTTGTAATTGGTGATGTATCGCTAACTATAATCACAGTAAACCCATTGATTGCAGTGTCTTGATATCAGATTCAAAATCTTCAACATCATAGTTAATGTGTAAACCTCGTTTTGCTAGTTGATGCTGAAATTCTAGGACTGTGATTCCTGTCCATGCTCGGACTTTACCACTGCTAATTTTACCTTGTTGGTAAAGCAAAATGGCAATTTCTAATTTGAGTTCGTCTTCAGTCATGTTTGAAGCTCTAAGGATATCATTGGGAATTATGACGCTCATTTGAAAAAACTCCAAGTCCTAATATATGTTTATTCTAATTCTTCTCTCATGCTGGGTGGTAATTGAATGTCTAAGTCTTCTACTGAAAGTTTACCAGAGATGAGACGAGTTAGGAGGCGATCGCGTGTTTCAGCAAGATTATTATTTAACTTAACTATAAGCTCTTTCTGTTTAAAAATAATTGCTATTTTGTGATTAAAATTATTTTGCAAGTTTTTAGGAGGAATAGACATATAAAGTCCACCTAAGTGATTTCTGTTTAGCGTGGGTACACCAGCACCAGAATTAAAATTTTCCAGCTTTAAAAATTTTAGTGTGTAGTAAATTTTGATGTTGCGGTTGTTTGCAATCTACTAAACAAAGCAAAACTCCTGCATCACACAGAATCATAACTCTAAACCCTGCTGACGATATTTTTCCAGCAAACGTTCTTGATAATCATTCTGCGGTTCATGATTTAATACAGATAATTGATCAACCTGTTCAAACCACCGCTTACACCTATATGTATTTGCTTGTTTGACTTCTCCCCTTAACCCATTAACTGTAATGTTCATTTTTGCCAGTTTGACAGTTTCTAGGGTTTTTTCTTGTCCACAAACATATAAATCATTAATTACACCAGATTTGAGGTCAGAGTTAGCCCGCAGGGTATCAGCACTCTGCCATAGGGTGTCTTCAAGTTTTTTGAGTTCTTCTGGTGTCAAGGGTCTAGATGCTGTAGATGGCTAATGTGTCCGTTCTGGGTGAACCTTTGAATTATATACCGAACTTGCGCCAATGGGAAAAATTGATGGAAGTTGATAGTTGATGGGATGCGATCGCTTCCCCAGCCATATTGCCGTCTATTAGATCATAAAATCTTATGTGACTGTTATGTGACTGAAAACCGAAATTTATAAATTTACAAAATTAAATAATGGCTGAAAGTCTTGCTATTTATGGATTTTAAATATTTTCCTTTAAATCTCGTTATGTGATTCCAGAAAATTCTGACTCCTCACCATCTCCCCAAACAGCAAAAAACACCCATGACACTAACACCCCTGAGTCACCATAAACTACCACTCAACCCGATGACAAAGCGATTCAGGACCCCAAAAGTATCTAGCAAATCATCTGTCATGTAGCAGAAGCGGAGGAGTTTCCACCAATTGCGGAGATTTTGAAGGAGTTGGAGGTTTTGGAGCAAGAAGCAGAGGCGACTAATGAGGTTTTGAAAAAGGTTTTGGGGCCGTTTAGGTAAGATAAAAGTAAAGTAAAGTATTGTGACGTAGGAATAATGGTACATATCACTGCTAAGACACTGTATGATACTGATTTTGCCCTTTGGGTTGAGGACACTGTGAGCAAATTAAAAACCGGAGATTTTCATCAAGTTGATTGGGAGAACTTGATTGAGGAGGTTGAATCTTTGGGAAAACGAGATAAACGAGAATTAAAAAATCGGTTAATTACTTTATTCGAGCATATATTAAAACGTAAATATGTACCTTTGTCAGATTGTTATCGAGGATGGGAAGTTACTATTAAGCGTACTCAATCAAAATTAAGAGATATTCTGGCTGATTCTCCCAGTTTACGCCATCTATTACTAGAAATTTATCGTGACTGTTATGATGAGGCCTTGGAAAATATGCGAATTGAATATGATGCTAACTTCCCTGATGTCTATCCTTTTATTAATGATGTAGATGTTTTATTAAATCAGAGGTTTTGGGAAGATAATTAGACACGAGGATCTGACGGGGCGACAAACAAGGCTGAACACAAGACAGTGTAAAAAATGTAACGATTCATCATATCCAGATTCATCTTGAAATTGATCACTTGTCCAGATAATATAGGGATGTGTTCCTCTAAAAACCCTACTGGAATTAATATTATCCTTACAGGTTTGACATTCTACTTCTCCTGGTTCATCTAAATTATAAATGTGAACATGACCCAGTTTGCAACGAAGAGATACCCTGTAAGGATTAATAAAATAAATCCACCCCTGTCTAGGTTTTTGTCCAGCCACTTTTATGATCCTAATTCACTGATTAATTTTGCTCTTTCTGCTTGCAGATTTAGTTTTACTTTTTCTTTTGGTTGATGGTTTTTTTGAGCTTCAACCATTGGCGCAGTGCTATACACATACTCTAGTAATTGATTTATTTTATCTTGTCCTGCACCTGCCCATTCTCTTCTAATGTTATCCAGAATTAGCTTGAGACTTAAAGGTAAATCTAAATCATCAACATTACCTGATTCCGTACCAAGTTTAATCAGTATCGTATTACCTTGAGATTCTTGAATAATCTCTTTTCCATTCATTGTCCTTAAAACATTATCTATTTCCTCATTCCAAGGTCCATGAAGATAATAGCACCAATCTAAATCAGTTAATTGGTTTCCTGTCCATTTGACAGCATAAAGATCAGCCAAATACAAGAATTTAATTAACTGGGTTTTGGTGAGATATCCTTTTGTCGCATAGACAAAATATTTGATGAGTTTATCCAGCATAATCTTTATTTCTCCCGAATATCATAAAATTATCCAATTCCTTTAGGTTGGGAATATAAACATATATAAGTTTTGTATGAGAGTTAGCGCTTTTATGGAGTTATGATAATTTTCCATCGGCTAATTATAATTCGTTTTTATCTCAATTTCTGACAATTTTTAACCCAGCAGCTATATTAATAGTGATCATGTACCATATTATCATATTTGGATGATGTAATTACAGTTAGCTACACAATTTTTGACTGAAGATCACCCTATATCTTCCTTTGAGTATTTGTCACTACTGCAAACAAGTTGCTAGTTATCAACATGACCAGCAAATCACCGATAGACACAAAATGCGATCGCCCTCAATATCCTAAATTCTCTTCTGACTCCTCACCATCTCCCCAGCCGATATACCCTCCCCTTCAGTCCCAAAGTAACTCAAAGCTCCCGCAGCCTCAGCACGAGAAACCGGTTTTTTAGGTTGAAACAGAGTTGTATAGCCAAATACGCGGCGAATATTGGATTTTGAGCCATTTTGAAAATCAGCCAGCACCGCCCTTAAAGCCTTGGGGTCAATTTTTGCCGTATCTTGAAAACCCCAAGATTGATTAACTGCTTCTAAACTCGCAGTAGGTAAAGGTTGGCGAATATCCAGAGGAACTTTCCAAAGAATCAACTGTTCTCGTGTTAGAACTGCATCAGGACGAAATAAAACCGCAGTTGAATCACCCGACAAAAGACTAGGAACCAAACCAGCCTCCGCCAACCCTTGAATAACTGAAAAATCAACATCAGTTTTTGGCACATCACTAAAACTAGGTTCACTGCTTTGTGATACCAAGCGAACCTGTTTAGCCGGATTATTAACATACATGGCATTGTTAGCCCCCACTAGCCAACGGGCATATTCCCGGCGAGTAATGTTTTTACTCGGTGCAAATGAGTTAGTGATAGTGTCGTTAGAGTTATTTTTAACTTGGGCAGATTGTACAGATAAAACACCCAAAGCCGCCAAATCTTCGATAGATTGCCGCAATTCCGGTGGTGCTTCCTTAAGATCATTAAATTGCTGAGATTTTAGTGTAGGTTTTCTTTCTGTAGCCAAATTATCTTGGTCAGAACCAAAAACATTTCCATTACTCTCAGTTTTAGCCTCCGCTGCTACCCTACTATTAACTAAATATTCAATCACTAAAACAGTAACCGTTTGTGGTTGATCTGGTTGAGGGTTAGTGACTGATTGTGGCTGAATAGACACCTTGACCTGCAAATTATCACGCTGCACCTCAAAAGTATCTGGCAAATCATCTGTAGGCTGTTGTAAAACCTGCCAATTACTTTTTTCCAACTGCTCACTATAAAAGTTAGTAATAAAATTGCTAGGGTCAGAACTCAGCCAGCGAGTGACCACCCCATTTTGGGAGCCGTTAGCTAGTGTCACCGACTGTAATTGAGCATTGGGATATAAAGGAATATCCTGGGGAAAGTCAGATGGTAACTGAGCCTTGGCTTCCTTTTCCTTTGCTTGGGGTTGATTTTTTTCAGAACCGCCAAAAATTCCTGGGTTATCTTTTAGCCGGGGATCAGCCGCCAAAGATTGTTCCAGGGTTTTGGCAGTAGGACTCTTACCACAAGCTGTTACAGAAGTCAATAAAATAGCCAAACTCAGCAAGACAGCTGGACGTTTAGAGAAAAGCACAGGAAATCAAAAATCAAGTGTCTATTCCTAGACTAGCGCACACCTTGACATACTCACCGACCTTCTAAAAACATCCCATAACTTATTTAAAACTCTTTCAAAACTCCTTTAAAACTCTCCACAGCACCGTGTAGCTACCATCAGAACGGCGACGCACCGGACGAAAAGCCAAAATAATATCACTACCAGGAATTTTTTGTAGTTCCTCTGGGGATATGGCTTCACCATTCAAGATTTTTTCTGAAACTTGAAATTGCAGCGATCGCACCACATAAGTATGGTTTAATTCCGCAGCAGCATGAGACAAAATAACCACATTTTCGGGGTTATTCTGATGTTTGCCCGTTAAAAACCGTCTTTTATCAATTTGTAAAGCCTCTAAATCCTTCGGGGGTTGGTAATTCAGCAATAATTCCCGCGTGGGTGAAGGGACAAGTTGCAGTTTTTCATCTAACTTCTCCAGAGGTATATCACCCACCTCAACCATTAAACTATAATCCAATCCCTGATCCACCAATTTAAAGCGTTCCCCTACCATATGAAGTGCTAAACTAGGATTAAATCCATCCTTAGCATCACCCAAAGAGGGGAAAGGATAACGTTCATTGACATTAGGTTGCAATCGGTTCCAAACAGTATTCAGGGGACGTTGGTACACCGAAGACCGTAATACACGGAAAATACCAGTACCAGGCAACTCCAAAAACCCAGCGTAAATCTTTGGTTCCTGCGGATCAAGGTCGTAGGCAAAGCGGTCAAGTATAGCAGCATTTTCCCAAGGATCTGTAAACCTGATTTCTGGGGGAAACACCCCTTGTACAGCCATTAACATTTGCTTCGCAGTGGACAGACTAGCAACTGCTGACTCAGGCGCTGTGATGGCAGGTTGTACAGGTGCTGCATAATTAGCTATAGCTGTTTTCCTATTTCTGCCAATTAATCCTACTTCTGGAGATGGTGCTTGTGTTGCCAAAGTATGAGCAGATAAATTTGGTTCTAGCGTAGCAAAAGGAACAGCTGGTTTTCCCAATTGGGGATACTTTACAGGTGCAAGAGAAAGTACAGGATCTGACTGGCGTTCACCACTAACCAGGGGTAACTCCCTGACCAAAGCCAACTCACCCCGTCGAGATAAAAGCCGGTCTAAAACAGGAGATAATTTGACCAACTCCTGCTTAGAAGTATACAAAGAGCAGTAAATTTGATTTGGAGCCGTAGTTAACCGATTAAGTAAAGGCAAAAGCTTTTTGGATGAATCCATTTGAGACATACAAAAAGTTTGAGGACTTTGTAGCTGACCATGCACAAAACTCTCTACCCTTTGCACTTGAACAGTTAATTGTCCCCTCACAGCCCGCAGACGATTAGGATCTGGATCTGTGAGTGCTTGTTCAATACGAGCAATCAAATTGATCTGGTCCTGTACCATTCTCCCTGCTTTAGTATAAAACTTTTCTCTTCTTAGCCTTGATGTTAAATTTTCAATCAAAGAAGATGAGAACGGATTTTCAGTAGCCTTAGTGATTACTGGCACAAAAGCCAGACCCAAAGTCAGCAAAAAGCTCAAAAATAATTGTCTCATGCCAAAAATACCCAGGAGATAAGAGTATGAAAAATCTAAAATAGATATTAAATTGAAGAAAATCAACCACCATTGACCGTCAATCTATTCTACTTTCTCTTAAGCCAAGCGTCGCCGGGTTGTTACCAGTGCTGAAACACGATTACATGAAAGTTTCCCAGGATCAGCCTATTTATTCTGAGGCTCCACTCCAGTTGTTACTATTTGTCGATGGACGACCAAAGTCTCGACAACAAGTACAACGTATCCGTGCTTACTTAAAAGAATTGCAGGCTGAATACAGCTTTGAACTTCAAATTATAGATGTCGGGCAACAACCCTACTTAGCAGAACACTTTAAACTAGTAGCAACACCAGCTTTAATCAAAATCCATCCCGAACCTAGGCAGATCATAGCTGGGAGTAACATTATTGCCCAATTAAAAAACTGGTGGCCTCGCTGGCAAGCAGCCGTAGATGCTTACTTAAAACTACAAGAAGACCTACAAGAACGAATAGACGACAACACTCGGATGTCATCACCCAAATCTACCATTCGTTCCGTAGCCGTTTCCGCAGAACTAATCAAACTTTCAGATGAAATTTTTCGGCTAAAACAAGAAAAAGACAAACTTCAGGAGCAGTTAAACTTTAAAGACAGAGTAATTGCCATACTAGCCCACGACCTCCGGAATCCCCTAACAGCAGCCGCCATAGCCATAGAAACCCTACAATCTAACTACAATATAGACATGGGTACATTTACAAGGCTCAAACCAGCTATGGTCGCACATTTATTAAAACAAGCCCGCACCCAAATTAAAACAATAGACCGGATGATTGCTGACTTATTGCAAGTAGGACAGGGTAATGACACAGAACTCCCCATAGCACCACAAAAAATGGAAATTGGCAACCTGTGCTTGGATGTGTTAGAAGAATTGCGCGATCGCTACATTGCCAAATCCCAACATATAGAAACAGATATTCCCCAAGATTTACCCTATGTATATGCCGATCCAGAGCGTGTGCGCCAAGTGCTGATAAATTTGTTGGACAATGCCATCAAATACACACCAGAAGGAGGCACAATTAGTATTGCCGGACTGCACCGCACCACTCAAAAAATACAATTTAGTATTGGTGACACAGGTCCAGGGATTCCCGTAGAAAAACGCGATCGCATTTTTGAAAACCACTACCGACTACAACGAGATGAAAGTATAGATGGTTACGGCATTGGTTTGTGTTTGTGCCAACGTATCATTCAATCACATTACGGACAAATTTGGGTAGACTCCGCCCCCAACGGCGGCGCATGGTTCCACTTTACCTTACCAGTATATCCGTCCACTAGCAGAAGCTAAATCAGTTTCTTGCCCAGTGCTGCTTTACAATGTTTTAACATCACACCTTATTAAGCAAGTTTTATCAATGCCAGATTCATTAATGTATCAGCAGGAAAACTTTGTTCTTCTAGAAACAAACGCACCAGAACAAATTCTCACAGCCGATGAACTATTATACAAACTCAAGATCGTGCTAGAAAAAATCAACAATCAAGATTTGCCCATAGATTTACAAAACCTCGATTCCGTAGATACTCAAGCCCAATATTTAATTGACACAAGTTGTGAATTAGACATTGGACCCGGAAAATATTTACAATGGTATGCAATACGACTAGAAAAGTAGTTTTCATAAATCCTGTAGTGCAGGCATACTATGTCCACGCCACCCAAGCTATCGACAATGACTAACCACTAATAATACTTAACTCAATCATATCCTCCTCAACCTCTGTAATTTTAATATCCACCCCAGGACCAAAGTACTTAGTCATTTTTTCCTGTTTTTCTTGCCAATCATCAAATGAAATAAAGGGCGAATCGAATAATAAAACCAAAGCATAACCCCCATTAATTTCCGCCTCTCGTAAGCTTATCAGCACCGGGCGTTCTTCATCTGTAGGACTCAAACCGAGATAATCCAAAGTCTCATCTAAATGACCCTCCTTACCATAGCAGTATCGGGTAACGTCCTGACGAATTTTATTTTGTGTCACAGTGGCTTGCTGTTCCCGTAACAGTGAAACTGACGGTGTAGTGTCTTCGCTGAACGGTGCAGGGGGAATTTCATTAGCCTTAAGTGCTAATCCTCCCAAAAACAGAGGAAACCCATAAAAAAAGCCCACCAGATTAAGTGTAGCGTTATCAGCAGCATAAGCAGCAAAACCAACAATCACCAATACACCGCCAACACTTAAACCAATCGTCCCCAAAGAAATTTTACGAAACATACGCTTAGGATATAATAGACTACTAACATCTCAGTTTTTATTATCGTCGGTTATTCGTAACATTGACCAAGATGTTTAAAAACTCTGATTAAATGTATAAAAAATCCGGAACTGCCCAATAAAACCACAAAATCACACTCACTAAACACCCTGAACTCATACACTCTACCACGATCGCGCCTGATGCGTGCAACAAAACCACACTTAAAATCAGTAACCCCCAATTTTACGTTAACCTTAAATAAAAGCTATTTCAAAACTGGAAAAAAATAATGGATCTACAAACCATAAAAGAACGAATTGCAGCAGTTCAAAGCAAACGTGAGTACCTCTTGAGCCTGTTAGAACGGCCAAACCTAGGAACTTTGAGAATTGATGTCAATCAAGCCCTAGAAGAAATGGATGATTTAATTGATGAATTTAAACGGACTATTCCAGAAACAGATAATAATTAAGCTCAACTAGTCCAAAAAAAACACCACAGCGCCGGGTAAACCTTTAATTGAGGTTTACCCGGATCTGTTTTAGATCACCACTCAACTTAACTATTCATCTATCCACGAATAATTTTTTTAGCATCAATTAAATTTGAACTTATACCAGTTGAACGTAACGCCATATTCATGAGAGTTTTTTGTGAATTAGTCTCCGGACAATCTTCACCAGTACGGCGTTGAATATAACTTCCATCAGGTTGTAATTCCCAGGCTTGACGATTATCTGCTAACATAATTCCCAGAATCTCTTGTAAATCTTTAGCAATATCTGGGTCTTTAATAGGCGTAACCACTTCAACTCGTCGGTCCAAGTTGCGACGCATCCAATCAGCACTACCAATATATATTTCCTCTTGTTCATTATTATGGAAATAATAGATGCGAGAATGCTCTAAAAATCGCCCGACAATGCTAATAACGCGAATATTTTCACTAACGTCTTTAAGACCTGGACGTAAACAGCAAATACCACGCACAATCAGATCAATTTGCACTCCAGCCCGGGAAGCTTCGTATAAAGTAGAGATGATTTGCGGATCTACCAGGGAATTCATTTTAGCCACAATGCGCCCAGAAAAACCATTCTGCACATTTTCTATTTCACGATGAATTAATGCCAAAAAGCGATCGCGCATATTCACAGGAGCCACCAGCACCTCTCGATAAGATTTTTGTCGAGAATAGCCCGTTAAAAAGTTAAACAAATCCGTAATGTCCCCAGCCAGTTCTTCCCGACAGCTAAATAATCCCAAATCTGTATATAACCTTGCTGTTTTAGGGTTATAATTACCAGTCCCTATGTGTACATATCGCCGCATCCGGTCTTTTTCTCGTCGCACCACCATAACAGTTTTGCAATGAGTTTTCAGCCCTACCAAACCATAGACAACATGCACACCCACCCTTTCTAAACTTCTCGCCCAGTAAATATTATTTTCCTCATCAAACCGCGCCTTTAATTCCACTAGTACAGATACCTGCTTACCATTTTCCGCAGCAGCAATCAAAGCTTTAACAATGGGGGAATCTCCAGAGGTGCGATAGAGAGTCATTTTAATAGCCAGCACATTAGGATCATAAGCTGCATGGGTAATAAACCGCACCACCGTTGAGGAAAAAGATTGATACGGGTGATGTACCAACAAATCCTTTTCCCGAATAATAGCAAAAAAGTCTTGACCCTCCTCCACTTCCAAAGAATCTGAAGTCAAACTTGGTTCTCTCAACCTTTGCAAACGTGAAGGTACCACAGACTGGCGTGGTGCTTCTTTGAGTTCCGGTAACGCTAAAGACATAAAATACATTAAATCCCGCAGTCCCAGAAAACCATCAACCGCATAAACATCATTTTCAGTCAAATCCAAATCTTGTAATAACCGAGAACGTATAGGCTCAGGAGTGTGGGATTTCATTTCTAATCTCACAGGAGTTCCACCCATGCGCCGTTTGCGTAGTTCCTGTTCAATAGCTAACAGCAAGTCATCAGCTTCATCTTCCTCCAAAGCCAAATCAGCATCACGGGTAATGCGAAAAGGATGATACTCCTGTATATTCATACCTGGAAACAGAAACTCCAAGTTATGAGCGATCACCTGTTCCAAAGGTACACCCGTCCAGCGAGCAGTACGCCCAGCTTCAGAAACTTCTAACTCTGGTGGTAAAACCAAAAATCGCGGTAGTACGTTGGGAACTTTCACCCTGGCAAAAAGTTCTTCTTCAGTCTCTGGATTTTTGACTATCACAGCTAAATTCAGACTAAGATTAGAAATGTACGGGAAAGGATGACCAGGATCAACCGCCAACGGAGTGAGAACTGGGAAAATTTGCTCTTCAAAGTAATTGTTTAAATAACTCCGTTGTTTTTGATTTAAATTGATGTATTCCAGTATGTGGATACCATGACTAACTAAAAGAGGTTGCAGCGCCTGTTCAAATTGTTGGTACTGCTTTTTCACCAACGGGATCAAAGTTGATCTAATATCATCTAGCTGTTGTTGCGGTGTGCGACCATCAGGAGTTAGTTGGGAAACTTTAGCTTCTACCTGTTGCTTCAAAGCCGCAACCCGCACCATAAAGAATTCATCTAAATTGGCGCTAAAAATAGCCAAAAATTTCAATCTTTCTAAAAGCAGTGTACGGGGGTCACAAGCCTCGTGTAGTACACGACCGTTAAACTCTAACCAGCTTAACTCACGGTTAATGTAATATTGCGGATCGTTCAAATCAATGGGATGGGGGTTTTTCTTTGATTTCGCCATAACGATCTCAGGGTAGATAGATGAAGCCATACATCTGGTGAACCTTGACACTCCCCGTCTTAAAGCATCGGGGATTCTGTACCCTACCTTGCCACTTGCTCTCATAGACGTTCGCCTAAAAGAGTAGAGGTCACGAGTCCTACAGCCTTACTTCGGGACTGCCCGCCCCTAGCTTGCCTAGCAAGATTTAAAATATTAATTGCTGCATTTGTGTCTCTATGTAGCTCCCATCCACAAACACATATATGAGTGCGAGTTGATAGAGTTTTTTTCACAATGCGCCCACAATTACTGCTCGGTGTAAAAACTTTCTAAACCAAAAATCAAATATAGCACCTCACGCTCCACTTTTGACAAAACTATTTATCCTTGTTTTCCCATGTTTCAAGCCACCCGTCGCCGTCTTGCTCTGTGGTACACCGCCGTAACTGCGGTATTACTCCTACTATTCGCCAGTGGTGTATATTTATATGTCCGGAACACATTAATTGAGCGTATTGATGATACCCTCAATCATGTAGTGGAAATTGTAGAGCGATCGCTAGTGATTTCCCCAGTTGATAGAGATACTGAGCAATTTAGCATTAACCTAGAAGCAACTTTCCGAGATAACGCCAGCACAGTAGAAGATGATCACATTGACCTAGAATGGTTTAGCCCCAACGGTCAATTACTTTGGTCAACCCTATCAGAGCCTTTAAACATCCCCATTCATGGTAATCATGTCGGCGAAACCGTCCGCGTACTTAAACAACAACCCCAAGAGCCTAAAACCCCAGACTCAGCACTAAACAATGACCATTCAGTGCTGTTATTGAGACAAGTTACCCAACGGGTGCAAGTGGGACGGCAAGTATTAGGATATCTGCGTGTTAGTCATCCTTGGTTTGAAGTCACTAAACCCAGTCGCCAACTGATCATCGACCTGGCATTAGGTACTTGGTTCATGGTCTTATCCGTCGCCGCTAGTGGCTGGTTCCTCTCAGGTAAAGCAATGGAACCAGTAGACGAATCTTACCAAAGGCTCAAACAATTTACTGCTGATGCTTCCCACGAACTGCGAAGCCCAATTACCCTGATTCAAACTAATGTACAAGTTGCCCTGGCAGAGTTAGAATTAACAGCAACAGAAGTCACCACTTATGCCAACTATCGTCAACAATTAAAAGTAGTAGAACGCCTAACCCAGCGCTTGGGTAAACTAGTCAATGACTTATTATTCTTAGCCAGACAGGATAGTGGTATCAGCAAAGATGTTTTTTCTTCCTGTTCTCTCGACGCTTTACTCATGGAAGTAGTTGAAGAACAACAATTATTAGCCCAAGAAAAAAAAATTACTTTGACCCTGGATTTAGTTGACCCTCCCACATCAGACCTTAGCCCCGAATTACTAGAAAATTGGTTTACACTTCAAGGTAAATGGGATCAATTAGTAAGACTATTCACAAATTTAATTAGTAACGCTATACAATATACCCCAGCCCAGGGACGAGTACACATACAATTAGCCCGTCTAGAAGCAAGCAATCGTGTTTCTAAAATTCGTTCCAGCACAGCTTTATTACAAATTAAAATCAGCGATACTGGCATTGGTATTCCCCCCGAAGCCTTACCGCGCCTATTTGACCGCTTTTATCGAGTAGATCCAGCACGCACCCATCAGACAGCAAACACAAATACAGAAACTTCTACAGGTTCAGGATTAGGACTAGCCATCGCATCTGCCATTGTTGAACATCATCAAGGTCATCTGCAAGTTGAAAGCAGTCTTGGTAAAGGTACCACCTTCAGCGTCACCTTACCAATCACCCTTGACCATTAAATTGATTTATTTACATTCATAAAATAACTATTAATTATTTAATTACCTCACCCTTAAGATTTAAATATTAGTCTGATTTTATTTTAATTTTGCTGCTTTAGTTAGATTAAAAAAAATAGAATTAATCATTAAATTAAACTTGTTCACTAGTTGCCAGAATCCCAACTAATTTTACTTAAAAATGCACCATCAAAAATCTTCCACCTTTGCGCCTTTGCGCCTTTGCGTGAGATTAATAAGATATTCCCAGTCAATACCACCCCTTGTCAAAAAAAGCTTATTCAGCACCATTTGCGGCGGACTACTCATTAGTAGCCCAGCAATAGCCCAGCAACCCACCTCACAAACTAACCCTTGTCCTCGTATTTACTACGAAGAACCACACAACAACCGCATTGTAGTCCCACAGGGATGCCCACCCAATGCTCTCACCCGGAAACTACAAGCCCAAGGACGGCTCCCAGTAACTACTGTCCCCACCACCCGCCCCAGCCAGATACCCCCTGGCGTTGGCGGTGAAGCACCAGATTCAAGAACTTTAGCACTCAATCCCTGTCCTCGTATTTACTACGAAGAACCATTTAACAGTAGAAACGTTGTACCAGAAGGATGTCCCCCAAATGCTCTCACCCAACAACTAATGGCTCAGGGAATTCCTCCCACTCAAGCTGTACCAGCCCGCCCACCAGTAATCGCCATTCAACCACCCTTACCAGAACAACAACAACCAGCCAGCGCCAAAATTGCCCTGGCCAATGGTAAAGTTAATATCCGCTTAATCAATGATACAGGCGCTGAAGTTACTTATGAAGTAGTTGGTGACACACCCGCGCGATCGCTTGAAGGTAAATCAGATATCATGTTACGAGATTTACAAGCACCAGTAACCATGACATTCTTCCGTGAAGACGGAGGATTGCTTCAAGTCACCCCCCAACCCTCAGCCAAAACCGGGATGATGGTAGTAAGATTGAATGAAACCACCGACATACAAGAGGATAAAAACACAGTACAAATTCAAGAAGACGGTAAAGTATTCTTAAACTAAAATCCCTCCACCAGCCATTTCCTACCGCTTCAGCATTTGAGTTAATTGATCAATTAATTGCACCTCCCGTTTACCATCTCTAGTGGTTCTTGCTAAAACAATAGCCCGTTCATAAAAATTACGAGCAGTTTGATAATTACCCAATTGTTCATATAAATGAGCATAAGACTCAAAAGAATTCAATTCTTCTCCCATATTTCCTAATTCCTGGGAAATTATTAAACGTCTTTCTAGTAGATCAAAAGCACGTTGATAACGTCCCACCGCACTGTGAGCTAAAACCAAACCGTCAATCGCTCGTAATTCATTAGTGCGATCGCCGCTGATTTGAGCCAGTCGCAATGCTGCGCCATAAGTGCCAATTGTGTTTTGATAACTTTTAGCCTCTAAGTAGGCATCACCCAAATTATTTAGTGTATTAGCTTCACCGATAATATCACCAGCTTGACGGCGAAAAATCAGAGCAGTTTCTAACAATTTAATAGCTTTGTTATAATCTCCCAACCTCAGAGCCACCAAACCTAAATTACCATAAGAAAGTCCTTGTCCTTCAATACTCTTGATATGACTAGCAATTTTTAAGGCCTCTTCTATCGTTTTACCAGCAGCCATGGGTTCACCCTTTTGTACTAACAAAGTACCCATATTATTTAAGCTAAAAACTTGACCTTCCAGGTCATTTGTATCACGACCAATAGCCAACCCCCGGCGCAAAGCATCTTCTCCCTCCTTCAAGCGATTTAGCCCGATATAACATTTCGCCAGTAAATCATATGTCAGTCCTTGTCCTTGAACATCCCCAATGGCATGATAAACTTCCAATGCTTCCAAAGCCGATGTCACAGCTTTATTAGCAAATCCAGAAGCATATTGTTGTTCAGCAATACGCAGCAATGTATCTGCCTTTTCCCTGGATTTTTGCCGACTAGAACTAACAGATCCTTGGAGTTGCTCCGTAATATCCCCACTAAGCACCATCATAGGACTGAATACAACCACAAACAGCAAAAAGTAACGCCCCACTAATATTGGTAATATTGGTAATAAATGTTGTCGTTTCATAGAACTTACTGTTAAAATCACGGCTTTGAGTAATGACCAGCAGCTTACGTGTTATCTATTTAGGCTTCATTGTACAAAATCTTCCCCCAAATAGATAACACGTATATCAGCCGGTAATTTATCTTCTAGCATACGATAACCCTCCTCCAGAAAATTGGGTACTTCAAGAGGTGATATTTTTTCCCCTTCAGCTTGCAAGTAGGCTGCAATTCTCGTTTCGCTCCAGTGGAAAGTTTGAGCCATTAAAACCATTAACCGCAACATAGGTGGTAATTGGTCTAAAGCCTGTTCCACATAACACCAAAAAGGCGGTGAAGCAGAAGAAAGAGAATAATGAATTGCTTCAGTTGGCGGTACTTGAATCTCATTGATACAGAAAGCCGTAATATTAATCAGCCAATTTTGCAAAGTTAAAGTGTTTAGACCCGAGGAGGATTGAGTTAAATTGAGTCTCCGCAGTTCCTCATAGATATGCTTCCAAGTCAGAGCAAACAAATAATCAGCCTGGACAGGCGATCGCGCTGAGTGCTGAATCAAAGTGTAAACTATAGGGCTATAGCGGCAAAAAATAGCTGTAAAATACTTGCCAGCATCCGGATAACTCTGAAATAGATTCAGCAGTTCCTGATCACTGTGATGAAATAGCGACTTGACCAACGGGTGATTAACTTCAGGAAAATGGGGAATTTGCATAACTTGACAGTGGATCTTAGTTAGAATAATATTTTCAATACCCATAGTACCCTTATCTACACACAACCCGGGTTTTGTTATTCTCTTTGCTGCAACTCAGATTAGGTTAGTATTGATAAACTAAAAACAAGGACTTAAATTTAGTTCATAGACAATAATAAAAACGGCTCCCTTTAATAATCTGTTGGTTTGTTCATCGTTATAGCAGCTAATGTGATGACTTTCATATTCTCCCCTTCGACTTTAAGCCCATTTTTACTTTCCCTACCCTTGGATAGCATATTCTCCACCCAAGGTATAATGGTAATGTTACTAGCAGCATATGCTGGTGCCATGTGGATGTTCCTCACCAGCGCCCCAAAAGTACATACTGTTATGGTGTCCGACCTAGAAATTGCCCGACAGTTGTATGAAGGGCTACTAGATTTACCAGCTGCCGAAGTACCTTTGCACTACTACTACAACTACGAACAAACTTTAGGCGCAACTGGAATTGATCCACTGTATATGTCTACCACTCCCAGTTGGTCTAGCAAAGTGATGAACAATGCTAACAATGGCTTGTGGTATCAACTCAAAAAAAATACCCAGTTACACGTAATTACAGGAGCCAGTTTAGGTCATAAAAATCAGCAACGTCATGTTTGTTTTGACCGTGACTGCTTAGATATGATTTTACTACGAGTAGAAATGCGTGGTCTAAAATTTAAAATTCGCAACCACAAACCCCTTAACTTTTTAGTCAAAGATTATGAAGGACGCATTATCGAAATAGCAGAAGTAGCAAATTAGTCTAGTATATTCCAATATTGAGTATACTAATTTGGAGACGAGTCGGTCAGGTCACTGACCGCCTTAGTTTAATTAGTGCGGGCATCTTGCCTGCCACAGTTATAAGATCAGGATATGCCTGAATTGGGCAAAATTCGCCATATACAAACTAATAATGCGAAGAGACTCCATTTTTTACAAACTATTCAAACAATTCCCCGGTTTATTATTTGAAC
>Ga0169931_10001739_pt1 | contig 35904 bp, 28 predicted proteins | sample Kivu_15m_20L_FD_129675 | JGI IMG/M metagenome (GOLD analysis project Ga0169931, IMG submission 129675) | Freshwater microbial communities from Lake Kivu, Western Province, Rwanda to study Microbial Dark Matter (Phase II) - Kivu_15m_20L... | ecosystem: Environmental > Aquatic > Freshwater > Lake...
CTAGTACAAGATGTCTACGAAGTAAATCATTAACAAGCAGGATGCTTGTGTTACAAGGCTTTTTTGGCGGTTTTCGCTTCAGCGAAGTAAATCATTAACAAGCAGGATGCTTGTGTTACAAGGCTTTTTTGGCGGTTTTCGCTTCAGCGAAGTAAATCATTAACAAGCAGGATGCTTGTGTTACAAGACCTTTAATGCCCTAGAAATGTGAATTTCATCCATCTTAAGAGTGAGAATGTATTTTTTTTTGTATTTTACGTCACTCATCTTCACTAAAAATTCATCAATTCCTCACACGATACCCACAAATCTTTATGTGGCCTTGTCGTGGAGTGTTACTGTGGGAGTAACTCACTCAATTCAATAAATTTTTTCCCCAGGGGATGCAAGTTAAGCTGACATATGTTATTATGGCAAAATAACAAAGTGGCGACATAGCCAAGCGGTAAGGCAGAGGTCTGCAAAACCTTTATCCCCCGGTTCAAATCCGGGTGTCGCCTTGGACAAGCACCCCCAAGACCGAGTATTTATACAGGAACGGGTTTGATATTCGTTCCTATTTTTTTGGGGTAAGTTTGGGGTAAATTCGGCTAGTTTGGCATAGTTATTAAAGTAGCCATAAAGCTAGGTCTAGACCTAAGTGGAACCAGTAGGGTGTCTTTGATAGCACCTTTGAAGGTTCGTTTGTGGACTATTCAAGAATACCCCGGCTTTTAGCCGTGGGGAGTATCAAGAAGCTCGTAACTGTACGAATTGGGCATATACCTGTAGCAAGCGATCGCTTCACATGAAAAGGGATTACTTGTAGTTTATGCTTAAATTACCTTGGCGGTTGCTATATCTGTCCTGGAATTTGACAAATTTCTTTACCAAAATGGTAAACTTGTATTAGTCTACTAACGCATGGAAATTTCCTTCGCTGACGACAAACTGCAAAACCTATGCGAGCAACCAAAACTAGCACAAAGAAAATTAGGTGCAAACTGTGCTAAGAAATTGGCAGCCCCATTGGCTGATCTTGATGCTCTTAATTGTGTCACAGAATTATTTGCAGGTCGTCCCCATCCCTTAAAAGGAGATCGGGCTGGTGAGTTTGCAGTAGACCTAGAAGGAGGTAAACGACTTGTATTTAAACCAGATAACAACCCCATTCCTTTAAATGAGGATGGAAGCATTGATTGGTCGAAGGTTACTGCTGTTTGTATTGTTTTCATTGGAGATTACCATGACTAAGACAACCCGTCCCTTTACTCCAGATTGGGTATCTCCTCCCGGTGATACCATTGCTGATGTACTAGAAGAACGTGATTGGACACAAACAGAATTAGCAGAGCGTTTAGGCTACACCACACAACATATAAGTTTACTCATTAATGGCAAAGCACCTATTAATGAAGAAACGGCATTGAAGTTAGAACGAGTTTTAGGCAGTACCGCAGCATTTTGGCTCAGACGTGAAGCCCAATATCGTGCTGCTTTGGCGAGAAAGGATGAGGAGGAGCGTGGTAAAATATATTGATCACCATGGTAATTAATTCGGGTAAAATTGGGATAAAATTTAGCCGCAAATTCAGAAATGCTTGTAAAGCAATGGTTAGTAAAGGTCTGCAAAACCTTTATCCCCCGGTTCAAGTCCGGGTGTCGCCTTGGACAAGCACCCCAAGACCGAGTATTTATATAGGAACGGGTTTGATATTCGTTCCTATTGTTTTGCTCATAAACTTTGTTGAATATTGGTGTTGGGTGACCCGAGGTTGAACAAAAATCTTTAGTAAATTTTGTTTAATTTTGTTTAAGTGAGGTATATTTTTATTTTCCTCCTGTATTTTTTTCCGTATTGGGAAGTTGTGGATCATAATTAGTATTTTGCTGAGTAATAGTGATTATACTTAATAAAATAGCTACACTCAGGGCTAAACTTAATATAGGACGCCTGATTAAAATAAAATCTCGGATAATTCTAGCTAAAGGACTGCTTTGACGACGCAGCGATGAACAAAGCATGATTTGTTTGAGTATAAACGGATCACGCACATAGTGCCCACTGTGAGAAACTACTAGCCTTTGGTGACAATAGGGACAGGTAAACAAGCCAATGTGTGAATCGGCTAATCTTTGCTTAAGGTTTCTTTGACAAATTGGGCACGCAACAAAATGATTATCAAAGGTGTGTATATTCATCTACGTCGTCCATTTATTCCATTGACTCACTCTCTAACTATAGCTATCTTATATTTTGGCAAAACATTGAGTCGAAATCACTGTAAAAATCACTTTTGTATTTTTTTGCCAACCATAGCCTATGGTTAAGGTATGGTCAGTGTCCAGTGAAAAAAATTAACACCTGACTACTGACACCTAACACGTGAAATTTATTAAGCTGTAGCTGCTATGGCTTCCATGTCTTTTTGCTGATGTTCTTCTACTTGTTTCAGATGAATATGTTTTTTACCTAGGGAGATGATAAATTCATCTCCTGGTTTAAGATTCATCTGTTTTGTGTAGGCTGAACCGATGAGTAAATTACCGTTTGATTGTACGCTAACTTTATAGCCTGCATTGCGTCCGCTACGTCCATTCCCGCCGGTTGAACCGTCTAAATCAATGCCTTCAGCATCAATAAGGGCATTCAAAAATTTCATCATATTGACACGCTCTACACCATTTTTGTTAACGGTGTAATACCCACACAACCTGGCTTTTTTTTCTTTACTCAAGCAGTCTAGCTCTTTGACCTTTGTCAGAAGTTCTTCACCCTCTAGGGGTTCTATCTTTTTTTGTTTAGGCATCAACTTAGGTGAAAAATGAATGATTGAACTCGTTGAATCAAGTTTAGTCTAGCTGAGATTGAGCTATTAAGAACACAATCCTTTAGTTTTGATGTCAACTTTGCTAAGTATATTACACTTTCATGTGAAATTGTTGCACAATTCCGAATCTTGTCAAAATAAGCTATTGTTGAGAATGCTCATAACTATATTTACTTGGTGAATCACTACTAGTATTTTGTTTATAGCCAATGTTGCCCAATTGAGGTACATCCTTAGCAAGCAAGATGCTCCCGCCACCAGGCGATTATTTACATTTGTATGTAATGTGTTGAAGAAATGTTATGAGTCTCCTGAACCCTTCCCACCGGTTGCACACTCGGTCAGCTTGATCATTAAAACTGCTGCTTTATTCATTACAATGAGTAATTATTCACTGGTCACTAGTGGCAACAAAATAACTGAGAACTGATAAATAAACAAAACTTGCCAGGATGAAACTAACTACCAAAGGACATTACAGTGTCAAAGCATTACTAGATTTAAGTCTACAGCCAAATTATGGCCCGGTATCAGTGAAAGCGATCGCCCTGCGGCAAAAGATCCCAGCTCCTTATTTAGAAAAGTTGCTAATAGCAATGCGTCGGGCTGGATTAGTCAAATCAATTCGAGGTAGCATTGGCGGATATCAACTAGCGTTAAAGCCGGGACAAATTTCTATAGGTCAAATTTTGGAAGCTGTGGGGGAGACTATTACTCGTTTACCACATCATACGCCAACGCCGGCACAAACTGAAGATTGGGTAACATTCACTCTTTGGCAAAGACTCAACCAAAAGTTAAAAGAGGCTTTGTACACTATTACTCTCGCTGATCTCTATTATGATGCTCGTAGTTGGCAAGCTTCTCTCGGTGAAGAAGCTAGTTTTGTTGTTTAGTTTTAGTTATTAGTGAATGGTCATTCTTTTTCCGACACAAGACAAATGACGCCATCTGTAGTTTTGATCTGCGCCGCACTATTAGATTACTTCATTGGTGATCCCTGGGGTTGGCTTCATCCCGTGCAAGTCATGGGCTGGGTAATTTCTCGCTTGACTAAATTTTTGATCTCACTATGTCAAAATGCCATAACACAACGCATAGGGGGAATTGTTTTAGGCTTGATTTTAATCATTGGTAGTGGCTATGTGGGTTGGTTAATAATGGTAACCGCCCAATGGCTGCATCCATTGTGGAGAATTGTCTTAGAAACTATTGTTTTAGCTAGTTGTTTTGCCTTAAAAAGTCTACGCACGGCAGCAGATTGTGTATGTAAACTATTAGCAGCAGGGGATTTAGATTCAGCCCGGAAGATGTTAAGTAATTATGTGGGTAGAGATACACAAAATCTCTCAGAAGCAGAAATTTTCCGTGCTGTGTTGGAAACTGTCACAGAAAATGCTACAGATGGGGTTATGGCTCCATTGTTTTATGCCATTGTCGGTGCTTGCGTACCGGGTGTGGGTTCAATTCCTCTGGCTTTAGGATACAAAGCTAGTAGTACCCTGGATTCAATGGTTGGTTATCGGCAAGCCCCCTATACTTATTTAGGGTGGTTTAGCGCTAGGTTAGAAGATTACTTAACTTGGCTACCTTGTCGGTTAACAGTGATTACCTTGGCATTAATATCAGGTAAACCCCGATATGTTTGGGGAATCTGTTGCCGGGATGCTATTAAAGATCCAAGTCCCAATTCAGGCTGGAGTGAGTGTGCTTATGCGGCTATTTTGGGCGTGCAAATGGGGGGAACGAATTGGTACGGGGGAGTCCCTAAAGAAAAACCACGGCTGGGAGATGCTATTTATCCTATTACCCCCGGTTCAATTCAAACAGCTTTGTTACTAACTCGATATTCTTTTTTATTGTGGTTAGGCTTGGCGATCGCTTTATTATTCATAGGAAATAGAGTATGGTAGATTCTCATCTAAAACTATGTCTAGCAAAGTAGTTGAAATTCTTTCTTCGGAAGACCTGCGTCGTACTGTAACTCGCTTAGGTTCTCAGATCGTGGAAAAATCTCGTGATTTATCCCAACTAGTACTCATAGGCATTTATACTAGGGGAGTGCCATTAGCGGAGTTATTAGCACGTCAAATTGAAACCCTCGAAGGTGTGAGAGTCCCTGTGGGAGCATTGGACATTACATTCTATCGAGATGATCTAGACAAAATTGGGTTAAGGACACCAGCAAAAACTAATATTCCTTTGGATCTGACAGGTAAAACAGTTGTATTAGTAGATGATGTGATTTTTAAAGGTCGGACGGTTCGGGCTGCTTTAAATGCTGTGACGGAGTATGGTAGACCTGAAGTAATTCGTTTAGCTGTTTTAGTGGATAGGGGTCATCGAGAAGTACCTATTCACCCAGATTTTATTGGTAAGCAACTACCTACGGCTAAGGAAGAGATAGTTAAAGTTTACTTACAAGATTGGGATGGCAAAGATGCAGTTGAGTTGATGGGGGTTGTCACAGTTTAAGCCAAATCTCATAGATTATACTAATGTATCTCACGTGTTTAGTAAACTCTGCACTCTATCATCTATCATTTAGGATTGCTATAGCAATCCTATTTAATTTTTAACCAAAAATTCGCACTCTTTATTTATTTTATCCTGTTTCCTGTCTCTAGGAGTAATTGCAGCAATAGAAAAACCCGCACAGTTTTAGATTACATTGCTAATTAATGGTAATGGACCGTGATTATTCCTGGAGAGAGATTACTAAAAAGCTATAAAATGTCATCCTCTAATTTAACAGATATATATTGATACGGTAATTGACATAACTATACTTCTCATATTTGTCTGAAATGGTGTAAATTCCTTCATCACTAAACCAGTGATATTTGCCTGCTTGGGTTAAATTAACAAAGTTAAGGTGAAATTATGGTTTGAAATATTGCAACTGCAACTAAATGTCTGGGGAGAAAGAAATGAACGATAACCCAATCAGAGTTTTGTTAGTTGATGATGATGAAAATGATTATATTTTAACTCGTGATTGGTTTAGTGAGTTTCAGATGGTTGGCTGTCAGTTGGAATGGATAGATAATTATCAACAAGCAGAAAATGCCATTGCCCATAACAATTATGATATTTATCTGGTAGATTATGTCTTAGGAAGTTTTAATGGGTTAGAGCTATTGCGTCAAGCAATGGCCAAAGGTTGCTCATCCCCGATGATTTTACTCACGGGTCAGGGAACCAGGGAAATAGACCTAGAGGCTATGAAAGCCGGCGCAGCAGATTATTTGGAAAAAAGCAAGTTAAATGCACCTTTACTGGAGCGTTCCATCTGTTATGCTTTAGAACGCAAACAAACAGCACAGAAAATCCGCCAACAAGCAGCTTTACTAGATGTGGCCACAGATGCAATTTTTGTACATGATTTAGATGATCCTATTTTATTTTGGAACAGAGCAGCTGAGGGTTTATACGGTTGGAGCCGAGCAGAAGCAATTGGTAGGAAAACTCAAGAGTTGTGGTGTGAGAAGAACGAGTCGCTATTACAGGAAGCATTAAACCATCTTATGGAACACGGCTCATGGGAGGGAGAACTACATCAAACCACCAAGTCAGGGCGAGAAATTATTGTGGAAAGCCGCTGGACATTAGTAAAAAACTTTGGTAATACACCCCAATCTATTTTAGTTGTTAATACTGATATTACCGAAAAAAAACAACTGGAAGCTCAATTTCTGCGCGCCCAAAGGTTAGAAAGTATTGGCACTTTAGCCAGCGGTATCGCTCATGATCTGAATAATGTTCTAGCTCCAATTATGATGACAGCACAGCTTTTAGAATCGCAAATGCAAGATGAGCGATCGCGGAAGTTGTTACCGATGTTAATCTCCAACGCCAAACGTGGGGCTAACTTAGTTAACCAAGTATTATCATTTACTCGTGGACTGGAAGGAGAGCGTACTGTCTTACAATTAAAGCATTTAATTATAGAAATTCAGCAAATTATTAAAGAAACCTTTCCCAGATCCATAGAAGTTATGATCCGAATCCCCCCAAATCTGTGGACTGTATCTGGTGATGCTACACAACTACACCAGGTGTTGATGAATTTGTGTGTTAATGCTCGCGATGCCATGCCAGATGGGGGTAATTTAACAATACTGGCGGAAAATTTCCTAGTGGATGAGAATTACGCCAGAATGAACATTGATGCTAAGATAGGCTCTTATGTAGTCGTTACTGTGATTGATACAGGAACGGGTATTCCCCCAGAGGTGTTAGATCGTATATTTGAACCTTTTTTCAGCACTAAACAAACTGGTCAAGGTACTGGGCTGGGTCTGTCTACAGTTATGGGGATTGTTAAAAGCCACGGTGGTTTTGTAAATGTACAAAGTAAGCCAGGACACGGTAGCCAATTCCAGGTATACTTGCCCGCACAAGAAACTACAGAAACCAAAGCAGAAGTAGAACAAAGTTTACCCCAAGGTCATGGAGAACTGATTTTAGTTGTAGATGATGAGCCTGCTATTCGTGAAATTACCAAAACGTCCCTAGAAAATTATAATTACCAAGCAATCACAGCCAGTGATGGTATTGAAGCTATAGCTTTGTATGTGGAAAATCGACCTCAAATATCTTTGGTGTTAACTGATATGGTGATGCCTGTTATGGATGGGATGACAACTATTAGAACATTGAAAAAAATTAACCCAGATGTAAAAATTGTTGCTGTAAGTGGATTGCCCACAAGTGATATAATCAAAAATGCTGAAGATATTGGCATTAAAGCTTTTTTGTCTAAACCTTACACAGCTAATCAACTCTTGCAAACGATTAGCGCTGTCAACAATGGCGGTTAGTATTCGTAATTATCCCTTGTCGTGGAATTTTTGCAAAAGACCAATTTTTTATCAAAAAAAAAGAGTGAGAGGAGGCATATCAAGCGCCTTTAACCTCTCACTCCGGTATTTGTCACTGTAGTGATCAGGAATATCTACAAGCGTTGTCCTTTAGTTAGGGGGCTAATGTGTATGTCAATGACAACACTTGTATGGATTTAATACTCCTGGTGCGACAAATACCAAGCCCAATTAATTATCTAAGCACTGATTGTTGATCATTGATCAAGATTAATCAGTTATTGGTTATTTCTTTGAAGAAAAACCTGGTTGTTTTTTGTCTTCTACAATTTAACTCACTTAATTTCAATGTGGTTGCCATTTTGGCAGGTTTTTCAATTTTTCTCATGGCTAGTGACTGAAACTTGCACCATTGTTGCATTTTTCAGAACACATTAATGTTTTTGTAGAATTGTAGACAAAGAACTTTTTTTACGAATATCCATTAAATCTGCCAAGGTTTCTTGAGTTTTATCTACTCTGTGTCTATGTTCTGGTGATGTAACCCTGACCCGGGACTCTAACTTGGCTGTGCTGACTACGGGCTTTAGCGGTTGCAATGGTACAAAAACTGGCGAACTATTTAAACTCTCCGGTTTCAATTCCGGCTGATAAGTTGCTCTTAAGAGTCTTGAAGGGCTATTACTTTTGATGGGTTTCCCCGGTGGTTGATATTGATCAGGTGAATTGACTAACCGAAAAATGATTAAGCAACCACTAGCACAACTGAGAGCAATGGCAACTACTAGCCATAAGGGTGTAGGATTGCTATTCTCAGAGGATGTTATGATTGGTTTTTCTACTATAACTGGGACTTCTTCCGGTTCTGGTTTACTAACATCGCCAACGTAACTCAAGCTATATACAGCTAAAGCCGCAGTTCCCATAGTCATTGTTAATAACCCAGTTAACAATAACCCTGGATGACGAGTCAGCAGACAGATAAAAATCTTTGAACTACCAATAAGTCGGGATTGAATATTTGTCTCTTTGACTTGGTTCGGCTTATTTCCTAGGCTCTGATTGTGTTCTATCATGACTTTCAGACTTTTCCCCTCTATTGACATAATCACCGACCTAGAAGATCGGTGATTCTTGACGGTTCACTGCAACTTGCTACTGAAGTAGTCTGACAGTCGCTCCCCGTCCGTTTAAAGTCGTGCCAATGCCCCATGCACATTACCCCGCATTATAACACACCAAAAAGCCGTCCTTCTAGGACGGGGCTTGTATCCCATTCTTTTGGTCAATGATTCTACTGGAGGAATTAACTATCAAGTATCTGTAGCCAAGTCTACAAATTTAGTAGCTTTTTTTCATAGCAAGGAACATCAGCCACGCTGGAATCCCCCAGACTTAGCCGTGGGTACTGTCAATAGGATATCTCTCTAGGGCTAGTTGAATTAACCGATCTACTAATTCGGGAAACGGTATACCACTATAAGCCCACAGTTGGGGATACATACTTGTGGCAGTAAAGCCTGGTAGGGTGTTGATTTCATTGATCAATATTTCTCCAGTGGCTTCTACATAGAAAAAGTCTACTCTCGCCAACCCGGCAGCGTCAACAGCTGCAAAGGCTTGTAATGCCATATCTTGGATTTGCTGACTCACAGCATCTGGAATCTGTGCCGGAATGTGTAAATCTGCTTTACCTGCTGTATATTTAGTTTCATAGTCATAAAAGTCACTGTCAAAGGTAATCTCTCCCACTACCGAGGCTTTAGTCTGATCATTGCCCAATATGGCACATTCTAATTCTCTAGCCACTACCCCTGCTTCCACAATTAACCGTCTGTCATAACTAGCAGCATGATCTAAAGCTGCTTCTAGCTCAGAACGCGATCGCACTTTAGCAATACCCACTGATGAACCCAAGTTAGCAGGCTTGACAAAACAAGGGTAATTTAAGGCTGACTCAATTTCATCACATAATTTGGGAAACACACAAGGATTTGACCAAACTTGCGCCCTCGTTAACCCCTTGTATTTTACCTGGGGTAATCCAGCTTGCTCAAAAGCCATTTTCATGGCAATTTTATCCATCCCTAACGCCGAACCCAAGACTCCAGAACCCACAAAGGGAATCTGCATCAATGTGAGTAATCCTTGAATTGTACCGTCCTCACCATTGGGACCGTGCAGAATGGGAAACCAAACATCCACTTCTGCAACTTCAGCAAGCGATCGCCAGGGCTGCATATTTTTCACCTCTAAATAGGGAATACCAGACTCTAGAACCTCTTGCGCTACTTCTCCCCCTAACCAGTATCCATTTTGCTGAATGTAAACAGGCTGAATTTTGTACTTACTAGCATTTTGCTCTTTTCTCAAAGCCTGAGCGATCGCCCGTGCTGAACTAATAGAAACTTGATGCTCTCCAGAACGTCCCCCAAACAGCAGTCCCACCCGCAAATTTGTCATTTATAGTACCTTTTACTCTTCTCTGGCAGATAGCCTATCACAACTTGTTCTGGTTACTATACTTTAATTATGCAATCCTGTTAAAATAATTAATCACAGCATGAGCGATCGCTTCATTGCCATCTTTAGCTAAAACCACAGATTGCCTTGCAGGTTGCGGTGGTTCATGCAGAAAATGCCAATTACCATCAAAAAATTCCTCTGGGGTCACAACTTGATGAGCATGGTAATTAATAATACCTTCTAATAAAAAATTAGCTTCAGCAAAATCATCACGGGGAATGGTCACCACAGGAATATCAAGTTTTGCGGCTTCGGAAAAAGTTCCGTAACCAGGCTTAGAAAGGACACGTCCACAAATAGGCATAAAATCCACAGGGCGGTATTTCTTATCCGCAACTTTACGCGCATTAGGTACATCTGGAGCAGACTGATCAAAAATAATAAATTGCCAATCTGGAAAATATTGTAAATTTTTATAAGGAATTGCTTGTAAACCCAAACCTCCAAAAGTCAACAAAATCGTTTTTTCTCTGGGGGTGGTTATTCCCCAAGTAGCCCGTAACTCATCCTCAGAATAACGGGGATAACCGCCAGTCAAGCCCACATCAGTAATATGATTAAACGCGGACATAGGTTCGTGAAAAGGCAAACGAAACAAACTTTCGCACTGGGAATAACACTCACTAATCCAATCAGCCACGGAAATAAAATCACCACCCCAATCTCGATATATCAAATCCCAACCAAAATTACTCATCATCCAACAAGGAATATTAGCCCCTTTACCAAACAAAGGAGCCAAAAAGGGAACATCAGCCAATATTAAATTTACTCGATTTTGGCGGATAAAATTAACCTCAGAAGCAACCAGGGAATTTTGATGTTGTTTAATTTCCATTAACCTGGCCAAAGTTGCTGATTTATCCATTGTCAAGCTATCCGCCTGCACTACACCCAAATCAAAAGCCCGGGGACGATGGATAAAATCACCTTGTATATAGCAGTCCAGCAACCACCGGGGAGCCGTTGTCACCATAATCAGCAACACGTCAGGGTATAACCTTTGAATCGTTGCTGCTACCGATGCTGTGCGAGTAGCATGACCAAATCCGTGGTTAGTGATTGCTACGTATAAAGTTGGCCGCATAATTCGTAATTCCTAATTCTTGAGCAACAATTAAACAAAAAATAGCTTAAGAGTAGCAAGCAGGATGCTCGCACTACAATTGACTTATTCCCTATTAAAAAAACAATGACTAAATGGTTTAATACCGCCGGGCTTTGTCAATCGGATATTCATTATATGCTTCCCACTAGTGAGCGTTTACCCCAATTAAAGCGACTCATAGATCAGCGCAATTATTTTGTCATCCACGCCCCTAGACAAACGGGAAAAACTACTGCCATGCTCACCCTAGCACAGGAACTCACCGCTAGTGGTGAGTATACTGCTGTGATCATATCCGCAGAAGTGGGTTCGGCTTTTCCCGACCAGCCAGAAGTAGCAGAGCAGGCGATTTTGGCTGCTTGGCGAGATGCTATGATTTAGGTCTGTGTCGCCATGACCAAGGGCCGGGTTTAGAAATTGCTAACCCCATTTATCAGGAAGTTGTACCCAGAGTTTTAGCTTATACCCCCACTATGTCTTTAGGTGTGATTGAACCTAGATGGTTAAGTGCTACGGGAGAATTAATACCAGAACAATTTTAGACTGTTCATCAAGAGTAGCAGGCAGGATGATTGACTGTAAGATGCTCACCAAAATTTGGAGAAACAGGTATTCTGCTAGACTCAATTGACTTTTTAAGTGCTTTTGATAGAATCAAGGTAACATTTTGATTAAATAGGTCTTATTGACAATATCTGACCTATCTTTTTTTACCATGAATCGTTACATTCTTTACAGTGTCTTGTGTTCAGCCTTGTTTGTCGCCCCGTCAGGTAGTTTGGATATTTGATTTTGATATAAATTCTCTTCATTTTTAAATCTAATTTAAATCTAAAAATTATATTTGTCATGAGTCTTGGGATGGATTATCATAAATAAGATCAAATTACTGTAAACTGCGATATTGATAAATTTACAGGATAGATTTAGGTTATTAACTATGTAAACAGGATTTAATAATGGTAAATACTATGTTACAGTCAGTTGAAGGAATTTATAAATACGGTAAGGTTGAATTGGCGCAGTTACCATCAGATATTTTAGAAAGTCGTGTGATTGTGACTTTTTTAGATACTAAAATCAATCAACACAGACAGCAGATGATGCCGTTTGGTATATTTTCTGGCAATAAACAGTCAACAGCAGTAGATTTTAAAATTGCTGAGTTTTATGGGGATATTCAGGACAGCTGAGACTGATCATAAATACTTATGAAATACGTTATAGATACTCATGGGTTAATCTGGTTTCTGGAAGGTAATTCCCGGTTAAGTACAACAGCTAAAGCTATTCTGTCTCAAGCTGATGCTCAGTTAATTATTCCTACCACTACTTTGGCTGAGGCTGTTTGGGTTGTGGAACAGGGTAAAACATCTATTCCTGATCCTAAAGATATAATTTCCGTAGTACAAGCTGACCCACGTGTAGTCATTTACCCTTTTGATCAAGAAGTGTTAGCAATGACTCTGAAATTGTCCGCTATTAATGAAATGCACAACAGGCAAATTGCAGCCACTGCAATAATTTTGGCTAGTAAAGGTGAAGATGTACGGTTACTAACTTGTGATAAAAATTTAACTGATTCTGGTTTAGTTGCTGTGGTTTGGTAGTTGGTGAATCAAAGCGATCGCGTGGCATATTAGCCACAATCGAGTATACAGCTGTACCCATGGACATAAACTATATTGTAAACTTTTGTTGCAGGGTTCAGTAATTCTGCATATTACCAAATCATTGTTAAGTTTAAAACAAAATTGTTTAAAACATTTTCCCCTGAGACTGTGGCTGGAGACTGGAAAATTTCCACATCTTTTGCTGGTCTATAAATCTCCACTTGCTGAGATTGACGATTAATTAATAAACCTAAATGTACACCGTTTTCTATGTATTCTCTCATTTTTTCCTGTGCAATCTTCAAAGTATCACTTGGGGAAAGTAACTCAATGACAAAATCGGGGGCAATGGGGGGGAATTTTTCTTTTTGTTCGTTAGTTAAACTATTCCATTTGCTTAAGTGCATCCAAGCGGCATCAGGAGAACGATCTGCACCATTAGGTAATTTAAAACAAGTGGAAGAGTCAAAGGCTATGCCAGTACCATCAATATCAGTCCAATTCATTAATTGTTGAGTGATTCTGGCGTTTTTATTTCCCGTTTCTCCTCCTGTGGGTGGCATGATAATTAATTCTCCGGTAGCAGTGCGTTCAAATTTCAAGTCCCGGTTTGCTTGACATATCTGGAAAAACTGTTCATCTGTTAATTCCACTACTGGTTTGAGGTTGATGGTTAAAGCATTCATGGTGGTTTTGTAGATTGAAAAACGCCGGCTGGTACTTTGATCATTTTAGATGTAGTTGATTTATGTTATAACTTAAGTACTTTTTAAGGTGGTGATTGATTTCGGCACTGGCGTAGCCAATGGCTCTTTCTAGGTTAAGATTAATCAGATTTATCAAGCAAACTCATGACAAAGAAAATCAATAAGTACTTAGTCACACAAATTACTGCACTTTTGACTATCTTGCTCCTATCATTTGTATTTTATTCAGTACCAGTAGCAGCCCAAAACATTGAAAACATTAACGGTAGTGTGGTTAGCGTTGCTGACGGGGACACTATAAAAATTCGTCAGAACAATAACCAAATAACAACAATACGCCTGGCCTGTATTGATGCTCCTGAAATGTCGCAAATTCCTTGGGGAGAAGAATCTCAAGTCAGGTTAAAGCAGTTTCTCCCTATTGGAAAAAAAATAACATTAAAACCTGTGGATACTGATAAATATAACCGCTTAGTGGCTGAGATATTCAGTGACAACAGAAATATCAATGTGGACATGGTAAAAGAGGGGAAAGCTGTTGTTTACCAAAAATATTTAAGCAATTGTTCAGATTCTCAAACCAGTTTACTACAAGCCCAAAATACTGCGAAAGAGAATGGCTTGGGACTTTGGAACCAACAGGTTCCCGAAATGCCTTGGGATTTCCGACGTGGCAAAAAATCTAACAACAAAAGCATAAATACAACTTGTGATCCTGCTTACCCAAATGTTTGTATTCCTCAGTATCCCCCTGATTTGAATTGTCCAGATATTCCCTATCGTAAATTTAAGGTTTTATCCTCTGACCCACATGGTTTTGATCGAGATGGTAATGGTCTTGGGTGTGAAAGTTAAGTTTAATAACTAACCACAGATGCGGTGGAATTGACTCATTGTTCAGCAGCATTGATTAAAATTTCATCCATCCAAGCATTGATACTTTTTCCTGCTTTTTTAGCAGCAATAAAAATTTTACGATGATGTTCTGGAGTGGTGCGAAATGGCAATTTTCCAGAAAAAGGTTTATCCGGTTCTTCTCCTAATTCTTCACAAAAAGCTAAATACCCATCAATAGAAGTTTGAAATTCTTGACGTGCTTCTTCTACGGTTTTAGCTTTAAATGTAATCACATCATTAATATCAAGAACTCTGCCAAAAAGTATTCCTGCTTCTACATCTACTTCAATTGATGCTGTATACCCTTTGTAAGTCAACATATATGATATCAGGCCAAGATTTTTATGACCGAAAAAACGGACACAGAAATATACCTGTGTCCGTAAATTTAATATACTTTATACAAACTGAGAATGTTTACTCAATTCCTTCGATGCGGTCTTCGACTTCTTGGTACAACTCGCGGAGGCGGTCTAAATTCTCCTCGCTAGTTTCCCAATAACCCCGACCATTCACCTCCAACAAGGTTGAGACAATCTTGCGGAAAGAATGGGGGTTGAGATTCATCAACCGTTTTTGCATTTCTTCATCTTTGATGAAGGTTTCGTTGGTATCTTCATAAATCCAGTTATCTACAGCACCGGCTGTGGCGCTCCAACCAGTGGTATTAACCAACCGCTTGGAAAGTTCCCGCACACCTTCGTAACCGTGAGATAACATCCCCTCATACCATTTGGGGTTTAACAACTTGGTACGGGCATCTAAACGCACAGTTTCCGATAATGTCCGCACCTGTGCATTAGCTGTGGTAGTGTCTGCAATGTAAGATGCTGGCTTTTTCCCATCACTGCGCAGGGTTGCAACCAACTTAGTGGGATCTGAGTCAAAGTAGTGGGAAACGTCCGTTAAGCTAATTTCTGAAGAATCGAGATTTTGGAAAGTTGCATCAGCAGTTTTTAAAGTAGTTTCAAAAATCTGCCGTGATTCATCCATAACGCCGGGGTTATCGGAGTTGAAAGAAAATGATTTCCGTCTCAAGTACATTTCCTGCAACTCGGCTTCACTATCCCAAGTGCTGTTTTCTACCGCCAAGTTGATATTTGACGAGTAAGAACCAGAAGCATTAGAGAAAACGCGGGTAGCTGCTTGTCTGAGGTTAATTCCCATGTCCTCAGCTTGTTGTAAAGCGTGTTTGCGAACAAAGTTCATTTCTAATGGTTCTTCAGCCTCAGCAGCCATTTTCACGCCTTGGTCTAGCAGGTTCATTTGGTTAATGAACAAGTCACGGAAAACCCCGGAACAGTTGATAACTACATCTATTCTGGGTCGTCCCAACTCTTCTAAAGGTATTAACTCTAATTTGTTCACCCGTCCTAAAGCATCAGGAACCGGACGTACACCAATCATCCACATGATTTGTGCTAGGGACTCACCGTAAGTTTTAATATTATCGGTTCCCCACAGAACACAAGCAATGGTTTCTGGCCACTTACCGTCATTTTCTGCTTTGTTACGTGCCAATAGCCGATCTACAACGATTTTAGCTGATTGGACTGCTGCGGTGGTGGGAATGGCTTGAGGATCAAGTGCGTGGATATTCTTACCTGTGGGCAACACATCTGGGTTACGGATGGGGTCGCCACCAGGACCCGGTAGAATGTACTCACCTTCTAAGCCTTGGAGTAATGCGCCGAGTTCGTTATCTGCACAAACTTGTTGCAGGCAAAATTCCAAATACTCAAATAGTGGTTTTAAAGCGGCACCATCCACTTGGGTATAACCAGCTTGGTGTAATGCTTCTACCCAAGGTTGCTTTTTACCCATGTTAAAGAAGTTCAACCGGGAAACTAGGGAAACTCGCCCTTCCGCGTCGGTTTGTGCTTTCACCAGTGCGCCCACAGCGCCCCGGGTAGCTAAAGTGATGTCTTGGAGTAGTTGTACATCTTCTAAAACCCCCAGGTCGCTGTTTTGGTAAATTTCGTCAATGTTACGCCCCATGCTGTTGGCAATGATGCGGGGTAAGCTGAGAATTTCTTCTTCTTGACGGTCTAGACTGGCGATGTTGACTAGGGTAGCCACTGCTTCTTCGGCGGTGGGTGGTTTACCAATGATGTGTAAGCCACAAGGTAACAACCTAGACTCAATTTCCATTAATTTCCGGTACACGCTGCCAACAATATGATCTCGCTCATCGGCAGTCATATCTTTAGCATCGGTTTCTGGTAGATTAATGTCTTTATCTAAGTTGACAATGCGGCATTTATCCATGATGGTGTTGACAATGGGAATACCCCGCCCAGTATCTTTTAAGGTTTGGTAAGAACCAATTAACTCGCTGAGTTCTTTTAAACCTTTATAGAGACCAGCGTTTTCTGCTGGTGGTGTCAGGTAAGAAATTGTTTCAGCATAACTGCGCCGCTTGGCAATGGTGGCTTCACTGGGGTTATTGGCTGCGTAGTAATACAGGTTTGGAATTGTGCCAATTAAGTTATCTGGGTAACACTCGCCAGACATCCCCATCTGCTTACCAGGCATGAATTCTAAGGAACCATGAGTACCAAAGTGCAGCACCGCATCTGCGCCCCAGATGCGCTCTAGGTAGGTGTAATAGGCGGCGAAGCCGTGGTGAGGACTAGCAGAACGGGAGAACAATAACCGCATGGGGTCGCCTTCGTAACCAAAGGTGGGTTGTACGCCGATGAAGACGTTACCAAATTGCTTACCGTAAATCAGTAGGTTTTGCCCGTCGCTGTTCAGGTTTCCTGGAGGTGGTCCCCAGTTTTCTTCTAGGCGTTGAGAGTAGGGGGTGAGTGCTTCATACTCTGGTACTGACATCTTATAGGCGATGTTCAGTTCTGGGCTGGCATACTGGGCTTGGGCATCGTGAATGACTTGTTCCATCAACGCTTTGGCGTTTTCGGGAATGTCTTGTACATCGTAGCCGTTATTTTTCAGCCCTTTTAATACTTCATATATGGAACCGAATACATCTAAATATGCTGCGGTTCCGACGTTACCCTTATCTGGGGGGAAGCTGAAAACGGTGATGGCAACTTTTTTGTCTAGTTTGGGCTTGCGGCGTAGGTTAGCCCATTTTAATGCTCGTTGCGCCACTGCTTCTACTCTATCTTGGAGAGCGTGAGCTTTACCTGTAGCCCCATCTCTACCTGATAAAATGATTGGCTCAATGGCTCCATCTAATTCAGGGATGGCAATTTGTAAAGCCACTTGAATGGGATGTAAGCCTAAGTCGCTATCTAACCATTCTTCGGTAGTTTGGAATACCAAGGGCAAGGCTACCATATAAGGGCGATTTAAGCGTTTGAGTGCTTCAATGGCTTTGGGGTGGTCTTGTCTGGCAGGTCCGCCCACTAAAGCAAAACCGGTGAGTGATACAACTGCATCTACTAATGCTGTCTTAGTGGTGGGTTCATAGAAGTAAGCATCTACAGGTTTGGAAAAATCCAATCCACCGGCAAATACAGGTACTACTTTGGCTCCTAGTGATTCCAATTCCTGGACGATGGCCACATAATGGGCATCATCACCTGTAACTAGGTGAGTGCGTTGTAATACCAAACCTACACAAGGAGCTAAGGGATCTTTAAGATCGCTTGAAATATCCTTGCGGGCAGTATACCAATTCAGGTATTCTTTGACATCTTCAAACATTGTTGTTGCCAAAGGATGCCAAATTCCCATGTCGGGATAGACAACTGGCGCTTCATATGTGGGAGATGCAAAATTTTGCTTGTCTACATCTTTTAATACATATTTGTCAGCTAGCATCAGCAAGAAGTTTTCCAGGTTTTCTGGTGAACCTCCCAGCCAATATTGAAAACTGAGCATGAAGTTTCTTGCGTCCTGTGCCTTTTCTATGGGCAAGAACTTTAAAACTTGGGGCAGAGTTCGCAGCAGTTTGAGCATTCCGTCTTGGAATCCTGCTCCGGATTTTTCTTTGCGTTTCCGCATGAATTGAGCGATCGCACTCTTTGATTGTCCCAGCTGCGCCAAGGAAAAGCTACCCATTTTGTTGAGGCGCATTACTTCTGGCATAGATGGGAACACAACGGAAACATCCAGGTGATGCCGATGTGGTTCAACGGCAGTAACTACTTTCTGTGCTAGGTCTTCTATGAAAATAAGTGAAGCGATAAAGATATTAGCATTTTCCATATCCCGTTTGAACTGTTCATAGTTCTCAGGGTCTCGGAGTTCCTCGATCAAGTACCCGCTAACTTCTATGGCTAGGTTGGGATTTTTCGAGTTAATCGTGCTAACAGCTTGCGACAATGCACTTTGATACTGGGACTCCAGCACGACATAGACCACCTTAATTAAATTACGTCCGCCTAAGTTCTCAGGCGCAATATGTCTAATGGTGGACTTGACGTGGGTGAACATGCAGATAAGCTCCTTTGATGCGTGTTCTCTAATAGAAGTTTTCAGCGACATCTGCCGCCAGAGTTACTTCTTGTTTTTCGGCAATATTAATTTCTTATCAGAAAAACTCTATCCCTAGAGCATTTTTCGGCCTTTATGACACAAAACGATATAAAAAAATAAATATTTATTTATAAAACTTGACAAAATGACAAAGTGTTTACTCACATTTATGTAAATAAATTGTAAGAATCTGGGATTGTCTACTTTAAAGGACAAAATATGGTAGTATCGGCAGTCACCAATCACCAATGACTAAACCAGTTGATATAGTGATACTCTCTAACGGCCCTGGTGAAGTAACAACTTGGGTGCGTCCAGTGGTCAAGGCTTTGCGCCAAGAACTAGGGGATAATCCCTGTGCAGTGAGGATTTCTGTGATTTTGTCCCCCTGTCCAAATGCTAGTGGTCGGGAAGCAGCGATCGCTATTTCCTACCCGGAAGTAGATAGAGTACAAGCACCAGAGCATTTTTGGCGGTTTTTGCTGTGGGGTAAAACTGCTGAAAATTGGCAATGGCATCATAGGGGTATAGTGGTTTTCTTGGGTGGTGATCAAATTTTTCCGGTGATCATTGGTAAAAAACTGGGTTATCCCACCGTGGTTTATGCCGAATGGGAAGCACGCTGGCATAATTGGATTGACCGTTTTGCGGTGATGCAGCCCAAGGTGGCGGAAAAAGTATCTCCAAAATATGCCCACAAATTCACGGTTGTGGGGGACTTGATGCTGGAGGCGCAGAAATTTGAGCAGGTTTTAAGTTTCCAGTCTGACTCAAACACAGAAATAATTGGTTTACTGCCTGGGTCAAAAGCGGCAAAGTTATCCCAGGGTGTACCATTAACCTTAGCGATCGCTGAATACATCCACAGGAAAAGACCCCAAACTAAATTTGTCATTCCCGTTGCGCCCACCTTAGACCTACAAAGTTTAGCCAGTTTTGCTAACCCTGAAAACAACCCCTTTGTCAAGGTCTTTGGTAATTCTCCCTGTGTTTTAATTGAGTCGGAGAATCCTATCCTCGAAACAGAGAAGGGTTTGTCTGTGCAACTGTACCGAGAAAATCCCGCTTATGAATTATTATCCCAGTGCAGCATCTGCTTAACCACAGTGGGGGCAAACACAGCTGAACTTGGGGCTTTAGCCGTGCCGATGATTGTTTTGATACCCACACAACAACTGGATGCTATGCGTTCTTGGGATGGTTTACCAGGATTATTAGCAAATTTACCGGGGCTGGGTTCCACCTTTGCTAAAATCATTAACTGGTTGGTATTGAGTCGCAAAGGTTTATTAGCATGGCCGAATATTTGGGCAAAACAGGAGATAGTACCAGAACTGGTAGGTAAACTTCAGCCGGTGGAAGTAGGAGAAATGGTTTTAGATTTTTTAGCTCATCCAGAAAAGTTAGATAAGATGAGAAATCAGCTTCGCAGTGTCAGGGGAGAAACTCTCGCAGCCCAGAAAATAGCAGAGATTGTCCGGGATGAAATCAGCAATTATATTTAACATGGGGGGCTATGATTATTGATGATCAATATTTCCTAGGGTAAATTGCAGGTAAACAAATTACAAACATATATTTTGTAGTGCTTGCATACTATGGCTATCCTCAGTCAATACAAGTCTTGCCCGCTACCTTACCTACTGACATCAAACGCCCTGTATCTGGAGTAGTTGAATTACCTAAGAATTGCTGTAATTTATGAATAGCGACCTACAAAAAGTATGTATTGTCACTGGTGGTAACTCTGGTGTTGGTTTGATGACTGCCTTGAGTCTAGCTCAAAAGGGATATCACGTATTTATTGGCTGTCGTTCTATGACTAAAGCCACTCAAGCCCTAAAATATATTCGTGACAATAGTGGAAATAACAAAGTTGAGTTTTTGCCCCTTAATTTAGCTTCTTTAAAATCAGTTCGTCAATTTGTAGATTTATTTACAGCCAGACAACTTCCTCTACATATTTTAGTAAATAATGCCGGGATTTTTCATCACAGAGGTACAACGGAAGAGGGATTTGAATTAATTTGGGGAACTAACTATTTAGGACATTTTTTACTTACATATCTATTGTTAGAAAAACTCCAATTTTCGGCTCCTAGTAGAATTGTGATGGTAAGTTCTGACTTGGCATTAAGTCCCCAACATATTCCTTGGGATTTGTTATTGAAAACAACACCCTTTAATTTTCTACAGCTTTACTCTGTTTCTAAATTATGTTTATTATTATTGACAACTGAACTAGCAAAACAGCTACATCATCGCCATGTAACTGTTAACGCAGTTCATCCCGGATTTGTCCAGTCAAATATTACCATTGGGCATCGTGTCAGTAAATATTTAGGTTTAGGCATTACTCCAGAGCAGGGGGCAAAAAGTAGTTTATTTTGTGCAACTTCTAGGGAACTACAACAGGTAACTGGAAAATTCTTTAATCCTGAATGTCAAGAAATTACCTTGCCAAAAATAGTTACAGATATTACAATAGTTAAGCAACTTTGGGAGAGAAGTTTAATTTGGACTGGGTGTCAGCACCACCAGGAAAATGTTGTTAAGAATTATGATAATTATCATAATTTTACCGAAATTACTGGACCATATGCCCTGAAGTTAGATAGTAAAGAAATCGCTGATATTACTAAAACTATTTTTGCGGATGTATTACCCAAACCACCCCATAGATTATTGTTTTTACGTCTTTTAGGTCTTGTATTTAAGTTAAAATTTGGTTCATTTTTACTCTTACTATTTCAATTTAAAAAACAGCAATTTAACATGGAAAGACATATAGATTCACCAGCAGTGTGGAAGTTATGCCATGATGAAAATCTGTTAGCCAAGTTGCAAGAATATTTAGGTGAAGAAATAGTATTATGGCGTTCTGAATTATGGGCTAACTATCCCGCCCAACAATTAATTCCATTTTGGCATGAAGACTCTTATCCTAAGTTACTTGTCGGCGAAGGTAAAACAATTAATATTTATATTGCCTTGACTGAAGTAAATGAGTTTAATGGTTTTGAGTTCATCCCCAATCATGATATTACAGATGAACTAGCTGTGAAAGTCACAGATCCTTTTAGCGGTAATAATTTTTTTGAAATTACTGATGAATTGGCAGCAAAGGCGGTAAAAGTAGTCTTAAAACCTGGTGAGTTTGTGATGTTTACTGATAGTCTTATTCACCGTTCTGTATGTAATACAAGTGGTCAAACTAGATTATCCCTAACTTTAAGGTTAACTCAACCGACTAAGCATATTAATTCTGGCTATAATCCTAATTTTCAAGGGACTGTGTTGTTAGTTTCTATGAATTAGAGGTTTTGGTTATGACTAGTGTTAAGTCAGAATTGTTGAAGGCTAGATAAGCTATTATTAATATAATTACAAAATTCTTTAGACCAATTATGAATGCACCGAATACCATTATAAAATTAGTTGAGCATTTTCACCAGCAAATAGATTTATATAAAGCAGGTGGAATAAACGAAACACAAACTAGGATTCAGTTTATTGATCCATTTTTTGCGGCTTTGGGATGGGATATTAGCAATGAACAACAGGTTGCTGATATTTATCAAGATGTAGTTCATGAAGATACTTTAAAAATTAGTGATGCTAAAAAAGCAAAAGCCCCTGATTATAGTTTTCGCATAGGGGGAGTAAGAAAGTTTTTTGTTGAAGCTAAAAAACCGGCTGTAAATGTAGGGACAAATATTAGTGCTGCGTTTCAACTAAGGCGTTATGGATGGTCTGCTAAATTACCTCTGAGTATTTTAACGGATTTTGAAGAGTTTTCAGTTTATGATTGTCGCATCATGCCCCATAAAAATGATCCAGCTTCTCAAGGAAGAGTTAAATATTTTAAGTATACAGAATATGTAGAAAGATGGGCAGAAATTTATCAAATTTTCTCTAAAGAGGCGGTGTTAAATGGTTCTTTAGAAAAATTTGCTGAAAGCAAGGTAAAGGCGGGTGTTACAGTTGATCAAGCATTTCTGCAGGAAATTGAAACTTGGAGACAAAATTTAGCAGCTAATATTGCTTGGCGCAACCCCAAAATTAATCAAAGAGATTTGAACTTTGCTGTCCAAATCACAATTAATAGAATTGTTTTTTTACGCATTTGTGAAGATAGGGGAATTGAAATTTATGAACAGTTATTAAATTTATTAAGATTAAATAATATTTACCAAGAACTAGGACGTTTGTTTATTAATGCTGACTATCGTTACAATTCTGGTTTATTTCATTTTCAACCAGAGAAGGGACGGGAAGAACCGGATGATTTTACTCTCAATCTGACTATAGAAGATTATCCTTTAAGAGCAATTATTAAAAAACTGTATCCCCCAGAAAGTCCCTATGAGTTTTCTGTGATTCCTGTGGAAATTTTAGGACAAGTTTATGAGCAGTTTCTGGGGAAGGTGATTACTTTATCCGCCGGTCGTCAAGTGGTGGTGGAGGATAAGCCAGAAGTAAGAAAAGCCGGAGGTGTTTATTACACTCCTAGTTATATTGTTGATTATATTGTTAAAGAAACCATTGGTAAGGTTTTAGAAGGTAAAAGGCCAGAGAAAGTACAAAATGTTGCTATTATTGATCCGGCTTGTGGATCTGGTTCTTTTTTAATTGTGGCTTATCAGTTTTTATTAGATTGGTATTTACATGAGTATCTACAAAATACTAATAAGTACAAAAATAAAGTTTATCAGGTGAGCAGTAATAATTGGCGGTTGACTGCAAGTGAAAGAAAACGTATTTTATTAAATCATATTTATGGGATAGATATTGACCAACAAGCTGTGGAGACAACCAAATTATCTTTGTTATTAAAGGTTCTAGAAGGTGAGTCTGGTGAAACCATCACCAAACAGTTAGAGTTTTTAAAAGAAAGGGCTTTACCAGATTTAGATTATAATATTCAGTGTGGTAATTCTTTAATAGATGGAAAATTCTACCACAACAATCAGCTTAATTTATTAGATGAAGAGATTGCTTATCGCGTTAATGTTTTTGACTGGGAAACAGGTTTTCCGGTAATTATGAAACGGGGGGGCTTTGATGTAGTTATTGGTAATCCTCCTTATATTCGGATTCAAGCTTTAAAGGAATGGGCTTCCTTGGAAGTGGAATTTTATAAGGAACAATATGTTTCCGCAAGTAAGGGTAATTATGATATTTATGTTGTTTTTGTGGAAAAAGGATTAAATTTATTAAAACCCAATGGCTATTTAGGTTTTATCTTACCACATAAGTTTTTTAATGCTCAATATGGAGAGTTGCTGAGAAGTTTAATAGCGGATAATAAATCATTAAATAAAATTATTTATTTTGGAGATGAACAGGTTTTTAGTCAAGCAACAACATATACTTGTTTGTTATTTTTAAGTAAGGAAAAAAATAAGAGTTTTGAATTTCACAAAGTAAATAATTTGCTGGATTGGAGTACTCAAGAAAATAATAAAGATATAATGACACAAATTTTTCCCATTTCACATATTTCTAATAATGAGTGGAACTTTGTGATGGGAAAAGATCAGAGTTGGTTTAGTAAGCTGGACAGAATACCGATAAAATTAGGTGATATTGCTCATTTATTCGTAGGCTTACAAACTGATGCAGATGATATATTTATTCTTGAACAGGTAGCCCTAGAAAATCAGCAAGTGTTATGCAAATGTCAAGCAACGGGTAAGTTACATTGGCTAGAAAATGAGTTTTTGAAATACTTGTTAAAAGGTTCTTTGAATATTAGTAGGTATTGTTTAAAAAATGTTAATAAACGTCTGATTTTTCCTTATTTAACTCTCAATAATAAATCAGTTTTACTATCATTAAATGAATATCAAGATAAATTCCCTCTCACATGGAATTATATACAAGAACATCAACAAGGTTTAGCATCGAGAAATAAAGGCAATATGGGCGAAAATTGGTATGGCTATGTATACAAGAAAAATCACACTCGGTTTAATTCGCCCAAATTATTAGTTCCTGCAATTGGTACTGGTAGTTGTTTTGCTGCTGACTTAAATGGTGATTATTATTTTGTTGGTAGTGGAGGTGGTGGCGGTGGCGGATATGGTATTTCTTTGTCAGCAACAATCAACATATCTTATTTGTATTTGTTAGGTATTCTTAATTCGCAATTAATCAACAATTTCTTGAGGTTAATTAGTACACCATTTAGAGGGGGTTATATTGCTTTAAATAGACAATTTATTTCAAAAATACCTATTAGGTTGTTAGATTTATCAAAACCTAATGATAACCTAGTTCATAATCGTATGATTCAACTGGTTGAACAAATGCTGTTTCTTCATGAGCAATTAAATCAGGCTCAAACTCCCCCAGCTAAAAAAAGAGTTCAACAACAAATTAACGCCACAGATAGACAAATTAATCAGTTAGTGTATGAACTCTATGAGTTAACTGATGAAGAAATAGCTATTGTGGAAGGATTATAAACTCACTCTTCTTCTTCTGATTCTGCACTTTGGCGACCTAGCTCATAAATTGCCGAAATAATACAAGCCATAATACCCATGCTGATACCCCAGCTGCGTCCTAGGCTAATATCTATAGCCCAGTTAGACAAGGCCCCAACTACTAAAAATGGTATGATGCTAAACAGTGAGGCATAAAAGGCATTTTGCGATTCTCTGGCTGGGCGGGTTTTTTCAAATTCTGTTTGGCTGGTGTAAAGAAATCGCTCCGCAAAGTTAAACCAGCGATTGAGTAACTCAATAATCTTTTCTCGCAGGGGAGAAAAGGCTAAATATAACGCCAATGACCACAGACTCGCGCCGGCGATGGCTACGGTGTTTACCTTAATAGCAAAGGGGAAAATTTCAGTTATCATAGCTTGGGGATATGGTGCAAAACTTTTAAGCCATTTTAAGCCGAAAAGTTAGCAGAATTTTCATAAACTGCAAAACCTCCATAGGGGAAAGTTAGAAACACAAGTAACAGACGGGGTTTGTAGACCATGAGCCAAAAAATTAGGGCAAATGAGGGGCTTGCCACCACAATCCTGAATCAGGAGAAGAGAATTAAAATCTATGGTGATGGATTCCTGTGGCTAGGGATCAATCAATTGCGCGATCGCAGTACGGAACCCCTACGGAACTGCGATCGCTTCCTTATAGAAAATTGGCTAATCTTGTTGACTCTTAGTTTGTCCTGGTGACTGACTAAAAAGAAACCACCATAACTCCAGTCCAATTAACCCCACACCAGCAATAGTCACACCCACTTTCAATGGTAAAGGCTGCTTGATGGCTTGAAATTGCTTAGGTTCCTGTGATAAAGAATTTGGCATTGCTGGTGATGCAGTTATTAGCGACAAAACCAAAGCCTTGACACTCCCCACCCTATCCGAGGGGATTCCAGCGTCACTGGCGTTCCTTGAAGAATGGCGAAGGCGATTAAAATCGCCAACAGCTAACCCCCATGTCTGAAGCCATTAGCTCTGCTCGCCGTTGATATTTCGGTCACTTTGGTTTAAAGTTACGCAATCTCAAAGCATTTGTGACCACAGACACCGAAGACAAAGCCATTGCAGCACCGGCAAGAATGGGATTTAGTAACCAGCCCAAGAAAGGGAAAAGAACCCCCGCTGCTACAGGAATACCGATGACGTTGTAAATAAAGGCAAAAAACAGATTCTGGCGGATATTGCTAATAGTCGCCCGACTAAGTTGAATTGCCGTTATAATTCCCTGCAAATCTCCAGAAATCAAAGTAATATCACTAGCAGCCATGGCTATATCTGTCCCAGTACCAATGGCAATTCCCACATCTGCTTGCGCCAGTGCGGGTGCATCATTAATTCCATCACCCACCATGGCGACAATTTTAGATTGCCTACCGGGTGCTTTTTCTCTTTCAGCTTGTAGAGATTTAATTATGGCTGCTTTTTGGTCTGGGCGCACTTGTGGAAAAACTTGCTGGATACCAACTGCTTGGGCGATTGCCTCCGCAGTTTTGCGATTATCCCCCGTTAGCATTACTACTTCTAACCCTAATTTTTTTAGTGCTGTTACTGCTGCTGGTGATGATGGTTTTAGAGCATCAGCAATACCCATTACTGCTTGTATTTCTCCATCTACAGCCATAAAAACCACGGTTTTTCCCCCAGCTTCCCAGGCTAGTTGATATTCCTCAAGGGTGTCAGTATTGATGCCCAGTTCTTTCATCCAGGTTTGTGTACCAATTTGTACTAGGCGTTCTGCCACCACCCCTTGAACACCACTACCAGCTACAGCTGCAAAATTATAGGCTTCAGTTAAACTCACTTCTTGGTATTGAGCATACTTTACCACCGCATCGGCTAGGGGATGCTCAGAGTTGCGTTCCACAGAAGCAGCTAACTGTAAAAGCTGGAGTTCATTCTGATCAGCTGTACCGTTAATAGCAACAAAATCTGTAACTGTGGGATTTCCCTGAGTTAAAGTGCCGGTTTTATCTAGAACAATAATCTGGATTTTGTGTGCTAGTTCCAAGCTTTGGGCATCTTTAATTAAGATGCCATTTTCGGCTCCTTTACCAGTACCAACCATGATTGAAGTGGGGGTAGCTAAACCCAAAGCACAGGGACAGGCAATAATCAGAACACCTACTGTATTCATGATAGCTAAGGTCAAGTTACCCATCAGGTTAAACCAAATCACAAAAGTAGTGATGGCAATGGCAATCACAGCAGGTACAAACCATCCAGTAACTTGATCTGCTAGTCTTTGAATGGGTGCTTTAGAGCCTTGCGCTTGCTGTACCAGTTGGACTATTTGCGCTAAAAAGGTATCCCTTCCCACTCGTGTCGCCCGAAATTGAAAACTACCAGTTTTGTTAATAGTCCCCCCAATTACCTCATCCCCCGGTTGCTTCTGCACTGGCAAACTTTCACCTGTTACCATTGACTCATCTACTGTAGAAGCACCGGAATTCACTTCACCATCTACTGGAATTTTTTCTCCAGGGCGCACTAAAATCACATCATTGATTTTTACCGCAGTAATGGGAATATCCATTTCCCCACCATCACGGATCACCCTAGCATTTTTGGGTTGTAGTCCCATGAGTTGATGAATAGCTTCAGAGGTTTTTCCCTTAGCGCGCTGTTCTAATAATCGCCCCAGCAAAATTAAAGCAATGACAATTACGGCAACTTCATAATACACATGGGGCATTAATCCCTGGGCGATAAAAAATCCAGGGAACAAAGTAACAAATACAGAATATAGAAATGCTGCACTTGTACCCACAGCCATTAAAGTATCCATAGTCGCTGTATGATGCTTAAGGGCTTTCCAGCCATTGACGTAAAAATTACCACCACACCAAAATTGTACAGGTATAGCCAAGACTAACTGCACCCAATAGTTATGCAGAAACCCAGGAATAAACGGCAGGTGTAACCCAGTCATCATGGGGATGGAACCGACAAACATAATTATGCCGATTACACCAGACACTATCACTTTACGGGTAATTTCTCTTTCTTCTGCTAACTTACTGGCTTTCTCAGCATCATTTCCTTGAGAAAAAATATCTTCTTCAACTAAGCATGAAGAGTAACCCGCAGATGCGATCGCCCCCTGAATAGTTTTTAAATCAGTACGTTGGTGGTCATAATGGATAATGGCCTGCTCAACACCAAAATTAACATTACAGTCAATCACTCCTGGAACTAAGCGAATTGCTTGGTCAATACTTTTGGCGCAGGAAGCGCAACTCATACCTCGTAGTTTGAGTGTGAGAGTATCCATACTAAGTCAATTAATTTTAGGGATGTAAAGTTATCAAGCACATTGCAGGTTCAACAAATCTGGTAGTGCGGGTATCTGGACTCCTAGGGTTTTCTCAAACGGTTCTACCTCAGCCATGTGAAATGCGCTGCAAGATGCAGCTTGACATCAGTTTTAAGCAACCGGATAACCAGCAGCAGCCAAAGCATCTTTAATTGCTGTTTCTGAGGCTTGAGTTTCTATGCTGACAAACTTGGTTTGTGGGTCAGCCTGAATAATAGCATCAGCATCAACTGTTTTAACTGCATTGGTAATATTCTTAGCACAAGCAGAACAAGCCATGTTAGGAACTGTGAGTTTAAGTGTCATAGATTTACGGTAGGGAATTAATTGACAGCTTGTTCAGCTTTTCTGAAAAACCTAGGATAGGGAATACGGCGCTACGCACCTGTTCCTCAAGGGTTTTCAGCTTGCTTTCTTGATAATTATCAAGACCAAGCTTATATCTGCCAAATTGCAGCGTGGAAAGCTAACTCAGCCAGAGCAAATTTTGAGGTTAATCCTGATTTTGATGGCTGTAGGGGTATTTTTCCCTTTGGTCTCTCCATAAATATTATATAAATTTACCATAATTTGCCAAGAAAAAAGGCTTGGCAAAACCAAGCCCCTATGTATACCAAGCATTTACTACACCAATATTAATTTAATATTTCTACCCCTTTAGTTCATCCTCCTAAAGGATGTGTGCAAATATCATAAAAAGTGGTAATAAATCAATCAGTTACTTATCAAAAAAAAGTCTGGTCACCAACCAAAGTTTAAGAAGTATATAGTAATTAATAATACTAATTTTAAAATCTCATCTTCCTTTGGTTATTATTATTGCAATCATGTATTAAAATTATGAAAAAGGCTTGACCAGAAGCCAAGCCTTGAATGTATACCAGGTGTTTACCATATACATCTTATATATATCTAACTAAATATAATTGCATCTGTCTGTCAGATGTTTACAATTTTTTTTTAATGTGATAGTTAGCCATAAACCACTCATCTCGATTCAATAAAATAGGCTTGACCTCAAGTCAAGCCTATATACACCAAGAGTTTACCATACCAGGTAATTTTAAGTATATTTCTACTCATTTCCATCTATCTATGGGTTAGTTATATAGGAATCCTATTTGATTTTTTAACAAAACTCCGTACATTGTTATTCATTTTTTACTGTTTCCTGCTTCTAGGAGTAATTTCAGTAATGAAAGCGGATTTTTATCAATTAATTTATATCTAAAAAAGGCTTGGTTGTTTGCCAAGCCCGTGTAGAAGTAGAATCTATTAAGTTAATTTAAATATTTTGATTACAGTATTCATCTTCCCATAGGTAGTCTACAAATCAACAACCTTGACATACTCACCGACCTTGAAGGTCGGTGATTCTTGACAGTTCACATATATCCAGAATCAAGAAAAGCCGTCGTAGAACGACCGGGTTTTCAACCCATTTTTTAGATAAAAAAGGTTTAGCACAATGCTAAACCTCCATAGAAAGCAGTTATTCGACACACCAGAATTAATTTAAACCCACTATTGATGACTGACATCTTCCTCTGGTATGTGTATAAATTAGTTCAGATATGATATGAGACAAGCGGGAAAAACCTGATGGGCAATAAAAATTATTCCTGAATTTTGTTATAAAAATTAATATTTGCTTTGCTGTGAAATATATGTTATATTGAGTCATGCTGTGGTTAAGGACGTATAGCTCAGTTGGTTAGAGCGCTACGTTGACATCGTAGAGGTCCCCCGTTCGAGCCGGGGTACGTCCATTGTTTAATCTAAATCTAAATGTTAATGTTCACGCCCTCCCAGACTTTTCCTAGTGGGAGGGTGTAAACCAAATTCTGTATTGGTGTTAGCCCAACTTAATAAGGCCACTTCCAATTGCGAATTTCCGGCATATCTTCCCCGTATTCCTGAATGTAGTGCTTGTGTTCAATTAGCTTATCTTCTAACATTTGCTTTACATAAGCTGCTTTATAACCTAATTGTGGAACCCGCTCAATTACGTCCATAACCAAGTGAAAGCGGTCAAGGTCATTGAGAACAACCATATCAAAGGGGGTGGTGGTGGTTCCTTCTTCTTTATAACCCCGCACGTGTAAGTTTTTATGGTTGGTGTGACGATAAGTCAAACGATGAATTAACCAGGGATAACCATGAAAGGCAAAGATAATAGGTTTGTCGGTGGTAAAGATTGTATCAAACTCTTTAGCCGTTAAACCGTGGGGGTGTTCAGTTTGTGGCTGTAGCTTCATTAAATTGACCACATTAACCACTCGCACTTTTAATTCCGGGAAGTGCTGGCGCAGAATGTCTACAGCTGCTAAAGTTTCCAATGTAGGTACATCTCCAGCACAGGCCATGACTACATCTGGTTCACTACCTTTGTCATTGCTAGCCCATTCCCAAATACTCAAACCTTTAGTGCAGTGCTTGATGGCAGCATCCATGTCTAAATATTGTAATGATGGCTGCTTACCAGCAACAATGACATTAACATAGTGGCGACTTCTCAAGCAATGGTCTGTCACAGATAACAAAGTATTGGCATCGGGGGGGAGATATACCCGGATGATCTCGGCTTTTTTATTCATTACATGGTCAATAAAACCAGGATCTTGGTGAGAAAAACCGTTGTGGTCTTGTCGCCAGACGTGGGAAGTTAATAAATAGTTGAGAGAAGCAATGGGTCGCCGCCAAGGAATATGACGAGTGGTTTTCAACCATTTGGCGTGCTGGTTGAACATGGAATCAATAATGTGGATAAATGCCTCATAACAAGAGAAAAACCCGTGGCGACCTGTTAATAGATAGCCTTCTAACCAGCCTTGACAGTTGGTTTCACTCAAGACTTCCATTACTCGACCGTTGGGAGATAGGTTTTCATCTTCTGGTAGAATGTCCGCCACCCAAGCCCGGTCTGTCACCTCTAGCACTGCACTGAGGCGATTTGATGCAGTTTCGTCTGGTCCGAAGATGCGGAAGTTGTTACTTTCTAAGTTCAGTTTCATTACATCCCGTAAAAACTGCCCCATAACTTTGGTGGCTTCCCCATAATTCGTACCTGGGCGGGTAATATTAATGGCATAGTCCTGGAAATCGGGCATTTTTAGATCCCGCAGTAAAACCCCGCCGTTGGTGTGGGGATTGTCCCCCATGCGTCGATTGCCTTTGGGCGCTAGTTCTGCTAGTTCCGGTATCAGTTTTCCATTGGTATCGAAGAGTTCTTCTGGTTTGTAACTCTTCATCCACTCTTCTAGTAGTTTTAGGTGTTCTGGGTTGTTAGCTACGTTACCAAAAGGTACTTGATGCGATCGCCAGAAGTCCTCTGTTTTTTTACCGTCTACATCCTTGGGACCTGTCCAGCCTTTGGGAGTTTTGAGAATAATCATCGGCCACTGGGGACGCTTGGTAAAACCATGTACACGGGCTTCTCTTTGGATGCTGTGAATTTCTGCAACGACGGTATCTAAAATCCCCGCCATTTGTTGGTGAACATCAGCCGGATCGCTACCTTCTACAAAGTATGGCTTATAACCATAACCCACAAATAAATTCTCTAATTCTTCATAACTCAACCTTGCTAATAAGGTAGGATTAGCAATTTTATAGCCGTTCAGGTGCAATATAGGAAGGACTGCGCCATCATGTACAGGATTGAGAAACTTGTTAGAATGCCAGCTAGTAGCTAAAGCCCCTGTTTCTGCTTCACCATCACCCACAACAGCAGCAACAATTAAATTAGGGTTGTCAAAAGCAGCACCATAGGCATGAACAAGGGCATAACCGAGTTCTCCGCCTTCATGAATAGAACCAGGAGTTTCTGGTGCAACATGGCTAGGAATTCCACCGGGGAAAGAAAACTGTTTAAAAAGTTTCTTCATTCCCTCAACATCTTCAGAAATATTAGGATAGTATTCGCTATAAGTACCTTCTAGGTAAGTATTAGCCACCAGCCCAGGTCCGCCATGACCAGGCCCGGTAATGTAAATTGTGTTCAGGTCGTACTTTTTAATTACTCGGTTGAGGTGAACATATATAAAGTTCAGCCCTGGTGTTGTTCCCCAATGTCCTAATAATCTGGGTTTAACGTGTTCCGGCTTTAAAGGTTCTCGTAATAGTGGATTATCGAATAGATATATTTGCCCAACAGAAAGATAATTAGCCGCACGCCAGTAAGCATTGATTTTATCTAGTTCTTCATCTGTTAAAGGCTTGGTTTGTCTGGAATTTGCTAAAGTCATATCCTACTCCATGAAAATATTTTAATCAATTCTTCAGTATGCAACTTTAGTGGTTTTTGCTAAATCATCCATCTTACTGAAGACAAATTTTTTTAGCTTGCTACTGAAAAAATAGACATAATTATCCGCGGTTACTCAATCGCCAGTGAGTAATTGAGTACCGCCTGTTATCTTTCATGAAAGAGTAACAAATTTATGATTCCACTGAAATTTTTTTTAGGTTTATTTAACTTTAATGTAATATTTTTTTGCAAAAACCAAAAATAGAGGGTAGTGCTTCTTTCATCACTAAGTAGGGCTGACGGAAATATCAACGGCGAGCAGAGCTACCGGCTTCAGACATGGGGGGTTAGCCGTTGGCGATTTCAATCGCCTTCCCCATTCTTCAACATTAGCAAGCAGGATGCTCGCGCTACAAGACGATACCTGTTTAATAAATGCTATAATTATGATGTTCTTATAAAGTTAAGATTATTGCAGGTTAAGTTCATTCATTTTTTCGAGAACTTGGCGATACTGATTACCTTGGTTGTTTTGAAGATACAGTTCAGCGGCACGAATGAGATTTTCCGCAGCATCTTGTTGGCGATTCAACTGAGCAAATGATAAACCCACATAATAGTATGCTTCTGGTTGGTGGGGAAAGATTTTCAGACTAAACAAAAAATCACGGATGGCTGTTTGATATTGATGGAGATGATAGTAGGCGATACCACGAGTTAAATAGGCAGGAAAAAAAGATTTTTCTGTGACTAACAGTTGATTCATTTCCTCAACCACTTCCTGAAACTGACCAATTTGAACCCGTAAGTTGGCTAAATTTAAGCGATTGACAGATGTGGGAGCTAATTGTATTGATTTAGTTAAATCTGCTAAAGCTAGGGGGAGTTGTCCGGCTCGTTGGTAAGCCAAAGCTCGATTGTTGTAAACTAAGGGGGAAGGCTGTAGTTTTTCCGCTTGATTAAAGCTTTGAATTGCTTCTGGTAGTTGCTGAAGTTCACTCAATGCAATTCCCCGCACCACAAAAACATGAGGTGGGGTATTTTTTCCTTGCAGTTGAATTAATTGATTTAAGTCTTGTACAGCAAAGTCGTACTGCTTGAGTAAAATATAAGCTTGGGAGCGATTAAATAAAGCTGTAACTACATTGCTACCACTGTTAATATGATGACTCCATTGTTGAATGGCGCGAGTTAAATTACCCTGGCGAAAATTCTCTTCTGCACTCAGGGTAGGATTAATAGGTGGTTGAATGTTAGGGGATACCTGAGCTTGAAGATTCTTAGACAAGGTTGTCCACAAGATCCCTACACCCAAGAATAACCCTAATGCCAACCAGCGATGATGGTGATAACGACTGAAAAAAGGCATGAACTTTAAGGACGGTAATTATGAAGGGTGGAACAGCGATCTATTTCTGGCTTCATCATCAAGTTAACTAAGCGGGGTCCGTTCTCTCCTGTTTGCAGAGCTAAAGCATTAATCTGAGTAAATATTTGGGGAGTATAGCGAGTTTTATAAGCATTAAAAGCACATTGGCAAAAGTTTTGCTTAATTCTTTTCTCCACTGGTGATAATTTTTTTTGTCCCATACACCCTTGCATAAATTCTTTCTCGGTGTTGGCAAACTGCGACCAATCGGTTAAGGGTTTGGTATTGGTTTGAGCCAGAGTTGGTAAGGAGGTCAGGACTAGAGTAGAAAGTGAGAGGGTAAAACAGGCGATCGCATTTAATTTCATATTGTTCAACACTTATGGGTTATGTCGAGTCTGGCGAATAATTGCTCACACAGGGCTAGGGTAGCGGGCAAGATGCCCGCACTACAACACCTTAAGCACTGATATATCTGTACTGCACTTGCCTGTAATATTGAGATTACAGTTAAAATTGGAAGAAGAAACCTAAACGACCCATCACACTAGAAATGCTGCTATAGCTGGAAGAAGCGGCAGCAGATGTAATGGAAGCTGCTGCATTGAAGGTGATAGCTTGGGTGATGCGAGTTACACAACCAAGAGCGCCCGCCCAAGAACTACCATAAATTCCAGCCCCCACACCACAGCCACCATTACTGTCTAATGCCACCGTGTTGGGAATAGATGATAAGGCAGCAGCGAGAGCGCCTACAGATTCCATTTGCTGTCCCAAGGAAACTAATCCTTGTTCAAGTTGGTCAACTGTTGCAGAATTAAAGGAAACTGGAGCAGTGCCAAGATTGCCGGATTGGTCTACTGTGACAATACGTGTTTCTCCAGTTTGGTTAGCAGTGCCGACAAATTCTCCTGAAGAAGCTAACCCCGGTAGTGTGTAGTAGCTGGCGGGGGTACCAAAGGTGATTTGATGAGGACCTGTGGCGATGGCTCCTGAACCAATGGCTGTGGACACAGAACCAGAAGCAACTGTATTTGAACCAATGGCTGTGGAATTCATTCCACCAGCAGAAGCGTTGTTACCGTATGCAGAGGCATTGTCTTGCATGGCGGAAGCGTTGTTACCGTATGCAGAGGCATTGTTACCGCTAACACTAACAGTTCTGCCTAGAGCCAGGGAATTGTCACCAATAGCAACTGTACCAGCACCAGTAGCTGTGGCAAATACCCCCTCGGCTCTAGCACCAGCACCAGTGGCTGTGGCATTGTTGCCAATGGCAGTAGCACCAGCACCAGTAGCTGTGGCATTAGTACCATTTGCTATGCTGTTGATGCCGTTGGCAATGGCGTTTTCTCCTAGGGCTTGAGCATTAGTGCCTGTGGCAATGGAATTGTCACCACTAGCGGTGGCATCTTTACCAATGGCTGTGGAGTTAGTACCACTGGCAATAGCCGTATCTCCATAAGCAGAAGCGGAAATTCCCGTGGCTTGGGCTCCGTTACCAATGGCAATGGTATTTTTAGCGTTGGCTAAGGCTGCGTTAC
>Ga0169931_10001740_pt1 | contig 35892 bp, 32 predicted proteins | sample Kivu_15m_20L_FD_129675 | JGI IMG/M metagenome (GOLD analysis project Ga0169931, IMG submission 129675) | Freshwater microbial communities from Lake Kivu, Western Province, Rwanda to study Microbial Dark Matter (Phase II) - Kivu_15m_20L... | ecosystem: Environmental > Aquatic > Freshwater > Lake...
TATCAAGCACGAACTGATCTGGTACCGCAGTCACCACCAGCTCATTGTCGGCATGTACCCATCGATGCGGATCGACTGGTATGCCGTCCATTACCAGCTCGAGCAGTTCCAGCGCCTCACCCTCTAAACGCAGCGGCTCGGAAGCGTCGACCCCGTCTGCCCGGCACACCTGAAGGCGCGACCGTACGATCGTTGCGCTCGGATCGAGTTCAAAGATCAGCTTGATCGAATCAACCCGATAGGCTGGCGGTCGGTATTCAGACCGGCGAATCGTGACTGCCTGATCGGTACGCATCATGAGATCTCCTGGATTGCGGCATTTTAGGCTTTCAACGAAGCACCGCATCGCTGGACACCTGCGCATTCCGGGGTCAAGATCGCAACCCTCAAAGTTAAAGTCAGGAGTTAGCCCGTATGAAACGTCAACCGACCCACTCAGGCCGCCGGCGGGCCCTTGCCGGGATCGCGGTCAGCTCGGCCGCATGGCTCACCACCCCTGCTCAGGCACAGTCCCCCGCCTGGCCGTCCCGCCCCATCCGCGTCGTCGTGAACTTTCCCGCCGGTGGGCCACTCGACATCCTCGCGCGACAGGTGGCAGGGCAGCTGTCCAACCGCCTGGGGCAGCCGCTTGCGGTTGAAAATGTCACCGGCGCGGCGGGCGAAATCGGTGCCGCCGCGGTCGCTCGCGCGCAGCCCGATGGCTACACGATACTGATGAGCATCGACGCGCCCTTTACGATCGCCCGGGCGATGCGGCCCCAGGGGGGCGCACGGATCGACGACTTCAGCTGGGTTGCCATGCTTGGCACCAGCGGCCTGACGGTTGCGGCGCATCCCTCCGTGGGTGTCAAGACGCTTGCCGAGCTCATCGCAAGGGGCCGCAGTCGCCCGCTTAATTTTTCGACTGCCGGACCCGGCAGCCCGGGGCATCTGGCCGCTGCGGTACTGGCCGACGCGGCGGGTGTTCAGGCCACCCCGATTCATTACCGAGGGAACGCGCCAGCGGTCACGGCGCTGGTCGCCGGCGAGGTGGACGCCGCCATCATCAGCACGCCGGGTCTGCTGCCACACATTCGTGGCGGCAAGCTGCAGGCGCTTGCGACCGCAGCCACCCAGCGCTCGCCGCTTCTGCCCGATCTGCCCACCGTCGCCGAGCTGGGCTATCCGGGGCTGGCTCAGGAGTCGCTGTATCTGGTCACCGTCCCGGCAAGAACGCCTGATACCGTGATCCGAACCCTTGCAACAGCACTGACCGAAGCCCTGTCGGAACCGGCCTTGAAAGAGCGGATGGTCTCGCTTGACCTGGCCCCGAACCTGAAGGACGGGCGCGAGGCCCGGGCTCTGGTCGGTCAGACTCTGGAGCGATACACCCGTATTGTGAAAGCAACGGGCATGAAGGCTGAGCCTTGATGGCCGCCAGCCGAGCAACAGCGATCAAGCAAACAACCAGGAGACAATGATGCGACGTTCATGCAACGACCTGCGCCGGCGCGCGATCTTCGCCGCCCTCACGGCTGGCACCGCGCTTTTGCTAGCTGGTTCACCGGCCGATACCGTCGCCCAGGATTTTCCCGTGCGACCCATCACGCTCATCGTGCCCTACACCGCCGGTGGACCGACCGACATGATGGCCCGCGCCATTGCCAAGCACATGACCAGCACGGGTGGTCAACCCGTTGTGGTCGAGAACCGAGCCGGTGCAGGCGGCGCGATCGGCACCGCAGCCACCGCAAGGTCAGCGCCCGACGGATACACGCTGGTGCTCAATGGAACCCTGGCGCACGCGCTTGCCCCCATGCTGCGACCCAACAGCGCCGGCTACACGGTGGCCGACATGTCGGCGATCGGCGTATTCAGCCGCAGCTCCAACTTTCTGGTGGTCGCGCCGTCGCTCGGCGTGAAAACCGTCAAGGAACTCATCGACCGTGCAAAAGCCGCTCCCGGAAGAATTTCATTCTCCTCTGCGGGCCTGGCCAGCAATCCGCACCTGGGCGCCGAGCTCTTCAAAGCGCTTGCAGGCGTCGATCTCGAGCACATCCCGTACAAGGGCGTATCGGCCAGCGTGCCGGATCTCGTGGAGGGCCGGGTACCCGTCGCGTTTGCAAGCCCTACGCTTGCCTTGCCGCTGCTGAAGGATAACCGGCTGATCGCGTTGGCCGTGACCGGTGAAAAGCGGATGAAAGGATGGGAACACCTGCCGACCATCGCCGAATCGGGCGTTCCGGGGTATGTGTTTGAGTCCACCTACATTCTGGTTGCACCCGGCAAAACACCCGCCCCCGTCATTCGTCGCCTGAATGAGCTGCTGCAGCGCTCACTCGATGACCCCGACACCATCAGCGCACTCGACAAGCTTGGCCTGGAAACCATGAAGAACTCACCGGCCTAGGCCGACCAGCTGGTCCAGGCAGAGTTGCAGCGGTGGTCAGGCATCATTGGACGACTGAATCTCAAGCTTGAGTAGGCGCGCCCGGTTGCCTGCGATGAACGATCAACCCATGCCCATCATCCTGAAGACCATGATCGGTGACTATCCGATCACACATCTGTTTCGAAGCGGCCACCTGAGCTCGCCGCGCTACGCGTTCGAGTTTGCCGATGTCAAGGTTCCGAATACCGCGTTCAAGCGGATGGTTCGCAATCTCGAATTCGACGTGTCCGAGCTCGCCATCGTCACCTTCCTTCAGGCCCTGGACGCAGGCATCCCGCTGGTGCTGCTGCCGGCTGTCATCGTCAGCCGGTACCAGCATCCCTTTCTCATGTTTGACAGCAGGCGCGGCATCATTCGTCCGCAAGACCTTCGCGGCAAACGGATCGGCGTGCGCTCTTACAGCGTGACCACCGTCGCCTGGATCCGCGGCATGCTGCAGGCTGACCTCGGCATCGAGCCAGGCGACAACAGCTGGGTCGCCTTCGACGAGGGTCATGTCGCGCAGTGGGTCGATCCGCCCTGGGTTGAGCGGGCCGATCCGTCGGCTGACATGCTGCAGATGCTCGAGGCTGGAGCGCTAGATGCCGCCGTTCTGGCTGGCGCACCCGCCGACAAACCCCATATTCAGCCGGTGTTCGCCAACCCGGCCGAACAGAGCCAGCGCTGGTTTGATCGGCACGGGGTCATTCAGATCAATCACATGATTGCCCTGAAGCGTTCGCTGGTCGAACAGCACCCTGATGTCGCGAAAACGGTGATGGCGCTGATCGCGGAAAGCGCAGACAGGGGTCTGTCAGACGCGGATCGCCCAGCTCACCCCTTGGGCCTTACCAAGTTGCGTCCACATCTCGAGCACGCCATTGAGATGGTGCACCGACAGGGATTGATCCGCGAGCGCTTTTCCGTTGAATCGCTGTTTCACCCCACGTCGCAAATCGACTGAGGTTACAAGCGCTGCAACGACGCGAGGGGGCAGTGCGGTGGAGCGGGTGATGGGAATCGAACCCACGTCATCAGCTTGGGAAGCTGAGGTTCTGCCATTGAACTACACCCGCAGCGCTTCGAATTGTAGCGGAACCTCGCGGGCATCCTGCAACCGGTATCGACCCAGCCGGCGCAATCGAACGGATTGAATCGCGATCAGGCTGGGCGTAGGCCTGCTACTGCGCCACGGCTTCGCTTCAACAGGAACAGCGCGACCGCCACGGTGAAAAGGTTCCAGAGGATGCCGTTGACAAAGGCCGCATCGTACGAGCCGGTCAGGTCGAAAATGCCGCCCGACAGCCAACCGCCCAGTGCCATACCCAACAGCGTTGAGTTGATGACCAGCGCAATTCGGGTGGCCGAGCCCGCGGTCGGGAAATATTCCCGGATCACCAGCGCATAAGACGGCACGATGCCGCCCTGAAAAAGTCCAAACAGAATGGCGATCATGTACAGCGCGCCCAGCCCATCGAAGGGCAGATAGAGCGACAACGCCACGGCCTGCAGCATCGCACCGGCAAGCAGCGTTCGAAGCCCGCCAATTCGATCAGCAACCCAGCCAGAGATCAATCGACTCACAATGCCAAAGCCCAGCATCAGCGACAGCATCTGGGCGCCGGCCGCGCTGCCATACCCGAGATCGCCGCAGTAAGCGACGATGTGAACCTGCGGCATCGACATGGCCACGCAACACGCAACGCCAGCGCTGCACAGCAGCACCAGCACGAGGTTGGCCGGCAACCCGAAAGGCCGGCTTTTGTCGCCTGCGCCAAGGGGCGCCGACGCTGCAGCCGCGGGCGCGGGCGCGGGCGACACGATGCCGGGCTTTGCAGCCGGAGCCGCGGGCGATGGTTCACTGAGCGGCGCCCTCGACCGGAACATCGCAAGCAGGGGCACGGTGGTGACCACGCAAAACACGCCCAGACCGATATACGTTGAACGCCAACCCCATGATTCGGTCAGCGCCTGAACGATGGGCGGCCAGATGGTGCCCGCCAGATAATTGCCGCTGGCACAGATCGCCACTGCAATGCCGCGACGCCGGGTAAACCAGAGCGAGGTGTCGGCAATTAGAGGCGAAAAGCCGCCTGCAGTGCCCAGGAATCCGATGAGAATGCCCTGGATGAGTGACAGGGTGAGCAGATCCGGCGCGTAGGCCGCAGCGATGAATCCCGCACCAAGCGCCACCGAACAGATGGTAAGCGGCACGATCACCCCATACCGATCGGCCACGCGGCCCATCACCACCCCGCCAACACCGAACCCGATCATGGTGAGCGTGTAGGGCAAGGATGCCGATGCGCGGTCAACGCCGAACTCGCTCTGCACGGCGGGCAGCACGACCACAATCACGTAGATGCCACAGCTCGTCAGGGTCATGAACGCGAGACTGGCGGCCAGCCGTAGCCAGGCATAGCGGCTCTCGACCAGCGTATTGACCTCGGCAGCAGCGGGGCTCATGGGGACGGGATTGACCGCGTGTCGCTCAGCGCTTCTGCAGATCTTTGACCAGTTCGTCGACAGCGTCGGCGGTATCACCAGACTTATTCGCCCGGCAGTACCGATCCACCCAGGCGTAGGCGTCCTTGGCCTCGATCATTTTCAGGATGTCCTTGCGCGAGGCCATCCACATGTTCGCGCCCGACAGATAGCCCATGATCCAGGCCTCTTCAGACGCAGCCGCATCCTTCTGGCGCTCGGCCAGCCACTCGGCGCAGCTGCTGAAACCCTGTACGGTCGCAGCCGATACCGGAACCATAACCGACGCAATTCCGAGACAGAGCACGGCCAGCCAGCGCATTGCGATTCGGGTCATCATGCGAAATACTCCCAACTGAACAGCCGCCACTGTACCCCGACCCGATACTTCCGTCCGCCACGCACGGTCCGCACTCATCCAACCTGGCAACGTTTTCTCATGCAACAACCCTCTCGGATACTGATTGCCGGCGCAGGCCTGGGTGGCCTGTGCGCGGCAGCGGCGCTGCTTCAACGCGGATTCGATGTCGATGTCTATGAGCAGGCGGCCGAACTGAAAGAAGTCGGCGCAGGCGTTCAGTTATCCGCAAACGGCACACGCGTGCTGGCCGCATTGGGAATGGCCGAGGCATTGCGTGCGCTTTCATGTGAAGCGCAGGGCAAGGAAATCCGGCACTGGAAAACGGGTGAGACCTGGAAATTGTTTGACCTTGGACCGCTGTCCATCGAACGGTTCGGCTTTCCTTACTTCACCGTTTACCGGCCGGATCTGCTGGAGGTGCTCGCGTCGGCTGTGCGCGCACTCAAGCCCGATGCCATTCACCTCGGCCAGAAAATCGCAGACTTTGAGCAGGACGGACACAGCGTTGAACTGCTGCTCGAATCGGGCGAGCGCGTCACCGGCACCGTTCTGGTCGGTACCGACGGTGTGCACTCTCGCGTGCGCCAGGGTCTGTTTGGCGCCGATCGCGCTCAGTTCAGCGGCGTGGTCGCGTGGCGAGCCGTCGTTCCCATGGAGCGGCTGCCCGCCCACATGGCACGCATGGTCGGCTCCAACTGGGTGGGCCCCGGCGGCCACATCGTCCACTATCCGCTTCGAAGCGGCAGGCTGATGAACTTCGTGGGCGCGCTCGAGCGAACCGACTGGCAGGTCGAGTCCTGGAGCCATCGTGGTTCGTGTGATGAGCTGGCGCAGGACTTCGACGGCTGGCATCAGGATATTCAAAGCTTCATCGCTCAGATCGAAGCACCCAACAAATGGGCGCTGATGCTGCGACCGCCGCTTGCGCGCTGGAGCGTAGGCCGGGTCACCCTGCTCGGCGATGCAGCGCACTCCATGCTGCCGTTTCTTGCCCAAGGCGCGGTCATGGCGATTGAAGACGGCTACATGCTTGCGCGTTGCCTGTCAGACTTCATGCCGGACGAGGCGCTGCAAAGGTTCGAGCGCGCGCGGCTGACACGAACCACCCGCGTGGTCGAAGGCGCAGCCGCCAACAAATGGCGGTTCCATAACCCTGTTCTGGCCGAGCTCGACGCGGGCCGCCAGTTCATTGAACGCGAGTGGGCAGGCGCCAGGATTTCCGACCGCTACGACTGGCTGTTCCGATACGACGCCACCACTGAGGAGCTCTGATGAAAAAGACAAAACTGGGCGTCATCGTCGCCCGCGCGATCGCTGCGTTCCTGGTCTGCGCGACAGGCGCGGTCGCCGCGCAAGAGTATCCCGCGCGCACCATTCAGCTGATCGTGCCCTTTCCACCCGGTGGCCCCACCGATATCGTCGGCAGGCTCGTTGCCCAGCGGCTATCCGACGGCCTGGGCCGACCGGTGGTGGTTGAAAACCGGCCCGGTGCAGGCGGCACTGTGGGGTCAACGGCAGCAGCTAAGGCCGCGCCAGATGGCTATACGCTGCTATTTGGCAGCACCAGCACGCTCGCGATTGCGCCCAGCCTGTACAAGAACCTGCCCTACGATCCGCGCACCGCTTTCGCGCCAATCAGTCTGGTGTCGCGCGGCGCCATTGTGCTGGCCATCAACAGCGCGGTCCCAGCGACAACGCTGGCCGAGTTCATTGCCGAGGCGCGGCGCTCGCCCGGCAAACTCGCCTATGCCTCCGCCGGCAGTGGTACGCCACCGCATCTGGCCGCCGAATTCTTCAAATCGGTCGCGGGCGTCGACCTGCTTCATGTGCCCTACAAAGGCGGCGCGCAGGCACTCACCGACGTCGCCTCCGGGCAGACGCAGGCAATATTCGAGGGCCTGGTCACGCTTGCGCCACAGATCCGCGCAGGCCGAATCCGCGCGCTGGCGATCTCCGGCGAACGCCGCGACCCATCGCTTGCCGATGTCCCCACCTTCGCGCAGGCGGGTCTGCCGCAATACGATGCCTACTTCTGGAGCGGCCTGGTTGCGCCAGCCGGTACCCCGGCTGAAATCATCCAGAAGCTCAACGCGGTACTGGTCCGGTCGCTCGATCGAGGCGATGTCCGGGAAGGCTTTGAAAAGCAGGGTCTGCAGACATCGGGCAGCAGTCCGCAATCCTTTGGCGCCTTTATCGCCTCGGAAGTGGAGCGTTGGGCCAGGGTCGCCAAGGCATCGGGCGCACAGCTCGACTAAGTGAAGGGTCTGACGCTGATGAGCTTTACACCAGGCTCCGACACTCCCTCGCTCCCGCCTGGCACGAGCGCCATCCAGGCGTTTTCGCTTGCCGCGCCGCCCGCAGGCTTCATCGACAACCCTTACCCCTGGTACGCGGCGCTCAGGCGCCACTCACCCATTCATCGGCTCACGCCTGAATCGCTGCTCCTCACGCGCTGCGCAGATCTGATGACCGTGTATCGACATCCTGCAGCAAGCTCTGACAAGAAGCGCGAATTCGCGCCCAAGTTTGGTCTCGACTCGCCCCTGTTTGCGCATCACACCACCAGTCTGGTGTTCAGCGACCCGCCCCTGCACACCCGGGTCAGGCGACTACTCACAGGCGCGCTTAACCAACGCGCGGTGGCACGAATCGAAGGTGGGCTCATCGAACTGGTCGACAGCCTGGTGGACGGTCTGGCGCACGCGTCACAGCCTGACCTGATCGCCGACTTCGCTGCGCGCATTCCGGTTGAGGTCATCGGCTCGCTGCTCGATGTACCGCACGAGGAGCGCGGCCCACTGCAGGGATGGTCCATCGCGATCCTGTCAGCGCTTGAACCTTTGCCTGATGCCGGTCTGCTTGAGCGCGGCAATCTCGCTGTCAGCGAGTTTTTGGCTTACCTGCGCGATCTTGTCGAACGTCGGCGCAGGCGCCCAGGTGACCCTGAGGTGGATATGCTTACCCGACTGATCGCCGGCGAAACCGATGGCGAGCGACTCAGTGAGGCAGAGCTTCTTCACAACTGCATCTTCCTGCTGAACGCGGGGCACGAAACCACCACCAACCTGATCGGCAACGGTCTCGAAGCGTTGATGCGCCATCGAGATCAGCTGGAGCGACTGGTTCGCGAGCCCGGGCTGATCACCACTGCGGTCGAAGAACTGCTGCGCTTTGAAAGCCCGCTGCAGCTGAACAACCGCTTGGCAACCGCAGACATCGCCCTGTCGCCCGACCCCCTTACCGGACGCGATGCCTTCACGATTGAGGCGGGCAGCTTCATCACCCTGGGCGTGGGCGCGGCCAACCGCGACCCCGAGGTGTTCAGCGACCCTGACCGGCTGGATATTGCGCGCCGTCCCAATCCGCAGCTCGCCTTCGGGCATGGCGCGCATGCCTGCGCAGGCATGAACATCGCGCGTCTGGAGGCGCGCATTGCGATCGGGCGCCTGGTGGCCCGTTACCCCGACATCGAACCGTCGGGGCCACCCGACCGCGATCGCCGCGTCCGGTTTCGAGGCTTTCGCGGCATCCCCGTCAGGCTCAATCGCAGGGCTGCAGACTGATTCACTGAACCGGTCTGAGTGCGCGGTCGATCAGAGCACTTTGCCCGGATTCAGAATGCCATGCGGATCAAGTGCCGCCTTCAATCGTCGCATCAATGCGATTTCCGCGTCGCTTCTTGAGTGCCCCAGGTAGGCGCGCTTCAGAAGGCCGATGCCATGCTCGGCCGACACCGAGCCCTGCCACTCGGCCACGCAGCCATACACAATCCGATCGGTATCGTCTTTGGTTCGAATGCCATCGCGCACCTGAGCGCTCAGGTGCAGGTTCCCATCGGCCACGTGACCGAAGCAGACCACGCCACCCTCTGGCCACGAGGCATGCAACCGTCTGCGACATTCATCGGCGAATGAACCGATCGTTCCCACCGGGAGACTGACGTCGTAATCAACATGCGGCGAAAACGCCCGCGCCAGTTCGCCCGAAGCATCGCGGGTCGACCACAAGGCAGCACGCTCACGCCCTGATTGCGCAATGACTGCATCCGCAGCGCAGCCGCTCTCGAGCGCCGCAGCAATGCTTGCCTCAAACAACTCGGTGTCGCGCGCCTGGTCGGTACCCATCGTTTCCAACAGCACATGAATCGTGCCGTCTTCGGGAAGCGGAACACTGCCGCGCTGCTCACGTGCAAAGGAATAGAAATCAGGCCACATCGCCTCATAGGCTGACAGCGTGGGGCCGAGACGTTCGCGCGCAAGTTTCAACAGTGCGAGCACCTGCTGATAGTTGGCCACCGACACCATCGCCGTACAGACGCTGCGCGGCTTGGGATGGAGTCGCAGCACGAGCCGGGTGATCACACCCAGGGTGCCTTCTGTGCCGATGAACAGCTGCTTGAGGTCATAGCCCGCGTTGTTCTTCAGCATCGAGTTCATGGCAGACACAATCGTGCCGTCTGCCAGCACGGCCTCCAGGCCCAGCACCAGCTCGCGCATCATGCCAAAGCGCAGCACCCGGTTGCCGCCCGCATTGGTGGCCGCGTTGCCGCCCACCCGGCACGACCCGCGCGCGCCGATATCGAGCGCAAACATCAATCCTGCTTCGTCAGCGGCCTGCTGCACCGCCTGCAGCGTGACACCGGCCTGAACCGTGATGACCGAGCCATCAGGGTCGAGAGACTCAATGTCGGACATGCGCTCAAGCGACAGCACGACCGATCCTGGCGAGGGCGTTGCGCCACCGGTCAGTCCGGTAAGACCCCCCTGGGGCACGACCGGTACCCGGTGTGCATCGCAGATCCGCAGCACCGTTGCAACGTCGTTAGCGGTTCGTGGCCGCGTCAGCGCAATGGGTGGCGCCTCAGGCGCGGCGGACACCATCCAGTCTTTCAGATAGCGCGGGTCGATGGGTGCACGCTGCAGGACCGAGGGCGGCAGCGCGGCTTCAAGCGCATCGAGCACCGACCGGGCGTCGGCGGCCATTTCAAGGTTCACGACGCGCCTCCGATCAGCCTGCTTTCAGGCCTGCCGATTCAATGCCCGCGATGCAGATCAATTCATCTTCGTCGCCGGATCCGCCGCTCGCGCCTGCCGCACCGAGCACCCGGCCATCGGGCGACAAAATCAGCACTGCGCCCGTCTGCGGCAAAAAGCGACCATCGGCTGATGCAGCGAGTGTGACGTAAAAGTTGGGATTGTCCTTGGCGCGCTGCGCAAGCACTCGACTCGACGCCCCCATGCCCACCGAGCCCCATGCCTTGCCGCGCGCGATTTCAAATCGGAACATGCTGGCCCCGTCTTCGCGCACGAACGCCTTGAGGTTCCCGCCATCGTCGACCACGGCGATTCCCATCGGCTTGAAATTTTCGGCGCGGGCGCGGGCGAGCGCGCCTTCAATAATCTGGTTCGCCTGCTTGAGGGTGAGTGATTCCATAAGGGTCTCTCCTTGAGTGATCGGTGCCAGATCAGCTAGCCGCGCTCGCGAGCGGCACTTCAGTGGTCAGCATCGGATAGTGAACGTTGCCGCCCGCAAACTCCGGAAAACGGTGGAAGTCGGCCCGCATTTCCCGGATCACGGGTGATGCCAGCGCCGCGCTCAGATCGTCGGACGAGTCAAACATGAGCTTGTTTCGCTGCATGAAGTCGACACGCATACCGGGCAAGCCGCCGATCCAATCCAGCCGGGTGCAGATCTCAATCTCACGCACCTTCGGAAACTTACGCATGATGGGCGGGTGGTGATCGATGTAGTGGCGATGCCATGCACTGAGATCAGCCGCCTGCCCCGGGTAATGCACCAGATAGCTACAGCGGTCAGCTTGCGGCACCGGAGTGGCGAAAGGTTCGATGGGCAACGCACGCACCAGCATGATCTGCTGTTGCACCCGCATGCCGCGAAGCCCTTCAATGGGGCCGTCTGGCGACAAGGCCTGCAATACGCCATCGATGCGAAGAGCCTCTTCAAGCGCTTCGATGCGATCGGCATACAGCTGAATCGCAAGCGGTGGGCCCGCTTCGTCGTTGGGAAACGCGTGACGTGTGCCTGCGGGTGTGGGCCGGTGGATCAGCGCTCTCGACAAGCCTGGCACGGCGGCCACGGTCCCTGCAATGCGTGCAAGCGAGGAAGCGTCCAGCAGAACCGACGTCGGGCCGGGCGTGCGGAAGTGGGCGAAATAGCAAAACATACTCGTAAGAATACGCGTTTCCGCGCCAGGGGCAGGTCCAGCGAATCGACGCGCTGACCGGCGATCGCTGGGAGGCCTGCTCGCTCAGTCACGCCCTCGCGCATAATCGCGCGATGAGTCGCGATTCGGATTCCGCACAGGCGCTGAGACTGGTTGCTGCCGGGCTGATCTCGCTGGCGGTGGCGATGGGAATAGGCCGCTTCGCATTCACGCCGCTGCTTCCGCTGATGCTGCGCGATGGTCAACTCGACCCGGCATCCGGCGCACAGTGGGCCATGGCCAACTACATCGGCTACCTGATCGGCGCGCTCACCTCGGCGCGGGTCGCGGCAGACCCTCGACGCGCCACCCTGGTCGGGCTCGCAGGCGTGTCGCTTTTTACGTTCGCGGTGGGGTGTGTGCCAGACAACGCGCTCGCTGTCGTGGGGCTGATCTTGCGCGGCGCGGCCGGCATCTGCAGCGCCTGGGTGCTGGTAGGGTCCAGTGGGTGGTGCCTGATTGCGCTCGCGAAGGCAGGGCAGGCTGCGCTCGCGGCATGGATCTACACCGGTGTGGGCGTTGGCATTGCCGGTGCGGGACTGATCGCCTGGCTGGGCGGTATGCAACCCGCGCACTGGCTATGGCTGGAACTCGGTGCCGTCGCTGCACTCGGCGCCGCACTCACCGTGCGAATGGCTGGCAAAACACATCACGCGACCGAACACCCTTCGGGCAAGCCTGCAAACCCACGTCCCCCGCCAGACCACAATACGGGCCGACACTCAGACCTTCAATTGATTCTCTGCTACGGCGCATTCGGCTATGGCTACATCGTGCTGGCCACGTATCTGCCAGCCATGGCGCAGCAGGGTGTCGACGATCCTTTGGTCTTTGGCCTGACCTGGCCGATATTCGGACTCGCCGCAGCAGGCTCGGTTGCCATCTCGGCAAAGTGGGGCTCGAGCGTGTCGCGCGAACGCGTCTGGGCACTGGCGCAGACAGCCATGGCGATCGGTACCGCGCTGCCCTTATTGAGCGTCGCGCTCGGCGCGTTGATTCTGTCGGCCATGATGGTGGGCGGCACCTTCATGGTTGCCACCATGGCAGGCCTGCAACTGGCACGCGAGCGTCATCCGGATGACCCCACTGCGCTGGTTGCAAGAATGACCATCGCTTTCGCGTCCGGGCAAATTGCTGGCCCGCTGGTCATCTGGGCACTCACCGCCATGCCCACCCTCGCGCCGGACGCGCTACATTGGGCGAACCTGATTGCAACGGTGTTGTTGTCCGGCTCAGCCGCCTGGTTGTGGCGAGCGCAGGCCGATGCCAGCCCGCGCAGCTGAGTCGTGATCGCAAGGCGCTTTCCCGATACACTCGCTGGCACGCTTTACCCACCGATCCTGTCTTATTCGTACTCATACGCTATCGATGAACCGCGGGCTCAGACGGTCGCTCTCGCTGCTGGCGGCAGCGCTGTCTGTGCTTGTGATGTTGCCCCCCCTGCCCGTGTGCGCGCAGGAGGCCGAGCGCTATATCGCAGTGATTGACGCGGGCAGCAGCGGCTCCCGAATTCATCTCTACGCGCGTCGCAGCAGCCAGGGCGAAGCGCAGGTGCGCGAGGTCTTTTCCGAGCGATCGGGCGAGGCCCTGTCCAGCTTCGACACGGCCCCGGCCGAGGCAGGCGCAAAAGGTTTGCAACCGCTGCTCGATCGGCTGGTCGCGAGTCTGGACCAGCTCGCCATCTCGCGCGACCAGGTGCACCTGCATTTGCTCGCCACCGCGGGAATGCGACGGATCGAGCAGCGCAATCCCGAGTCGGCCGCCGCGATTTATGCCTCGGCCCGCAGCACGCTCGCCCAAACCGGCATGCGAATCGGTCGCGTGGAAACCTTGAGCGGTCAGCTAGAGGGAGCCTATGGGTGGGTTGATGTCAACTATCTGAACGGTAGCCTCAACGATTCAGGGGCCAGCTCCGTGGGAGTGGTCGAGGTAGGCGGCGCGTCGGCCCAAATTGCCTACCGGACCCATCGCCCGGATGCAGAGGGCGTCACCGCCCTGTCCGTCAACGGACGCGTGCATCATGTCGTCAGCATCAGCTGGCTCGGCCTGGGCCAGGACGAGGCAAGGCGCGCAATGATCCAGGCCGCCCAAGGTCTGCCCGCTCCATCGGTCAATCCGTGTTATCCGAACAATGCATCGAACGCGGGCGGCCTTACCGCGTTCAGCTCAGAACCGCGCGCCGATTCGGTCACCAACAGTCACTACAGCTTTCGCGCCTGCAGTGCGCTTTACCAGGCGGTCATCGCCCCGTTTCGAGTCGGTAGCGCCCAGTCTGGCGAAGGCGTCAGCCGCTGGGTCGGCGTGTCCTCGGTTTTTTTCGCTCTGTTGGATTGGCAGGCCCTTGCCAATCCCGAGGAACTCAGCCGCAATCTTCGGGCGCAATGTGAAGGCGTTGATGCGTACGGCACGCAGGTGACACGCTTTATCAAGCGCGACCCCGCCAACCGATTTACCCAGAATGCCTGTGCAAACGGCACCTATGTTCATGCACTGCTGTTCAGTTCCGAAGGCCTTGGCCTGCGGCCTGAGCAGGTACAGGCCGCATCCAGGCTGAGGGGTAACACACTCAGCTGGACACGCGGCTTCGCGCTGGTCCCACAGTAGGCGCATCAACGAGTGAGGCTGCGATGATTGTCGAACATCCTGATGACCTGACTGCCGCAGTGTTGGCTGAACTGAATCGCGCTGACGATGCGCGGTGGCGCGAACTGATGCAGGCTGCGGTTCGGCATCTGCACGGTTTCATCTGCGACACGCGCGTCACCGAGGCCGAGTTCCAGAAAATCTGCGCGACCCTTGCCCGGCTGGGACAGATGACAGGCCCCTCGCACAATGAGGTGGTGCTTGCTGCAGGCTCGCTCGGCATTTCGGCGCTCGTATGCCTGCTCAACAATGGCCAGGGGGGCGCGCATCCCACCACCGCCAATCTGCTCGGGCCGTTCTGGCGCGATCAGGCACCCGCCACACCCAATGGTGCAAGCATCGTTCGCGGGCCAACACCCGGTGATCCGATCTTTGTCACCGGGTGGGTTCGCGATCCGCAGGGCAGTCCTGTTGCAGGCGCGGAGGTTGATGTCTGGCACGCTTCGTCAGAAGGCTTTTATGAGAACCAGGACCCTGCACAGGCGGACATGAATCTTCGTGGCCGCTTCACCACCGACTCTGACGGCTGCTTCCGGTTTCGAAGCATCAAGCCCGAGGGCTATCCGATTCCGGTCAGCGGCCCGGTTGGCGACATGCTGCGCGCCCAGGGTCGACACAATCTCAGGCCTGCTCACATTCACTTCTTGATCCACAAGCCTGGCTTCAAAACCCAGTTTTCGCAGATTTATTCAAGCGACGATCCCCACCTGGATTCCGATGTGCAATTCGCGGTCACGCGCTCGCTGATTGGCCACTATCAGGTCCATGACCACGAACCCGCCCCCGACAGCGACGTGCAGGGGCGCTGGTACTCACTCGAGCAGCGCTTCGTTATCGAGCCTGGCGAGGCGCGCTGGCCGCGCGCGCCGATCACTGGCAAGGCGGATGGCGAGCGACCCAGCCTGGTTGTGCTCGAGCGACGTTAGGCAGTGGCACCCCGCCTGCAGCCGGTTACTGGCTGTTCCTAAGCTCGACACTGTGAAAGACGCTGCCGCTGGGTGCCATCGGGATCGAAGTTGGTGGGCGAAAGCCACCGCTCGAACGCATCGCGGGCATCCGGCCATTCGCTGTCAATGAGCGAATACCATGCGGTATCGCGAGACCGCCCTTTATAAACCACCGCCTGGCGGAATACGCCCTCGAACTGAAACCCAAGGCGAACTGCAGTGGCCCGGGAGCGTGCATTGAGGCTGTCACACTTCCATTCGTAGCGCCGATATCCCAGATCTTCAAACACGTATCGCATCAGCAGCGCGTGCGCCTCGGTGGAAGCGGGCGTGCGCTGCAGCGCTGGCGAAAAATTGACGTTACCGACTTCAATCACGCCCTGCGCCGGATCGATTCGCATCAACGAAAGCGTTCCAACGGCAAGGCCAGAGCGCAGATCAATCACCGCCCAGTGCAGTGGATCGTCGCTTGCCTGCATTGCAGCGACCAGCCCCTGAAATGCCTCGAAGGTTCCTGGCCTGCTTTGCGACAGGTAGGTCCAGTGACGGTCATCCGCATCCGCCTGATGTGCCTGCCAAAGCGACGCCCCATGCGCAGCAAGCTCGAGCGGTTCGAGCCTGCAGAAGCGGCCGCTGAACACGCGGCGCGCGGGCGCACGAGCACCTTTCCAGTCGGGAACCGATGGTCCGACCGGAAGGTGATCGCTATCGGATGCCACCGGCGGCACGGTGACCATCAACCCTATCGCGACAACCCCTTGTCGACCATCCACTTCTGGATCATCGCTGCAATGTCGTCCGAGTTGGTGTCCATCATCAGCATGTGTGAGTTGCCGCGGATACCAAGCTTGGGCAGGTCGATGCGGGTCACGTCAGTGCCCTGTTTGCGCAGCGCATCCTCGTAGGCGTTCACCGCCGGCATGATTCGCTGCCACAGCGAATGCCGATCAAGGTAGTCGCCCCACACAAACAGATGCGGCACGCCCTTCAGAGGCGATAGATCGGTTCGCTGCGGATTCGGAGCACCAGAGGGTTCAATGGCAATCACGCCCTTGATCTTGTCAGGTGCCTTCAGCGCCGCATTGAAGGTGAAGTTGCCGCCCTGGCTGTGGACGACGATCACGCAGGGGCACACTCTTTGCACATATTGATCGTAGGCAGCCTGGGTCGCCGCATCATTGGTGGCCCAGCGGGGGATGCCCTGTTTGCCGAACTGGTCGAAGGCTTTCACCGGAAACAGTGTGCCCTCGGGGAAAACCACCCTGCGCGCTGGATCCGTGTTGTAGCCGCTACCCTCGGGTCCGAGCCGGAACAGCTCCCAAGCCTCTTTCTTGGTGCGGAAAAACGGCTCGGTCTTGAAAATCTCCGGATAGCGCGCCCAGGACGCACGACCACGCTCCACCGCGTCGCTCACGTAAACATCGTGACCGGCTTTCAGAAAGTACTGCTGCCAGCCGGGCGCACCATCGGGTTTGCTCTCCCAGGTGACGCCTGACAAGCCGCCGCCATGCCACATCAGAAGCGGATAGCGACCCTTGCGGCTCATCTCGTGCAGCTTCACATACTGCACATACATCTGCTCGACCTCGAAGTCGCCGTTGGGGTCGACCCGAAAGGGCGCAGCCCCTGCCGTGAAAACGATTTCTTTCACGGGCAGGCCCGACAGCGTCACCTGGCGGCCACCGACGTGAAAGCTTCCCACTTCCTTGACAGCGAAGTGATCAGCGCCCGGGCTGTGCTGGTGTGCACACCCCGCAAGCGCCAGAGCGCTCGTCGCGACAGCCGCCGCAAGCAGTCGTTTGTTCATCTGTTGTCTCCTTGTTATGTCGAATGATTGCCGATGCTCAATCCGGCAGCCTGCCCGCCCGCGACATTCCGGAGTCGCCCGCCGGGCTGGGGCACAATATAGCGCTCGATCAGCAGCGAGATTGCCCGATGGCTCGAAAAGTGATGATCCAGCACCCGCAGACCGGCATCGTCCGGAATGGGTTTTATGGCTTCAGCTGGACCTATCTGTTCTTCGGCTGGTGGGTACCTTTGATTCGCGGGGAACTTGGCGTTGCCGCACTTCACCTGCTTTTCACATTTTTTACCCTTGGGCTCTGGCAGGTCATCGTGGCGTTTCTCTATAACCGTCACTTCATGATCCGAATGCTCGAGAAAGGCTATGTGCTGGCCGATCGCGAGGATGTCATGAGCGCCGCCCGGGTGGCGCTGGGCATCGGCACCCCGTCAGGCTGATCAAGGCGCGCCGCACGGCTCCTGCCACCCTGTCAAGAGCGGGCTAATCCTGATAACCGCCTCCGGGTAGGCTTGATTTAGCCCGGAATTTGCTACCCTTGCGCCCGCTTTAAGGCCCCTGGCCGCTTAAAGCGCCCTTTTCGCCGCTGGAGCGGACTCATGAGCGCAATGGTCGTCTTCGCCACAACCGTTTTCCTGTCGGCGTTTCTCTTGTTTCAGATCCAGCCCATCGTGGCCAAGATGATCCTGCCGTGGTTCGGCGGCTCATCATCGGTCTGGAGCACGTGCATTGTTTTTTTCCAGAGCGTGCTGCTGCTCGGCTACGGCTATGTTCACTGGCTGCACGAAAAGATTTCGCGCGATCGTCAACCGCTTGTTCACGCCGCACTTCTGATTATTTCCCTGGTCACGCTGCCCGTGGCGGCTGACGCCTCATGGAAGGGCATGACGCTCGACTACCCGTCGCTTGCGGTGCTGGCTGTGCTTGCGGTGGCCTGTGGCGCACCGTATCTGCTGCTGTCCACCACGGGTCCCCTGATGCAGGCCTGGTATGCGCGCGTGGGCGTGGCAAGCGGCGACGGGTCGCGCGCGTACCGGCTTTATGCGCTCTCCAATCTCGCATCGATGCTGGCCCTGCTCACCTATCCAATGCTGATAGAACCCGCACTGGCGCTCGAGGCCCAGGCCAATACCTGGTCGGTTGCGTATGGGGTGTTCGTCGCGGCCGCCCTGGGAACCGCCTGGTTGACCTGGCGGGCAGGCGCAGGAGCAGGAGACTCATCGGCAGAGCCCGCCAACGCAACAGCGGATAACACGCCCCGTCCGGGATTCGGTGAGCTTGCGCTGTGGGTAGGCCTGTCGGCGACCGCCTCAATTTTGCTGTTGTCGATGACGCGCCACCTGACCCAGGATATCGCTCCCGTGCCATTCCTGTGGGTGCTGCCACTTAGCATTTATCTGCTCAGCTTCATCCTGTGCTTCGACGCGCCGCGCTACTACGTGCGCAAACTGTTTCTGCCGTTGTTGCCGATTTCATTCATCGCGCTCGACCGGGTACACGACGTGTACACCTGGGTTCCGCTGCTGATTGGCGTCACCTGCGTGTCTCTGTTTGTGTTTTGCATGGTGTGCCACGGCGAGCTGGTGCGCCGTAAACCGCCAGTCAGGCACCTGACTCTGTTTTACCTGATGCTGTCGGTGGGCGGCGCCTTGGGCGGCACGCTGGTCGGTCTGGTCGCGCCGACAATCTTCAACGCGTACTACGAACTCCCAATCGGACTTTTCCTCTGCGCGGTGCTCACGCTCGCTGTGCTGTGGCGAGAGCTCTCGCGCTTCTGGCGCATCGCGCTTGTCGTGCTGGTCGCGCTCTATGGGCTTCGGCTCACCATGATTTCGTTTGCCTATGTGGATGGCTATCGCGCGGTCGTTCGCAACTTCTACAGCCAGACCCGGGTCGAAGATGTGATGGATACAGAGTTCGGTATGCGCCGCGTCATGCTGCACGGCCGAATCATTCATGGCGAGCAGTATCTCGACGAAAAACTTCGCCGCATGCCTACCGCTTACTTCTGCGAGCGCTCTGGTATCGGCCGGGTATTCCGCAGTCTGCCTACAGACCGCCCGCGCAAACTTGGCGTGCTTGGGCTTGGAACGGGCACGCTTGCCGTATATGGCCGGCCAGGCGACGAGATGCGCATCTACGAAATCAATGAGCAGGTGCTCGATCTCGCGCGCAGCGAGTTCACTTTCCTGTCCGATTCGCCCGCCAAGATCATGCCGATTCTGGGCGACGGCAGGCTGATGCTCGAGCGCGAGCCCGACCAACAGTTTGACGTGCTGGCGATGGATGCCTTCTCTGGCGACTCGGTGCCAACCCACCTTGCCACCGTGGAGGCAATCAAGGTCTATCTGCGACACATGCGGCCAGATGGCTATCTGGTGTTCAACATCACCAACCACTACCTTGATCTTCGGCCGGTGATGGCGGCTGCGGCCGCCGAGTTGGGCAAAGTTGCGCTGGCGTATCAGGTGAAAAGCGTGGCCGACAACGAAATGTGCCGGCCATCGCACTTTGCGCTGATCATCGATCCGGCCAGACTCGAAACGCTTCCCGAGCTGCTGCGCGACTTCACCCGGTTGGAACCGCGACCGGGCTTCAAGCCCTGGACCGACAATTTTTCAAATCTGCTTGGAATCCTGAAGCGTTTTTGACATCACCACCAAAGGGTAAACGTCAGGTCGACCGCGCGGTTGACCGGCTCGTAGGCATCGCTTGTCGTTGAAGCGGCGACGACATCAGAGCGGCCCACCACTTTGAGCGACAGTCGAAGCGACGCAGCGCGGCCATCGATTTGAAAAGGTGTTTCGATCGAGGCCATCAAGCCACGGCGCTGAATGTTGGTGACATCGCGAAAACCCAGCCCGGTCTGCGACAACAGCGACGCCTGTCGCCCCTGCAGCAACAGCGCTGCGCGAAGCCGGGTGGCTCCGGGCGCACGGTCGCGTTCGATATCCCAGGTGCCGCTCAACCATAGCGACAGGTTGAAACGCTCGTAGCCCACCTTCCCCAAGGTGGTGACGCCCCGAAGATCGGTCCACTCGGTTGTCATCATCAGGCCGGGTCGTGGCGTCCATGGGTCGTCAGACAGGCGCGCAGGCTGCAGATGAACCATTGTCCCGATCCGGCGCACGCCGTTCAGGTCGCCGCTTACCGGGCTCGTGTAGTTCGCAAGCCCCGCAATCACTTCACCCTCAATCGCCAGCGGCGCTTCAAGACCCTCGACCGTCGTTTCGCCCCGTAAGCCCAGGCCCGCACCGGCAATTCGCATATTCGGCTCGCGGTAGACGTGCGAGGCTGCGCTGATCCCCCACCGCACCCGCGCCTCAGGCCGCGCAGGCTCAGCGCCGGGAGGCTCTGTAACCGGATGGGTAGCGGATGCGGCGGGTGGGCCGGGTTCTGCCGCCTGCGCAAACGCCGCAGCCGCCATGACGCCGGAGGCCAGCGCCGGCGACGCGGCGACAGCGCCGCACAGGGCGGCCACGAGCACCGAGACGCCGGTCAGGCGATCCAGTCGAACACAACATGATTGGGAGGGCATGAGACTTGACCGCTAAAGAAGCCACAGATTCAAACACCAGGATGTTAAGCAATGACGACACGCAACACCCCGATGTCCGCTCAAGCATCTTTGAATCACACCGCGTGCAGCGGCAGTCTCACATCAATTGGCTGCGCGATGACCCGACCAACGGCCTGTTGGCCGGTCGAAGGTATCATCCCGCCCTGCACTGCCGTACGCCGCCGATCATGATCCCGACTGAACCCGATCATCGCCATATCCGCTCATTTTCCGGTCGTCGCGGACACTTCACGTCTGGCCAGCGCAGCGCCTACGAGAAGCTGCTCCCGCGCTACGAGATTCCGGTATCCAGCACGTCCATCGATCAAGCGGCCATTTTCGGACGCGATGCGCCACTGGTTGTGGAAATCGGCTTTGGCATGGGCGAGACCACCGCTGCAATCGCTCAGGCGCAACCCGAGCGCAACTTCATCGGTATCGAGGTTTATCCGGCCGGGGTCGGCTCACTGCTCAGGCGCATTGATGAAGCTGGCTTATCCAACCTGCGAATCATTCAGCATGATGCGATCAACGTGCTGCAGGACATGATCGCGCCTGCCTCGCTGGCTGCGGTCCATGTGTTCTTCCCCGATCCGTGGCCCAAGGCGCGTCATCACAAACGCCGGCTGATCCGCGCCGAGATCGTCGAGCTGATTGCCACGCGACTGGCGCCCCAGGGCGTGCTTCACTGCGCCACCGACTGGGCGCATTACGCACTTCAGATGCTCACGGTCATGTCGAGCGACCCCCGCCTGGAAAACACCGCTGGCGATGTGCATCTCGCTGAAGAGATCGAGAGCGCCCGTGGCTTTGCTGAACGCCCAGCCTATCGCCCGCTGACCAAGTTCGAGCGTCGCGGGCTGGGCCTGGGTCACGGCGTTTGGGATGTCATCATGAAGCGGCGGATTGATCTGTGAGGATGGCGTCGGCCATTGATTTTGCGCCGGGCTACGCGCAGGGCCGCACCATCGCGAATCTGGCTGCACAAATCGGCGCGCGATTCGGTGCCACGCCGGGCACGGCGGCGTTGGCGCCGCTTGCAAGCACTGGTCTGGTCGAGGCAATCGCCCGCGCCTCGCATGTTGTGGTGCTGCTTCTCGACGGCGTGGGCTGCGCCCAGCTCGAAGGCTTGAGCCCCGCGGGCGCGCTTGCGCGCGCACGCATCTGCGAGCTCGACTCCACCTTCCCGTCAAGTACCGCACCCGCGGTCACCACATTTGCCACGGGCGAGGCGCCAGGCTCGCATGCCGTGACAGGGTGGCATATGTGGTCTCAGCGCCATCAGTCAGTCGTGAGACCGCTGCCGCTCGACTACTGGGGACAGCCAGGACACATCGACGCGCGCGAGCTGTTTGGATGGATACCGTTGAGCGCTCGAATGCGGGCCGCTGCCACGGTGCTTCAACCTGCCTGGATTGCGGATTCGGCCTTCACCCGGTATGCGTTTTCCGAGGCCCGGCGACTCGGCTATTCAACGCTCGATGATGTCCGCCGCCTGGTGGCCGAGTCGATGCAGGCACCCGCACCCAACGGCCACCACCTCTACGTCTATCTGCCGCACTTCGACATGAATGCGCATGAATACGGCTGGTCCAGCGACCAGTCGAACCGTACCATCGCGGCCTACGATGCCTTGTTCAGTGATCTTGCTGCGGACCTCGCGCGATCCGGTGCGCTGCTGATCGCGACCGCCGACCATGGTTTCATCGACGTGCCAGGCGAGCAGATCCTGAGGCTGGAAGCGTTTCCCGAGCTCGCCTGCTTGCTTGACGGGCCGCTGACCGGTGAGCCTCGAGTGGCCTTCTGCAGGGTACGCCGCGGCTTTGAAGGCCTATTTGCCGACACCGCTGACAAGCTGCTGGGATTTGCGTTTGACTGCCATCCGAGCGAGGCGCTCATTGAAGCCGGATGTTTCGGCCCGGCGCAACACTGCGGGCCAGCGCTGCGCGAACGAGTGGGTTCGTACACGCTGGTTGGCAAAGATCGCTACTGCCTGACCCAAACGCTGAATGGCGAGATGCCTGCAAGCTTCATCGGCATGCATGGCGGAACACACCCCGACGAAGTCCGGGTCGGGGTTGCGGCGGTTTGCCGCGGATCACCGCTCTGCGCCTGATATCGAGACCCAACCATGTTCGAACTGCTGGTGGCACTTCCTCTGCTCGTCAAAGCCGTCATTCTGGGCATCGTTGAAGGGCTGACCGAGTTCCTGCCTATCTCCAGTACCGGGCACCTGATTCTCGCCTCGAGCCTGCTCGGCTTTCAGGGCGAAAAAGCCAAGCTGTTCAGCGTGGCAATCCAGACCGGTGCGATGGTGGCAGTCATCGTTTACTTTCGGGCACGCATCGGCGCAACAGTGGCCGGCTTCGGTCGCAACCGGCGCGACACGCGCTTTGCGATCAATGTGCTGATCGCCTTTCTGCCCGCCGCGGTGCTGGGGCTCTTGTTTGCCAAGAGCATCAAGCAGCACCTGTTCTCGCCCGTGCCGGTTGCAGCCGCGTTCATTGTTGGGGGGCTCGTGATCATGTGGGCTGAGGCACGAGCAGCCCGCGCGTCGTCTGCGCCACGAATTCGCGACATCGACGATCTGGCCCCGCTGGACGCGCTGAAACTTGGCCTGGCTCAGGCGGCGGCGCTGATCCCAGGGACCAGTCGCTCTGGCGCCACCATCATCGGCGGCATGCTGTTTGGTTTGTCCCGGCAGGTCGCCACCGAGTTCTCATTCTTTCTTGCCATACCGACCCTGATTGGCGCGGGTGCGTACGACACCTGGAAACACCGGGCGCTATTGGAATGGGCCGATCTGCCGCTCTTTTCGGTAGGCCTGGTGGTGTCGTTTATCAGCGCCTTGGCCTGTGTGCACTGGCTGATGCGATTCGTCGCCACGCACAGCTTTGTGGTCTTTGCCTGGTATCGGATTGTGTTTGGCGCGGTGGTATTGATCACCGCCTGGACGGGTCTGGTCAGCTGGGCTGACTAGGCCAGGCAGGCGGCCCGAAGGTCAATCAACGGTGCCAGCCACCGTAGGGATGGCCATACGGGTGGCCGTGCCGGATCGCGTGACGGCCGTGGTGATGGTAGGGGTACCCGCCTCCGTTGATCACCACCACCGGCGCGCTGCGCACCACCACCACGGGAGGCGCGCCATAGCCATAGGTCGCGTAACCGCCCACCGGTGCGGCATACACGACCGGCGGATAAAACCGTACCGCAGGCGGCGGCGCCACGTAAGCGGGCTGCGGGTACGAGGCATAGGCGCCGCCGTAGGCAACGTGCGGCTCATGGCGATAACTGGGCGCCGCCCCCGCAACCGCACCGACCACGCCGCCCGCGATCGCGCCATCGCGCCCACCCAGCGCCTGGCCGATCAACGCGCCAGCGGCAGCGCCCACCAGCGCGCCCAGCAAGGCGTCATTCGCCTGGGCTACCGTTGGCAACGACAGCGCAATCAGACAGGCGCTTAACGCAAGTTTGGTTCGGCCCTTCATTGAAATGCTCCTTCAGGTTTGGTTCGGCGGCGCGTAAGCGTCACCCAGTCACTCGATCAATCACGCTTGATCACAATACTGGAAGGCATCGATCTCAAACCAGAGCGAGGCTGCAAGAGTTGTAAGCAATCATGTACACTAAATGACTTACCAGTCAGTAATAGGCCGTTCGGCGCTTCAGCCATGACGCCCCCTTCCCAACCCGCCCCGGCCGTCACGCCCCGATGGGCGCGTCGCAAAGACAGTCGCCCGGCGGAACTGCTGGATGCAGCGCTCGACTGTTTTGTCGAACGCGGCTACGCCGCCACACGACTTGAGGATGTTGCCGCTCGGGCTGGTGTCAGCAAAGGCACGCTCTACCTCTACTACACCGGCAAGGACGACCTCTTCAAGGCGGTTGTCCGCAGCAACGCGCTCCCCCTGATCGAAGCGTTCAAGCAGGACATCGAGCGCTCGACCCTTCCGAGCGCGGAATTGCTGGCGCGTTTCTTCCACGGCTGGTGGCAGCAGATCGGAGAGACCCGCCTAGCCGGTATCGCCAAGCTGATCGTGGGCGAGGCAGGCAATTTTCCAGAGGTCACCCGGTTTTTTCTCGAAGAGGTCGCGCAACCGACCTGGCATCTGCTGGGTGCGATCCTCGAGCGGGGCATCGCCTGCGGTGAATTTCGACAGATCGATGTTCCGGCGGCCACCGTCGTCTGGATGTCACCGTTGATCCTGAAAGCGATCTGGATGCGTTCGATCGCCCCCAACTGCACAGAGGTCGAGGTCGTGCCCATCGAACGCTATTTGAAAACGCACACCGATCTGGTGCTGGCCGCTCTTCGGCCCATGGGTGGCGCAACATGACGCGCGCCCGTGCACTGATCCTGCTGATAGGCGTCCTGGCCGCCGCCGGTGTGGGCATCGGCTGGTGGAAAGCGCAGCGGCCGCAGCCAATACCTCCGGCCAACAAGACGACTGCAACACCCGCAACGCGACCACTCGAATTCGGCCCAACCGAAGTGATCCGGCTCGCGCCCGTCACGCTCGCGCGCGCGGTGCCGATCACCGGCACGGTCATCGCCCCCACTCAGACGATTGTGAAGTCGCGCGTATCCGGCGATATCCGCGAGATCACCGTGCGCGAAGGGATGGCGGTCAAGGCGGGCGAACTGGTTGCCACAATCGACCCAACCGAATTGCAGTTGCGCGTCAGCGAACGCGAAGCCGCATTGCGCTCAGCGCTGGCCCAACTCGAACAGGCGCAGCGCACGCTGACCAATAATCGCGCGCTACTGGAAAAAAACTTCATTTCGCAGAATGCCTTTGACAACGCGCGCTGGGGTGTCGACGTGGCTGCTGCGGCTCGAGACAGCGCGGAGTCCCTGCTCGCGCAAGCCCGCAAGTCGCTGGCCGACACCCGAATCCTTGCGCCGCTGTCAGGCCTGGTGGCGCAGCGCTTCGTTCAACCGGGCGAAAAGGTGTCGCCCGATAACCGCATTCTGTCGATCATTGATCTCTCGGGGCTTGAGGTCGAGGCACCGGTGCCGGCGGGTGAGGCGGGTAATCTGAAAGCGGGTCAGCCCGTGACACTCCGAATCGAGGGGATCCCCGAGCCGTTCAGGGGGTCGGTCCTGCGAATCAATCCTGCCACCCAGGCCGGCACGCGCGCGATCCCGGTCTATCTCGGACTCGAGCGCAGCGACCCACGCCTACGCGCAGGCCTGTTTGCGCAGGGGTCACTCGTACTCGAGCGGCGAGAGGGCGTGGTTGCCATTCCGCCCGGCGCAGTGCGTGATTCGGCGGGCCGACAGTTCGTCTACCTGATTGAACGCGAGACCATCGTGGAGCGCGAGGTCAAGCTGGGCATGGTCGATGACAGCGCACGCGCGCCCAGTGGCAGCCAGGGGCTTGTCGAGGTCACATCGGGGCTTGCCGCGGGCGATATGCTCGTTGCAATCAATGTCGGGCTGCTGAGGCCCGGCACCCCTGCGCGCGTTGCGCAGCGCTGAGCGCTCAAGCCAGGGTATTGCCAATGTGGCTCACGCGCGTCTCGGTCAATCATCCCGTGTTCGCCACGATGATGATGCTCGCGTTCGTCGTGCTCGGACTGTTCTCATACAAGCGGCTTGCGGTTGACCAGTTCCCGGATATTCAACTGCCTGTCGTCGTTGTCAGCACCGAGTATCCCGGCGCCTCGCCCGAGGTCGTCGAGGTTGACGTCTCGCGAAAAATTGAAGAGCAGGTCAACACGATCAGCGGCGTCAACGAAATGTCGTCGCGCTCGTACGAAGGTTCATCGGTCGTCATCATCCAGTTTGATCTGTCGGTTGACCCGGCCCGCGCCGCTCAGGATGTACGGGAAAAAATTGCCCTGATTCGGCCAAGCTTCCGCCCGGAAGTCAAAGAGTCGCTGGTGACCCGGGTGAATCCCGAGGACAACCCGATCATTTCCATCGCCTTGCAGTCGGAGTCGCGCAGCGCGCGCGAGCTCACCACCCTGGCTGAGCAGCTGGTCAAGCGCCGGCTCGAGAACGTGCGCGGCGTTGGCCGCGTCACCGTCGTTGGCGGTGTGCGCCGGGAGGTGCTCATTCAACTGCGCCCCGCCGATATGGAAGCGTTTCGAATCGGCGTTGATCAGGTCATTGCGGCGCTTCGCACCGAGAACCAGGAGTTGCCCGCGGGCAGCCTGATTGCGTCTGACCGCGAGCAGGTGGTTCAGATCCGGGCGCGCATGAAATCGGTTGAAGAGTTTGGCCGGATCATCGTGGGTCGGCGCGGCAATCAGCCCATCCTGCTCTCGCAGGTCGCCGATGTGCTCGACAGCGAGCAGGAGCGCGAGAGCAGCGCGCTGGTCGATGGCGCCCGCGCAGTGTCGATCGACGTGGTCAAGGCGCAGGGCGAAAACACCATTGCGGTGGTTGATGGCGTGCGGAAAACCGCGGAGGGCCTGAGCCTTAACCAGCTGCCACCCGATGTACGCCTGGTCGTGGTTCGCGACGCCTCCACATCGATTCGCAATTCGGTGGCCAGCGTTCAGCGAAATATCGTCGAGGGCGCGATCCTCACGGTGCTGATCGTGTTCCTGTTCCTGTCGTCCTGGCGCTCCACGGTGATCACGGGTCTGACGCTGCCGATCTCGCTCATCGGAACGTTCCTGGTGATGTATGCGATGGGCTTCACCATCAACCTGGTCACCCTGCTCGCGCTGTCGATCTGCGTTGGCCTTCTGATCGACGATGCGATCGTCGTACGTGAAAACATCGTTCGCCATCAGGCGATGGGCGAAGACCACCGTACCGCTTCACTGAAGGGCACAGCCGAAATCGGCCTGGCGGTGACCGCCACCACGCTCACCATCGTCGCGGTCTTTCTGCCGATTGGGTTCATGGGCGGAATCATCGGCCGCTTCTTCAAGGAATTTGGCATCACCGTGGCTTTCGCGGTGCTGCTGTCGATGTTCGTGTCGTTCACGCTCGACCCGATGCTGTCGGCAATCTGGCACGACCCGGATGCGCACGGTCCTCGCGGCCGCGGCCCGATTGCCTGGATCCTGCGCCGATTTCAGGCGCTGATGCTGAGGCTTGAAGGCGGCTATGTGGCGTTGCTGCGCTGGGGGCTTGCGCACCGAACACTCACCATGGTGCTTGCACTGGTGGCGTTTTTTTCAGCGTTTCCACTGGTGGGCAAAGTGGGCAAAGAGTTCGTGCCACAAGCCGATAACAACGAGTTTTATGTTCAGTTTTATACGCCAGCGGGTTCACCGCTGGCGTTCACCGAACAACGGGTTCGGATGGTGGAGGCCGCACTGCGCGAGTTTGATGGCGTGACGCTCACCTACGGCACAATCAATACCGGTGTGGCGCTGGGCCGCAACTACGCCAGCGTCTTTGCCAGGCTGGTCGATCGATCGCAACGTAGCCTTTCTGTCCAGCAGATGCGTGCCCCCGTGCGTGACCGGCTTCGGCAAATTCCCGGCGTTACGCTGACCGACCTGGGCAATCTGAACACCGTCGGCTCTGGCAAACCGATTCAGATCAGCGTACAGGGCCAGGATATGGCCGAGCTCGAGCGGATCGGCCAGCAGGTGCAGCAGGCGATGCGTGCCGTCAACACGCAACTGGGCCGCGAAGCCATCGTTGAAATCGACAGCAGCTCCAAGCCCGCCAAGCCAACGGTCACCGTCAGTGTTGATCGCGCGCTGGCCTCCGATCTGGGGCTGAGCGTCGCCCGACTGTCGCAGGCACTGCGCCCGTTGATCGCGGGCGAGTCTGCGACCACCTGGCGGGCGCCCGACGATGAGAATTACGATGTCCGTGTCAGGCTGCCCGCGGCCGGCCGAAGCTCAATCGCCGATCTGTCACGGCTCACGGTCGCCTCTGCGCTGCCCGATGCTGACGGCCAGCCCAGAATGATTCCGCTGCGACAGGTGGCCGATCTCACCCCGGGATTCGGGCCGACGCAGATCAATCGCAAAGCGCTCACTCGCGAGGTGCTGGTATCCGCGAACGCGGACGGAATTGCCGCAGGCACAGCGGGCGCACTGCTTCAGTCACAGCTTGATCGCATTGACCTGCCGCCCGGCTATCGGCTGGCGACCGGCGGCGGAAACAAGGACATGAGCGAGTCGTTCAGCTACGCGCTGCAGTCACTGGTGCTAGCGGTGGTGTTCATCTACATGATCCTTGCCTCGCAATTCGGCAGCTTTATTCAACCCGTGTCGATCATGGCGTCGCTGCCGCTGTCATTGCTGGGGGTCGCGCTCGCCCTGCTCGCCTGGCGGTCAACCCTGAATATTTTTTCGATGATCGGTTTCATCATGCTGATGGGCCTGGTCACCAAGAACGCGATTCTGCTGGTTGATTTCGCCAACCAGGCACGTCGCGAGGGCGTCGCCCGAGCCGATGCGCTGCTGCGCGCTGCCGAGGTCCGGCTTCGCCCCATCCTGATGACCACGCTGGCCATGGTGTTCGGGATGCTGCCGCTCGCGGTGGGCGTGGGCGAAGGGTCCGAGCAACGCGCGCCGCTCGCGCATGCGGTGATCGGCGGCGTGGTGGCCTCAACGCTACTCACGCTCCTGGTGGTGCCGGTGCTTTATTCGTTGCTGGATGATCTGGCTGGGTGGCGCCGCAATCGAAAACCAGCGGCCCCCACACCGTCCGGCCCCGCTGGTTGATACACTTGGTTTCCTGCCGGTTTTACCCCGACCCCCGATCCGCCATGAATTTTGAACTTGCCCGCCACAACATGGTCGAGCAGCAGATCCGCCCCTGGGACGTGCTCGATCCCGCCGTCCTTGAAACGGTCGCTGCCGTTCATCGCGAAGACTTTGTGCCGCCGGCCTACCGGGCGCTGGCCTTCACCGACATGGAGGTGCCGCTCGATGTTGCCGGGCATCGAACCGGCGAGGTCATGCTCGCGCCCAAGGTCGAGGCACGCATGCTGCAGGCCGCCAACCCGCACCCCGCTGACTCGGTACTCGAGATTGGCACAGGTTCGGGCTACATGGCGGCCCTGCTCGCCCGACACGCTCAACGAATCGTCAGCTGCGAAATCCGGGCCGAACTGGTGAGCTTTGCCCGTGACAACCTTGCTCGCGCGGGTGTTGGCCAGGTTACAGTTAAGCACTGCAACGGGCTCGATGAAGTCACCGGCGGCGCCCGCTTCAACCTGATCGTCTTGTCAGGGTCGGTGTCATTCGTGCCCGATTCGCTGCTTCAGGGGTTACACCCGGGCGGACGAATCATCGCGATCGTCGGCGAGCCACCCGTCATGACCGCGCAGCTGATCACGCGCGCCTCCGAGGCCCGGTTCACGGCAGAGCCCCTGTTCGAAACCATCGCCACCCCCTTGGTTGGCTTCCCCCGAAAAGAGCGTTTTGTATTCTGACAGCGCGACCGAAAGCTCATCCTTGCGGCTCTGGAGAAATTGTCTCATGTCACTCTCTGCGTCTGCCCGCTCGCTGATCGTCGTTGCACTCGCAACCTTGCCGGCGCTGTCCGGCGCCATGGATCTTGCGCAGGCCTATCGGCTGGCGCTGGCCAACGACTCTCAGGTTGCCAGCGCGCGCTTGCAGCTCAATGCGATTCGCGAAAAGCTGCCGCAGGCTGAAGCGGCGTTTCGGCCGCAGGTAAGCAGCGCCGTGTCGGCCCAGCAGCAATACGCTGAAATCTTCCCAGCGAAAGGCAGTCAGTACAGCACCGATTTCACCAATCAAAACTACTCGGTCTCGCTGAACTATCCCATTTACCGGGCTCAAAACGCAGAGGTGCTTGAGCAGAGCAAGCTGCAGATCTCAGTCGCCGAAGCTCAACTTGCCGCGGCATCGCAAGACCTGGTACTGCGTGTATCGCAGGCGTATTTCGATGTGCTTGCCTCGCAGGACAACCTTGCGACGATCGGCTCGCAGAAGCGCGCGATCACCGAGCAGCTTGCCGCTGCCAAGCGCAATTTTGAAGTCGGTACCGCCACTATCACGGATCAGCAGGAAGCCCAGGCGCGCTTCGACCTGGCGGTGGCACAGGAGCTCGCTGGCCTGAACGATCTCGAGGTCAAGCGCGCAGCGCTGGCGCTGCTCGTCGGCCGATCGGTCAGCGATATTGCGAGGCTTCGCCCAGGTATTCAACTGAGTGCGCCCGTACCAGCACAGGAAACACAGTGGACCAGTGCAGCGCGCGACACCAATTTTTCAGTTCAGCAGGCCAGGCTCAATGCTGAAATCGCCAAGCGTGAAATTGAACGGCAGCGGCTCGCCATCAACTTCACTGTCGATCTGGTGACATCGTTTTCTCATGGACGAAGCGCAAACTTCAACCAGGTTGGCACCAACTCTCTGGTAGGCGGGATTGGCGTACAGGTCGCAAAACCGCTCTACACCGGCGGCCTGATCGAGTCACGCGTCAAGGAAGCGCTTGCCAGCCACGAACGCTCGCTGTCCGACCTTGAAACCGCACGACGTCAGGCCGAGCTGGCAGCGCGGCAGGCGTTTTACGGGGTTAACAGTGGTCTTGGCCAGATCCGTGCACTCGAGGCGGCCGAGAAGTCCAGTCAGTTGGCGCTCGACTCCAACCTGTTGGGCTATCAGGTCGGCGTTCGCATCAACATCGACGTGCTGAACGCTCAACAGCAGCTTTTCACCACGCGTCGTGACCTGGCGCGCGCGCGCTACGACACGCTCATCAACAGCCTCAGGCTCAAGACCACGAACGGGTCGCTGGGCGAGTCCGACATCGGAACCGTCAACGCCATGCTGGTGACCGCCGAGCCTGCGAAGAACTAAGCACCGACGGCGCCGCAAAGGCCGAGTCAATCGGCGCTGGTCAGCCCGCGATGAAAGTTCGTCCGATCGTCGTGACGCTTACCAGCATTCCTCCCCGGTTTGCGAATCTGCCGCGCAAAATTGCCTCGCTGATGCGGCAAACGGTGCCGCCTGATTCAATCGAGCTGTACCTGCCGCGCTCGTATCGTCGATTTCCTGGACCGCGCCCCCGCCTGCCTCGCCTGCCAGCCCCGGTGCGCATCATCGACGTTGATGACGACCTGGGCCCCGCCACCAAAGTGCTCCCCGCAAGTCATCACTGGCACGGCGAAAACATTGACTTGCTGCTCTGTGACGATGATCGTCCGGAAGATCCTGGCTGGGTGGCGCGCTTTGCCAGCGCGCGGCGCCACCGCCCTGACGATATCGTCTGCGAATCGGGCTGGCTGGTCGATACCCTGATCTCCGGGCCGCGGCACGCCACCGACCAGCCGCGCGTTCAGGTATCGCCGCAACTTGGCAAAACCCTGGGTTACCACGTGCAGCGACTGCTGACGCTCAGGCTTTACACACCCAAGACCCGCGTGTATTCGCAGTCTGGCTATGCAGACGTGTTTGCAGGCGTCTATGGCGCGATGATGGCGCCGGGCGTGTTTCAGCATCCTGAGGCGTGGAACATTCCCGACATTCTATGGACGGTTGATGATGTCTGGCTGTCGGGCATGGCCCGCAAGAATGGCACCAGAATCTGGGTCAACTCGGTTGCACGACCCGTTCCACGCGATCGCTATTTCGATCGAATCGCAGCGCTCAAGCACCATGTGGAGCGCGGGTTCGACCGGGAGGGCGCCAACCGCCTGTGTGTGCAGTACTTTCGCGACCGCTACGGCATCTGGCGGTAACCGCCGCCGCCATCGCAGGCGAGCCCCTGACCAGGCGCTCAAGCCGAGCGCGATACCGGGCGTTCGACCAGCGGGGCCAGGCTTGCGACGGTTCGCTGCGTTGCGCCGCGATGCTGCGCGGCAAACGCCAGGGCGGCTGCCGACACCTGCTGCCTGCGCCCGCTATTCTCGACCAGCGCCAGCGCCTGCGCCAATGCGTCGGCTGCGTTCCCCACCCTGACGGCTGCGTCGGCCGAGACGGCGTCCTCGCTGATCTGCTCAAAATTGAAGGTGTGCGGTCCCAGTACGACCGGGCATCCCACCGCACAGGCCTCGATCAGATTCTGGCCGCCCAGCGGCGCAAAGGAGCCGCCGATGATTGCAGCATCACCGACCGCATACCAGGCGAACATCTCACCCATCGAGTCCCCCACCATCACATCAGACTGCGCTGCCGACAGGTCGGGGTCGCCTTCACCAAAGGCCGAGCGCCGGCTGGTTCGCCAACCCTGGGCGCGCGCAAGTTCCACCACCTGATCAAATCGCTGCGGATGGCGCGGCACGATCACGAGGAGCGGCCGGCTTGAGTCGACCGTCAACCCGACGTGCTGGCGCCAGGCATCGAGGAACATTGAATCCTCACCGTCCCGAGTGCTCGCCACGACGATGACGCCCCGTCTCGCACCCAGCGATAGCAAGCACTCACGCCAACGGATACCGCGAGCGATCATCGCCGCTGGGGGCTCGATATCGAACTTCAGATTTCCGACCACAGGGACTGCCTGCCGACCTAAGTGGGCCAGCCTTGCAGCGTCAGACGGGGTCTGCGCGAGCACCAGATCGAGCCCCTGGAGCGCCGGTTCGATCAGCGAACGCCAGCGCAGCCCCTTTCGAAGCGAGCGCTCGGACAGCCTCGCGTTCACCAGCGCCATCGGCACCCTCTGCCGATTCGCGGCCGCCAGCAGATTCGGCCAGACCTCGGTTTCGATCAACATCCCCAGGGTCGGGCGCATTCGGGCGAGAAATCGGCGCGAGGCGCCCGGATAGTCCCATGGCAACCAGGCTTGGCGAAGCCGACCGGCGCTGATCAGATCCGCGAACACCGTGGCGCCCGTTGCCCGACCGGTCGGTGTCATGTGCGTGAGCAGCAGATCCGCGTCAGGCCAGCGCGCCGCCAAGGCCCGTACCAGCGACTCAGAGGCGCGGGTCTCACCGACCGACACCGCATGGACCCAGAGAAGTTGCCGTGCCACCCCCGACCGCCTGGTAATCCACCCAAAACGCTCGGGCCAGGCGCTCAGATAGCCCGGCTGACGCCAAGCCCGCCATAGCAGCGACACCAGCAATAGCGGTGTCAGACACCACCAGGCGATCGAGTAGACCCACAGTGGGCCGCGCGCAGGACGAGCAGAGGAAACCATGCTGGGGCCGGATGCTATGCTCTGCGGGCATTGGGGGCAAGCACACGGGCCCCGACTGACTCTTCAAGTGAATCAGACGACGCGCGATGCCGCTTAGCCCCGATCCCGAAATCATCGTTTTCAATATCAAGCGGCGCTACACAGGCGTCTCGGCAACCGTGAACGCCTTGGTTCCATTGCAGATGTCGCAATGGCAACTCGGCTACTGCGGCAGCACCCTATCCAATGGTGTCGTCGGCATGACGCTGCGAGAAGCGATCACGCTATCGAAACGGCCACCAGCCCATCGGCCCTTTCGGATCTGGCATGTGCGACGCGACCACGAAATGATGGCGGGTTTATGGGCGCGTGATGTTCTGCGGCTACCGATCCGTCTGGTATTCACCTCGGCCGCTCAGCATCGTCACGGATGGTTTCCACGTTGGCTGATCTCGCGAATGGACGCCGTGATTTCCACCACCGACAAGGCAGCGAGCCATGTGCCGAACACCACTGCGGTGGTCCCGCACGGCATCGATCTGCAGCGCTTCAGCCCGCCCCGCGATAAAGCCACTGCCTGGGCTGACAGCGGCCTGCCCGGTCACTACGGTATCGGCATCTTTGGCCGTATCCGTCCCGACAAGGGCAGCGACGTGTTTGTCGATGCGATGATTGAAGCGCTGCCAAATCTGCCTGGCGCCACGGCGGTCATTGCGGGGCTCGCGCAGGCCCGGCATCGCGAATTTGAAGCATCGTTGCGACAGAAGATCGAGGCTGCGGGTCTATCCAAGCGAATCATTTTCCTGGGCGAAGTGCCCGCGGGGCAGGTAGCCGATTGGTATCGACGCTGCCTCGTGTGTATTGCCTGTCCACGCTACGAGCCCTTCGGACTCACGCCGTTCGAAGCCGCTGCAACGGGGTGTGCGCTGATCTGCTCGCGTACAGGCGCCTTCGAAGCTCTGGTGGAGCCGGGTATCAACGGAAGCCTGGTTGAGCCGGGTGATGCGCCTGGCCTCGCGTGCGCGACCCTCACCCTGCTGGGTAACCCCACGGCCACACTTGCGATGGGACGCGCGGCGCGTGACCGTGTCGCTCAGCAATTCACGCTTGAGCTCGAGGCTGCGGGCATCGGCGCGGTCTATCGCCAGATGTTCGCCCATGGGCGATTGCTTCGATGAGCAATGCGTCGAACACCGATCTCGCCGTACTCGAACAGGTAACGGTCATCGTCGTCACCTACGAGAGCGCACACTGCCTCCCAGCGCTTACTCCCCTGCTCAGTGCGTGTCCGCATGTGATCATCGTCGATAACGCGAGCAGCGATGCCACCGTGGAACTAGCCAAGCAGCAGTTCCCGCATGCGCAGGTCATTGCGCTCTCAACCAACCTGGGCTTCGGCGCGGCAAACAATCGGGCGCTCGACCGCGTGCACACTCCGTTCGCATTCCTGCTTAACCCCGATTGCGAGGCCAGTCCCGAAGACCTTGCAATACTTGTTCACGAGGCGCAACGATTCCCGGACGCCGCAGTTCTTGCTCCACAACTGACAAACGCCAGAGGCGAGCCTGAAATCAATTATCGATGGCCCGCCACGCGATGGCGTTCCAAAGGGCCTGGTGCAACCGGCCCACTGTGTGTTGGCTTTGTCTGCGGGGCAGCCATGCTGTGCGCCTTGGCCAATATGGGCAATGCAGCCCGCTTCGATGAACGGTTCTTCCTCTACTACGAAGATGACGATCTATGCCTTCGGCTATTTAAAAACGGTCGCGCCATGGTCGTGATTCCTCGCGTGGCGGTAGTTCACCGGTCCAGAGGCTCAGTGCGAGGTCCGTCGCGATCCAAGGCTGAATACCTGCGTGGCTATCACCATGCGCAGTCCAAACTCTGGTTTGCACAAAAGCATCAGTCGGGCACCGAAGCGAGGCAACTGCGCACTCGAACTCTGGCGCTCGCCCTGGCGAGCTGGCCCCTGCGGGCACTGGCACTTTCTCCCCGATTGCTCGCTCGACTCAACGGCCGGATCATGGGCCTGATCAGATGGAGACCTCATGGCTGAGTCATCACCAAGCCGGCCCACCTTATGCGTCGGCATTCTTGCGATGAACGAAGCGCGTCGCATCGAAGCTTGCATCGTAAGTGCCGGTTTTGCCGACCAGGTACTAGTCATTGACTCAGGCAGTAGCGACGATACGCGCGAAATCGCCGCCCGCGCCGGGGCCGAAGTCCATGTTTACGATCATTGGGAGGGGTTCGCGACCCAACGCAACCGCCTGCTCACTCATGTGCGAACGCGCTACATCTTCTTCCTCGATGCTGACGAACTGATCACGCCGCCCCTGCGCGATGAGATTTTGTCTCTGGTCGCAACGGATCGGCCGGTTCGTGGCGCGGTGTTGTGGAACCAGGTGGCCTACGGCCGACCGCTTACCGCGATGAAATCCACTGGCGGTGTTGA
>Ga0169931_10001741_pt1 | contig 35891 bp, 26 predicted proteins | sample Kivu_15m_20L_FD_129675 | JGI IMG/M metagenome (GOLD analysis project Ga0169931, IMG submission 129675) | Freshwater microbial communities from Lake Kivu, Western Province, Rwanda to study Microbial Dark Matter (Phase II) - Kivu_15m_20L... | ecosystem: Environmental > Aquatic > Freshwater > Lake...
CCGGCGACCGGCAGGCCATCGAGGCCCGGGGCTTCAGCTACGGCCAAAAGGAAATCGAGTTCCGGGCCCAATCCAAGGGCACCGCGAGTGCTGGCGGTTACACCGTGCCGACCGGATTCCTCGCCCGGGTTTCCGACACCCTGAAAAATGTGGCACCGATCCGTAGTGTCGCCCAGGTGATCACCACCGATTCCGGCGAAGACCTGAAATTCCCGACCTGTGATGACACCTCAAACAATGGCCGCATCCTGAGCGAAGGAAGCCAAAACACTTCCACCGACCTGACCTTCGGGGAAATCACCCTAAAGGCTTTCAAGTACAGCTCCGACATGGTGGTGGTCAGCTCCGAGCTGCTGAACGACACGGGCATCGATTTGTCGAGTTATTTGGCTCGCCAGTTGGGCAACCGGATTGGCCGCCTTCAGGGCTCGCACTTCATCAGCGGCAATGGCAGCACCCAGCCGCAAGGCTTGGTGACCGCCGCCAGCACCACCAGCGCGGCAAGCGCCTCGGCCATCGCGGTCGGCGATCTGATCAACCTGATCGCCGCCGTCGATCCGGCCTACATCACCGGCAACAACAGCGTGCGTTGGGTCATGCACCCGACGATCTGGTACAGCCTCCGGAAGCTGGTCGACAGCAACGGGCGCGCAATCCTGGGCGACAGCGCCGAAGGTGCCGACCTGATGCTGCTGGGCTATCCCGTAGTGCTTGACAGCAACATGGACTCGACGATTGCCGCCACCAAGAAATCCGTGATTTTTGGCGCCATGGATCAATACCTAATCCGAGACGTCTCTGGTCTTGTGGTTAAGCGAGACGATTCGCTGAGGTTTGATTACGACCAGTCCTGTTTTGTTTGCTATTCGCGGATGGACGCCAAGGTGCTTCAAACCGGGGCTTTTAGGGTGCTGCTGCACTAAAAATCCCCGCGTCTGCGGGGGCACTCCGGGGCCGGTCAGGTTGTCCAGTTCCTGACCGGCCCTTTTTGTTACTGGCGAGGCAAAGGGGCGATTATGGAATACGCGACCTTGGAATATGTGGCGAATTGCCTGGACTGGATTCATCACCTGAAGGATGACAAGCGCCCCTACTCGCGCATCCTACGCATCGACCAAAAGCGGTTGATACGTGGAATGCTGCGTGAGCTAACCGACCAGCTACTCCAAGGAATCGCCGCTGAAGGCGACCACGCCGGTTGGCGGGTCCAAAAGAATTTCCTCGCCTTGTTGTATGCCAAGCGCTACGAGCGCGCCTATCAGTTGCTTCCCGCGCTGGGTGTTTTCGTCGATTCCCCTTTTCTGGGCGATTGCCCTATGGCTGAGCGCATCTTGCCGCCCGAATGAAGGCCCGTAAAACCCTTACAGCTGTAAAGAAATCAGCGACCAAAGGGGATGGGCTGAAAATGATCGCCAGGGCAACCAAGCCGACACCGCTGGGGCATTTTGAGGAAGACCAGCGGATTCCCTTCCGCGAGGTGGAGCGCCGGCTGGATGACCTCGCGCGCTCCGGCCTGCTGCCATTGCGTGTTGTGTGCGACATAGCCGCCGATCTGGGCCGTCATCGCCAGATCGCCCAGGGCGCCATCGAAACCGGTCTAGAAGCAAAAATTGAGGCCAGGGAAGGCATCCCCATCGAGCATTGGGCCAAGGCTTGCGAAATGGTCTGCCCGGAGCTGTACGGGGAACCACCGATGCCGCTTCGGCCTTCCGAGGCGCTCCCGCACACCCGGGCCTTTGTCGCCGCGCTGAGCCGGCGCTTTGAAGCTGGAAAGGGTTTGAGGAATCCGCGCGACACCCACGGCCTAGGGGCCGACCAGATCCCGCAAAAACTTTGGACCACAGCGATGATCCGGGCAGAGCGCCAGGGCACCAAGGTTGTGAAGATTGCTCCCCCATCGCCCAAGGCCGACCGGGTTCGCCAGGTGATGGCAAGCAACCCCTCGGCCAACTTGGAAGAAATCGCCCGCCTGGCGAGGTGCTGCACAACCACGGTCAAGAAGGTTTGGTCTGCTGGCAGCCAGAAGACCACAAGCAACCCCGGGCCCGGGGAACCTAAAGCCAATTCCATTTCTGATATTTTCAACCTAGCCAATTAGAAAAACTACCCACGACTACCAACATCCGGCCTTTTTGGGGCATTTTTAAGCAACTAAAGCAACTATTGAAAAAGCGCTTGAAAACCCTTATAAATAAGGGAGTTCCGGGATTTTTGACGGGTGGTGGCGGGGAAGGTAAAATCGGGCTTACACCGTGCGGGTCAGGGGTTCGAGTCCCTTAGCGCCCAATCTTCTTTTCTCCGCACCCTATCCATCACGCAATGAGGGCCGGCTCCACCAGCCGGGCCGTGTTCTGGCACCAGGGGTTTCCGGCGCATGAGCGCAAATGAAAACGCACATGCCACCGGAGTGGTTGGCATCGACCTCGGCACCACCTACAGCCTCGCGGCCACCATGGTGGAGGGTGAGCCCCGGATCATCTCCGGCCTGGCGGGCAAGGTTTCCGTTCCCAGCGTCATTCACATCGCTCCGGACGGTTCCGTGACGGTCGGGAAAGAAGCCCGCGACCTTGCAGCGAAGGACCCCGCCAACACACTCCACAGCATCAAGCGCCTGATGGGTCGCTCGGTTTCGGAAACCAGAGAGGAAGCCAAAAACCTTCCGTATCCGGTAGAGGAAAGGCTGGCCGGGGACGGCCGCCCCCTGTTGGCTATTCGTGCCGCTGGAAAGTTGTTCACGCCTGAAGAGCTGTCCGCCCGCATTCTGGCAGAGGTTCGCCGCCGGGCCGGCAACCCGACAAAGGCGGTCATCACGGTTCCCGCCTACTTCGATGACTCCCAGCGCCAAGCCACGCGCGACGCCGCCCGGATTGCCGGCCTGGATGTACTCAGAATTGTCAATGAGCCCACCGCTGCTGCTCTCGCGTACGGCCTGGACCGGCGTAGGCAGGGCACCGTGGCTGTGTATGACTTGGGCGGTGGCACATTCGACTGTTCAGTCCTCTCAATCCGCGATGGGGTGTTCAAGGTGCTTAGCACCCGAGGCGATACCCGACTTGGCGGGGATGATTTCGACCGGGTCCTTTCGGATTCAATTCTGTCCTCCCTCCCTCCGGACAAAATCACGCCCGCCTTGTTGAGCTCCGCCAGGGACGCGGCCGAATCCTGCAAAATCCACCTTAGCTCGACCGATCGGTCCACCCTGACCCTTTCCCTTCCGGATGGCGGAACCCTGCAAAGGGAATGGACCCGGGCCGAATTCGAACAGGCCACGCTTCATCTGGTCCGCCGTTCTCTGGACAAATGCCGGGCCGCCCTCCGAGACGCCCAACTGGAACCGTCCGCCATTGACGAGGTGGTGATGGTCGGTGGCTCGACCAGGATCCCCCTGGTCCGGGCGGAAGTGAAGGAATTCTTTGGGAGAAAGCCGCATGTGGAATTGAATCCGGATGAGGTGGTGGCACTCGGGGCCGCCATCCAGGCCGACCTGCTGACCGGCGGCAAACGACGGATGCTTCTGCTCGATGTTGTCCCTCTTTCCCTGGGAATTGAGACACTGGGGGGGGCAGTCACAAAACTGATTCACCGCAACACCACCATTCCGGCGCGTGCCACCGACCGATTCACCACCGGTGTGGATAACCAGACCTCGATTGTCATCACCATTTGCCAAGGCGAGCGTGAATTGGTGAAGGACTGCCGAATTCTGGGAAAATTCAAACTATCCGGAATCCCACCGATGCCGGCACAAATGGCTCAGGTGGATGTAACCTTTCTGGTCGATGCCAACGGCTTGTTGACGGTATCAGCCCGGGAACTCCGTTCAGGCCAAAAAGCAGAGGTGACCGTCACACCAACCCATGGTCTCACCAATGAGGAGGTGGAAGACCTGGTGCTGGAAAGCGTCGCGCACGCCCGCGAAGATTACAACGCCCGCCGTTTCATTGAGCTGGGCCAAAAGGCATCCTCCTTGGCCAGCCATACCCGGCGGGTACTGGAATCCCCGGAGGTGGTGGTGGAACCAGGTGAAAGGCAAGGGATTGAAAAGGCCCTCGAAGAGATCGAGACGGCCCAAGCCTCCGGTAATGGCGACCGGTTAAACGATGCCATTAACAAATTGAATGAGGCCACCCAGGGACTAGCCAGTCGAATGATGGACGCGGCGGCAAGCCAGGTACTTCGCGATAGGCGTATGGAAGAAGTCACCGCCGCCCGACTGCGCTGAACCCGAACTGCCGGGAGGAATTTGCCATGGGACTGAATTGGACCGACAGCCGCGAGATCGGCGAGCGGCTCTTTGAAAAATACGATACTCTCAACCCCCTCACCGTTCGATTCACTGACATGCACCGGTGGATTCTGGATCTGGAGGATTTCGAGGGGCCGCCCGACAAATCCAGCGAAAAACTCCTCGAGTCGATCCAGATGGCTTGGTACCAGGAGTGGTCCGACGAGTACGGCGACGAAGGCTGAACCGGCCGACGGGGGGAAAGTGGTCCATGCGGCTGATTTGCGTCGGATGTGGCATTCCTCTGGAGCCTATTTCCGGAAAAGTGAAGCGGTCTTGCCCTTCCTGCGGGGTTTGGACCGATTACCGCCACCTCCTTCAGGACAAAGGAGGCGGAGCAGCCAAGGCGGCGCCTGCGAAGGTGCCTTCCACAGCTCCTTTTTTTGACCTTCCTTCAGATTCCCCTGCCAAACGCGAAAAATCAGCACCAGTTCCATCCGGTGACGAAATCCTTGACCAGTTGATGGAATCGCCCCCACCCGAGAAATGCAGGGAATCCAAAAACGTTCCCAATTCCGGTGTGCAAAATACCATTGCCGTAAATGAACAGCCGGCACCAGTAATAGTTCAACCCCAAAGGGCCTTGGAGGAATATTCCTCCTCAGAAGACCCTGAGGACAGCCTCCCTTATGCGGTCACGGACAGTGGCGAAATCCTCTGTCCCAAATGCAATCAGCAATTGCCCGCCGATGCAGTCCTGTGCTTCCAGTGCGGCCTGAATTTCCAGACCGGTGAACGGGTCAGGCGTACCCACAAGGTGGTCAATCACCATTGGGTGGAAAGCATGCTCCCCCATACCCGCAAAATGCTTGCCTTCTTGTGGTCCGGGGCCATCCTGGTCACGCTTTTTGCTCTGTGGCAATTCGAGTCGATGTCGTTGGGCGGACTGATTGGTTGGGCCATATTCGGAATTCCACAGGTTTTGCTGATGTTGGGCAGCTATGGCGAATTGGTCCTGACCAGGAACCGCAAGGGTCAGGTGCGGATCACCAGAAAATTTCGACTAGGTTTTGTCACCCTGAGCGAGGTGCACCACCTCCCGGAAGGGCATGAGGGATTGAAGTGCTCCATCCGTTCCAGCATGGGATTCTTCGAATGGGTGGTGATGTTGCTATTGCTGGTGCCAACAATAGTTCCCGGGGTGGTTTTTTATTTTCTGGTAATGCATCGACCCTATGTGGTGATAGCACTCACCCGGCATTCAGGACGTCAGGAATCCATTCTTTTCCGCACCCGTAACGAGAATCAGGGGCGGGATATCGGCCAAACCGTCCACAAGATAACCGGCAAACCCTTGGATTTCGCCGCCTGAAACTTCCCTAGGCCTCATTGATTCCGGAAGGTTTTTTCACAACCACATACAATTGGGACCGCAGGGATTCGAACCCTGAACCAAGGGATTATGAGTCCCCTGCTCTAACCGTTGAGCTACGGTCCCGTCAAACGCCAGTTACCAGACTCGATTCTCCAATATACCGTCAGGGTGCCTCAGGGAAAAACTGGAACCCTTGGCAAATTTCGATCCTGGATTCATGCCCCGGGGCGTTTTCCCCGGCCGGCGTGGAATTCTTGGATCATCCTGAAAAATCGGGCCGGTTCCTGCGAATATACGGGAGGAGGAACCTGCCGTGCCGCTTCGCGTCTGCTTTTCCCGATTTCCCTGTTTCCCCGGCCATGGTCCCGTGTCCGTGTCACCGGACCCGGATGGCGAGGGACTTTCTCCGGAGGATGGAGACCAGGATTTCACAATCGCCATGTGGCGGCATGAACTGTCTGAAGCGGGTCGAAAAGCCATGATCGTGGTTCCCACCGCCCGCCGGCGACGGGCACTCCAGCAACCCCTTCCCCATGGTGCCGAAGGGGCGCGATTGCTTCCCAGGATCGTTTCCCTTGCCGAGTTAGCTTCCCATCTGGGCGGTTTCTCCATGCGCCAATGCCGCCTGATCGGCGGCGCCGAGCAGGCCGTTCGTTTTTCCCACGCCCTGCGCAACAGTGGCCTGAGTCCTTCCCCCGGCATGGTGGATCAGGCAATCCGTGCCTGGAATCAGCTGCATAAACAAGAACCCATGGGTGAGGAAGTTGCGGAATCCCTCCGGGAAACCGGACGGGAGTTGGCCGCAAAGCGCTCCAAGGCATTGGAGCCGGTTTTGCGCCTCTACCGCGACGGCATGGCGAAGGATGGTTGTTCCGATTTTCACACGGCCACCGAAAACCTGATTGAGGAACTTGGTGATTCCTTCTCCCCGGTTTCGCGCTGGGTGGAACGGAGCCTTCCCCTCATTTTTCTCGACGGTTTTCACCATCTCGACAAGCAGTCACTCAAGTTGGTGGAAAGCCTGGGAGCTCTGACCGAGGTCCGTTGGTGGATCCCCTCCATCCGTGGCCAATGGTGGCATGGCGATGTCGAACGGATGTTTGAGCGCCTGTTCCTCCCCACGGGCAGGACCATGGTCGACCCGGCGGAACCATTTGGGCCCCTGGCCCCGCTGGCAACCTGCCTTTCCGCTCCAGACCAGAAGCTGCCCTCCCCGTTGTCACCTGGCGCATTGCGTCTGGCACTGGTCGCACAACGCCGGGATGAGCCGGCTTGGGTAACCGCCGAGATCCGCTCCATTTTGCGCTCGGATGCCCACCTGCGGGAAAACCCCCACCGCATGGCCATCGTGGTGCCGGATAACGCCGAGGCCACCCGCTTTCGGATTGCATGCCAACGCGCCGGTATCGCCTGCTCGGCCCAGGCGGAAACCATACCCCTGGAATCATCCCGGCTGGCGCGTTTGGTTCGAGTGGCCCTTGCGGCAAGGGATGGCCTGTTTTCCCATGAACAACTGCACACGCTGTTGGGTAGCAGCCAATTCAGCCGCAAGCTGGAGAAAAAATGGCTATTGCCCCAGTTGCGTCGCCTGGGCTTGGGAGTCCGGAAGGCCCGCACTCCCGAATCTTGGCTGGAATTCTGGTCCGATGCGATCAAAAAGGCCAGCCAGCCTGACAAGGATCTCCCTTCAGCCGCCGAGGAAAACAAGGGCAGGCAGGAATGGGCCGCCCACATGCTGGATTTGGCGCGGGCTGCCAGCGGACGCCTGCGGGAACTGGTGGAGGTCTTCGCCTTCGTTCACCCGGACAGGTCTCCTGGCTCCACGCTGGTGTCCCGCCTTGCCGCTTTTCTGGCGAGCCTCGAACTGGACACCACCCTGGCGGGTAACCAAAGGCCGGCAGGATTGCCTGAAAGGGAGCTGGAGGAGGATCAACTCGCCTGGAACAACCTGCTCGATGCCCTGGAGGGTATCGCCACCACGCCGGCTGAGTATTTTGTCTCCAATCCGGATACCGGCGAACCGGACCTGGCTGCCGCCCTCACCCTAGCCATTCAATCGGAAGGATTTCGCCTGAGGGCCCAGGACACCGCCGCCGTCCAGATTCTGCTGCCCGAGGCGTTGAGGGGGGGCGATTTTGACATCCTGTTTTGGACCGGGATGCGGCAGGACGCCTTCCCACCGCGTGCCCGTGGGGAGGACCACCTGGACCCTGCGGAACCTGGCCGCATCGAGCGGGAAGCGAAGCTGATGCTCTGCCAGGGTTTGCTTTCCACCCGTTGTGTGGTTTTCACGCGGCCGGGACAGGAGGGCGAGGAACGGCTTCAGCCCAGCCCGTTCTGGCGGGAGATCCTGGCTGCCACCGGCATGGAGGAGGAAAAGATCCTCACCATCCAGCCGGGCGAGCAGGATGGTCTTTGGCAAGGTTTGCGACTATGGGACCAAGCCCCCGAAAACACACGATTGAAAGGAGAAATCCAATCCTGGCTGGGCAGACTGCCAACCTTGGCCGATCCCAGGGAAAATGTCGGAACCATCCTGAACCAACCCGCTCTGGAACCCTGGGCGATACCCCTCATCCGGGCCATCTGGCATGACACACGGGGCTTTTCACCCACGGCCCTGGAGCGTTTCGCCGGCTGCCCTTTCCGATTCTTCGTGGAACACACGCTGGGCCTGAAGAATGATGATGAAAACCGGCTGGGAATGCACTGGGGCAACCTGATCCACCAGGGCATGGAAGAAATGCTAAGGCCCGGTGACCCGTTCCCAGCCAGTTGGCAAAACCTCACCGGCCACTTGGTCACCAGCCATGCCGAGTTCACTGATTTTCTGGACGATTTTCACCGCCATCAGGTGGAAAGAACCCCTCTCTTGCTTGATAGGGGCGGCAACATAGCCCTGCTTTCCGGTTATGCGGTGCGGGACGCGGAGAAGGAGTTCAGCATCCAGATCAACCATCCCGAAGTGGGCCCAATTCTGGTTCACGGGCGGATTGATCTGGTGCTGGCACGCAACGAGGAAAACCATCCGCGCCGGGTCGTGGTGGACCACAAAACGGGCCGCATGACATCCATCCGCGACCGGGTGGACACGGGAAGACTGTTGCAGCCGCTGATCTACGGATGGGCGCTGCAAAGCGAGGAAAATAACCCGGACCTCTGGGTGGAAGCGGGCTACCTCCTCATCCGTCCCGAGCTGGTTGAACTGAAGGGGTCCTCAAGGCTTCCCGGCGTGAAGGGACAATCCCGGCCCTTCCACATGAAACTTGACCAGATCGGGGAAAAAGTGGTCGAACATGTGCGGGGAATTCGTGATGGTGTCATCAGCCTCACCACCTTCGGCCCCAGCCACCCCAAACCCGAATGCTCTTTTTGTCCGCTGAAAAACGCTTGCAGACATCCGGAAAACGGCTGAGAGAAGGAACCATTCCCATGTTTGACACACTAGCCTTCAGGCGGCTCACTCCGGGCCAACGCCACGCCTTGCGTACCGACGGATTCGGCCTCATCAACGCCGTGGCAGGCAGCGGCAAAACCACCCAACTGGTCGCCCTGACCATCAAAACCCTGCTGGAAAACCAGGATCAGGGTTTGGATCAAATGGCGATCATCACCTTCACCCGGAAGGCCGGTGCCGAGTTGCGCGACCGTTTGCGCCAGGCCATGGAAGCCGAATGGAAAAACGACCGGGAACGCGCCCACCCCCGCGCGCCCCTCTGGGAAAAATGGCTGAGCCAACTGCCCGGTGCCGCCATCGGCACCACTGACGCCCTTGTCCAGCAGATCCTCCGCCGTTTCGCCCTCGACCGCCCGGGTGACGTGAATCTCGATCCCTCCTTTTCGGTTCAGGACGAAACCACCACCGCCGTCCTAGTCAGACGCGCGGTGCACCAGGTTTTGGAAAGGCCCGATGCCGATTTGGCCGCAACGCTCGAGCATGTCCACCGCCAGCACGATCGGCGATCCATCGAGAGCATTTGTGTCCGGTTCCTGACTGCGGGGGGCGATGGTGAAAAAGCCGGCCAGGCCATCGCGGCACTGCATACTGATCCCCGCTATTCCCGGATGAATTCCCGTGACTTCGGACTTCTGGTTTCCCCCCGGTTCAGGGAATGGGAGATCCGCTGGGCTGAAGTGGAAACATGCGTCCCGGAGCTGTTGAAAAATGCCTCATCAGATTTCGCCTCCCACAAAACCAAGGCGGCCCAGACCATCCGTGATCTCGCGGCGGACTATACGGTGGAACGGGCCACCCCACGCACACGCTTTCAGGAATTGGCCATATGCCTTTTCACGGGCGAGGGTGCCCCACGCACACAGGGACTCGAAGACCGAAACGGCCCGTATTCCAGATCCTTGGCCGACCTGCAATCAAGGCTGGCTCCACTTTTGGAACTGCTGAAAGGCTCGCCGGATTTCGATACCGCCCTGCCGCTGGTGGATCCCGAACCTGTCCGCCAGTGGCGGCATGCCTGGGGAATGCTGCTGCGCGCTGTGGACAGGCGTTTCTCGGCCCTATGCGGGCGGGAAAACGCCTACCCGTTCTTCCTGCTGGGCCGAATGCTGCTCAAGCTGCTTCAGGGCCGTGACATGGGATTCCTGAAAGCCCTCGGCATTGATTACACCCGCCTGATGGTGGATGAATTTCAGGACAATACCCAACAGCAGTGGGAAATCGCCTGCAGGCTGTCCGGGGGAGACCCCGTCACCCCCCGCACCTGGGGACGACTCACTTTGGTGGGTGATCCCGAACAGGCCATCTACCACTGGCGTGGCAGCAACCCCCGCCTGATGGATCAGGTCCGCACCACTTACCTGAATGCCGGCCCCACACCCCGGGCCACCTGGTATGACCCGCATTGCCCCAATTTCGGCCACCGCGAATCTACCGAATGGGAGAAGGTTGGATTGGGGCAACTCAACCAGAATTACCGAACGGCCCCCGCAACCTTGGATCTGATTGACCGGGCCAGCGCCTTGGGGATGGCCCATCTGCATCTCGGCCATGTCCCACTGGAACCCGGCGAACCGGACCTGTCGAACCCGGATACGTGCGAAAAAATCGCCATACGCAACCGCCAGTCGATCGTGAGACTGCTGCTTCCGCCCAATCTGGAAACGCCCCCGGCGGAGAACGAGGACGGCGATTCACCCACGGCCGAATCTCAGGCCAAGCCGGACCGTTTCAACGCCCACTCTTTGCGCATGCTGGCCGCTCATCTGCGACAAATGCACACCGTGCATGGCGTCGCCTGGAAGGACATGCTCGTCCTGGCTCACAGTTTCAAGACACTGCTCGATCCGCTCCAGGAGGCTCTCGCGGCGGAGGGAATTCCCTGCAGGTCCCTGGTGCGGGATGCGGTCTGGCGGCGGCAGGAGGTAGCCGACCTGGTGAATCTGATCCGCTATCTGGCGGACCCATCCGACAATCCCGCCCTCATCGGAGTTCTGCTGGGCCCGATCACCCGCCTCACCCCTTCAGAAATCATTCTGCTTGGAGTGCTGGGCGCTTCGGGCGATACCGTTCGGCCCAATCTGGAGGCAGGCTTGCGCGCACTGGCAGACCCTGAAGCAGCTGCACCATTTATCCCCACGCGCGTTGAGGCAAAAAACGCCTGGGACACATTGCCACCACATCGTCGGGATCACCTGCAAACCACGGCGCGCCGGTTGGCCGGTGCTTCCGGTTGGCGGGCCCTGGTGGACCGCATGCCCCATCATCAGCTAGTCCGCCATGTGCTCCAGGAATCCGGGGCCTGGCTGGCCCTCGCTGCCTGGAATTCACACTCTGGCGCTTCACCCGAATCCTTCGACAGGGCGGCGCGTGGGATCGACCATGCGCTGGAGCGCATGGAGGAAATGGAATCCCGATCTCCCATGAGCCTGCGTGAGATGGCGGAAACTCTCACCGGATTGATGGAGGGTGAAATTGCCGAGAAGGTGGATGCGGAACTGGGCCCGGGTGAGGATCTCGTCCGCGTCATGACGGTCCATGTCAGCAAGGGATTGGAAGCCCGTGTCGTCGGGTTGCTGGTGCCTTCGGTCGGAGAGCGTGGCAACCGAATGCCGGTCGGCTCCAGCCTGGTCATTCTTGACCGTCAATATTTCCAGGCCTTCGACCCGGACCGGCATGACCTGCTGGTCGGCCTTCCCCTCTTCAAATACCCCGATCATCTGGTGGATGGCCAAAACCAATTCACAGATGAGACCCGGAACCAAACGCTGCTCTCCATGGCATCCCACGCGGATCAGGTTCTTCAGGCACAAGAATCGGTCCGGCTGTTCCATGTGGCCATCACCCGTTCCGAGGCCTCCCTCTTTGTCGCCGGTTCCTGTCCTACCGCCAATCCGGACAATTATCGTCTGTGGCCCCAATGGATTTGCGAGGGAGCCTGGCCCGATTCGTCCCGCGATTTGGTTATCCCACCCGAACCCCGAAAGGCCTTTGGGGAAAAGCCAGTCTGCCATGCCGGACCAGCCCCGGACCTTCCCAGGATCGAACGTCCCGCCAGCCTCAGCGTCAACCGTGCCGAGGGATTTGTCACCGGTCAGGATGACAATACCCAGGCCCTGGAACTGGCACACCTCGGGCTTCAGCCCCGGGTGCGCCCGATCCCGGCCGACTGGATTTCAGGGAACGTGTTGCGCGCCCGGCGGGATACCCCAGGCGCCGTGGTGGGCACGCTGGTGCACCGAGGATTTGAAATGGGAGACACCCTTCCCGCCGGCCAGGAGCGCCAGAATTTCCTCACCAACATGGCTGGTGCCTTGTTGCGTGAATGCCAGGCCCGGAATCTCGATTCAGGCGATGCGGATTCGGCATCGGGGGGGGCCGACCTGCTCGCAGGCCAGGTGGGTTCCACTGCCGGGAAAATTCTGTCCATCCTCGACAAGGATGAGGGCACTGAATTCCTTGAAATCCTCCAGGCTCCGGGCTCGGCGGAAACCGATTTCTCGCTGCGTCTGGGAAACTGGCTGATCAAGGGCCGAATGGACCGCTTTCTGGAGGATGGAACCATCATCGATTGGAAAACAAATGAGGAACCGGTGGAATGCATTGTTTCCCGTTACCACAACCAGATGGCGCTGTACGCCTTGGCCCTTTGGACCGCCCGTGGCCGCACCGATTCCCCTGTGCGTGTCAAACTTGCCATGACTCACCATGCGAGGGTGGTGCCCATGGATTTTCCCCCGGACACACTGCGCGAATTTGAGGCAACCCTCCGAAACCGTCTGGACCGGGCCAAGGCCCTGGCGGAATCGGCACCGGTCTGACCCGGTGAAAAGTGCAGGGAATAGTTAAAATCAAGGGAGGATGATTCCTGTGGCCAAGCGGCGGTGATGCGTATGCTCGAGGTGTTGGGCTTGGGGGAATGGTTGTGGGACATGCTCCCCGAGGGCCCGCGCGCGGGGGGAGCCCCTTACAATCTGGCGTTCCAGGCGCATGCGATGGGACACCCGGCGGCCATTGTCAGCCGGGTTGGGGATGATGATCTGGGCCGCCAACTAGCCAATCTGGCCGACGATGCCGGGATCGACCTCACCTGTGCTCAAGTCGACCCCCGTTTTCCAACCGGTAAGGTACTGGTGGAAAAAATGCCCGATGGGGAACCGGTGTACAACATCCTGGCCCCGGCCGCCTGGGATTTTCTCGAGCCCGATGCAACTATGCTCGAAGCTGCTTCAGCCGCCCGTGCCATCGTCTTCGGCACCTTGGCCAGTCGCAACCACGTCACGCGCCAAACCGTTCGCAGAATCCTTGACGCTGGCCGCCAGGCCGCGCGAGTCTTCGATGTGAATCTGCGGCAGTCCTTCCACAGCCCCGAATTGATCACCGAACTGCTGGGCTGCTCCAATTGGCTAAAAGTGAACACCTTGGAGTTGCAACAGATCGCAAGGATTTCCGCCGTCGATGGGCCCGAAAACCTCAGCCTGGCCCGGGCCCTAATGGAAAAGCATCACCTAGACCTTTTGGCGGTCACGGATGCAGGCAACGGGGCCATGCTGGTGGCGGTTTCGGGCGCTTGGCGCGTTGGCGGCCATCGGGTTTCTGGAGGTGATCCCGTGGGCGCTGGAGACGCCTTCACCGCCGGCCTGGTAACCCAATTCCTGGAAGGGGCTCCGCCCGAAAAAATGCTTGGGTTCGCCAACGCCTTGGCCGCCTGCGTGGCTGGTGAGTTGGGGGGCACACCGCATATCTCCCGGGCAAGGGTGGAAAGCATGGCGGAGCAGCTTCCCATCCATGATTTGGGGAAATAAGGCCTGCCTTGGGAACAACGGTCAGACCGGGTCTGGCAACTCAATCCATTTCCGGAAGGCATCCTCGTCCACATTCCGGCCGCTGATCACGACGACCAGATCGCCTTCCCCCGACAAATCCACGGAGCGTTCCAACAATGCGCTGACGGCAATCGCCCCCGAGGGCTCCGTCCGCAAACCGTGGTTCTTGTAAAGCCAACGCATGGCGCCGCGGGTTTCCTCGTCGGCGATAGCGTGCGACTCACTCACCAGTTGGCTCAAAATCGGCCAGTTGTGCTCACCCACATCGTAGGAAAGCAGGCCATCGCAAATGCTGGAAGGCTTTTCCATCCGCACCCGCCGGCCCGCCAACAGCGATTGCCGGAAATCATCCGCCCCTGCGGGTTCCACTCCGACGATGCGTGCGGAAGGGAAAGCGTCATGAATGGCCACGGCATGGCCGGCCATCAGACCTCCGCCGCTGATCGGGCAGACAAAATGGGAAATCCCCCTGCCTTGAACGGTCAGGTCGTTACAAATCTCCAGACCGCCCACACCGTTGCCAGCGATCACATGGGGATCATCGTAAGGGGAGGCCTGCAATGCCTTTTCCCTTTCGGTGATCTCACGGGTGAGTCTGTCCCGCTCGCCGGTGACATGGTCCCGCGCAATGTCGTAAGTGCGTATTTCCGCCCCGAAAGACCGGGTGCGCTCGAATTTGATCCGAGGCGCCGTCTCCGGCATCACCACGATCACCCGCTTGCGGAAGCACAAGCCGGCGAACGCGATCCCCGAGGCGAAATTTCCTGAGGAATGGGCGGCCACCGGCCGGCTTTCCAGGTCGGGCAGGTGGCTGGCCATCCAGTTCAGGCCGCCCAGCAGCTTGAAGGATCCCGACGGGGTCCAGCCATAGTCCTTCAGCCAGACCCGCCGACCCTGCGGCAGCCCCAGTTCCTTTTCCAGGGCATGCGAACGGATGAGGGGAGCCGGCGAGACATGGGGACGGATGACCGATTCCGCAAGCCGCACATCCCGCATCGAGACCACTCGAACCGCCATGGCAACCCCCTCTCCCCCTGAGGCCGGTCCCGTTTCGCCTCAAATCAGTCCTTGGGTTCCACGAAATCGGCCATCCATACCTGGCTGGGTTGCCGTCCGTCACGGTTTGAGGTCCAAACCATTTTCTTGCCATCCGGGCTAAAAACCGGAAGCACATCCGCGCCAGGCGCGTGGGTGATCCGCGTCTTCTTCCCGCTCTCCACATCCATCCAATAGATGTCGTAGTTGGGCCGTCCCGCCACGGCGTGATTGGCTCCGGCATAGACAATGTGCTTGTTGTCCGGGTGCCAGTAGGGCCCCCAGCACACCCAATCCAGATCATTGGTGAGCACGCGCTCCCCGGTCCCGTCGGTGTTGATCACATACAGTTGCAGATGGTCCTTCTTCGACCGGTCTGAACGGAAAATAACCCGCTTGCCATCCGGGGAGAAGAACGGCCCGCCGTTGTAGCATCCGGGCGCCTTGGTGAGCTGGCGCACATTGGTTCCGTCACTGTCCATGATGTACAGCTCCAGATTTTCCGCGCCGCTTCGGTTACTGCAGAAGACAATCTGCTTGCCATCAGGCGAATAGCTTCCCTCGGCGTCGTATCCCTTGGTATCGGTCAATCGTTTCAGTTCCGTGCCATCGGGATTCGCCTCGAAAATATCCATGTTGTCATCGAAGTCCCACTGGTAGCGCCGCCGCACTCCCTTGGCCTTCTCCTCGGCCCTTGCGGCCAGCTCAGGGGCGTATTTGTCCTTCGCCTTCGAATCCAGGTGGGAGGAGGCGAAAATCACCTTCTTGCCAGTGGGGTGGAAGTAGGCGCAGGTGGTCTTGCCCACCCCCGGGCTAACACGGCGCGTGGCGCCGGTGCCCAGGTCCAGGGTGTAGATCTGGTAGAAGGGGTTCGTACCCTCCCCCTTGCCCAACTCTTCCGCTTGGAAAATCAGGGTCTTGCCGTCCGGCGAGAAATACGATTCCCCTGCCCGGGCAAAATCCCTGGTCAACTGCTTCACATTCTTAAGATGGACCGATTCGGGCTCCGTCCAAAGTTGACCAGCGACAGGAGGCTGGGCTGGGCTCAGAGTGAGGCAAAAGCTCAAGGCGAGACAGGTCATGATCAGCTCCAAATGAAAAAAACAGATTCCATGATTCAACCGTTCCAGGCCTTCCGCTCCCGGCTGGAGGGTATGTTAAGCATCTTGCGGTATTTGGTGATGGTCCGACGGGCAATCGGCACCCCATCCTTCTCCATGCGCTCCACCAGATCCTCGTCCGAAAGCGGGTTGGCCTTGTCCTCCGACCCCACCAGTTCCAGCAGTTTGCGCTTGATGTTTTCCCAAGCTATGTCCACGCCTGCAGCCGTGGTGGTGCCACCGCCGAAAAACCGTTTCAGGGGGAACAAACCCCGCGGGGTCTGCACCCATTTGTCCGATACGGCCCGGCTGACCGTGCTCACATCCACACCCACCATGCCGGCAACATCTTGCATCTTCAGCGGCTCAATGAAATCAGGCCCCTGGTCCAAAAATGCTTTCTGCCGATCGACAATCGCTCGGGTCACACGCTCCAGGGTGCGTTTCCGTTGCTCGATCGCGTCCCGCAGCCACTGGGCCGAGCTGATCTTGCCCCGCAGATAGATTCTGGTCTGCTTGTCGGTTTGCCGGTCCCGGGCCATCTGGGCGTAGGACGGGTCGATCCTCAGCCCCGGTATCGCGTCCTCAGCCAGTCTCACCACGTATTCGCCGGAGTCGAGGCGGTCCACCACCACATCCGGCTTGATGGCCGCTCCGGTGGTGCCGCTAAAGGCCGCCCCGGGGCGGGGATTCAGTGTCCGCAGGCTGTCAAGCGCTCCTCGCACCTCCTCCAAGTCCCGGCCGGTCCGCCGGCAGATGGCCGGCATCCGGTTGTGCTGGATGTCCTCCAGGTGGTGCAGGATCAGCGTTCGCACCAGGTCGGCATGGGGAAGGTCCGGGGTCACCTGCAGCACCAGGCATTCCTTCAGGTCGCGGCCCCCCACCCCGGGAGGGTCCAGCCCCTGCAGCGCCGCCAAGGGACCTGCAAGCTCATCCGCGCTCAGGGGCGGTTCATGAGCCAGGGCCAATTCTTCCAGGCTGCCACCCAGCAAACCCTGCTCGTTGACAGCGGAGATGAGATACCTAACCCGTTCCACCTGCTCGGGGGGCAGGTTGAGGAAGCTGATCTGCTCCTGCAGATAATCATGCAAATTGGGAGGGCGCGAGACGATGTTCGCCATCATGTCCAGATGACGGTCCCCTATCTCTTCCATACGGGAACGCGACGGCCGGGACTCGTCATCAAAATCACGATAGTCCCGGCTCATCAGGTCCAGGCGCTGGAAATCCGCCTCGCCCTTGACCGGATCCATCCGCAGCACGCCCAGTTCGGGATCCTTGGACCTCCGCTCGGCCGGTTCTCCTTCGTGCAGTTCCTGCTCACCCCGTGGGATCACCTCCAGCACCGGGTTTTGCTCCATCTCCCGCTCGATGCGCTCCTCCAGGGCCTGCAGCGGCATCTGCAGAATCTCCATGGACTGGATCATCCGCGGACCAATCGTGGTCTCGGTCGCAAGGCGCTGGGATAGGGCAGCTTCCAATCGCATCGTGGTTCGGGTGTCCTCGCTACAAAAAAGGGGTCGGCCCATGTCAAGATCGGTCAACGAGTCAAAAGGGGTTTCGCCCGTCCATGGCGTCGGCCAGCATCTGGCTGTTGGCGAATTCCAAAATCGACCCGGCAGGAATACCCCGGGCCAACCGGGTGATCTTCACACCCAGGTGACCCAGCAGGCCCGCGATGTACAGCGAAGTGCCATCTCCCTCCAAGGTCGGATTGGTCGCCAGGATCACTTCCCGAACTCCGCCACCCCGCACGCGTTCCACCAAATGGTCGATAGTCAACTTTTCCGGGCCAATCCCCTCCAGGGGGGACAATCGCCCATGCAGGATGTGGTAAAGGCCCCGGTAGGTCCCCATTCGCTCCAGGGCGGCCTGGTCCCGGGGTTGTTCCACCACGCACAACAGCCCAGTGTCCCGTCGGCCGTCCTGGCAGGTCAGGCAGATTTCCGCCTCAGTCGGCGCGCAGCAGCGCGTGCATCGCCTCAATATTTCTTTCACAGCCCGCAGGGTTTCGGCCAGTTCCAGCACCTCGTCACGGGGTGCCGCCAGAAGGTGATGGGCTATCCGCTCCGCGCTTTTTGGCCCGATTCCGGGCAGCGCACCCAGCATCTCCTGCAACCGTTCGAGCACCGGCTTGGCCTGTGATGAGCCCCGCCCATCTTGATCCCAACCCTGTCCAGGATGCCGTTGCCGCTGGCCTGTTATCATCCGGAGGTTTCCTTCCGTACCCGACGAACCCGCAGAACACTCGCCCAACCTCAGCCGGGCAGGCCCGGCAGACCCGGAAACATTCCCGGGGGCAGATTCATTCCACCGGTGATTTCGCTCATTTCAGTGGCGATTTGCGCCCGGACTCGCATCAGGGCGATGTTGGTGGCGGCCTGCACCATTTCCCCGAGCCGGCCACCCCCCACCATCAACGCCTGATCAGGAATCCGGCAGGAAATGGTTTCCATCTGGCCGCTCACATGCACTGTCACCTGGACCGGAAATTCACCGGCGGTACCCTCCGCGGTCAGTTGGGGCAAACGCTTCTGAAATCGCTCCAGCTTTTCCTTCATGGCGGGAATGGCCCGCATCATCGATGCAAATTGGCCCAACTCTTTAAACATTAGTTCCAAACCCTGGAGACTTCCGGCATCGGGTATGATCAGTCGCTTGACCTGATGTCGGGCTGGATTTACCACACCCCCCGGCCTCGACCGCCACAATTTCTATTGTATCCTTGTCCCGCTCAGGGGCCTCATTTTTTGGCCCGGATTTTGCTTGAACAGCTCCTGCAATGCAAGGGCCATCAGCCTCTTAGGCCGCAAACCCTTTTCAGGCCTCCTCTTGAGGCGATTCCAATTTGGCCGGATTTTTGCCGAAGCCCTTGTCGAAGTGCAGGATTTCCGCGTGAAAAATCTCTATCGCGCGATTCACCAGAGGAATTTTTTCAATGTCGCTTCGTTCCTGAAGCAGGCTGGCGGCGGTCACCGGCGGCGGGGAGGGGGCCGCGGGGTCTTCCCCGCCTTCTGGCCTGCGGTCACGCAATACACCTCCGGCCCCGCCTTCCAATTCCAGATTGAATACCCACGATTGGCCCGTCTGCTCACGGGCCAGATCGTTCAGCCTCCCAAGGCGCGACAGTACAAAGTCATGGTCCTTGGCGGCCCGCGCCGGAAATCGCAACACCGCCATCCCGGGCCCGGTTACCAATGGGGGCTCCGCGCTGACCAAGCCAGCGGAAAGGGTCATACCCGCCGATTGCAGAATCTCTTCCCAGGCGTCCGCCAAGGAGCGGGGCCCAGAGGAGTCACGAGTCGGTTGGGCCTCAGATGTTTCAGGGCCTTTGGACGAATTCGGCACCAGACTGGAGGGAGCCGGGATCGCCGGGACCTCAGCCCGGCCCCCGGCCAAGGCTTTTTTTGGGTCGGGCCCTGGATCGCGCTGGACTGGCGGGGCCGGTAACCGGGGGGGCGGGCTCCCACCAGCCGGTGCTCCGCCTCGCCCGTCCACCAAGGCCTGCGCCAGTTGACCGATGGGGATCAATTCTCCCAGCCGGGCCATACGGACCAGGGTCAGTTCCACCAGCAGGCGCGGGTGAGGGCTGTCCTTAAGGCGCATCAGGGCGCTGTCGATCAGATCCAGTCCTGCCAGGGTGGTTTCCATGCCAAGACCGGCTGCCAGAACCTGAACGTTTTCCGCAAACTTGGGACTCACATTCAGGGTCGGGGAGTTTTTACCGGCCGCCTGGAGCAGCATGCAGTCACGCCACCATGAGGCCAGTTGCATCAGCAACTGCTTGTAGCTCACCGCCAGGGCTTCCGGGCAATCCAGCACACGGATCACACCGGCCGCATCGCCGGTGCGAATGGCCTGCGCCAGTTGCGCCACCAAATCCTCGTTGGCCGAACCAAGCAGCTCGTGCACCGCCTGAGCTGTCAGCACCCCATCGGCATAGGCCAAGGCCTGGTCCAGCAGGGATTGCGCGTCACGCATCGAGCCGGCCGATTGTCGGCAAACCAGATCCAGCGCGGCGGGCTCAGCCTCCCGTCCTTCTTTGGCGATAATTTCAGCCAACAATTTCCGCATCACCGGCGCCGGAATTGCTGAAAAATCAAATCGCTGGCACCGCGACAGGATAGTGGCCGGCAGGTCCTGGGGATCGGTGGTTGCGAAAATGAATTTGATGTGCGGCGGCGGCTCCTCGAGGGTCTTCAACAAGGCATTGAAGGCCTCCGTGGTCAGCATGTGCACTTCGTCGATGATGTAAATCTTGAACCGGCAATGCACCGGCTGGTAACCCACGGTCGATCGCAACTCGCGGATATGCTCGATTTTGCGGTTGCTCGCGCCGTCAATCTCCAGGACATCCACCTCATCACCGCGGGTGATCGCCTGGCAAATGCCACAAACCCCGCAGGGCTCGGGCGTGGGCCCTTTCTCGCAATTGAGGCATCGGGCCAAAATACGCGCGGTGGAAGTCTTCCCCACCCCCCTTGGCCCTGTGAAGAGATAGGCGTGGGCGATACGGCCTGACCGGATGGCGTTGCCCAAAGCACGGGAGACCGCATCCTGCCCCACCAGAGTGGAGAAATCCTGGGGCCGGTAGCGCCGTGCCAATACTGTGTAGGATGCGCCGGAACTGGTCGCCGGTTCGGGATAGGCCCCGCCGCCAGCGACCTCGGTTTCCTGGGTTTTTTCCTTGGATCGGGCCTTCGCCACCTGAGCCTCCCGCGGCACCACCCGGTGCGGAGACCGATTGGGGTCAGATCCGCGGCGTGGCGCCGGAAGAGGATAATCCACTGCACAAGGGCTTGCTGCTTATGGCTGCTCCTTCCGGCCTGACCAGATTCACAACTGCCCTTTGCGTGGGTCCCCTCCCGGCGCCTCGCCGCGTTCCTGTTCCTTCCGGACCCCTTGGCGGGGCCATCGGGTTGGCGGGGGTTTTACCCTGCCAATTCTCGTCCTTTTACTGTAACAGCCGGGGATGACCTGCCAAGGTGCCCAGCCTTTTTGCAGAATGTCTCCATGGACGCTGCGCTTCCCCCTGCCGAAGATCCTAGCTCTGGAAACCGCCCTGCAACGGTTTTTCCGGGCGAGGCGGCATTCATTGCTTCCATCCTCTATCTGGCCTGGCATTTCCTCTATCGTCTGGCGTTGGCCGGTAACCAATTATTCCCGTTTGACGGCCCAGCGAACGATGGCCCATTCCAGATGCACAACCCCTTGGTACGCATGGACCATGGCCAGACCGTCGGTACCGGATTCTCCTTTTTCCATGGCCCAGCTATTCCGGCGCTGCATTATCCCCTGCACTGGCTAGGGGGTCGAACCATCCACGCCTCTGAGCTGGCCAGGCATCTGGTCAGTATCCTTGGCTTCCATTTCGCCTATCTGGCCGTTTTCTGGGCTTTGACCCGCTCCTTGCGCCAGGCGGTGGTCCCATGGGCCCTTGCAGTCATGGCAAGCGACGCCTGGGACCTGTGGCAATTGGCGGAATGCGATAACAGCTTGTACGGGCTGAGGGGCGCCGCCCCGTTGCTGGCCGCTGCTGCCGCACTCTCACCGCTGCGGCCAAGAATCCGTATTGCCACGGCGGGCACCCTGCTGGGACTGTCGCTGCTTCTGGGCACCGAACTAGGTTTGGCCGCTTGCCTGGCCTCCCTGGCGGTCACGCTTTTGGCCTGCTGTCGGGCCGAGGGCCGTCGAGAAGCGCTGCAGGCCTTGGTCATTGGTCCCCCCGCCATGTTGTGCGGGATGGGCCTGCCCCTTCTTCTGCTCGGCGGAACACCCGCGCTGACTGATTTTACCCGGTTCAATCTGGCCATCGTTCCGGCGGATCAGTTCTGGTATTTCGGCGTGCCACCCAACCCGTTTGTCCATAGTTTTCAGCAATTCTTCGCCATAGAGTACGTCCGCACCACCCTGCTGGTCGGTGTGGTCACGGCGAGTGTGGTGGTGGCATGGATGGCCCGTCGCCCTTCTTCCATCACCCCGCAGGTTCTCATGGCACTGCTGCTGTTTGGCTGTGTCAGCACGTATGCCCTCATGGGTGTGCTGAACCCTGTCTACATCACCACGCTACGCCGCTCTTTGATCATCATCCTGATCGTTTTGGGTTGGAAAGGAACCAGACTGGCGGTCCTTCCTTACCGCCAGGCAATCACAGCGACCGCCGTGGTCCTCCCCGCCCTTCTGCTGGCAGCTTTGATCTTTTGGCCAACCCGTCACCGATACGAGGGCATCATCAAAGCCCCCCAGGTGGCCACCGGCCTGAAAAACCTGGCCTTGGCCATCGGAAGCCTTCCTGGCGGCACCCTGTCCCCCCGCCTGCGCCAGGACTTGGACCTAATCCTTGAAGAGGTGGAGCAAGCGCTGCCAGACCCCGAAACCCGCCAAGGCCAAGTCTGGTCAACTTTTGCCGGCCTGCCCGAAACAACCCTGGGGGTCATCCACCCTTTCTGTGATTACATCATCCACGCGTTGGGCCCCCGGCGGGCCGAATACGCTTCCAAATTCACGGAATGTAAACCCGAGGTGGTGATCCTGCCCGGACTCAGCCAGTTCTCCTACGAAAATTGGGTGCGGGATAGCAATTGGCCTTTCTACGAATCGGTTTATCTTAATTATGCCATGCGTCGCACCACCTCCAGCCATTTGGTCCTGCGCAAGGAGGCAACCTGGAAAGCTCCGGGAGATTGGGAAGGAGAATCCTTGCCTGACGAGTCCGGCAGGATCACCCTGCCCACTGCCCGGCCCGGGAAACTCCTCAGTCTGGAGTTGGAGTATTCGACCCGATGCCGCTGGGGCTGGCTGCCCATGGTGGGTAAGCTGCCACGCTGGCTGGTGTTTCGCGAGCATGGCCTCGAGAAAATCCCGGTCAGCCTCCCCCCGGGCGAAAGCACCTGGCGATTCAGCAGCCGCGCCCTTCCAGGCCAGTCGGTCATCCTGAACCCGGTGACGGCATCGCCTTGGGGCGGAAAGCTGACACTTGCCAAAGCCCGCTGGCGCTGGGTCAGTACGGAAAACCTGACGGATTGAGTGTGACAGGTTCACGGTTTTAAGGGCAAAACCAACAGGTCAGTAGGCCATTGAAAGTTTCACAAGGATTCAGATGCCAATCCGCCCCATTCATTCTCCGTTTTAAAGAACCTCCTAAGACCAAAATCAGGGCAACTTCCAGTTGAAATCGGCTCTCCAAACCCACTCCAAACTAAATCATGGGAATTTACCATATCCACAAAAAAGCCTGTTTTCCTGCTGGCATGGCGAAATTTCAAAGATTAAGGTGAGTGCAGCCTTCAACGTTTCCGGGAGTTCCTGACTCGTGCGAACCGGACCTTCGTCCTCCTCCGCCTGGGTTCGCTCCATTCCTGCCTGGGTGGTTTTGTCCCTCGCGGTGGGTTTGTCTGCTTTTTGTTTAGTCTGGTGGAAATCCCGACCCGAAGGAGCCAGGGGGGTGAGCCATGACCCACGCCTGAAATACGCCGGCCCCTTCCAGAACATCCACCCATCCGTTCAATATGTTGGCGATCAGGCCTGCATGGGCTGCCACGATTCACATTTGGAATCCTTCGCCAAACACCCCATGGGGCAGGCAATGTCGTTGGTTTCCGATGCTTCCCGGATTGAGAAATACGATCCCGGGGCTAAAAACCCCTTCGCGAGGAACGGTTTCGAATATCAGATCCGGATTTTGGATAAGGGCGTGTCCCACCGGGAGGGGTTGAACCTTTCCCCTGGCGCCACCCCCGGTCAAAACGATTTGGCCAAGATATTCCAGCAGGAAAAGACAGCCCGGTTCGCCGTCGGCTCCGGGGCCAAAGCCCGCAGCTACCTGATGGAACTGGACGGCTACCTTTTCCAGTCCCCATGCACTTGGTACCAGCGAGAATCCAGGTGGGACCTATCCCCCAGCTTCGAGGTTCGGAACCAGCATTTCAGCCGCACCGTCACCCCCGGCTGCCTGTTCTGCCACGCCAACCGGGCCGACCATGTGGAGGGTACCGAAAACCGCTACCGTGAGCCGGTTTTTCATGGCCTGCCCATCGGTTGCGAGCGCTGCCACGGCCCGGGGGAAAAACATGTCCAGGCCAGGCTGGATGGTGCTGGTCCTCCCAAGGGAGAATTGGATTCCACGATCGTCAACCCGAAATGGCTGGAGCATTCCCTTCGACAGGCGATCTGCGAGCAGTGCCATGTCCAGGGTGAGCAAAGGGTGGTCGGCCGTGGACTGGGGGAATTCGATTTTCGGCCAGGGCTTCCCCTGCAGGATTTCCTGATGGATTTCGTGGATCGGCGTCAAAAGGATGGCGGTTTCAAATTCGTCAGCTCGGTGGAGCAGATGATGCAGAGCCGCTGCTACCAGCGTACTTCGGGTGACGCCAAAATGGGCTGCACCTCCTGCCACGATCCCCACACCTCGCCGGAAACCATGGCTGACAAGGTAAGCCACTACCGGCAAAAATGCCTGACGTGCCATTCCGGCCTTTCGGGCAAACCCTCGTGCGCCCTTCCGGAAACAGAACGGCGGTCCCGGCAACCGGCCGACCATTGCGTGGCCTGCCACATGCCACAAGGCGCGGCGGAAGTGAACCACGCCTCCATCACCGATCACAGCGTTCCCCGAATCCCTCCCCCAGCCCGGCCATCCGGCCAAAGGCCCACCGCCGGCCCGCATGATCTCATCCCCTTTCATGCACACTTGCTCAGCCCCGAAAGCCCAGAGGTGCAACGCAACACCGGCCTGGCCCGCATGGCCATGCTGAACATGGGCCTACCGCCCCAACTGGCCAGGGAAATGGCCGGAGCCGCGCTGGAACCCCTTCGTCTGGCGATCGAAAAAGATCACGAAGACTGGCCGGCATTGGAGGCCTGGGCCGACGCGCTGCTGCTCAATGGCCGTCCCGAGGAAGCCCGTCAGGCCTACCGCAAGGCCGTCGCGGTCCGTCCCCATTTCGAGAAGACACGCTTCGGTGCCGGCGCGGTGGCCATGCAACTGGGCCTGCTGGACGAGGCGATCGCCGAATTTTCCGAGGCGGTCCGCATCAACCCGCTGCACCCTGGCTACCAGCACGACCTGGCCTTCGCCTGCCTGCGCAAGGCGGAGTGGCCACGGGCGGAAGCCGCCTGCCGCGCCGCCCTGGCCGCCGAACCCAGCCGCGAGAAAACCCGCAGCCTGCTGATTCTGGTGTTGCTCCGCATGGGCAGGCATGATGCCGCCTCCGCGGAGTTAGACCTACTCCGCTTGACCACACAGCCAGCCAAAATTCCCGAACTGGAGCAGTGGTTCTCAGGTGAGAAAGCCAAAGTGGCGACCGGGAAACAGCCATGAAATCAAACTGCCTCGAAGGTCGTCTCCAACCCATGCACCTGCTCCTGCGCGCCATCGCCGTGGCCATCTGCTTTGTCCTGTTTGCCGGGCCCACCCGGGCCGAAGGCAAAAAGAATGTGCTTTTCATCGCGGTCGATGACATGAACAACGATCTGGGTTGCTACGGCCACCCGGTTGTCAAGACACCCAACATCGACCGGCTGTCCGCCCGGGGAACCCGGTTCGATAGGGCCTACTGCCAGTTCCCGCTCTGCTCCCCCAGCCGCACCTCGCTGATGACCGGCCTCAGGCCCGACACCACCAAGGTCTACGACCTGCAGAAACACTTCCGGAAGGTGCTGCCCGATGCGGTCACCCTGCCCCAGGCCTTCGCCAAGGCTGGCTACATCACCGCTCGGGTAGGCAAAATTTACCACTATGGCAACCCCGGCCAGATTGGCACCAACGGTCTGGATGATGAGCCATCCTGGCAGCACCGCTTCAACCCTCGCGGTCGTGACAAGGACGAGGAGAAGCTACTCACCCATCACACACCCGGCCGCGGCCTGGGCTCCTCGCTCTCCTTTCTCAGGGCTGAGGGCTCCGACGACGAGCAGACTGATGGAAAGGTGGCCGCCGAGACCCTCCGCCTGATGACCGAGTGGAAAGACAAGCCCTTCTTCATCGCAGCCGGTTTCTACCGGCCCCATTGTCCCTACATTGCCCCGAAAAAATATTTTGATCTTTACCCCTTGGACAGGGTCCCCCCGCCCTCAGGCAATTACCCTGAAAGGAAGACCGCTCCAGCCCAGGCGTTTGCCTCCAACACACCCTGGCCCTGGTTTGGGGTGAAACCAGAACAGGTGCGCGAGGCGCGCCAGGCATACTGGGCCACTATTTCCTTCGTCGACGCCCAGGTGGGCCGGCTGCTCGACGGCCTCGAAAAACTGGGACTGACGGACAACACCATCGTGGTCTTCTGGAGCGATCACGGCTACCACTTCGGCGAGCACGGCTTGGTGATGAAACAGAGTCTCTTCGAGAACAGCGCACGCATCCCGCTGATCATCAGCGCGCCGGGGCAGAAAACTCGGGGCGAGCCCTCCCCGCGCGTGGTCGAACTGCTGGACCTTTACCCAACGCTAACCGACCTGTGTGGGGTGACTTCACCGGCGAATCTTCAAGGCGCCACCCTGAAACCATACCTCGATGACCCCTCAGCCCCACGCGACCGACCCGCCTTCACCCAGACCAAAAGGGCCAAGGAGGGCATGGCCTACAGTGTCCGCACCGAGCGGTACCGCTACACCGAGTGGTCCGATGGTGCCCGCGAGTTGTATGACTACATGACCGACCCGGGCGAGTTGCGAAATCTGGCGGCCGACCAGGCACACCAACCCGTACGGGCCACACTGGCAAAATACCTGGCGGAGCTTCCCAAATGAGACAACAGGCCCTTGCCATCCTGCTGGCGATTCTCGTGGCCACCTTGGGCCTGGCATGGCCGGGCCAGGCTGATGCTCCAGCCGGGGAAACCCCGCGACAAATGCCGGTCGCCAAGACGACCGCCGCCCCCTTGGTGGACGGCAAGCTCGATGATGCCTGCTGGTCCAAGGCCTCCTGGAGCGAACCGTTTGTTGACATCGAGGGCAATCTGAAAGCAAAGCCTCTCCACCGGACCCGGATGAAGATGCTTTGGGATGACAAGGCCCTGTATCTAGCAGCCAAGTTGGAAGAGCCCCATTTGCAGGCCACGCTCCGGGAACATGACAGCTACATCTTCCAGGCGGACAACGATTTCGAGGTGTTCATCGACCCCGATGGTGATTGTCACGATTACGGGGAATTGGAACTGAATGCCTTGGGCACCACCTGGGACCTGCTGTTGACCAAACCCTACCGAAACGGTGGCCGGGCCCTGGATAGCTGGGAGATCAAAGGCCTTCAGGTTAAGACGGCCCTTGAAGGCACCCTCAACGACCCCTCCGACACCGACACCGCCTGGACTGTTGAAATCGCCATACCCTGGCGCAGCTTCCGCGAGATCGGCGGGGCAGAACCACCCAGGCAGGGTGACCGATGGCGGATCAATTTTTCCCGGGTCGAATGGGAATGGGATGAAAATGCCCTAAAACAGGGCAAATATGTTAAAAAACAGGGCAAGCCTGAGTCCAACTGGGTCTGGTCACCCCAAGGCGAGGTGAACATGCACCTGCCCGAACGATGGGGCAGCATGGTTTTTGTCGGTTCCGATCAGGGTGAAAGGCCCCTTCCGGAAGACCCCACCGCCTTGCCCAGACTCTGGCTGGGCAGGTTCCACCAAAACTGGCTGGCTAATCCCCAGGCGGATTCCAGCACACCGGCAAACCCCGTCCCATTGCCCAGGAACTGGGTGTTCCAATCACTGCAGAAATACCAGGCTGGCACCAATCGGGGCTGCGTGGCCACCCTCCGAAACACGGATGGAGCTTTGCTGTCCATCGATCAGGATGGCCGCATTTCCTCGGGGCAGGTCCAAAAGTAAGGCGGGCCGCGCGATTCGCGCCCCGCCCTTTTCTTTGTCGATTTTCGTGGGCCGCGCGGTCACTTCTTGGTGTATTCCCCCTCGATGATCATCTTGATCTGCCGGCCCATGTCGCTGTCTGAATCCTTGCTCTTCAGATCTCCCATCGAGGCCTTGTCCTTGGAAACGTCGAAGCTGAAGGAAAAAGTGTCTCCCTTGGCCAGGTTCGCGTTTCCTTCCTTCAGTTCCTGTACCCGGCAGAAAATCGAACGGTCGCGACCGATGCCGTAATCGCAGTCAATGAGAATCTTCCCGCCATCCCGCTCCAGGGTGAGCTCCAGCGTCTTCTCCTTGAACTCGAAATGCAGCTTCATGCCGTCGGTTTCACGCACCCAAGTTCCCTTCAGGTTGGCTGCTGTCGGTTCCTCGGCGAACCCGTTTCCGGACAGGGCCACGCAGGCGACAGCGGCGATCAGGGCGTGATGGAACCACTTCATGGAAACCTTCATTGTCAACTCCTGCAAGCGATGAATGAAAACCGATTTCAAGCTACCCGATTCCTGGCCTTCCGGCCAAGCCCGGCACCCGCCTTCCGATCCTGTCAGGGTTTTGGCTTGGGCACAGTCATCTGTCCAGTCAATTGGTTTTCCACGGCTTTGAGCCCTGCCCGGTGTCGGTCCACCACCTCCCGAATTTTGGCGATAATTTCAGGGTGCCCCTGGGCCACATTGGTGGTTTCAGAGGGATCCACCTTCAGGTTGAAAAGCAGCGGAGGATCATGGGCCACCGGCTTCGGCTCGCCATAGCCTGCCTGCGTGAGAAAGTGGGCCTTGAAATCCCCCACCCTAGCCGCAAAAAGTTGCTGACCCCGGTAATAAAAAACGTCGTCGCGGGGGCTTGGCCCCTCGGCTTTAAGGACCGGTCGCAAATCCACCCCGTCGATCTCCCGGTCCTTGGGCACCTCTCCTCCACCCAGAAGGGTGCAGGTGGTGAACAAATCCATCAGGCTCGCCGGCTGGGAAATGACCTGGCTGGGTTTCACGAACCCGGGCCCCCAGACAATCCCAGGAACCCGCATGCCCCCTTCCCAGGTGCTTCCCTTTCCTCCACGTAGAAGGCCCGCTGATCCCCCTGCCAAATGGTGGGCGGTCCAGGGCCCGTTGTCTGAAGAAAATACAACCAAAGTGTTCTGATCCAGGCCGAGTTCCTGCAAGGTCTTGAGTATTTGCCCGACAGAATGGTCCAGTTCCTCCACCACATCCCCGTACAGTCCGCGCGGGCTTTTGCCTCGGAAATCCTTCGAGGCGAACAGCGGGATGTGGGGAAAGGTGTGGGGCAGGTACAGCAGGAACGGCTTGTCCTTGTTTTCCTGAATGAACGAGATCGATTCCTCCGTGTACCGTCGGGTCAGGGTGGTCTGGTCGGCTGGCCGCTCAATCACCAACCGGTCCCGGTACAGGGGGGAATTCCACCAGGCCGGATCCTGCTCCAGTTTCCCCGGCGCCCCCGACGGATTTCCCTGACTGGGGTCCATATCGTTGCTGTGGGGCAGCCCAAAAAAGTGGTCAAAGCCGTGCCGGGCGGGATGATGATCTGGATTGATTGAAAAAACGCCCAGATGCCATTTTCCGATGCAGGCGGTTGAATACCCTTGCTTTTTCAAGGTTTCCGCCAGGGTGATCTCGGAATGAGGCAACCCGCCGGTGGAGTTGTTGCGCAGCACGCGAAACTGGTTGTGGCACATGCCGCTGCGGATCGGGTAGCGCCCGGTCAGCAGGGCGGCCCGGCTGGGCGTGCACACCTCAGCGGCGGAATAGAACTCCGTGAACCGGGCTCCCTCCCTGGCCATGCGGTCCAAATGGGGTGTCCGGATGGTGGGATGCCCGTAGCACCCCAAATCTCCATACCCCAGATCATCCGCCAGTATAAGAATGATATTGGGTGGTGAGTGCGCTGATTTCCCGGAAAGGTTCGCCCCAATAAAAGGCGAGACAAGAGTCAAGCACAGGACCGGCAAATAAACCATGGAGTCATTCTCCGCCCGGGGTGGTCAAGGGTTTGACAGTATTCTCGATGATCGAAACAGACTTTTCATACGGTTTTGGCCAAATCGGCCCCAAGGTCCTTTTCGTTTTGCCATGATGGGAAAACCGTATGTTCAAGCCTTCAGCCTGTTGAGGGCAACCCTGCAATTTCGCTTTCACCTGGCAGCCCAATGGATATCCGCAACATCCGAACCCTGATCGATGGCTACAACGCCTTGTTCGCCCTGGGTTGGATGCCCCCCGGAAAAAGCAGCAGCGGTGGCGCATCCATTCTGCAGGCTGCTCGCAACCGTCTGGTTGCCTGGATTGACACCAAGTCACCAGATCCCGCCTCGGTGGTGATCGTGTTCGATGGGCGCGGGTCGAGGGAACAGGGGCCCTTCGTTTCCAAACGGGAGGGAAGCAAGCGCGGCGTCCAGGTCGTGTTCAGCCAAGGCGAGGCGGATGACCTGCTGGAGGACATCATCCTTCGTCACCCAATCCCAGGCCGTCTGGAAGTGGTAAGCGATGACCGCCGAATCCGCGAGGCGGCCCAGCGGAGGAAGGCTTGTCCGCTGGATGTCGCGGAATGGTTTGAAAACTGGGAAAAGGGCCTGGTTCCCGCCCATTCGGCCAGTCCGGAAGACAAGGCTGTGAAAGACACCCGGGCAGACCTGAACCCGTCGGAAATGGCCCTGCTTCGCCAGGAGCTGGAGGCCTTGGATATGAAGCCGGAAAAGGGGGACCCCCTAACTGTTTTTCATGACAAACTAGTGGAGCAACTCAAAAGAATGGCCTCCGGGCAACTACCCCCCGAACCGCGCCTGAAGGCACCTCGCACCCGCAAGCCGCCGCCCTTGTGAATGGTCAACAGTGGGCTAGGATAACGATAGGCCGGAACACGCCCAATTCGGACCCTTATGTCCCATTCGCATGGCGTTTTTTTGGCAGCCCACCCCGGTTGGAGCCATCCTTCCATGTCCGCATCACCCACGACTGACAGCGCGGAGCGTCAGGAACGGACAGGGCTTGGAAATTATTTCGTTTCCAACTACCCGCCATTCTCCTTCTGGAAGCCGGAAAACAAGCCCGCCGCTTTGGATGCGTTGAACCAGCAACCAAGGCCCGATACTCCCCTGGGTCTTTATCTCCACATCCCCTTTTGCCGCAAACGCTGCAAGTTCTGTTACTTCCGCGTCTACACCGACAAGAAGGCCGACGACATCGAGACCTACGTCCAGGCCCTGGAGCGGGAGGTGGAATTGTGGATGCGCACCCCGCTGGCGCGGGACCGCGAGGTGCAATACATCTACTTCGGCGGCGGCACCCCCAGCTACCTGAGCGCCACCCAACTTGAGCGCCTGTTCGCCCGGGTCAAACGACTGGTGAACTGGAGCGCGGCCGCGGAAATCACCTTCGAGTGCGAGCCGGGAACCCTCCAGCGTCAGAAACTCGAGATGCTCCGTCAGGCAGGCGTCACCCGCCTCTGCCTGGGGGTGGAAAACCTCACCGATTCCATCCTCCAGACAAATGGCAGAGCCCACCTCACCGAGGAAATATTCCGGGCCTATGGGTGGGCGCGCGACCTGGGCTTCCCGCAGGTAAACATCGACCTAATCAGCGGGATGGTGGGCGAGACTTGGGAAAACTGGCGGCAAGTCGTCGAGAAAACCATCGAGATGGCACCCGACTGCGTGACCATCTACCAGATGGAGTTGCCCTTCAACACCGTCTTCAGCAAGGAGCTGAAAATGGTGGACGACAACCCCGGCACGGTGGTCACCGGCAGCGTTGCCGATTGGCCCACCAAACGCGCTTGGGTCGATCATGCCTTCACCCGGATGCAGGAGGCCGGTTACTCCGTCTCCAGCGCCTACACCGTGGTGAAAAACCCGGACACCACCAAGTTCGTCTACCGAGACAGCCTGTGGCGGGGGGCAGATATGTTCGGCACCGGGGTGGCCAGCTTCGGCCATGTCCGTGGCGTGCATGTGCAGAACCTTGACACGTGGGAAAACTGGCTGGGCGCGCTCGACAAGGGTGAGTTGCCCATTTCCCGCGCCCTTCCGCTCACCGACCATCAACGGTTTGTCCGCGAGGCGATCCTGCTGATCAAGACGGGCGGCTGGAACTCGGCCGAGTTCATCGCCCGCCATGGCAAGGACCCATTGGTGGAATTCAAGCACCAGGTGGATGACTTGTGCAGGAATGGTTTCGCCAACCGTCTGGATGGCGGGTTAAAATTGACCCGGCCCGGTCTGCTGCAAATCGACCGTCTCCTGCCGCCCTTTTTCGAGACCGAATTCCAGCAATACAAACGGTACACCTGAGAAATCATGTCAGAGGATCAGGTATTCGCGATCGGCAAGCACCGGGCCCACCTGCCCGGGAATTTTCTTTACGCTTCGACCAATCACCTGTGGGCTGCCCGTCCGGATGGTTCCGGAATCGAAATGGGACCGGGTGTCTGGCGGTTTGGCTTCACCAGTTATGCCATCGCGCTGATGAAGGATGTCTATTTTCTGGACTGGTCGTTGGCACCCGGGTTGAGAGTGCGGCATTTGGAGGAGATCGGCCACATCGAGACTTCCAAGGCCGAGAGCGGCCTCTATTGTCCTGCCTCGGGAATCCTGCTGCGAATCAACGAAACCCTTCTGGAAGACCCTTCCGCCATCAATACCGACGGGTACGGTGCCGGATGGCTTTACGAGATTGATTGCCCCGAGGCACCCAACCACCTCATCGATGCCACCGCCTACCGCAAGCACCTCGAGGACAACTGGGAGCACACCCAGCGGGTGCTGAAGGGTGGAATCAACAGCATCTCGGATGAGGCTGAAACGCAAGGAGATGACAACGGATGAGCGGAAAACTCACGGTCGTTATTTCCCAGGCCCAGGGTAAACATCCGGTCAAGCGCGGCCTGGAAGAAAGCCTGGCCGCCGCCCTGCTGTTGGAACCTGGCATCGACCTGTCGATCGTCCCCCATCTGGTGGACCTCCAGCCCGGTCATACAGGAAGGCTTTACCTGGAGGGTGTCACGGGCGATGTGGTGATCCTGGGTTGGCTGTATCCCCGCGCCGCTTTCTGGCTGCTTGACCGAATCGGGGTGAAGGGCCAGGAAGGCGCCAGCCCCATGCACCCCAAGGCAGAGGACGACGAGGATCTCACCGAGGAAGAGAAGGCCGAATTGGCCGACCGCCCCCCCGCCATCGGTCCTTCTGGAGCCATCCCCGACCGGGTCATCACCTGCCTGGACCTGCGTCACAAGGACAAACACGAACCGTATGTGGAAGAAATCCGCAGGATCCTCGTAGAAACCCGATCACGCCGGCAAACCAAGCAGGCCCAACAAGCGGCCGACAGGGCTCCGGTACTGATGGAATTGGGCCTGCCAAGCACAGGAACCAACGGGAATGGCCCTGCCAAATCATTTAGCGCGGAAGAGCTGCTGCAGGCGCCCCCTGGTCGGCGCTGGTACCCGGTGATCGACTACAGCCGTTGCACCAATTGCCTGGAGTGTCTGGATTTCTGCCTGTTTGGGGTCTATGGAGCTGATGGCGACGGCCGAATCACCGTGGAAAACCAGGACAGTTGCAAGAAGGGCTGCCCAGCGTGCAGCCGGGTCTGCCCTCACCAGGCGATCATGTTCCCCGAGTACAAGACCGCCGCCATCGCCGGGGCGCCGGTGGGGGCCATCGGCGGGCTGAAGATCGACCTGTCCAAGCTGTTTGGAGGCGGTGTGGGCGGTGGCGGTGATGCCATTGCGCTGGCCGCCCAGGAACGTGACCGAGAACTAGTGAAGGACGGCCGGGAGGCGGTTGGTTTAGCCGCCGGTATCCCCAAGCGCCAAACCGACAGGGCGCCTGCAGCCCGGGATGAGCTGGACGATCTGGTGGACGCCATCGACAAACTGGACATTTAACCTTCCACGGAACCTTCCCATGCTCGCCAAACTCGCCTACCGCACCGCAACGGAATTGAAACCCCGGATCGCGGCCAAGGCTGCCCACCTGTGGGTGTTCAAGGGGATGCTCGCGGTCAACGCCTACCGGAGCCGGCTTAGGAAGAAGGACCTGTATCCCCCGTTCATGTTCATCGCCCTGACCAACACCTGCAACCTGCGCTGCCAGGGATGCTGGGTGGAAAAGGAGGGCGAGGCCTACCACCTCCCGGCGCAGGACCTCGACAACATCATCCACTCCGGCAAGCGTATGAGCGCGTATTACTACACGCTCCTGGGTGGTGAGCCCTACATGTACAAGGGCATCTGGGACATCTTCAACCGCCACAAGGATTGCTATTTCCAGACCATCACCAACGGCATGCTGTTCACCGAACGCAATGCCGACCGCGTCGCCGAGGCCGGCAATATCACGCCGCTGATCTCCATCGACGGAGCGGCCCTGAACAACGACAAACGACGCGGCGAAGGAGTCTATGATTCCGCCCTAAAAGGGATGGAGCGGCTGAAGCAGCGCGGGGTATTGTTTGGCACCGCCTGCACAATCACGAAGGAAAACCTGGATGAGGTTTTGTGCGACAAGTACCTGGAGGATATGATCCGCCGGGGCTGCATGTACATCTGGTATTACGTGTACCGCCCCGTGGGGGAGGATCCCCATCCGGAGTACTGCCTCAGCACCGATGACCTGGTCGAGGCGCGCCGGCGCCTGGTGGCACTGCGCCACAAGCACCCGATTATCATCATCGACAGCTACTGGACCGCAGAGGGTGAGGCCTTCTGCCCGGCGGCGATGGGAATGGGTTTCCACATCGGCCCGCGCGGCAGCATCGAGATCTGCCCGCCCTTGAGCTTCGCGACCGACCTGACCAGCGACAATCAAGGCGACCTGGTGAAGACGATCCGCGAGAGCAAGTTCCTGCGCGGCTTCAAGGATTTTGTGAAGGTGCGGACCAAGGGCTGCGTGATTCTGGAAAACCCGCAGGAGCTGGTGCAGTACATCCAGGGGCATGGCGCCAAGGACTATTCGACACGCGGCGCCTTCGCGGAATTCGACGGCATCACGCCGCGCCACAGCCAGCACCTTCCGGGACGGGAAATCCCGGAAAGCTCCTGGCTTTATTGGTTCTTGAAGAAGAATGTCTTCTTCGGGATGGGGGCGCTGTAGCAAGTTGGGATATGGCGAATTTCGCTTGTCCGGACTGGCTGGCAAAAAACCGGAACATAAGAAATGTGCTAGGGGTTCGCCTTTAAAGCAATAAGCCCCACTGATTTGACTATTTGGTTGACCAGGGCCCGCAAAACTTAATGAACTGGACCTATTCGCATTCAGTCATCAGAAACATTACGGAAGCTCTCGGCAACCATTTCCGGGGTTCTTGCCGGGCCGTGATAGTAACGCTCTAAAACCAGAACTGATTTCTCCGGAATGGATCTGGCCACTTCCAAGGCCTCGGCGACTCTCGCGGCAAGCCAAAGCTCTTCTTTTCTTGCGTATTCCACCTTGTCGCCAGATGCCAGCGGATCTCCTTCCAAGCTGGACAGGTCCACAAAAAACAATTCCTTGTGGAATTCCCACATGCGGAAATGGCACGAATTCATATGCTGGAATTGTTTGAAAAAGTCCACCCATACGGAACCTGGCGAATCCCCATCGATCCAGGTCGCAGTGTATACGCAGGGAAGTTTACCTCCCATAAAATGCAAATTGGAAATTTCGCTTTGGAGATTTACCGGCAACTCTGGAAGAGTCTGGCTATCCCCGTTTTCAGCATGAGCCCGTTCCTTGAAAGTGGTCAATCTTTCCAGCAATGAGCCGGCCGCGGTGTACCCGCCAAACAGGTGCAAATTCAACATTTGGCAGATAGGTTCATCCATGTCGGGAGTGAATCCCGTCTCACGGGACGGCACCTCGATGGATGTTTCCATGAGGAGGGCAAACTCCGGACTTTCCGAAAGAAGTTTGGTCCTTCCGACAATTTTGTGGGTGTTCCGGTGATGAATTATGCTTTTCCCATGGAGGAATCCGATGGGAAGCAACACCGAGTTATACCAGCAGATACTGGGCCTATCCTCGCCATGGAAAG
>Ga0169931_10001742_pt1 | contig 35881 bp, 35 predicted proteins | sample Kivu_15m_20L_FD_129675 | JGI IMG/M metagenome (GOLD analysis project Ga0169931, IMG submission 129675) | Freshwater microbial communities from Lake Kivu, Western Province, Rwanda to study Microbial Dark Matter (Phase II) - Kivu_15m_20L... | ecosystem: Environmental > Aquatic > Freshwater > Lake...
CCCTCACCCCCAGCCCCTCTCCCAAAGGGCGAGGGGAGCCGGAAAAGACTTCAAAGTCCCTCTCCCTGGGAGAGGGATTTAGGGTGAGGGTAAACTCCGGGTTTCAAGCTAGACGAGGTTTATCAAGGGGGAATGTTGCAAAATCCAAACTCTCAAATCCAAAATTAAACGCCCCCTGGGCCAAGCGCTATGCTAGTTTCTGGTTTTCTCTGGGGAGATGGTTATGGTGAGGGGTAAACAGTTCATGACCTGGGGGCTCTGTGGTGTACTGAGTCTGACCGCGATCGCCTGTCGAGGCGGCAAGGACACGGCGGTGGAGGTGCCCCCAGCGGGGACAGATCAGCCCCTGGCCGTAGAGCCCACGACCCCGGCTCCAGGGACTACGCCCGCACCGACCCCTAGCCCAACCGCTAGCCCGACGCCTACGACCAGCCCCGCCCCAGCGCAGCCAGGGGTGACAGGAACGGTTCTGAACCCACCCCAGGCGTCGCAATTGATTGCGGCCCAGCCCGAGGCACGAATTAACCTGCGATCGCAGCCCTCCACCGACTCCCCCGCCAAGGGCTACGGCCTAGTGGGCGACCCGGTCATGCTGCTGCGCTCGACCCAGGGCAGCGACGGCACCTGGTACTACGTCAAGTTTGAGAAATCGGGGGCCGAAGGCTGGATTCGCAGCGACTTTATCAACACCGCTGGGCGGGCTACGCCCCTGGCTCAGCGCGCCAGCCAGAGCAGCACCTGTGAAGGGCTGATGGAAGGTATGGTCTTTACCGCCTATTACGATGCCAAGGGCTTTAACCTGGTTCGGTTTACGAATCTAGAAACCAGAAGCACCTTCGACGGCACCCTCAGCCGCCAGGGTAGCAGCAACCAGGGCCAACCCCTGTATCGCGGTACCATGAGCCCACCCGCCGGGGGCAGCTACCCGGTAGAGGTGACGGATCTGTCGGGAGGCACCCCCCGCAGCGGTAGCCAGGTATCCGTGAACTATGCGAGCATTACGGGCACCGGCACCTGTAAGTAGCCCCAGGTAAGTCGCCCCTTCAAGTCGCCCATATAAATCATAAATCGCCCCAGGCGTCTCCTGCTTCTCCCGTTACCCATCCCCTTTTCCCACCGTCTATTTTGACTTCCCCTGAATTACCTACGGCCGTAGCGGTGGTGCACGAGTGGCTGGTCAGCCGAGCCGGGTCTGAAAAAGTGGTCGAGCAGATGCTAGCCGTGTGCCCCCAGGCCGATGTGTTTAGCCTGGTCGAGTTTTTGGAGCCCGCCGCCGCTGCATTGATCCCGCCCGGCACCCGAGTGCAGACCTCCTTTCTGCAAAGGCTGCCCTGGGCGCGGCGGCACTTTCGCCAGTATCTGCCGCTGATGCCCCTGGCGATCGAGCAGTTTGATCTGTCGGCCTACGATCTGGTGCTGTCGAGCAACCACGCCGTGGCCAAGGGGGTGCTGACCCGCCCCCACCAGCTCCATGTCAGCTACGTGCACACGCCCATTCGCTACGCCTGGGATTTGCAGCAGCAGTATCTCCAGCAGGCGGGGCTGACCCAAGGGGTCAAGGGGGCCCTGACCCGGCTGATTTTGCACTATCTTCGGCTGTGGGATCTGGCTGCGGCCCACCGGGTCGACTGTTTTGTGGCCAACTCTCGCTACGTGGCCCGCCGCATTTGGAAAACCTACCGTCGCCCCGCCACGGTGATCTATCCGCCGGTGGCCGTCGATCGGTTTCGCTGGCAGCAGCCCCGCGATGATTTTTATCTCACCGTATCGCGCTGTGTGCCCTACAAGCGGGTTGACCTGACGGTGGAGTCGTTTAATCGACTGGGGTTGCCCCTGGTGGTGATTGGCGATGGCCCTGGGATGGCGACCCTCCAGGGCCTGGCTAAACCCAACATCACCTTTCTTCGCCAGCCCTCCGACGCCGTGGTGGCCGATCACATGGAGCGCTGTCGAGGGTTTATTTTTCCGGCCGAAGAAGACTTTGGCATTACCGTGGTCGAAGCCCAGGCGGCGGGCGCTCCGGTGATTGCCTACGGTCAGGGGGGCTGCGCCGAAACTGTACAGCCGGGGAAAACTGGGCTATTGTTTAAGCGCCAAACCGTGGATGACTTGGCCCAGGCGGTGGAGTATTTTGACCAACACCGGGACCAGTTTGGGGCCGAAACGATTCGTCACCACGCCGAAACGTTCTCTGAACAGCGATTTCGTCAGGAATTAACGACCTATCTGGCACATAGGTGGATGCAATATCAGCGGGGGGATGAATTAGAGTAGTGTCGGTGTTGCAGGAGTACATAGGGGACAATATGTTTCCTCTAGAACGTAACGTTCAGCCAGTTCTAATGTCGTTGAGGATGTCGACCCGCTCCTTACCGATGATTGCTATCCTGGGCGGGTCTGATTTACTGGCTCTGACCCTAGCCGGCACCGCCGGGGTGTACCTACGGCTGGTATTTGGGGGGCAGTATGAACCCATTTTGTATGGTCAGCTGTGGCCGATCGTGGGTGTGTTTTTGCTGGCCTATGCGGCAGCGGGGCTTTACCCAGCGGTAGGGTTGAGCCCGGTGGATGAACTGCGGCGCATTTGCCTGTCTACAACCTTCACCTATTTGGTGCTGGGGGCTGGGCTCTTTCTCACCCGCGAAAGCGAAACCTACTCTCGGGGTGTGTTTTTGCTGGCCTGGATATTTTCCCTAGGGGTCGTGCTGCTGGGGCGACTGGCGGTGAAGCAGGTGTTTGCTCGCTATGACTGGTGGGGCTACCAGGTGATGATTTTGGGGGGAGGCCGCACCGGCGAACTCTTGATTCGAACCCTTCAAAACCAGCCGAATTTTGGCCTTAAGCCCATCGCGGTGTTAGACGACAGTCCTACCCGAGCGGTCAGTCTCTGTGGTGTACCCATCGTGGGGCCGTTGTCAGCGGCTCCCCGGCTGGCCCGTAAACATGACATTCACTACGCCATTGTGGCAATGCCTGGGGTGCATCGGGAGCAGTTGCTGACGATCTTAGAACGCTATGGCCGCACGTTTCCCCATTTGCTCATGATTCCGGATCTGTTTGGGGTGGCCAGTTTGTGGGTCAGCTCTAAGGATCTGGGGGGCATTTTGGGGCTCGAAATTCGTCAGCAGCTGTTATTGCCGGGGCCACGGCTGATTAAGGGCTGTCTAGATATCGGTTTGACCTTGGTGCTGGGTACGCTGCTGCTGCCCCTGCTGGCGGTGATTGCGGTGTTGGTCAGGTTCGATGGGCCGGGGCCAGTTTTCTATGGCCAGCACCGGCTGGGCCAGAACAGCGTATCGTTTGTGGCCTGGAAATTTCGCTCCATGGTGCCCAATGCCGAGCAGGTGCTAGAGCGCTACTTTGAGGCCAATCCAGAGCTGCGATCGCAGTGGGCCCAGAACCAAAAGCTCCGTTACGACCCTCGAATTACCCGCATTGGCCGCTTTTTGCGCCGCACGAGCCTAGACGAACTACCCCAGCTGTGGAATGTGCTGCGGGGCGATATGAGTCTGGTCGGACCCCGCCCCATTGTCGAGGAAGAAATTGCCCGCTATGCCGATAAGTACAGCCTTTACACTAAAGTATTGCCAGGCATGACCGGCCTGTGGCAGGTGTCAGGGCGAAACAATATCACCTACGAAGAACGCGTCAACCTAGATGCCTACTACGTCAGGAACTGGTCGGTTTGGTTAGATGTCTACATCTTGATTAGAACCATTTGGGTAGTTGTAATTGGCGATGGAGCCTACTAAAGATCCGAGATCCGAGGGCAAGGGATTTAAGGCTAAGGGATTTGGGGCCGATGGCGTGACTCTAGATCGGTTGGTGTTGCTCAGCCTGGTGACGCTACCCTACGTGGTGTACGGGGCGATCGCCGGGCTGGGCTGGTTTTTGTTGGTCAGCCTGCGCCGCTGGGGGCCAGCGATGGGGCGAGTCCTCTACACCCAGGGCTGGATCTGGTTGGCCCTGGCGATGGTGGTGGGGGTAGGGCTGTCCCAAGACCGGGGCGAGTCGGCTCTACAGGTGCTCAACTTTGTCCCGTTTTTTATGTTCTACGCCGCGATCGCGGTGGCGATTCAGACCTTTCGGCAGCCCTGGCTCACCCTTCAGACCTGGGCCCTCGGGCTGTTGCTCAGCAGCATTCCCATTAGCCTAGCGGCGGCGGTCGAGTTCTACCTGCGATCGCCGAGCAGCATCAGCCGCTGGCAGAACAGCCGTTGGATCAGCTGGCTGTATGACCAGACCGACTATGGCCATCGCGCCATGACCGTGTTTGGTCACCCCAACGCCTTTGCCAACTACATGGTGATGGTGTTTGGGCTGGGGTTGGGCCTGTGTGCCTACTGCCTCAATCCCTCCCCAGAGCAGCCTAAAATGCGGGCTAAAACCCTGTGGGTTTGTGGCGCGACCGCCCTGGCCCTGGTCGGTATTTTTTGCTCAGGGTCGCGCAGTGGACTGTTGATTGCGGGGCTACAACTGCTGCTGTTTGGGGGGCTGTTGCGGCCCTATCGCTATATTTTTTGGGCCGGGCTGGGGGCGATCGCCGTACTCACCCTCAGCGCCCTGATCTGGGGGGTGGGCGGACGCACCCTACCCGAGGCCTTTGCCACGATTTCATTGCGCTTTAGGGTCTGGCACATCGCCCTAGACATGATTCCTCAGCACCCCTGGGTGGGTAGCGGCCTGGGCACCTTCAAAGAGCTCTACGACCCCACCAAATTCCCGGTGGCCGATGATTTTCTACCCCACACCCACAACCTTTGGCTAATGCTGGCCGTCGAAGCGGGGGTACCCATTGCCCTGGGGTTTACTGCCGTGGTGGGCTGGGTGGTGGGGCGCAGTACGTTTACCCTGATCACCCAACCCTTGCCGCCGACCGCCCTAGCCCTGCTAGCGGGCTACCTGACCGGCTTTGGCGGCACCGTCGGCTTTGCCCTGTTTGACCTGGCCTTTTACGACGGTCGGATCAATATTCTGGGCTGGCTGCTGCTGGGCAGCATTCAGGCCATGGCATGGCTGCCGCCCAAGTTAGCCCCTGCATCAGAACTCTAAATGAGCTTGGTCAGCCGCAGGCCGAAGTATAGACCCAGGGCCGTGCCCACCATCACCGACAAAAACGCCACGTAGGCAATCACGCCGCCCATAGTCTCTCTCCACAACAGGTACAGTCTTTATTGAACCATGGGGGGAGCGGGGCGTAGAGATTGGGTTTTGGATTTTGGATGGTAGATTTCGGGTGAGGGTCTGTCTTCAGCCTTCAGCACTCAAAATTTAGAACGTCCTGGCTAAACTCCCGCTAAGGTTTTAAAGCAAGCTTCTTCTGGGCCCTGATCATGTCTATGAAATCTATGATTGCCGTGCCGCTGCCCAGTCAACCCTACGAGGTGGTGGTTGCCGCCGGGGGGCTCGATCACCTGGGCTCTTGGCTGGCCGAGGGAGATCGCCCTGCGGTGAAGCCGGGGCAGAAGCTGCTGCTGGTCTCGAATCCAGCTATTTTTAAGCAATACGGCGATCGCGCGATCGCCTCCCTGACTGAGGCGGGCTACCGGGTACAGCCCTATCTACTGCCCGCCGGAGAGCGCTACAAAACCCTCACCTCGATCCAAAAAATTTACGATGCTGCCCTGGGCTTTGGCCTAGAGCGCAAGTCGGCCATGGTGGCCCTCGGCGGCGGTGTGATTGGCGATATGACCGGCTTTGCCGCCGCCACCTGGCTGCGGGGGGTGAGCGTGGTGCAGGTGCCCACCTCCCTGCTGGCCATGGTCGATGCGTCGATTGGCGGCAAAACCGGCGTTAATCACCCCCAGGGCAAAAACCTGATCGGGGCCTTTCACCAGCCTCGCCTGGTGCTGATTGACCCCACGGTGCTCAAAACCCTCCCCGGGAGAGAATTTCGGGCCGGTATGGCAGAGGTGATCAAGTACGGCGTGATCTGGGACAAAGCCCTATTTGAGACCCTGGAGGCGGTTCCCCGCCTCGACCAGTACCGCTATCTGGGCGATCAGCTGCTGCACACCATCCTGACCCGCTCCTGCCAGGCGAAGGCCGACGTGGTGTCCCAGGACGAAAAAGAAGCGGGGCTGCGGGCCATTCTCAACTATGGCCACACCATCGGCCACGCCGTCGAGAGCCTGATGCACTACCGCGGGGTCAACCACGGTGAAGCCGTGGCCATCGGCATGGTGGCCGTCGGGCGCATGGCCGTTGCCCTCAACTACTGGACGGCGGCAGACGCCCAGCGGCAGCTCAACCTGATTGAAAAAGTTGGCCTACCGACTCAAATCCCGGCCCAGCTCGCCACCGAAGACATTCTCACCCTGCTCCAGGGCGACAAGAAGGTAGAAGACGGCCAAGTGCGCTTTGTCATGCCCAAGGGGTTAGGCGCCGCCGTTGTCACGGGCGACATTACTCGGCAGGATATTTTAGCGGCCCTAGGATAGCCACCGCCATTAGTCCCAGCCGTCGCCCCAGGAGACCCCAGGAGACCCCAGGGATGGGAGCCGTTTAGAGGTTGTTTGAAAAGCCAAAGAGCGTCTCAAGTTATACCTAGGTCGTAGGCTAATGTCCTCAAAACTCAGCGTTTTTGCTATCTCTTGGCGGCAAACTATACCTGGGACAACCCTTTTCAAACAACCTCTTAGAGTATCCCAACTAAAAAAACATCCCTTCCAAGGACGCGAACTCGGCCCGTTGGGCCGGTCGCGGTGAGATCCTGGATAAGTATTTAGTTGGAACACTCTTAGGCTAATTAACCGGATACCAGCGAGAATGGAGAACTGGTAGCACTCAATGGTTTGCTTGCCGCTATGGACATTGAACGCATTCTTGCCCAGGCTTTGGCCGGAGGCGACCTCACCCCCGCCGATGGCGTCGCCCTCCTGCAGCCGCGCGACTCAGCCACCCTAGGGGCCATTCGCCAGACCGCTGACATCCTGCGCCAGCGGCAGGCGGGGGACACGGTGACCTACGTGGTGAATCGCAATATCAACTACACCAATATCTGCGAGCAGCACTGTAGCTTCTGCGCCTTTCGCCGCGATCGCGGTGACGAGGGGGCCTACTGGCTGGACTTTGCCCCCATGGTGGAGAAAGCCACCGAAGCGGTCGCCCTGGGCGCTACTGAAATCTGCATGCAGGGGGGCCTCAACCCCGATGCCAAAATCCACGGTAGTTCCCTGAACTACTACCTGAAGCTGGTGGACACCATTAAGGGATCGTTTCCGGCACTGCACCTGCACGCCTTTTCGCCCCAGGAGATCGAGTTCATTGCCCGGCAAGACGGGCTGACCTACCGCCAGGTGCTGCTGACCCTGCGCGATGCCGGGGTGGGCTCGTTGCCAGGCACGGCGGCGGAGGTGCTGGATGATGACGTGCGGCGGGTGCTGTGCCCTGAGAAAATTAACACGGCCACCTGGTTGGAGATTGTCGGGCTAGCCCATAACCTTGGCTTACCGACCACTAGCACGCTGCTGTCGGGCCATATCGAGACCCCAGCCCAGCAGATTGCCCACCTGGAACAGCTGCGTCAGCTCCAGCGCCGTGCCCGAGACGCAGGCCACGCCGCCGCGATCACCGAGTTCATCGTGCTGCCCTTTGTCGGGCAGGAGGCCCCCAAGCCCCTACGCCGTCGGGTGGGGCGCGATCAGCCGGTGCTGGCCGATGCGCTGTTGCTGATGGCGGTAGCCCGCATTTACCTCGGCAACTGGATCGCTAACCACCAGCCCAGCTGGGTGAAATTGGGGTTGGCCGGGGCTACTGAGGCGCTGACCTGGGGCTGTAATGACATCGGTGGCACCCTGATGGAGGAGCACATTACCACCATGGCGGGAGCCCAGGGGGGGACTGGCATGACGGAGGCAGAGCTGCGGGGGGCGATCGCCAGCCTGGATCGTCCGGCCCGCCAGCGCAATACCCTCTACGGCTGGGTCGAAGCCCCGGCAGAGGGTGTAGCGGCCCCGGTGGCGGCGGGGAATACCGTCCCAGCCCGGCAGTCCCGCAGCCAGAGCCGAATGGCCTGACCAATAATGCCGTCGCTGCTTTCCTGAGGTGGGGTCGGGGGGCGCGGGGCGACCGATCCAGGTTCATCGGCGGCGGGGTAGGCCCCCAGGCTAGAGTACAGCAGCGCCAGGTGCCAGCCGTCGGCGGTAGGCGCTAAAAACAGCCAGTGGTAATGTTGTAGAGATACCGCCTGATCCGCCAGGTATTGCCGCTCCAGGGTGGTAAAAAACACCTGCTGAAGGGCGGGGTTGGGGTCTAAATCGGGCTCCCCGGCGCTGGCGGTGAGCGCTAGGGGGGTGAAGTCGGGGGCACTGGCGACCAGCACTGAACTCCGGGGAGTTAGGTCTCTCTCCGGCTCGCCCAAGCTCCGGATGTTCACCCGGTTGGCGTAGCTGGGCAGATCGGCCAACAGCTGCGTTGCCAGCATCCGTAGATCGGTGGGGCAGGCGCTGCTGGGCCGCAGATAGGCCGAGGCCAGTGCTGTTGGGGTGTTGCCTGGGGCGCTTGGAGGGGAGGTCAGCGGCTCCTGGGCCGGGGTACCCAGGCTGAGCAGCACCCAGACGAGTGCCCCGAGGCTAAGGGCAGAAAAGAGTAGGGGGGCTAGGGGGCGATCGCGACGGAGCATTCTTCACAGATGCGTTGGAAGGCAGCGGCGGGGTCGGGGGCCGCGGTAATGGGGCGGCCAATCACCAGGTAGGTGGCTCCGGCCTGCAGGGCCTGGATTGGAGTTAGGGTGCGGCGCTGGTCCTGGCTGCTGGCTCCGATGGGGCGTACCCCAGGGCAGACCAGCACAAAGTTGGCGGGCAGGAACTGCCGCAGTTGGGTGACCTCCTGGGGTGAGCAAACGATTCCTGTCAGACCACTATCCTGGGCTAGTAGGGCCATTTGTAGGGTATAGTCAGCCGCCTTGAGGGGAATTCTGAGCTCCGCCGCCAAGGACTGGGGGGCAATGCTGGTCAGCAGGGTTACCCCCAAGACCACTGGCGGGGCCACCCCGGCCGCCTCGGCTCCGGCGATCGCCGCGGTCTGGGCCGCCACCAGGGCCTCTTTGCCAGCCGCCGTGTGCACCGTCAGCAGGTCAACCCCATAGTTGGCCGCCGCCGCGCAGGCCCCGGCCATGGTGTTGGGAATATCGTGGAACTTCAGATCCAGAAAAATTCGCTTTTGCCGCGCCTTGAGGTCTTGAATCAGCCCTGGCCCGGCGCTGACAAACAGCTCTAGCCCCAGCTTCCAGAAACTGACCTGGGGGATGGCATCTACCAGATCCAGGGCAGCCTGGGCCGACGGCAGATCTAGGGGCACAATAATACGCTGGGCAACGGTGTGCGGAGCAATCCTGGGCTGGGCAACGGTCATGGCTATACCGAGGGCAAGGACTAGACCGGGCGCACCAGCATCAGAGTTTGGCCAAACTCCACGGGCTGGGAATTTTCTACCAAAATTTCGACGATTTCGCCGCTGACTTCGGCCTCGAGCTCGTTCATCAGCTTCATGGCTTCAATGATACATACGGTCTGACCAGTGCTGATGCGATCGCCCACCCCGACAAAGGAAGGTTCCTCAGGGGCTGGAGAGCGATAGAAGGTGCCCACCATGGGCGAATTGATGGCGACCAGATCGCTCCCCTTGCCCGGTAGGCTGGCGGGCGGTGTGGCAGTCGCCACAGCCGTGGGCTCGACCACGGGTGCAGGCGAGCTCACGGTGGTTACCTCTGCCGGGTGGGCGGTCGGGGTCGCCACTGCGCCCGTCACCACGACTCCGGGCTTACGCAGGGTCAGCTCAAAGTCTGCACTTTTTAGGGTCAGCTCAACCACATCGCTCTGGCTGATGGCGGTGACTAACTCTCTGAGGTCGGTGACGCTTAGTTCCACGGCGTAGGTCTCATACTATTCAACAGCCCATTGGTAGTCATAGGGTAGTGGCGATCACGATGGTTGCCCTCTCAGGAGGCTGGGGTTGATGACGCTGGGGGGCAATCCCAGCCGCAACCGAGGCTCCCTACTCTCGGCCCAGGTAGGCATCGGTGCGAGTGTCAACTTTGATTCTTTCGCCAATGGAAATAAACAGCGGCACCATAACCTGGGCACCGGTTTCTAGAATGGCGGGCTTGGTGCCGCCGGTGGCCGTATCGCCCTTCACGCCGGGGTCGGTTTGGGTGACCTCCAATACGATGGAGTTGGGCAGCTCTACCTCCATAATTTGGCCATTCCAGGTGACCACGCTGACGCTCATTTCCTCTTTGAGGTACTTCACCTGATCGCCGATCTCGGCTGCCGTGAGGCGGACCTCCTCGTAGGTTTCCATCTCCATGAACACCAGGTCTTCGCCATCGCGATAGGTGTGCTGCATGTCTCTCTTCTCAATCACCGCCTGGGGAACGGTTTCACCGGCCCGGAAGGTTTTGTCGACGGTGTTGCCAGTTTTGACATTCTTGAGCTTAGTGCGCACAAAAGCCGACCCCTTGCCCGGCTTGACGTGGAGAAATTCCACCACGCGCCAGACGGATCCGTCTAACTCAATGGATGTACCGGTGCGGAAATCGTTGCTGGAAATCATGGTGCTGGCTACGGTGGACAGTCTAAGTTTGGCACCTCATTTTAACCCCCTGCGGCCATTTACCACAGGCATTTCCCCATAACTGCGGAGAACCGATCGGCTGGCCCCGGCAATAGCCCAGCCCCAGCCCAAGAACAGGTTCAAGAAGCAGGCCCAAGAACGGAGCTCGGCCTAGCGAGGGGGGCTACAGAGTATGACAAGATTGTAGAAGCACCCTGTGCTACACGGCGGTGGGTTGCCTCCGGGGGAAACCCACCGCAGAAACCATAGAGCCATGGCCAAGGAAAAACGCGTGATGAACAGACGGCTGGGTATGGACTGGAGCACTTTTGCACGGCTGGGATGGGGGCTAATAGTTGGCATGGGCGTGTGGCTGGGCACCCTGGCCCCCGCTGTGGCGTTACCCGCTGGCCCCCTGGTGGCCTACCTGCCGCCGGGCAACGCCATTACCGATGGCAATGCTCTGCTGCGCTACTCGCTGCCCATCGACAATGCCGATATTCGATCCATCCAAGCCACCCTAGAGGGGTTGTCGGAATGGCTGCGCAGCAAGCGCTGGGGACCGATGACTAAAGACTTGACCAAGGTAGAGCGGATTCTGCTGCGCAGCCGGGAGACCATGCTGGCGGCGGTGCCCGATGGTAAGCGGGCCGCAGCCATTTCCTACCTGGATGATATACAGGTTCAGCTGGTGCCCCTGCGGGAGGCGGTGGAGTTGCACGATCGCGAAGCCGTGTGGCTGAAACGGGCGGCCATGCTCAACGACGTTAGCCGCATTGAAGAGCTCATGGTGACGGCGTTTCCCTTTGAGGTGCCGGAGGAGTACAGCAGTCTGCCCCAGCTCAAGGGCCGGGCGACGGTAGAGGTGACGACCAACAAGGGCACCCTACAGGCGGTGATCGACGGCTACAGTGCCCCGGTGACCGGCGGCAACTTTATCGATCTGGTTCAGCGGGGCTTCTACGATGGCCTGTCCTTTAGCCGGGCCGAAGACAACTACGTGCTGCAAACCGGAGACCCCGATGGCCCCGCAGAGGGGTTCATTGACCCCAAAACGAAAGCTTACCGAGCTGTGCCCCTAGAGATTTTAGTGGAGGGCGACGAGGTGCCGGTCTATGGCACGACCCTGGAGGAGATCGGCCGCTTTTTAGATAAACCAGCGCTGCCTTTTTCGGCCTTTGGCACCCTGGGCATGGCCCGTCCCAACGAAGACCCCAACGGTGGATCTTCGCAGTTTTTCTTCTTCTTGTTTGAGCCCGAGATGACCCCGGCGGGGCTGAACCTACTCGATGGGCGCTATTCGGTATTTGGCTACGTGGTTGAGAACAAAGAGCTGCTGGATCAGCTGACCCAGGCCGATCGCATTGAGTCGATCCGGGTGATTGCCGGGGCCGATAATCTGGTGCAGCCCTCCTAGGCGTCCCCATGGAGGGCGACACCGTGGACCATGCCGCTGGGAATAGCACGGCTGGGGAGAACATTGGCAGGGAGCACCCGCCAACGATCGCTGACCTGGGGGAACTGGGGCTGCTGCAACGGCTGTTTCGCTATTGCCCCAGCGACGGAGTCGGCGACGATGGGGCCGTGGTGGCCCTGCCAACTGGCCAGAGCCTGGTGGTGACCACCGATGTGCTGGTCGATGGGGTGCACTTTAGCGATCGCACCACCGCCCCGGCCGATGTCGGCTGGCGAGCGGTAGCGGCCAACCTCTCGGATCTGGCGGCCATGGGGGCCACCCCCCTGGGTATTACCGTAGGCCTAAGTCTGCCGGGGCACACTCCCCTGGCCTGGGTCGAGGGGCTCTACCAGGGCATGGCCGATTGCCTGGCCCCCTGGGGTGGGGCTGTGCTGGGGGGCGATCTGTGCCGGGCCGATACCCGCAGCGTGGCGATTACGGCCCTGGGTAGCGTGGTGCCTCAGCGGGCGCTGTACCGCAGTCGGGCTCAGCCGGGGCAGGTGATTGTGGTCACCGGCTACCACGGCCAATCGCGGGCGGGGCTAGAGCTTTTGCTACACCCAGAACGGGGAGATGGGGTGGCCCCGGACGATCGCGATCGCTGGATTGCGGCCCACCAGCGTCCTCGCCCTCGCCTGGATGCGATCGCCGCCCTCTGGCAGATCCTGGGGGATGCAGTTGACGCCGGGGCCATAGCGGCCATGGACTCTAGCGATGGCCTCGCCAATGCGGTGCTACAGCTATGTCAGGCCAGCGGCGTGGGGGCGCGCCTAGCCGAGGCCGATCTGCCCCTCGATCCGGCGTTGGTGGCCTGGGTTGGCCGCGATCGAGCCCTCGACTGGTGTCTTTACGGGGGGGAAGACTTTGAGCTGGTGCTGTGTCTGCCCTGGGCGGTGGCCCAGGCGCTGCAGGATCGGCTGGGGGGAGACTGTGCGATCGTGGGCGAAATTACCCCCGACCCTGGGGTTGACCTGGGGTTGACCACCCAGGCAACCCCTCTGGCGTTGAGCTTGAGCCAGGGGTTTCAGCACTTTCAACGCCCCTGAGCGGGGGCCTGACCTCCCGTTAACGCCTAAGCATTGACCCCTGAAGCCTGACCTCGGGAATGCTGGTCGTCGTGGTCGTCATGGTCGTCATCCCCCTCGCGATCGCGGCTCCCGGCCTGTTCATGGTCATCAGCATCGTCTGTTTCCGAGCCATGGCGAGATTCAGAGGTTTGGGTAGAGGCGGTGTTGGCACTCCGACCGACCAAGACATTACCCTGTTCAACTCGGGTTGAGAAGGTGGGCAAGTCAGAGCGGGCTGGGCCCGTCAAAACTCGGCCCCCAGCGGCAAACCGCGCCCCGTGACAGGGGCAATAAAACTCCCCTAAACCCGCTTGCCAATCGACCCGGCACCCCTGGTGGGGGCAAATCGGACTGACCGCCTTGAGCTGATTAGCCTGGTCACGCACCACCATGACCGAACCCAGCGGGGTATGGTCATTGGCGATAAATCCGGCCCGGTCAAGCTGGCTCACGGTGCCCACGGGGGTGTAGGCAGACGCCTGGGCCAGGTTCCCTGGGATGGGGGTGGCCGCGGCGGCCCTGGCGGCCCCCTGAGACGCTTGTCGGTTCAACCAGCGGGGCACCATGGCCACCAGGGAACCTAGGCCTATCCACTGTAAAAATATTCTGCGATCCATCATGGGGTACTTCAGCCTCCTAAGGTATAGCGTTGGTAGATATAGCGTTGGCCAGATTGCTTAAGGACAGGGGAAGCTGGCCTAGCCAACCTTGGAATGCGATCTGGCTCGCCATCGCCACTCCAAGCCTGTTGTTTCCAGCTGGTCCTAACTCAGGTGACCGCTGGAAAATAGTTTCCCCATGGTGGGCAATGTTCACCCTACAGCGGTGACAGTCGCTGGATTAAAGCTGGGATCGTTTTTCCTAGAAATCTCCTCCAGGGGCGATGGCTATACTGGCGACTTACGACGAGTCTTGGTCAGTTTGGTCATGACGATGCCGGTTACCACCAGCCCAATGGCCCCCAGGCCATTTAAGACTGGGTAGATATTCTCTAGGCCCAGAAGTTCTCCGGTGTGTAGTCCAAGTAAGACCTCACCGATGCCGTCCCAATGCAGCCAATCGGCAAAAATCGTGTAGCCCAGACCAGTGAGAATGGTGACCCCGAGCGGTAGCGCCATGATGATGGCGAGGGAGCGATGATAGTTGCGAAATGTACGAACCATAGTGATGGAGAGTCCAGATTAAGGTACGAACAGGGCTTGGGTGGCCTGTTCGCTCCGACTCTAGCAACGTCACGGTAAAGAACTAGGAAAGAGGCAGTTTGACCTGAACCACCGTGCCCTTACCGAGCTGACTGGTGATGCTAATACTGCCCTGGTGGGTTTGGACTATGCGCTGGGCAATGGCTAAGCCTAGGCCAGCGCCCGAGCGGTGCGATCGCGCTGGGTCAGCCTGCCAAAATCGCCCATAGAGGTGGGGTAGATGGGCCGGGGCAATGCCAATCCCGCTATCTTCAACGTAAACCACCACGCTGGCTTCCTGAATTTGCGATCGCAGCCCAACGGTGCCCTGGGGTGGAGTGTATTTCAGCGCATTGTCGAGCAGGTTGGCAAACAGGCGCTTGAGTTGGCTACTGTCTCCCCACACCGTACCCGCCGCCGCCAGGGAAACGTTAAAGCGCAGATCATGGGCGGCGGCCTGTAATTGGTAGAGGTTAGCCAAATCCTCTAGCAGGTCATCGATGGGAATGGCGGTGGCCTGGTCCTTAGGCAGTGGGCTATCGTCCAGGCGGGCTAGCAGTAACAAATCATTGACCAGACCCGTCATTTGCTCGGTGGCACTGGCGATTAAGCCCATTTTTTTCAGATCGGTTGCCTGAAAGCGCTCAGGGTGGCTTTGCATGACCTCCACCGAGGTTTTGATCGCGGTTAGGGGGTTACGCAACTCATGGGAGGCGTCTGCCGTAAACTGTCGCAGCCGCTCAAAACTACTCTCAATCGGGGTCATGGCCAAACGCATTAGCCCCCAACTGCCCAACCCACAAATACCCAGAGCCACTAGCCCACCCCAGCCCAGCCCCAGGCGCAGGCGGTACAGTTCGCTGTCGATGGAGGCCGTGCTGCTCGCTACTCTGACATAGCCCCGCAGCGTACTGACATCGTAGACGGGCACTGTCAGTAGCCGTAATCCCTCGATTTGTTGGGGGCGCAAATTATCCGAGAGGGGTAGATGGGGTGGGGCATTGCCCACCTGCCGCAGGGGTCGTCTGGCCTGGTCAAACCACTCTATGGTCTGGTCGCGCTGGCGCAGGTCTTGCCAGCGCAAATCGAGGTCGCCGTCACTGTCTCCAGAGGAGGCCGGTTCAAGCTGGGCAGACGGCTCAGAGGACTCAGCAGAGTCCTTGGGTTCGGACTCCCTGGCGTCTGATTTTTCGTGGTCGGGTGCCTGAACGCCGGACGCCTGGACGCCGGATGCCTGGGCGTCTAATTCATCATCGTGGGTGGCTCCAGGATCATGGGATGACTCGTCCTTGGCCTCTAGGTCATCGTTAGAGTCGGACAGATCGGCGATCGCTAGGCTACGGGCGGCGGCATCGGCCAGGTTAAACAGCGACTGATCCAGTTGACCATACAGATTACGCGCCACCACCTGATAGACGCTGATTGCCCCCACTCCCAAGGTCAGCGCGATAATGCCCAAGGACGACAGCACCAGACGCCAGCGCAAGGCGGTAAATTGGGACCGAACCGGAGACTGGGGCTGGGGCATTAGGGCCTATCCTTGCTTGAGCCGGTAACCCAGACCGTAGACCGTTTCCACAAAGTCTGGCGGGGCTCCGGCCGCCGTCAGTTTTTGCCGTAGGCCTCGAATATGGACTTTGACCGTTTCGGCACCGGGGGTTTCTTCCGTCGCCCACAGGTGATCGAGGATTTCGTCACGGCTAAAGGTGCGTTGAGGGTTGCGCATCAACAGCTCAAGCATCTGATATTCCTTCGGCGTTAGGGCCAAGGGCTGGTGATGGCAAGTCGCCTGGCAGGCATTTGGATCTAGCTCTATGGTGCCCCAACTTAATACCGGCGAGAGAGACACGGTGCCGCGCCTCAGTAGCGCTCGAATACGGGCTAGCAGTTCTTGCAGGTCAAAGGGTTTGACGACGTAGTCGTCGGCCCCGGCATCTAGGCCGATCACTTTATCGGTGCTGGTATCCCGGGCCGTCAGCATCAACACGGGGGTTTGCACCCCCCGCTGACGCATCCGCTGGCAGAGTTGCAGGCCGTTGAGCCGGGGCAGCATAATGTCTAGCAGCACCAGGCTATAGGAATAGGTCTCGAGGTAGTCCCAACCCAGTTCGCCGTCTTCTGCGACATCGACAGCATAGTTCTGGTCGCCTAGCGCTTCCGCCAGCGGAAAGGCAATGCGTTCGTCATCCTCTACGAGCAGAATTTTCATGGCAGAGTAACCGCCTGATAGCTGAGCAGAGCCATCGATCGACCTACCGCTATGACCCACTGTAAAGGGCCGATCGCACGGCAACGAGTCAAGCCACGCTGGGCCAGAGCCGCTGAGCCAGCGTCTACGCCCATGGGCCCACGATCATGAAACCCCTTAGTCATGGCTAAACTCCAGCTACAAATCACCGCAGTGCGCATTGTTAATCTCTCCGTCGGCCATGCGAGTGTTGCAAAACCGAGCGGTGCTCAGGTCAGTGCGGTTGAGGTTAGCCCCCAGCAGATCGACGTCAGTAAAGTTAGCACCCGCTAGGGAGGCATCGCGGATTAGCGCTTCGCGCAGGTCGGCCCCGGTCAGGTCGGCCCCATCGAGGCGGGTGCCGATCAGATCGGCTCGATAGAACTGGCCATTGGTCAGGGTCGCGTTGCTGAGGTCGGTGGCCGACAGACTGGCCCGGTTAAAGACGCCATTATCTAACTGACTGCCGCTGAGGTCGCTACCGTACCAGTTCGTGTTGCGGGCTTCGACGCCCTCTAGGTTAGCCTGGGGGGCCATGACTTCTACCAGGCGACTGCGGGTGAGCACGGCCTCGCTGAGGTTGGCGGTGCTGAGGTTAGCGCCCTCCAGGTTGGCCTCGTTGATGATCGCCCGGGTCAGATTGGCCTGGGTCAGATTGGCCTGGGTCAGATTGGCCCTGCCGAGCCGGGTTTGACGCAGGTTAGCCCTGGACAGGTTGGCGTTGGTCAGGTCGGCATTGTCGAGATCCGCCCCGGCTAGCACTGCGTCGCAGAGGTCGCAGGCAACGCAGGTGCGGCTGATTAACAGCTGCTGCAGGGGGTCGAGGGTCGCGCCGGGGTGCACCCCGAGCCCGAGCACTGCGCCCAGGGCTGCCACGAGGCCGATCTGTCCCCGGTACCAGTATTTTTTTAGACGGTCTGCCATGGTGTGCCATCTCCATAAATCTAGGCCCAAAAATCTAAGGCCAAGTCGATAGATTGCTTCTACAATGTGTCAGCAACCTCTGGCTCGGCTGGTCTTGAAGCTGGCTTTAGAGGATGTTTGAAAAGTCAACGAGCATCTCAGGTTATACCTAGGTCGTAGGCTAATGTCCTCAAAAATCAGCCTTTTTGCTGTCTCTTGGTGGCAAATCAGACCTGGGACAACCCTTTTCAAACACCCTCTTAGGCTAGCACTTACCTCCAGCCCGGACTCTAGCTAGCCCTGCCCCAGCCACCCAGATGGCTCTGATCGCTCTCGGTAGTTCGACCTCATGGCATCTACACCGGCATCTTCGCCTTTGAGTTCTCGTCGACGGCAGCACCCTGGCCCCAGTCGCCAGGTTAAGCCTTTGGGGTGGGTGTGGCTAACCCTGTGGGTCTTGCTGTTGACCGGTTCAGGGATCTTCTGCGGCTGGGCGCTCATGTGGCTCACCCGGATTCCGCCCCTGCCGGATTGCGAGCAGGTCACCCCGTTTCACTCGGCCAGCGATTTACTTTACTGTGCCAAGGCCCAGGCCCGCACCGGGGAACCCAACAATCTCGTGCAGTCGGTCTTGCTGACCGCCAAATGGCCCAAAACCAACGACCACTACGACGACTCCCAGGAAATTCTCAAGGATGCCTCGGAGCAAATTTTGGTACTGGCCAACCGTTGGGCCCAGGCCGGCAAGCTGGAGGATGCGGTTAAGCTGGCGGGGGAAATTCCGCTCAACACGCCGCTGCGGAAGCCCGCCCAGTCGGTGATCTTTGAGTGGCGGCAGGATTGGGAACAGGGTCGGGCGATCGAGGCCCAGCTGAAGCCGGCCCTGGCCGTCAGCGACTGGGAGCTAGCCAAGACCCACCTGCAAGCCTTTAAGAGCCTCAAGAGCGACTACTGGCTCACGACCCGTTACCTCTACTGGCAACGGCAGTTTCAGATTGAAAAACAGGCTTGGGATCAGCTCCTGGAGGCCCGCGCCCTGGCGTCCACCAACCAGATTGATAATTTGCGGCAGGCGGTGGTGCTGGCGCGATCACTCGACCTGCGCAGCCAAGTGTGGCCAGCGGCCGAAAACGACGTGAATCTCTGGAGCAAGACGATTCTGGATGTGGCCCTACAGCGGTGGCAGGTGGGCGATCGCTCCGGGGCCTTAGAACTGGCTAGCGTAGTTCCCCCGAGCCCCCACCTGGCCCAGGAGGCCCAGGATCTTCTGCATCTGAGCCATGCCCAGGCCTCTGCCCGCCAGGCTGAACCCACGGGCGATGGCCTCGCCCCCCGCTATGACCATATGTTCGCCCTGATGGAGGCGATCGGGGCGATCAATCAGCTCCCGGCGAACAGTCCCTACGGGGCGGCTGACCTATCCTCAGTGAAGGGTTGGACTGACCAGTTAAACGACCTGAGACAGCTGAAGTTTAGCGATATGGTATCTAGGCTAGGGCAGCGAACAACCTATGAATGGGCCATGCACCAGGCCCGGCGGGTAGAGGTGGGCCGTCCCCGCCGCATTCAGGGGCAAACACTGATCGCCCAGTGGCAGGCTAACCTGCAGCGCATTGAAGATCGCCCTATTTTGGCGGAGGCCCGCCGTCTGGCTCGGCCCGGTACGATTGCGGCCCTGCAAGCGGCTATTGCCAAGGCCGGAGAAGTCGCCCAGGGGAGAGCCTTGCGCATTGAGGGCCAGACCCTGGTGGCCGAGTGGCAGCAGGAAATTCAGGTGATCGAAGACCGCCCAATTTTAGATGCAGCGGTGGCCTTGGCCAACCAGGGCAAATTGCCGGAGGCGGTGACCGAGGCCCTCAAGATTGAGCCCAGCCGCGCCCTCTACACCCGTGCCCAGGGACTTGTGGAGGAGTGGACGGCCTCGATTCAAATTGCCGAAGACAAGCCCATTTTGGACGAGGCCAAGGATTTGGCCTACGCTGGCAGCCTGTCGGCGGCGATCAACCTGGCCAGCCAAATTGCGCCGGGACGGGCACTCTACAACGAGGCCCAAGTCGCGATCGCCCTGTGGAAAAACGAGCGGGCCTACATCTGGTCGATCTGGGAAGCCGAGGGCAAGCCTGTACCCGGCGGGGACAGCGCCCCAGCGGCGGACTCAGAACCAGTGGACTCAGAACCAGCGGGCCTAGAATGACAACGCCCCCCCTGAGACTCATGCTGGTGGACGAAGACCCGGTGTTTCGTCTGGGGCTGCGCATTTGGCTGGAGCAAACCGCTGGCTATGGGGTGGTGGCCGAAGCCAGCCAGGCCGAGGATGCCCTGGCGATTCTGTCCAGCCGGGTCAGCGGGCCGAGCCCGCGCGCCGATGGAGCCTGGCCCCCGGAGCTCTCCCCCGATGGAGCCGATGACTGGACTGTCACGGGGGCCAGCCCCTGGCCCGACCTAGATCTGGTGATCCTGGATCTGGGTCTGGGGGCGGGTAGCCCTGACCAACTGCCGGGGCTGCACCTCTGTCGCGAGATTAAAGCCCGCTACCCAAGCCTCCCTGTGCTGGTGCTCAGCGCCCAGGCCGAGCCCATTTTAGCCGCCGCCGCTCGCCAGATGGGGGCCGATGGGTTTGGGGCCAGGGGGATGGCCGTGGGCGATTTAGATCGGCTGATTCAGCAGTTGGCGGGGCCCCAGCGCCAGCCTGTCCCGGCGGCGTCCCTAGGAGTTTCCCCTGGCCAGCGGACTCCCAACTCCTCGCCGACATTGGGCGCTGCCCCCACCCCGACGGCCCAGCCCGTACCGCCGCTGTTGACGGCCCTGCGGATCAGCCTGCGGCTGTCGTCGGTGCAGCAAATTGAAGCGGTGATGGCGCAGATCGAGGCCGAGCAGTACCGGGGGCGCGGCTCGCTGCTGTCTGAAGCCCTGCTCGCCGGGCGCTATCGAGAACTGAAGGCGACCCGCTGGCTGGTGCGTAAGCTATTGGCCACGCCCAACTTTTCTGACCAGTGGCAGCCGGTTGGCCCATCCGGCCCTGACCGCAGCCCAGATCGCGGTGGTTGGCTGGAGTCGCCAAGGGGGGCCGGGGGGGGGGCTGGGCCCACCCCCCGATCGCCCAGGGAAGGTGGCTATCTAGACGGCCGGCCTGGCAATGCCCTGGCGGTGGCCCTGGGCGATCGCCCCTTAGAGCCGGTCGTTAACCAACGCCTGGCGTTGGAGCAGGGCGATCTGGCGACCGTGGTCTTTGAGCGGGTGTTTCGCCAATTGCAGGGGCTGCTCGACAATACCAGCGGTACTCCGCTCGAAACCGACATTCTGCGCGACGACAAAAAGCGGGAGTTATTTTACCTGCTGCTGCGCAAATTTGAAGATGCCCTGGATAGCCTGCGCCAGGCCGGGGTACCACCGGGCCAGCTGGCCGAGAAATATCCCCTGGTGCTGCACGATGTCTGGCTGGCCACCGTTACAGACTTCTTTGGCCGCTACTACACCCTCCAGGTCGACACCCTAGAGCAGCCTGTGGTCCCCGCCCTGCTGGCTGAAGCCCCCGTGGTCCAGGCCGCCATTCTAGACCGTGTGCCGTTGGTGCCCATGCTGCTGGGTCACCTGATTTTTAACGAGTCGGTGGTGGTCGATGGCAGTCTCTACGAGGCGGCTAATCCCGCCGCCCTGGCCCGTAGCCAGGAGCTGCTCGAGCATCTCCTGATTCAGTTGGCCAACGCAGTGGTGCAGCCCTTGCTGAACAATTTTGCCGATGTGGAGCTGATCAAAAAGAACCTGTATCAGCGCCGCATGATCACCAGCCGCGACATTGAGCGGTTTCGCAACGACCTCTCCTGGCGCTACCGCTGGGATGGGCTGATCAACGAGCCCAAGGCCATTTTTGAGAGCCAGTACCGGCTGTTTGGCTTTACCGAGCGGGGCATTCAGGCTCAGTTGGTCTACGCTCCTCGGCGGCAGGAGTTGGAGCAGCTCTCGGGCTTGCAACGGGCGGTCACCCTGGCGGTCGAGGCCCGAGATGCGATCGCTCCTCGGTTCCGCTCAGCGGTCTCCCTGGTGGGCAGCGGCATCGTGTATTTGCTGACCGATGTGATCGGGCGCGGCATTGGGCTAATTGGGCGGGGGATTTTGCGGGGGGTCGGCGGGGCCTGGCGCGACCCCCGTTACCGCCGTGATGGTCAAGATAGCAACGGCTAACCAGCACCATGCCCAGGGATGCCGTCGTGGGAGCCGTTGGGGGCATTGAGCGAGGCCGCGGTGGAGGCCGCGATCGCCATGCCCCCACGAATCATCCCAAGGGTTCACACAAAATCTGCATTTTTTTGGGACAATCAGCTGATGAGAAATCCTCGTTGGAGCCTCGCCAATGCCCATAGCACCCTTTACTTCACGGCTTCTGGCTGGCTTTAGCAGGGCTAGGGGCTGTGCGTCGGCCAAGCCAGGGATCCCAGCCGCTCGGTGGATCGCCAATTCACCGCCTTTTTTTCGTTGTCTACGGGGAGTTAATCCACGCCTATGAAGTCGAGCTTGGCGTTTTCTGCTGAGTCTTTCCTGGCTGCGGCCAGGCGGCTGTTCTGGTTAAGTCTCTGGTTACTGTGGATACCTCTGGGGGTATATACCACTCTCCTCAATCGAGGCTATGACCTCGGGCTGTTACAGATGGCTTTATTGGTCATTTCCATCCTGGGTTTGGGGGTGATTAATTCCGAGACAGCCTCGGTCATTTATAGCTGCCTGGGGCCCACGCCCTGGCTAGGCCGTGGATTTCTCCAGCGCCTGGGCCTAGGGTCATGGCCCGGGCGGCCTCGGCCTGCTCGGCCATCGCCACGGTTGCCCCTGGCGATGGTGACGGCGTCGCCGGTGGCGGTGCCCTTTGTCTCGGTGATTGTGGTGGCTTACCTGCCCAACGAGCAGGACATCATCGAAGATACTCTGCTCTATTGGCTGACCCAGGTGACCCCACCGGCCCAGGGCTGGGAAATTATCCTGGCCTACAACACGTCGACTCGGCTGCCCGTAGAGGCCCGGCTCCGCCGACTGGCCCAACGCTATCCAGCGCTGGTGCTGTTGCCGGTGAGCCAAAGCCACTCCAAAGCCGAAAATCTAAACGCGGCCCTGGCGGTGGTCAGGGGCGATATGACCTGTATCTTTGACTCGGACCACTACCCATCGGCGGACTGCCTCAGTCGAGCCTGGGCCTGGTTGTACCAAGGTCGGTACGACGGGGTTCAGGGGCGCAATATCATTCGCAATGCCCAAGATAATTGGCTGACCCAGATGATCGCGGTGGAGTTTGAGTGCATTTACGGGGTCAGTCACTACGGGCGATCGCTGCTGGCCGATACCGCTCTCTTTGGCGGCTCAAATGGCTACTGGCGCACCACGACCCTGCGCGATCTGGGCTTTAACCCCGCCCGACTCACCGAGGACATTGACCTCACCGTGCGGGGGCTGCTGGGGGGCTATCGCCTGGTCCATGACCCCGCCATTGTGACCACCGAACTGGCCCCCGATAATTTGTGCGCGCTGTGGCTACAGCGCCAGCGGTGGGGCCAGGGCTGGTTAGAGGTAGCCGGTGCGCACCTGGGATCGGTGCTGCGATCACCCCACCTCGATGCCGTGCAAAAGCCCTGCTGGGTCATCATGCTCCTGTTCAGCCAGTACTTTTATCCCCTGGTTTGGCAAGTGGTGCCGATGTCGATGGCCATGTACCTGAGCCAAACAGACCATAACCTTGTCTTTGAGACCCTGAATGGGGCGCTGATCGTTCTGCTGTCCGCCAGTGTGGTGCTACAGGTCGTGGTGGCGCTGGGGTTGCGCCCGGCCCTGTCGACCTACACCCGACGCCACGGCATGATCTACTGCCTGCTGTCGCCGGTCTATTTTTGGCTCAAGGCGCTGATTGCCATGGTGGCTCTGGCCAACCACCTCTGTGGCAACCGGGTCTGGCACGTGACCGCCCGCACCAAAAGGAAGTCGAGGAGGTGGAGGGTGGCCCTGCGGGGGGCGAAATGAGGGCGGGGTAGAGTCGGATTCAAGCCCATAGAATTAGTATGGCGATCAACCGCCCGGGACGCCTCTACCCCTAGGCCATGGTTTAGGGCTAGCCCAGGGCAGAGGGCAAAACCATAGATTTAACCCCAAAAAAAGACCCCACGCGGGGCCGGGGTAGCGGGTTGTTGTTGTTCTGGAGGGACGCTGAACACCGTTCATACTCTCCAGTGCTAGCTACAGGAGATGCCGCCCAGATTACGGATGGTTGACGAAGGATCCCCAGACATTATGGGGTTTGGCACCATAGTGTCAGCTTTGAGCCCTAGGTCAGCCCAGTCCTTGGCCCTAAAATCCCATGGCCTTGGCCAGGATCAGGGGCTCAGGGTTGAGCCCCCCTTTCACCTGGTTGTTGCTGTGGGCGATCGCGGTGTCAGGGTCTTTGAGGCCATTGCCAGTTAGGACGCACACGATGTTGGCCCCTGGGGGCACCTGATCCTTCACTTTCAAGAGCCCGGCCACCGAGGCGGCACTAGCGGGTTCGCAGAAGACGCCCTCCAGGGCCAGGAGGCGGTAGGCCTCTAGAATTTCGTCATCGGTGACGGCGGTAAACGATCCTTGACTGGCATCGCGCACCGCTTCGGCCTTGGTCCAACTGGCTGGGTTGCCAATGCGAATGGCGGTCGCCAGGGTCTGGGGGTCACGCACCACATGGCCACTGACCAAGGGGGCCGCCCCCGCCGCCTGAAAGCCCATCATGCGAGGCAAGCGACTGCACTTACGCTGCTGGTGGTATTCGCAAAAGCCCATCCAGTAGGCGGTAATGTTGCCCGCGTTGCCCACCGGAATACACAGCCAATCGGGGGCATCGCCCAGGGCGTCAACCACCTCGAATGCCCCTGTCTTTTGCCCTTCCAGGCGATAGGGGTTAACCGAGTTCACCAAGGTAATAGGGTAGTCTTCCGCGAGCTCGCGCACCAGGGTTAGGGCGTCGTCAAAGTTGCCGTTGATGGCCAACACCTCAGCCCCGTAGAGCAAGGCCTGGGCCAGCTTGCCCAGCGCCACATAGCCATCGGGAATGAGCACAAAGGCCCGCATGCCGCCTCTCCGGGCGTAGGCGGCCGCAGAGGCAGAGGTGTTACCGGTACTCGCGCAGATCACCGCCTCGGCCCCGGCCTCTTTAGCCTTAGAGATGGCCATGGTCATGCCCCGGTCTTTGAAACTACCGGTGGGGTTGAGCCCGTCGTACTTGACCCAGACAGTGACATCTTTGCCGATGTGCTGGGCTAAGACCGGCATTGGAATCAGGGGGGTGTTGCCCTCGCACAGGGTCACCACTGGGGTCTGGGCTGAAACAGGGAGGTAATCTCGATAGGCTTCGATCAGACCAGGCCAAGGCTGCAGCCCTGGGGCGGGCGATCGATGGGCTGAGGTGGCAGCAACGCCAGAGGGATTTACGCTTAGGGTCACGGTAGGTTGACGATAGTAAAGAGCCAACGGCCACGGCCAGCAATGGCCTGGCCTGGGGTCAGCATTTCGTGTTCTTTAGTCTACCGTGAGCCAAGACCCCAACGGATCAGGAATGCCATTATTGGGTCTTCTGTATCAGGCACCTGCCTGAAGACTTAAACTCAAGATATGCGTTTCAGGGGGTCACCCTATGCGACTGTCCACTAAATCTTTTGCTGCGATCGTAGGTTTCAGCGTTGCGGTCGCAGGTGCCATCGCCATTCCCTATCTCACCTCACCCTCCAGTGCCGATCCCTTACAGCAACCTGGTCGACCCGGCTGGCAAATGCCCATGAATCGAGGCCCCATGCCCATGCACCAGAGTGGCCGACAAGGGCATCACGGGCAAATGATGCACATGATGCAGGCCAATAACGAGTTTGAGTTTTTAAGCCTGATGATTCCCCACCATGGGGAAGCCATAGCCACAGCTCAACGGGTGCTGGAGTATAGCGATCGCCCTGAGATGCGGGAGTTTGCTCAGGACATCATTGACGTGCAAACAGCCGAAATCAAGCAGATGGAAGCCTGGTTAGGCCAGTGGTATTCCGGTCAGAACACAAACCTCACCTACGCTCCCATGGTGCGCGACTTGAGCCAACTCGAAGGGGATGCCCTCGATCAGGCGTTTTTAGAAGATATGATTATGCACCACATGGGAGCCGTGATGATGTCGCAACACCTGGTAAACCTCGGTCTGGTCGAGCACCAGGCAGGCCAGCCCTTTGCTCAAAATATTGCCGATACCCAGCGGCAAGAAATCTGGCAGATGCAAGCTTGGTTGCAGGAATGGTATGGAGTCGCAGGAATGCCAATGGGCAATGGCATGATGCCCTGTGGAATGCCTTACTAGGCGCAATGAGTGCCGTATCTTGATCTAAAAATGGAGTAAGCCGTTAGGCATTTGGCGATAGTTCAATCGTATTAGTGGCGACTCTAGTCAAGTCTTTTTGTCTAAACTTATTGCCAAAGGCTCGCCATGAATTCCCACCTACGTGGGAATGACGGTGGGGCTTCATTTGTTTGCCAGTCCATAAACTCAGCCCAGCGGGCCGGTCACATCAAAAGCCTGGATGAGTCATTAAACGGAACACTCTAACCAAAGTGGCGATCAACGTGGCGATCGCTACAGGCATCCAGTTGGCAAACTGCCCCAGCCCTGATCAGCGCTCCTTGACGCTCTGGTTTAAGATTGGTCTCTGGACAGGATGGTTAAAATACCTTAACTTTCTGACTGAGTCCAAATTCTCTACACTAATTGTGCCCATGAACGTTCCCGTGGATAGCGCTACCCTCCAGGTGAGCAACCTATCGGATCAGCCCCTGCAACAATCTGGTGTTTTGGCGCAACACCTGTCGAGCTCGGAGCTGCCCATAGGTGAAATAGGGCGCGAAACGGCCCCGGCGGCAGATGACAAAATTTGTTGGATCGAAGTGCGCCAATCCGCCTACCCACCCGATCAGCAGGTGGAGCTATTGCACCTCCAGGCGGAAGCTGAGGCCCTACTGTTACAGTTGCAGGCGATGCACCAGCGGCGGCAAGACGCCGTAGAGGGTGATGGAGACGCGCCCTAGGGCAGGAATTTTTTGCCCATTGGCTGAATAAAGTGCGCCACTTCTCGCAAAATTCGTTACTTTTAGGGTGAAATTGTGGGGAGATGCTGCGATGACTTACTCCGCTCAGCCTCGGCAACCGGAAGGAACTAAGCTTCAGGGTCTGGCTAACCGAAAGCTCTATGCGGCGATCACGAGTGGTCTGCTGCTAGCCGTGGCCGGTGGTGCGGCCCTCAAGCTCACCATGGCTGGCTCTGGCGGTAGCGATGTCGCCACGGTCGATGCTCTGGCCCCAGCGCCCAATGCGGCCCTGGATGAGGCCCCTGACCTGGCAACGGATGATGGCGTCATTCCGTTTCAGTCGAAACCCTTTTTAGCCGCTTCAACGCCGCTGCGCTTGGCCGATCCAACTCTGCTGCGGTCGACCTCTTCCCAGACGCGGGTCGACAGTGTGGCCGCTGGTCGCCCTGATCCCTTTGCTTCGATTGTGATGCCTGGCCCCAGCCTGCCCCGTTCCAATACGGCGGCGTCAATTTTGGTTCCGGCCCCCCCGGCGATCGCCACCCAGAACCTCCCCACGGTGCCCGTCGCCGCGACCCAAGGTTTGCCCCCCCTACCTCAGACGGCGGTGACCTTGCCCACCCTGCCTGCCCCCTTTCTGCCGGGCAGTGCTCCCCCGAGCCCGACTAGCGTAGCTGTTGCGCCCACCGGTGCCGCAGCCCAAAACCTGGTTGACCAAGTGGTGGTCAGCGGCGTGGTTCAGGTGGGCAACACCGTGAGCGTGATTGTGACCGAGCCCGGCAGCACCGCGAGCCGCCGCGTGTCCCAGGGAGACATGCTGGTGGGCGGGCGGATCAGGGTCAAGTCGGTGGATATGTCTGCCCAGGAACCGGTGGTGGTACTGACCTACGACGGCAGAGACTATACCCGTACGGTGGGCGCGTCTCTGGTCAGCGCCCTGTAGCCAGCTGGTCACCCATGACGAGTTATCCGCTTGGGCCCAAGCAGCGTTTAAACGCTGCTTGGGCCAGGTTTTGTGGAGGGCGATATAGTGAGAGGAACTAGCCAAGCAGTTAGCAACAGTTAGCAGATCCGATCGAGGCTTTACCGATGGGTAGCGGCGACGCATTCTTGAGTCAGGGCAAGCCCCAGCGGAGGCTCAATTTAGAGGCCGGTGAGACCTACGAGTGCCCGGTGTGTCGTCACGGGCAAATTCAGCCGATGACCCTCATGGATGCCTACGCCTGTAGCTTTTGTCGCCACATTTTTGCTGTCAACCTAGACCAGCAAACGATCCATGTGGTAGACAAGGTGCAGTCGACGGGCTGGCGGTGGCAGGGCTGTCGGTGGCAACCCCTTTACCAGGGCCGAAGCGACATAACGCTCACGCTGTGGTTGGTAGGAGTGATGCTGGTTATTTTGCCGGCGGGTATTGTGGCGATGGGCGGCTATGTGTTTCCGCCCCTGGAGGACTACTCTGGTCTGAACTGGTCTCTGGCCTGGGCGATCGCGACCCTAGCGGCCCACAGCGCCATGGTGGGTTGGCTGCTCGCCGAGCACTATCAGTTTCCCAGCTATGTGTTGATGAAAATTCGGCTCCAGCGCCTGGCCGATCGCTTACCCGGTTGATTTTTCTTCGGGGTGCGCGCTAGGGACTGGCTAGCAGCCACTGGCTGGAAACCAGACCAACGGTATTTGATAGTCGTCGCGCCAGCGTACCCAGCCCTCGTTGGTACTGGCACCGGGTAGGGGCGTACAGTTTTGCACCGGTTGGGTGACGCGCACCCGCAGCCAATCGCCCACCATGTCCAGGGGCTGAATGAGGCTATTGGACCCCACCAACGCCTGGAGGGGAGCCGTACCGTTTGGGGCTAGGCGCATGGGCTGCGATAGCCCTGTCCGACGAAATTCTATCCGGGTCGCCCCTTGCAGGTAGGCCTCCCAGGTTTCTACCGTGAGGGGTACAGCGCCCAGGCTGAGCTGGCTGGTATGGGCCCAGGCCGCTCCGGCTGGGGTGTATTGAAACCGAAACCAGCCATCGGGGCGAATTTCTAGCACTGGAAAGGTATAAACACGCCGGTCGGTCGGTACCATGGAGAAGGCGGCATCGCGACCAATGGCCAGGGGGGCCGCGCCGTTAGGAACCAGCCAGCCATTGATCAGCCAGCCCCAGGAGTCACTCTCGGGACTCGGGTAAATGGGAATCGCTACCCCTCGCAGCCAGTTGGCATAGAGCAGGGGACTATTGGGCCAGTTGGCCCCGGCTAGGGAAGTGAGATCCGCAGGGCGCAGCTGCCCGACCCCTTCCGCGTTGTCGTTAGAGGTGGGGGTCAACAAAATGATGCCCCCCTGTTCAGGACTAATGGGACTGGGAATTGGCTCCGGCAAGGGAGGAACCCCCGGCTGGGCAGTTTGTTTCGGCTGGGGGGCGAGGCTCTCTGGGGTATTACCTGGGGCGCTCACGGAAGTCTCCACGGGAGTCGCCCCGGCCGACAGGGCGGCGATCGCCAGCAGCCCGATCGCCATGGGCAAGGATCGACCCCAGGGGAGGGCGGCCATGCCCCTAGATATCAACCCTAGACGGAAACCAGGTCTAACCGACGGATTGAGGGGGTTAAGCTTAACCATGGCAGTGACATTACGGCGACATAATAAAGGCTAAGGGTAGAGAACCTACAGCGACAATCGCGCCACGGATGTGGTGATGGGGATCTGTGGATGAGATCCATACTGCACGCCGCGTGGCCCGGAGCGCCCGTCTAGATAGCTAGACCCACATTTCACGTCTATTGTACCTGACACAACATCCCATAATTTTATCCCCGGCCTTGTCGAGGTCGCCACCTACCCACCGGCCCACGCCGATATAGGGCAGACACAGGTGTCTGCCCCTACTCACCCCCTCACCCCTCACCCCCTCCTAAACCGCCCGCCCCCTCAGTACCGTGAGCAGCGTGAGAAAATGCTCCGGCAGCGGGGCGATCGCGATCACCTGCTCCCCCGTCGCTGGATGGCGCAGCTCTAATCGCTCGGCATGGAGGGCCTGACCGGGCAGGTTGACCCCCACAGCGCGACCTGAGCCGTAGGTGGGGTCGCCGACGATGGGGTGACCCAGGTAGGCACTGTGGACGCGAATTTGGTGGGTGCGCCCGGTCTCGAGCCGAAACCGCAGCAACGAGAAGTTGCCCAGACGTTCGGCCATGTGCCAATGGGTAATGGCGACGCGGCCTTTCTCGGCGGTCACCACGGCCTGCTTTTTGCGATCGGTCGGGTGGCGGCCCAGGGGCGCATCAATGGTGCCTTGCTCGGCCTGGGGTGCCCCGTAGACGACCCCTAAATACTCTCGCCGGGCGGTTTTGGCTTTCATTTGAGCCTGTAGGCTGCTGTGGGCCAGGTCAGTTTTGGCGACCACAATGGCCCCGGTGGTATTTTTGTCGAGCCGGTGCACAATGCCGGGGCGCTGCACACCGCCAATGCCCAACAGTTGGTCGCCGCAGTGGGCCAACATCCCATTGACCAGGGTGCCGCTCAGGTTCCCGGGGGCGGGGTGCACCACCAGACCGGCGGGTTTGTTGAGAATAATCAGGTGCTCGTCTTCGTAGAGAATATCGAGGGGAATGGCCTCGGGGGCTAGATCGAGGGGAACTGGCTCAGGAATGGTGAGGTGAATGCGATCGCCCCTGTGGACCGCTACTTTTTTGTTGGTGCAGAGTTGCCCGTTGAGCTGCACGTGCTCCCAGTCAATTAATTTTTGGACATGGTTGCGGGAGAGCTGCTGAACGTTGGCGGTGAGCCAGCGATCGAGCCGCTCGGGGGCGGGGCTATCAACGGTGAGTTCGAAGGTTTGGTCAGCGATGGCTTCAGGGGTTTGCGCGGTAGGATTTTTATCATCAATTATAGTTCGCCGTCGCCCCGGACGAGGTCACCACCATGCCCCCTAGCCCTAGATCACCCGCTCTAGCCAGTCTCAGCCCCGGCCAGCTGCGGCGCATCCACCACCTGGCCCTTAACGTGAAGGACATGCAGGCTTCGCGGCGGTTCTATGGCGGTTTGCTAGGGCTCAAAGAACTGACCGGCGATGCGGTGGACGATACCCTCAAAGACCTGGTGGCGACGGGCAAAGTCGCCAACTTTGTCACCCCCGACGGCCTGATTCTGGATTTGTTCTACGCCCCCGATTTAGATCCCCCTGACCCCGATCCAGAGAAATCCTTTACCCGTGCCTATCACCTGGCCTTTGACATTGACCCGACCCAGTTTGACCAGGCCCTGGCAGTGCTGGCGGCGAATTCCGTGGCGATCGCCCATGGCCCGGTGACCCGCCCGACCGGGCGCGGCGTGTATTTCTACGACCCCGACGGGTTTATGGTAGAGATCCGCTGTAACCCGGTCGAGGCCTAGGGAATGGAACTATCGAAAGACGAGCTACTGGGAGACTGGTATCGCCGCATTCGCTACGCTCAGTTTGCCCACTACGAATCGGCCAAGCTGTTTGACCGCATCAATTACTGGCTGGGCATCCCGGTGGTGGTGCTATCTACCTTGGTGGGCACGTCGGTATTTGCCAACATTGGCCGCCTGGCAGACCCCCGGCTGCAAATTCTCATTGGCCTGGTCAGTGTAGCGGCGGCCACCCTGGCCAGTCTCCAGACCTTCTTTAGGTTTGCTGAAAAAGCCGAAAAACACCGTACGGCCGCCGCTAAGTACGGTGCCCTGCGCCGCGAGGTGGAAGAAACCCTAGCCCTGCAAACCCACACCGCCCCAGAAACTATTGTGGCGCTACGCCAGCGCATTGATCGCCTGGCCGAAGAAGCGCCCCAGATTCCCCACCGGATCTGGGCCCAGCGCCACCGGGTAACGAAGGAAGATAAAGACAGCCTGGTGGGGCTGCTGAATCGCTAGGATCTGGCGCTAAGCCATACCAGCGGATTGCTATGATTGAACGGTTAGAGCTAGGGTTTTCTGCACGCAACTGTCCTCCTGTAACGCTTGAGAGATCATTACCATGCGATTTAAGGCTCAATCGGGCAAGCGTGATCTTCCAGAGGTCAACTTAGTGCCCATGATGGATGTCTTGATGACGATCCTGGTGTTCTTCATCATTATTTCCATGACGGCTCGGTTTAATGAGCAGGCGGTCGATATCAAGCTGCCGTCAACGGCGGCGGGGGCCAACGCCGTTGACCAGCCAGAGCCACTGATTGTGGAGCTAGACCCCCAGCAGCAGCTATTTGTGGAGGGTGAGTCGGTGGATCAGGCCGCCATGGCCCAGCGGATTCAGCAGTACCTGGCCGAGGCCCCCGAGGGGGTGATCGTCCTCAAGGCCGATTACCAGCTCAGCTATCAGCAAATTGTCGATGTGCTGGGGCCCATGCGCGATGTGGGGGGTTCCCAGGTTTCCCTAGCCATTGAATAAGCGAGCCTAGAAAAGTCCTGCCCCCAGGTTGTTCTGACAACCTGGGGGCAGGACTTTAGAGGTTGACGGCTGGTATCTACCGCACCAGGACGGGCTTTTCGACCTGGTAGGTGGCCAGAATGCGTTCGGTCATCTGGGGCGGGGTGAGCCCTAGGGAGGCCTTCGACTGGTCGGGGGAGGCATGGTCCACCAACACATCGGGTACACCGATCCGCAGCACCGAGGCGGGCACCTGGGCATCGAGAATAGACTCGGCAACGGCGGAGCCGAAGCCGCCCATCAGGCAGCCTTCCTCGAGGGTGACCACCTTGCCAATCTGCCGGGCTAGGGGCAGAATCAGCTCCTCATCGAGGGGTTTGGCAAAGCGAGCATTGACGACGGTGGCCTCAATGCCGTGCTCGCTGAGAATCTCGGCGGTTTGCATGGCGGGGTACACCATGGAGCCGTAGCCCAGCATCAAGACATCGTCGCCCTGGCGCAGCACTTCGGCCTTGCCAATGGGGAGCGACTCCCAGCCTTCTTCCATCAGGGGAGCACCGTAGCCGTTGCCCCTGGGGTAGCGCATCGCGATCGCACCCTGGGTGTAGTTGATTCCGGTCACGAGCATGCGCTGGAGCTCGGCCTCGTCCTTGGGGGCCATCAGCACAATGTTGGGGATGCAGCGCAGGTAGGCAATGTCGTAGAGCCCCTGGTGGGTCGGCCCGTCGGCCCCGACAATGCCGGCCCGGTCGAGGCAGAAGAACACCGGCAGCTTCTGAATGCACACGTCGTGGACAATCTGGTCGAAGCCGCGCTGGAGGAATGTGGAGTAGATGGTCGCCACCGGGCGCATGCCTTCACAGGCGAGACCGGCCGCCAGGGTGACGGCGTGCTGCTCGGCAATACCCACGTCGATGTACTGATCCGGCAGGGCCTGCTGGAGCTTGTCGAGGCCGGTGCCCGTGGCCATGGCGGCGGTGATGCCGACAATCTTCGGGTTGTTTTCGGCCAGCTTGATCAGGGTTTCGGCAAACACCTTGGAGTAGCTGGGGGGCTTGGGCTTGGTCGAAGGCAGGCCCTTGCCAGTCGAGAGGTTAAAGGGCGACTGGGCGTGGTAGCCGACCTGATCTTTCTCGGCGATCGCATAGCCCTTGCCCTTGGTCGTGGCCACATGAACCAGCACCGGGCCTGTGTGCTTATGGGCTTCTTTGAAGGTGGCGATCAACTCCTGCAGGTTGTGGCCATCGACGGGCCCCATGTAGGTAAAGCCCAGTTCCTCAAATACGGCCCCCACCTTGGGCACGGCCAGCCGTTTCATGCCTTCTTTCACCCGATCCAGTTCGGGAGAGAGCGACTCGCCAACAAAGGGCAGGTGCTTGAACTGCTCTTCGAGGTTGTCGGTCAAGAACTGAACCGGCGGGCTGAGGCGCATCTTGTTGAGGTAGCGGGGAATCGCCCCCACGTTGGGCGAAATCGACATTTCGTTGTCGTTCAGCACCACTAGCAGGTTGGTGTTCGGCAGGTGCCCGGCGTGGTTGATGGCCTCCAGGGCCATGCCCCCGGTGAGGGCGCCGTCACCGATAATGGCCGCTACTTTGTAGTCATCGCCGACCATGTCGCGAGCCAGGGCCATGCCCAGGGCGGCCGAGATACTGGTGGAAGCATGGCCCGCACCAAAGTGGTCAAACTTGCTTTCGCTCCGCTTGAGGTAGCCCGCTACCCCGTCTTTTTGGCGCAGGGTGTGGAAGTTATGGTAGCGACCGGTGATCAGCTTGTGGGGATAGGCCTGGTGGCCCACATCCCAGGTGACTTTATCGCGATCGAGGTCGAGGGTTTGATACAGCGCCAGGGTCAGCTCCACCACCCCCAGCCCAGGGCCCAGGTGCCCCCCGCTAGCCGCCACGGTTTCCAGATGCTTTTCGCGAATCTGGCGAGCCACGTCTTCTAGCTGGCGAATGGTTAGACCGTGGAGTTGATTGGGGTGAGTTATGTCACTCAGGTGCATACTGCTTTAACCTTTGCGTCACGCAATTGAGTTTTTTCCTGCTAATCTTCACTGTAGAAGATTCAACGACCAGAAACATTGAGGGTTAGGGCATTGAGCTAAGGCATTTTAAACTGCTAAGGCTACCCTAGACTAACTCCGGTGAGCTAACCCTTTATAATTAATTGATAAACAGTCTGTAACCGTTGATTACGCCCGTTAACCAAGCGATATAACCTTTAACGTTCTGTTATGGTTCATTTTCCTGCTTCTCTTACCCGTCGCCAGTACTCTGCAATACCATTTACTGGGGCATTTGCCGGGCTAGTTACCGTAATTATCGGGCTGGCGGCTCCCCTGGTGCTGCTGTCGGCCCCCCGGGCGATCGCCAGCGACTTTGAAGCTTGCACCCGCAGCCTGATCGAGGCTGGCATCGATGGCTCCACCGCCGCTGGGGACTGTGGCCAGGCCCTGCACCCTACGGATCTGTCTCGCTGTGTCGTTGACATCACCAAGGACACTGACCTAGATGTTGCGCAAACCCTGGTGGCCTGCCAGAGCGATCGCCGCCCCCAGGAGCTGGCCACCTGCGTCTCCGACATCCACCAAAACCTAGCCATCGACAACTCCGCCATGGTCTTGAACAACTGCCGCCGCAGTATTCTGCCGACCCGCTATGCCGATTGCGTGGTGGGTGTGGCCAAGGCGGCGGAACTGGCACCAGCCGACTCCATGGCTCAGTGCATGGTGGCGGGCTATCGCCCCGAGGAGTTGGCCCCTACCTTTATCTTTTCTCGGTAGCCCTACCGTCGCTGCTCTAGGGCGGTGATGTAGTCGGGAATGGCTTCCTGGCCGACCTGGCAGGCGGTGCGATCGACGGTCAGGAGGTCGTCGCCCCAAATCACCTGACCCACGGGTATGCTCTCGCCGCGATCGGGCTGCCAGTCGCGGCTAATGAACTTGTGGGTACAGTCCACCACCCCGCCCTTGAAGAAATGGCCCAGGGTGCCGTAAACATCTTGGAGTACCAGGGGCACCGACGGGCGATGCAGTTGCCCCCGAGAGCTGACGCTGCGGGCCTTATACCGGGCCCTGGGGAAGAGGCCATAGAGGTTTTTGAGGGAGGCTGAGATCAGCGGTGTGCCCTTGAGCTGAGTGCGCTTAAAGGCACTGACCGACAGACAGCAGTCGACCTCCTGTAACAGCTTGGGTGCCCACATTGATTTGAACCGAACCGGGCTGGGGGAACGGTTGGGGTATTCCCAGAGCTCCAGGTCGTCAGCGTTGAGCAGCTGCACCCCCTCGGACAGCAGCGATTGGACACCGACCTTGGCCATAATGGTGGCGAAGGAAACCTTGGAACACACCCCTTCGACGATGAAAATCTCAGCATTGGGATTGTGCTGCCGCAGCGATCGCACCACCTCCCCCAGCACCGCTAGGCTCACCGTCACCGGGGGGCCGACTGGGTAGCCGAGATTGGGTTTAACCAAAATACGCCGGGCCTGCTGGGCCTCGGCGGGGGGTCTGTACTCAAAGCGATCGCTAGGAGCCGTAACGGCCGGTAACCGGGCTGTAGCTGGCATAAATTGGGTCCAGAAATTGACAGAATAGGGGCCAGGGGCTGAGGGCCCGGGGGGGGCTAGCTCATGAACTGCACCACAATGATGCCGATCGCCCAGGCAAAGAAAATCCAGGGTATTAAGCTTGTCATCGGGGGGCTCCTAACTAGGCCTGGGGCAGTAACGCTTCGTTCTGTAACTATTTTTTTGGGCTGTAACTATTCTTTTGGGGCAAAAAATCCTCTGGCTTTACTGTAGCGGGGCGATCGGGCCGTTCCGAGGGCAGAAAACCGAACCCGTGGGAGGGTGATTCAGGCCAGCCCCAAGGCCGATGGGGATGCTCGGGCCCGTCGGGGCTAGCGGGCTAGGCCACGGGCCACTGAAAAAATTGGCAGCAATTGTAAATTCAAAAATTCTAGGGGCTGAAACCCTTGATACCTCGTTCAGATCAAGTTCCATTGATGGGCATTGATCGGCTAAAACGCCGTAAACTCGTTCCGAATTTATTTTTGC
>Ga0169931_10001743_pt1 | contig 35870 bp, 21 predicted proteins | sample Kivu_15m_20L_FD_129675 | JGI IMG/M metagenome (GOLD analysis project Ga0169931, IMG submission 129675) | Freshwater microbial communities from Lake Kivu, Western Province, Rwanda to study Microbial Dark Matter (Phase II) - Kivu_15m_20L... | ecosystem: Environmental > Aquatic > Freshwater > Lake...
CCGCCGACCCTGTACAATACACTCACACGCAACCAACCCGATGCGCCTCTCTCCCGCCTCCCGCCTCAGCACCCGCGAAACCGTGTGGGTCGCCCGCAAGAATGACGACTCCCCCTTCTACAAACTGACCACCGACTACGGGGTGCCCGCCGCCGTGTGGTCCGCCCAGTTCGCTGAGGTCCATGCCGCCGACGTTCGCCCGATTCAGTGGGGGTGAGCCCCTCTGTTCGTTCGTGCAGCGGCAGTTATGCGGATGGCGCCCCTGCGGGGGTCGCGCCGCGTAAGGGTTATAAGCCCCCCTAAGCTAAAATCAATGGGTCCCTGGAGTCTACAAAGTGTTACGAAAGGCAGCTAAATTGTATGCTAAAATAGATTTACAAAACCTCCGAAAATCAAAAAATTCCGGATATAAAAATTATGACCAAAGAGATTTTACCAGAAGGCACAATAAGAATCACGACACAAGGCGCAAAATATATTAAAGAAAATGGAAAATGGGTATATGTGAAAAAACCAAAAAAACCGAAGAAAGTAAAAGAGAGACTCAAAGTGAAGTATGATTATCCCCCAGTGAGAATACTGAAGGGGATGAGGGAGACTGAGTTTGTTGGATATTATATTACTGAAGATGGTAAAGCATATCGTGAACCTGGCAAGTATGATAGAAATGAGCAGTACGGCAAGATTAATGAATATGGATTAATATACTTAAAACCATCATTCAGAGGTCATCCAACTCGTCCAGAGCATCAATACGAATGCATTAATATTTCAATACGGGATGCGAATGGAAAATTTTTAAAGCAAATCAAGAGAAGCATTCATCAACTTGTAGCAGTTGCATTTATACCAAATCCCGAAGAGCACGAAGAGATTGATCATATTGATAGAAACAATAGAAACAATCACTATACTAATCTACGTTGGTGTAACCATAGTGAAAATATGAGAAATAAAGAATTTTTACCTTATACGATTACAGATTTAATCAGTGGACAAGTATGGAAAGGTGAGAATATAATGGATTGGTCCAGAGAAAACTTTGATCTTGTAAAACCAAGACTTAAAACAAAAAAACATGGATTGAAATATGTTGGTAGTCACATGCTTAATGCAAGATCAAAGGGAACTACGATATGGAAATTTAAGGTAGAATATTAAAAAATCCTAGATAAAACTAAAATGAATAGACAAAACCTAAGATGAAAAAAAATTCCGGAGAAAATTTTAGGTCCCTACAGGTCGATCCAATTACTGGTGAATATTATGTTATAATACCAGAATGGATGGCAAATGAACTGTCCTGGTATGAGGATACAGAAATCAAACTATCTCTTGATGGTGATGAAATTATATTATCTGAAAAAGAGATAGATTGACAAATTATAGATAATATTGTATGATACTGATGTAATTACACTTTCTTATGGCTAAAGGATTTACGGTAAAAGCAAAAACGCCCGTAGTTTCGAAAGAAGCAGAATGGGATTATGAAAAGGCAAAAGAACTAATACGCGGAAAGTCTATTGTTTTTTGTCTTCCAGGAAGAGGAGTTTCTTATACTTACCTCAAGAACTTTGTACAACTTTGTTTTGATATTGTACAGGCAGGGGGAAGTATTCAGATCTCACAAGACTATTCTTCAATGGTGAATTTCGCCCGTTGTAAATGTCTTGGTGCGAACGTTCTACGTGGACCAGATCAATTCCCTTGGGATGGAAAACTTAACTATGACTGGCAACTATGGATTGATAGTGATATTGTTTTCAATACAAATAACTTCTGGCAACTCGTTCTAATGGAAAAAGAGATTGCGGCAGGATGGTATTGTACTGAAGACGGACACACAACGTCTGTAGCACACTGGTTAGAAGAAGATGATTTCCGTAATAATGGTGGAGTGATGAATCATGAAACTTTGGAATCTATCTCTAAGCGTAGAAAACCATTCACAGTCGATTACACTGGATTTGGATGGTTACTGATTAAGAATGGAGTCTTCGAACACCCAGAGATGAAGTATCCTTGGTTTGCGCCAAAGATGCAAGTTTTTGAGTCTGGTGAAGTTCAAGACATGTGTGGAGAGGATGTGAGTTTTTGTTTAGATGCAAAAGACGCAGGCTTCGAAATTTGGTGTGATCCTCGCGTCAGAGTTGGTCACGAAAAAACGAGAATTATTTGATGGAAAACAAATCCTCACGATTCAACATACTCTGCAAAGGAGAGAAAATTTTCTCAGATCTTTCTGAAGAAGAATTTTTCGATGCAATGGAGGATCTGGCTCAACAGTTCTATGAAACAGGTTCTCCCGAACCTCATGAAATCACACACGAATTTTTGGAGTAAAGTATGGCTGTAAAAGCAAAAGGTGGTTTGAATAAGTACAGTTCTTATATTCCTGGTCCTCCTAAAAAATCTCGTCAAGGCACAGGAAATGGAACAAAATACGCAGCGTCTTCTCGCAATGGAGCACGAAAAAAATATAGAGGACAGGGTAAATAGTTAAAGTAATTCAAATAAACTATGTCTTGTTTAATTACGAATCTTCCCTCACAAGAAATCTGGGTTCGTAAAGAATATTTGACCGATCATCAAAGTGGTTGGGGAGAATTTGTAAAAGGCGTTTGGGTATCAGCAAAGTCGATGCCTGGACGTGCTTTTTATTTTGAAACCTATTTACCAGAATATGCTGCGATGTATGATAAACTGCCTATTAGTGCTTTTTTATCTCGTCCAGAAACTCCAAATCCAGATTTAGATCTACCTAATCTTCAATTTTGGAACTGTATGGACTATGGAGTCGTCGCAATTCAGAAACAGTTTATTGGATCAATGGACTATGAGTGTTATACCCGTGATTTTGGACCTCAAAAAGGCACTTATATCTGCACATTAGACAACTATCATCAAGATCCAGATGTGATTGACTACGCCACAAGTGAAAATCCGGCAGAACATAAGTCACATAATCTAATTGAGTTGCAAAATGGTCAATTCGCACTCTATCCTAACAATAGAATACGAATTTACGACAATAGTTTAACTCCAAAAAACCCCAAAACACCAGATTTTAAGGTTTCTACACGTTTTTATCAAGTCGAAAACAGTTATGAACGACTTGCGATGGGTAATGAAGATGAATATTTTTGGAAAACCTCTCAAGAGAGAGATAAAGAATACGATTAAAAGAAAAATAAATAATTTTTGCCTTATTAAGGGATAGAAACCCCTTAAAAAGTTCTAATTTCTCTTATTTTAGAACAATTTATGGCTACTCAACCAAATCCGGATAGAAATTTAAATTACATGTACCAAATGTGGGGAACAACTTATCTTGTGACTGATTACCATACACCAAAAAAGGTAATTCAAGAGATTATGCACGATGATTTATCACCAAAAAAACATCATTTAAAAGAACAAACCGAATTACATCAAAAAATTAGGAATGATGAAGATTATGATGACTGGGAGTATGGTACAGAACCAAATTATGGTATAAGTGGGCTATAAATAAAGACAATACTTGAGTAAATCAGTGGTTCAAAGAATATCTCGCCAATTTAAGGATATTAGCTTGTCTTTCGACATGCATCCTGTAACGCGAGATATTCTTATTCTTAAAGATGCGGATGCAATTAAACGATCAATTCGTAATATTGTTCAAACACTGCCTGGTGAACGATTTTTTAACTCAACACTTGGGTCAAATTTATCAACAAGTTTATTTGATTTTATTGATTTTGGTACGGCATCAACAGTTCAGACTCAAATTACCAACACAGTGCAGAGTTATGAACCAAGAGCAGAAAATGTGACTGTAGAAGTCGCTCCACGATATGATGAAAACGCATTTGATGTGACTGTTTATTTTGATGTTATTGGACAAGACTTTCCTAGACAACAATTTAATTACATTTTAGAGGCAACAAGAAGATAAAATGCCTTTTACAAAATTTACAAATCTAGATTTCGATCAAATTAAGATATCCATCAAAGATTATCTCCGTGCAAACTCTACATTTACGGATTTTGACTTTGAAGGATCAAATTTCTCTGTATTGATTGATACTTTAGCGTATAATACTTATATCACCGCATTCAACTCAAATATGATTGTGAATGAGTCTTTTCTGGACTCTGCAACGCTTCGTGAGAATGTAGTATCCCTAGCTAGAAATGTAGGGTATGTTCCACGCTCAACAAAAGCAGCAAAAGCAACAATTTCATTTAATATTTCAACTAATACAACATCTCCGCAAGTTACTTTGAAGTCTGGATTAGTTTGTGTTGGTGGAAACGGTCAAAACTCTTCATATGTATTTTCAACTCCAGAGGATGTGACTGTGAGTGTCACAAATGGCGTTGCTACATTTTCTAATCTATCTGTTTTTCAAGGAATTTTCCTGAATAAAAATTTTACTGTAGATTCTTCTTTAAATCAAAGATTTTTACTTGATAATCCTGGTATAGATACGAGTACAATTAGAGTCAAAGTTGGAAGTAGAACTTATCGTGTGATTGATAATTTATTTGAAGTTAATAGAGAATCTGAAATTTTCTTAATTCAAGAAGTTTCTGACGAAAAGTACGAACTTTTATTTGGAGATGGTGTTTTTGGTAAAAAACTTACAAATGGTGAAACTGTTAAAACAAGTTATATTGTGACCAATGGTGAAGATGGTAATGGTCCAAGAGTATTTACATTCTCTGGAACTATTGTAGATTCAAATGGAATAGCAATTGATCCGATTGGAACTGTCTCTGTAACCACTGTAAATGCCTCTACAGGAGGTTCTTCGATTGAGTCTATAGATTCGGTCAAATATTTTGCTCCTAGACTCTATTCGTCCCAGTATCGCGCTGTGACAGCAAGAGATTATGAGTCGATTATTCAACAGGTTTATCCAAATACAGAATCAGTATCAATTGTGGGTGGAGAAGAATTAGATCCTCCACAATTTGGAACGGTTCTAATTAGTATCAAACCAAAAAATGGTACATCTATATCAGATTTTTCAAAAAATAGCATATTAAATGATCTCAAAAAATATTCTGTTGCTGGAATTAATCAAAAAATTATTGATCTTAAATTACTATATGTTGAAGTTGATAGCACCATTTACTACAATTCTTCATCGGTTGCAAGCGTAGAAAATTTAAGAACAAATATCATCAATACTTTAACACAGTATTCAAAATCAGTTGATTTTAATAAATTTGGTGGAAGATTCAAATATAGTAAGGTTACTCAGGTCATTGATAATACTGACAGTGCTGTGACTTCAAATATTACAAAAGTTAGAATGCGAAGAAATTTGAATTCAGTTTTAAATAGATACGCACAATATGAAATTTGTTTTGGTAATAAATTTTATAGAAACCCAAATGGATTTAATATTAAAAGCACAGGATTCAATATTATAGAAGAATCAGACGTGGTATATTTTTCCGATGTTCCTGTAGATTCAGAGACTGGTGTTTTAACAATTATAAAACCAACAACAATTCCTGATCAATATCAGGTTGTTAAAAAATCGATTGGAATTGTTGACTACAAAAAAGGTGAGATCATTGTTAATACAATTAATATCACGAATACCCAACTACCTGATGGTATAATTGAAATTCAAGCTTTTCCAGAATCAAATGATGTTATTGGTCTTCAAGACTTGTATTTAATTTTTGATGTTTCAAAAAGCACCATAAATATGAAGAAGGACACTATAGCTTCTGGCGAGCAAATTTCTGGTATTAATTTTGATTCCACTTCAAGTTACGCAAACGGAAAGATAACGAGGTAATATGATCACAACTGGTTTTGATTCTAGGGTTAAGATTCAACAAATTATTGAAAATCAGTTACCAGAATTTATAATATCCGAAACCCCTAAAGCAGTAGAATTTTTAAAGCAATATTATATTTCGCAAGAATTTCAAGGCGGAAATATTGATATTGCCGAAAATTTAGATCAATATAAAAAATTAAATAATTTAAATCCTGATGTAATTTCTGGAATTTCAACTCTTGCTCAACAAGTTGGATCTTCAGATTCAAATATTTACGTTAATAATACTAAAGGATTTCCACCACAATATGGATTATTAAAAATTGATAATGAGATCATTACATACACTGGCATTGGATCTACGTCATTTACTGGATGTGTAAGAGGATTTAGTGGAATCGTAACATATCATAGTTCTACTAATCCCGAAGAACTTGGATTTTCTACTTCAAAATCTGAGAGTCATTCAAAAGGAACGGTTGTAGAAAATTTAAGTGCTCTATTTCTAAAAGAGTTTTATAAAAAATTAAAACAATCTTTGGCTCCAGGATTTGAAAATGTTGATTTTGTCTCTAATTTAAATGTAAATAACTTTATTAAAGAAATAAGAACTTTTTATCAAAGTAAAGGTACACCAGAGTCATTTAGAATTTTATATAATGTTTTGTATGGTATTGATCCAACTATTTTAAAATTGGATGAATTTTTAATTAAACCCTCTAGTGCTGAGTTTATTAGAAGAGAAATTTTAGTAACAGAATTAATTTCTGGACAAGATCCAAATAATCTTATTGGACAAGTAATTAAAACTTCAGATGATACTGCTTCTGCTCCAGTTTCAGAAGTTGAAATTATAACTCGTAATAATAAAAATTATTACAAAATACAATTATTTGCTGGATTTGATGATAAAAGTTTAATAGAAGGAACATTTCAAATAACACCAAAAACAAAAGTAATTGATAAAGTTGGTATTAATTCTACTGTTATAACAGTTGATTCCACGATTGGATTCGGCCAAACCGGATCAGTTATTTGTGGAATCAATACAATTACTTACACTGATAAATCAATCAATCAATTTTTTGGATGTAGTGGTGTATCAGCAGAAATATCTCCAGGATCTGACATTAGATCTGATAAATTAATTTATGGATATGAAAATGGAAATATTTCAAAAAAAGTGGAATTACGAGTTACTGGAGTATTATCAGAACTAGAAGATCAAAATAATATTTACTTTAGATCAATTGGAGATTCTATTTCTGTAAAACATATTGGAGATAAAGTTAAAAATCCAACTCAAAAAACATATAAGCAATTAATCTTCAATTCATGGATTTATAATACTAGTTCAAGATATGAAGTAAGTACATTTAGTAGTGGTCAAGTTACATTATTTGAAGCACCAGACAAATCAAGTTTGAAAGTAGGAGATTCTGTAAATGTTTTGAGCAGAAATTCTGAAAATATTATTGTAGAGAATGCCATAGTAACATCAATTATTAATAACGTTGTCTCTTTAAATAAAAATATTACTGGCATTAGTTCAAACACAAAAATTAGTATAAGAAGAAACATAAAATATGCATCATCGACAGGGTTATCCTTACGATACCCTAAAATTACTGCTAATGTTCAAAACACATACGATGAAAATTTAAAAAATATTTTTGTAGCCTCAAATTCTCTTCCAGACTTCAATATTTCTAAACAAGTAGTTTTTGCATCAATACAAATTACACCGTCATCAAATTTAAATGATATTTTTCCAGGTGCTATAATTTCAACGGATGGGACAACAAAATATACAATACTATCTTTCATAACTGCTGTACCATTTATTACAGGGGACGCTGTGGTTTACACAGGGACCGGTAATGCTATTGGTGGATTAACATTTAATCAAACTTATTACGTTGAAGTTTTAGAAACGACTAATCCAACAGATATAAAAAATAAAATAAAATTATATAATGCTAGATCTTTCATTGGAACTAATAATCCTGTGCAATTTGATAGATCATCTCAGTCAGCCATACACACATTTACATTAGAAGAGCAAAAAGGGACCAAAAAATTAGATCCTAAAAAAATACTAAGAAAAATACCATTAGCACCAAATATAAAATCTGGAAAAGGAATCATAACTCAACCAGGACCAACTGGAATATTAATCAATGGTGTTGAAATAATAAATTATAAATCAAATGATAAAATTTATTATGGTCCGTTAAAAAATTTAAATGTTATCAATTCTGGAACTGATTATGATATTATAAATCCTCCGTTTGTAGTCGTATCAAATCCATCAGTAGGAATTGGAACTACTGCACTAATTGACCTTGTTATTAATGGAAATTTAAAAGAAGTTTTAGTTGATCCAAGTGATGTTGATATTGAAAGAGTTGTTTCTGCGTACATTAGTGGTGGAAATGGATCTGGTGCTATTTTACAACCAATTGTTGAAAAAAGATTTAGAGAAATTAGTTTCAATGCACAGAAATCAACTCTTGGGGGTGGAGTTAATGTTGATGATGAAACTATATCATTCTTAGAATTTCATAAGTTACAAAATGGAACTCCCATTATATACAATGAAAATGGAAATGCTCCCCTTGGAATAGGAACTTTTGGGGGGTCTAATACTGATCAATCAAAATATCTAGTTAATGGTGGAACATATTTCCCTGAAGTTGTAAATACAAGTTCAATTAAACTCTTTAATACTTTATCTGATTTAAATTCGGGTATTAATACAGTTGGATTTACCACGGCGAATACTGGTGGAATTCATAAATTTAGATTACTAAATGGAAAGTCAATTCTATCAGATATTAAAGTTGTTGATAGTGGTTCTAACTATGAAAATAGGGTCTTAAAGGTAAAACCAACCGGAATTTCAACATTTACAAGCACTGTAAATTTTGTTAATCATGGTTTTAATGATGGAGACTTAATCAATTATCGTACCGCAGTAGGATTTGGATATACTTCTCAGGCAATCATTAGTGGACTCTCAACAAGTAATCAATATTACGTGATAAAAGTAGATAATTCTAATTTTAGACTATCTAATGCTGGGATCAACACCGCTATTCCATCTAAATCAAATTTTGATCGAGGAAAATATGTAGTTTTTAACTCTACTGGGTCTGGTCAACAAATTTTTGAATATCCTCCCATCAAACTAAATTTAGAAATAGAATATGCTGGATCTATCGGAACAATTACAGCAACTCCTATTTTTAGAGGAAAGATTGTTGATGCTTATCTGTACGATCCAGGAACAGATTATGGATCAAAAACTCTTAATTTTCATAAAAGACCAGTATTAAATATAAAAAATGGAACTTCAGCCCAATTAAAACCTATTCTGTCTGATGGAAAAATTATAAGTGTAGAGGTTCAAAATTCTGGGTCATTTTATACCTCATCACCAAACTTAATTATTAATGGTGATGGATTGGGAGCTAGATTAAGAGCAAAAGTAACTAATGGAAGAATTACAGAGGTAATCGTTATTAACTCTGGAGTTAATTATAATCCAAAAAATACTTCCATTAGAGTTGAACCATCAGGAAAAAATGGATCTCTGATAGTTGATGTTAGACCATTAACAATAAACAACAAAGTTAGATTTTCTGATGAAATATTCGTAGAAAATGGTGATAATCTATCTTATGGAATTGTTGGTTACTCGACTGCTAGAGAGGGTATATCTTTTTCTGATGTAGGGGAAAATGAACACTCTAAAATAATTGGTTGGGCTTATGATGGAAATCCAATATATGGACCTTATGGTTATTCTAATCCAAATGATGATAATTCACCATTAAAAATAGTTAAATCCGGATATACGTCAAATCTATCTAATGTTTACAATAGACCAAGTGGATTTAATTTAGGATTTTTCGTAGAAGACTATGCATATACCGAAAGTGGAGATTTAGATGAATATAATGGTAGATTTTCCAAAACTCCAGACTTTCCAAAGGGAGTTTATGCTTATTATGTTGGAGTATCTACAAACTTAATTAATAATACTTTAGATTCAGAATTTCCTTATTTTATTGGAAATTCATATAGATCTGATTTTGATACGGACTTAAATCAATATCAAGATTTTGATTTTAATAAATCAAATCTTATTAGAAACACATTTCCATATAGAGTAAGTCAAGAATATTCGAATAATGATTTTATCATTGAACCAAATAAGTTAGTAAAACAAATTTCTTTAGTAGAATCAATATCCGATGGTGATATTGAAGATATATCTTTAATATCATCTGGAGATAATTATTCTGTAGGTGACAGTTTAATTTTTGATAATGATAAAACTGAAGGAAGTGGTGCTTCTGCTATAGTTAATTCCATTAGTGGAAAGAATGTAGTTAAAATTTCTACGACTAGTGAAGTTTATGAAAACGCTCTAATTGTTAGAAAAACTCCAAATGAACTAGAAATAAAAATATCACCTTATCATAATTTACTAGATGGTGATATAGTTCAAATTTCAGGAGTATCTACAAATTCAATTAAAAATTTGGTAGGATCTCACAAAATAGGAGTCTCATCTAATTTTTCATCTTTAGGTTATAGTGTGCCCTCTAATGCAACCATAGGAATAATAACTGATTTATATGTTTCACCACTTCCCAATAACATTAGTATTGGATCAACTGTGGGAATAGGAACCGAAATATTATCAGTACTAAACATATTTGAAAATGAAAATATACTCAGAGTATCAAGAGGAGTCTCTGCTGGACACACAGCTAGCACAAGAGTTAATTTTTATACTGATAAATTTATAATTAATCTAGATACTAATCATCTAAATTCTAAATCAAATGATAAAATATATTTTAATCCAAATACTTCAGTAAGTGTAGGTCTTGAAACTGGGGCATTTAATAGTATACAATATCGGTTGGGGACAACATTAAACACAATTTCAGTAGAAACTCAAAGTATATACATTCCTAATCATTCATTTCAAACCAATCAAAGAGTTTTATTTGTTAAACCAAGTGGAACTGGATCTTTAGTAGTTAGAAATACTCCGGGATCGTCTTTCTTTAATTTGCCCTTATCTGGAAACAGTCAATATGTTTATATAATTAATAAAACTCCAGATACTATTGGGATTGTAACTGAAATAGGATTAACTACAACAACTAGTGGACTATTTTTTAATAGTGCTGGATCGGATGATAATTATTACTACTTTGAACCAGAATATAGTCAGATTACTGCTAGTGTTAAAAAAATTGTTAGTCAAGTTTCAGTTTCAACAGATCATAATCTTGCTTATGGTGATAATATTATCCTAACTGTAAATCCTGGATTAAGCACTGGAATAGGAACAACATCTTCTAATGTAAAAATTACATATAACTCAAATCATAATAAAATCTTAATTAATCCAATAGGATTTAATTCCACAGGTATAAACACCGCCACAAGTAAAATTAATTTACCTAATCATGAGTTAAAAACAGGGCAAAAAGTTTTTTATAAATCGTCTAATTCTACAGCTTCTGGGTTGAGCACTGGCGGATATTTTGTTTATAGAATTGATGATGATTATATTCACTTATGTGAAACTTATAAAGATTCGATCTTGTCTCCACCAATTATTGTGAGCATTGGAGGAACTGGAGGATCTTCTCAAGAAATTAGTTTAATAAATCCTCAACTTAATGTAGTTAAAAATAATAATTTAGTTTTTGACGTATCTGATAGTTCTTTGCAAAATTATAAATTAAAATTTTTCTTTGATTCTGATTTTAAAAATGAATTTGTATCTGCAGGAATTACATCTAATTTTTCAGTGTCTGGGATTGGAACTATTGGAATTTCATCTACTGCTACTGTAACTGTTGGATTTAGTACAAACAATCCATTTAATTTATTTTATACATTAGAAAAACAAGGATCATTAATTTCTATTGATTCTGAAGTTCAAAATCCATCTCAAATTTTATACAAAAATAGTGTATATAATGGAGAGTATAAGATATTTGGAGTTGGAGCAACAACTTTTAATATTTCACTAAAAGAAATACCTGAAAAATATTCATATAATCAAATAGACTGTGACATTATTCGATATTACACAAACTCAAAAACAGCAAAAGGAGGCATAGAAAAATTAGATATAATATCTGGTGGATTTGGATATAAAAAACTACCATATGTTTCTGGAATAACAACATTTAGTTTAGGATCTAATTCAATTTTAAAAACAAAATCCACAAATATTGGAAAAATTGAACAACTTAGAATTTTAAATGAGGGATTAGAATATGCATCTGATAAAACACTAAAACCAAAAGCTGATATTCCTAGACTAGTTCGTCTTCAAAAAGCAGATAAAATTACTAATGTTTCGCTGGTTTATGGTGGAAAAAATATACTTTCCAGACCTATATTATCATTGGTTAATAATAATACAAGGCAAAAAATTTCATCTGGGTTGTTACAAGCCAAAATAGGTGAAAATGCAATAGTTGGTGTAGATGTTATTGAAGAACCAAAAGGTTTAGAGTCTGTAGATCATACTATTTTTACAGAAAAAAATAGTAATGGCGTGAGAGTGCTTAGAATTTTAAGTTACACAAATGGTATAGTTGAATGTGAACTGCAAACTCCTGCAATAGATGGATTTTTAATTGCCCCATTTGTAGCTAACGATTATGTTTTTGTTGAAGGTTTAACAAAACAGTCAACAACAAATGATCTGGGAATTACAACGTCCCCAGGAACAGGGTTTAATTCTGCTGATAATGGATATAGATTTTTTAGAGTAGTTTCATATGTAAATTCAAATCCTGCAATTTTGAGATATGATATTGGTGAATATACTAGTAATGCTGGAACTCCTGTTACAATTCAAACTAATCAATTTACAAGTATAGTTAATAAAAAAAATTATCCAACATTTAGTATTTCAAAAATTCCAAGTGCTTTTTATATTGGAGAAAAACTTTTGATAAATGGATCTGAATCAGATTTAATTGTAAAAACATCCGATAAAAATTATTTAACAATTGATGGGGAGCAAAATTTATTATATGATGATCAACTAAAAGGTTTGAGTTCAGGTAATCTTGCAAGGGTTAATGAGGATATAAATTTAATTTCATATTTTTCTGTAAATTATTCAAAAGAAAGAAACTACGGTTGGAAAGATGATATTGGAAAATTAAATAATAGTTATCAAGTTTTACCAGATAATGATTATTATCAAAAACTTTCGTATTCAATTAAAACTTCTGGTGAAAGATATAAGAATAATAAAGTTTTAGGTTTTAATGTTATTAAAGATTCTGTAAATCGTTTAGTTCATCCAACGGGACTTAAAAATTTTACCGATGTCGGTATAACATCTATTGCATCTGTAGGAATAGGATCAAATCAATCTTTAAATCAAATTTTAGATTTTGTTTCTGAAGAAAGAGTGGATACATATTATAATTTTGACCTAGCTGCTGATTATTTACCAACTGTAAATTCTTCCGATGCTATTATTTTAAAAAATAAAAAGTTAGCAGATTTTATTCAATGTATATCAAATAGAGTTCTTCAGATTGATGATATTAGTAGTAAATTTTCTAGTGCAGAATTTAATAAAGATACATTTATTGATGCGTTTGAATACCCAGTAACAGATCAGTTTTCTAAATTTTTAGTTCAAATTGTTGATGAAAATAAAACTAGCATTCAAACTAGTGAATTAGTAATTTTAAATAATTATCAAAATACATATACACTTAATAAAGTTGATCTACACACTGGAGATTCTTTATTAGGTAATCTATCTGGATCATTTGTTGCAAATGGAAACTCTGCAATGAGATTTGATCCTATTAATCCGCTAACATTCAACTATAATTTAAAAATATATCGTGATTATTTTTCATTAAGCACTTCAAATATTGGCGTTGGATTTACTGACTTAGGATTTTTAAGATTAAGTGCAAGAACAGAAAATTTTGCAACTTCTGGGATAACCACAAATATATTCCAATCTCAACTATCCTCAATTAATACAGTTTATTCCAATGTCTTTATTCGTAATGAAACTACTTTGGACATGAATTATTTTGAAATTCTTGCACATCATGATGGAAATGAAGGATATATTAGTGAATATTATTTTGATACTGAAAATAATATTAGTGGGTCATCTTTTGGATTCATAGGAACATTTGGAGTTAGTGTTGACGGTGGAATATTTAAACTAAATTTCACAAATAACACTAATTCCCCAATAACAGTAAAAGCAAAGACAGTTGGGTTTGGGACAACAGCATCTGGAATTGGAACTTACCGTTATCTAACATCAGATCAAAGTCCAGGATCTGAGAGAAGTGCTAGACTTGAGTCTAGTCATCAAGTGTCTATTGGAAATACAACTATAACTTCATATGATTTGGGTAAGGAATCTTCCTTAAAATCTTTAGTTAAAGTTGGAGTTGGAACTACAGTTGCACTGCACCAATTCCTTGTTATTTCTGATAATAATAACGTTAATATTCAGCAATATCCATTTCTAGCAGTTGGATCAGCATCTACAAGTGGTATTGGAACTTTTAGTGCTAGTATATCAGGATCAAAGGTTAATGTTGTATTTCACCCAGATACGAAGTTTTCTACAAATAGTGTTTTAATACAAAAATTTAATCAGTTTTTATATCTAGATAGTGACGAATTTAACACTCCACCAAACTTAACATATGGTGTAGGTATTGAAGAAATAAACAATACCTTTTATGGTGCATTGAATACTTTTGGAAAAGATAGATTACAGTTCGACTTGAATCATAAAGGAACTCCTATTTTTGAAAAAACATTTAATCCAAATAACACTAATGTTCTAGATAAGTCAACTGGAATTTTTACTATTCCAAATCATTTTTTCCAAACAGGTGAAGAACTAATTTATACACCATTTTCTACTTTAATTGGTGTTGCGGCTAGTTCAGTTGGAATTGGAACTACCATAGTTGGTGGTGCATTTTTTACAGGAGATTTTATCGTTGGATTTTCTACGATAACTGGAGTTGCATCAACAACTGGAATAAGTGTAGGTCAGTTAATAACTGGAACATCAGTATCTGCTGGGGCTACTATTGTTTCAATAGGTTCCACATTTACTTACTTTACAGGAAATATAGTTAGTGGTGGATCTACAGTCGTTACTGGAGTTGCTAATACCTCTATACTAAGTATTGGATCTAGTATATTTAATCTTTCCAATGCTGGAGTTGGTTCTATTACTTCTATTGGAATTAATTCAATCACTTCCAGTCAAACAATTGGTGCAGGAACTGGTGTTACATTCTACTCAAATGGACTAAAAGCAGCGATTACAATATCTAATGTTTCAACTGGGACTACTATAAGAGCAAATTACAACACAGGAATATCTACAAGTATTGCACCTTCAACTGTTTATGCAATAAAAATTAATGAGGACACATTTAAACTCACGGGTGTACGTGGTGGGAGTGGAGTTGGATTTACATTTACGTCCTCTGGATCTGGTAATTTACATAAACTTGAAATGAAGAAAAAACTTGAAAAGTCTTTAATTACTGTAAATGGTGTTAATCAATATCCAATTATTTGGACTCCAGTCAATCATACATTACAAAATAATGGTGGAACAATTGGTGCTGGAGTAACATTCATTAGATTGTCTGGAATATCTTCCATATTCCCAAGAGATTTACTTAGAGTAGATAATGAATATTTTAGAGTAAAAAATGTAGGTTTGGGAACTACTAATGTTGGACCAATCACAGGAGTTGGGACAGTACCTATTGTCGAAGTTAATAGAGGATATGTTGGTTCATCGGCAACTACCCATACTGATGGAACTGAAGTTAGAATTTATAGGGGATCATTTAATATAGTTGGAAATAAAATTCACTTTACTGAAGCTCCAGATGGTAAAGGAAATAATAATGGTTTAGATCCTAGTGGATTACCGTTACCAAAATCAACTTTCAATGGTAGAGTGTTCTTGCGTCGTGATTATGAATTTAATAAATTATATGATGATTTATCAGAACAATTTACTGGTATTGGAAGAACATTTAATTTAACTATTGAAGGAAATAATACATCTGGAATTGAACCAGGTAGTGGATTGGTGTTTATCAATGATGTATTCCAAACTCCAGATACCGCCAATAACTCGGGTCAAAATTATAAACTGACATCTTCGACATCTTTAGGAATTACTACTATAACATTTACATCTATTACTAGACCAAATACTGATGAAATAGTTATTGTTCCATCTGATGTAAACCAAAATCAAGTTCCTAGGGGAGGAATTATAATTTCTCTCGGTTCAACTGGTGGACTTGGATATGCACCTCTTGTAGGAGCATCTGTAACAGCGGTTATTGGTGCTGGTGGAAGTATTACTGCTGTAGGTATTGGGACAACAGATATATCTGGATCTGGATATAGAGGGGGAACAATATCGATAGGAGTCACAGATTCAACTGGGATTGGAGCTACCATAACAGCAATAGTTGGTGCTGGAGGGACTTTATCATTTAACATTGTAAATGGTGGAAGTGGATATACTAAACCCAATTTTAAGATCGATAGTCCAACTTATGATAATTTATCTATTGTGGGTGTCTCTAGGTTGTCTATAGGAAATACAACCACTACTGGAATTGGTCTATCAATAACTGTAAACATTGGAGAAAGTTCAGTTACTGGAACTGGACAAAGTTTCTTTGAAGTGAAATCATTTACTATAACAAAACCAGGATATGCATTTAATAGAGGTGATAAATTTAAGATTGTTGGATTAGTGACTGATAGAAGATTAGCATCTCCAATTGAAGAAATAATTTTTACAGTTGAAGAGACATTCTCAGATTCTTTTGCTTCCTGGCAGTTAGGAGAGTTAGATTATATTGATAGTGTAAAGGCACTTCAAAATGGATCTAGAACTAGATTTCCACTTTTTAGAAATAATGAATTATTGAGTTTTGAAAAAGATAAACAGAATCCAGAATCTAATCTTGTAGATTTTAATTCTGTTCTTTTAATATTTGTAAATGGTGTTATGCAGGAACCAGTTCTTTCCTACACTTTTGATGGAGGAACTACTTTTAAATTTAAAGAAGCTCCAAAAGTAGAAGATAATATTGCAATTTTCTTCTATAGAGGTACAAGAGGAATTGATAGTTCTGTAATAAATGTAAATGAAAGTGTAAAACCTGGAGATACTTTAGAATTAGATAAAAATGATCAAATATCTAATACTGTTTTACAGGGTAACAGACTAGTATCATTAATACAAAGTGCCGATGTTGTAGAAACGGGGATTTATTTGGGTGATGGTATTGATGAAAATAATTTCAGACCAATACATTGGTCTAAACAAAAGAGAGATTTAATTATTAAAGAGGATTATCAATTTAAATCAAGAGATTCTTTGGAAACATTTGTAGTTCCAACATCTAGAATAATTAAAAATGTATCCCCATCTGATGATCAAATTTTTGTTGATAGTGCTCAATTATTCAAATATGAGGAAAATGATCCTAATACTGGTATAGTTATTTCTAAATTTGAGGGTTTAATTATAGACTCCATTGATCCAGTTTCTGCAGGATTTACCGCAACAGTAAGTGGTGTATCAACAATTTCTTCCATAGGAATTCTTACAGGTGGTAGTGGATATACACCTAGTGCTACTATAACATTAAAAATTGGAAACCCAGTTGGTGTTGGAAGCACAGCAACAGCAACGGCGACTGTTTCAGCTGCAGGAACAGTATCCTCAGTAACTATTACAAATCCAGGAAGTGGATATACAAGCACTACTCCACCAATGATTATGGGACCAATTCCCACATTTAAAAAAGAACTAGTTCCTCAAATAAAATTTGTTGAAGGATTCAGCGGTATAATAACTGGTATAACTACATCGGTGGGAACTGAATCTAATCCATTAGCATTAAGATTTAATATTTTATACGATTCTTCTTCCGATATAGATTCTTTAATCGTAGGATATCCTATTTTAGTATCTCAAACCATAGTTGGTAATGGAGTAACTTCCATTAATACTTCAAACTCAGATATAGTTGGAATAGGGACGACTTTTGTAGATAATATCTATATTATAAACGCAATATCTAGAAATAATCTGGTTGGAGTTTTAACTTGTAATATTCTTTCAACAACTTCTGTTGTAGGAATTGCAACAACGTCTGCTGAATTTTGTGGAAGATTTTCTTGGGGTAGATTGTCTGGAATATCCAGGGGTTTAAATCCTGTTTCTATTGCTGTTAGTGGGCATACAGTTAATTCTGGATTAACTACTTTTCCACAAATATTAAGACGTGGTTATGGGTTGAGAGATACTGGTGGTTTAAGTAAGCGATTAATTTAATTTTTAAGTATAAATATAGAAAAAAGCTAATAATATGGCTGCAATTGTTACGGATCAATTTAGAATTTTGAATGCGAGTAATTTCGTTGATTCTGTTCAAGACACTAACAATTCTTACTATGTTTTTTTAAGTCTACCAAATCCTACTGCAGTAGGATTTGGTAGATCAACTAGTTGGGATTCTAATGTTCCTAATCCTCAAGATAATATTAATTATTTAAATCATGTAAAAGATACTATTATTTTTGGAAAAAGAATTACATCTAATGATGTAAGAAGACTCATAAGGAGAGTTAGTTGGAATCAGGGTACAATATATGAAATGTACAGACATGATTATAATATTTTTAATCAATCCCCTCAAACTAGCTCGACAAGATTATATGATTCAAAGTACTATGTAATCAACAGTGATTTTAGAGTTTACTTGTGCATTGATAATGGATCCAGTATAGCAAAACCTGGAGGAAATTTTTCTCAAGATGAACCAACATTTATTGATCTTGAACCATCTAGAGCTGGAGAGAGTGGAGATGGATATATTTGGAAATATCTATTCACAGTTTCTCCAAGTGATATTATTAAATTTGACTCTATAGAATATATACCAGTTCCAAATAGTTGGCCATCTTCAACAGATGCTCAAATTCAAGCAGTTCGTGAAAATGGAGATTCAACAATTAATAATAATCAGATAAAAAAAGTATATGTTCAAAATCAGGGGGCGGGATATAATACAACAAGTGCAGAATTGAATATTATTGGGGATGGAACTGGGGGAAAAGTTATTGTTAATGTTAGTGGAGGGAAAATTACGGAAGCAACAGTTTCTTCTGGTGGAAAAAATTATACTTATGGAAGAGTTGATCTTTCGTCAATTAATTCAGGTGCAACTACTTTTGCAAATTTGATTCCTATTATTCCACCATCTAAAGGTCATGGATATGATCTTTATACTGAATTGGGGACAGATAAAGTTTTAGTTTATTCAAGATTTGATGATTCAACAAAAGATTTTCCATTAGATACAAAATTCGCACAAATTGGAATTATTAAAAATCCAACCATAATTGGATCTGCCACTTCAATTTTTACAGATAGTCAATTTTCTAATCTTCGTTCTTTAAAGTTACTAACAGTATCTAATATTTCTGATGCAATCCCAGGAACTAAAATATTTCAATCAGTGAGTGGAGTTGGAACCGCAGTCGGATATATTGCTTCGTATGATTCTGAAACAAAAGTTTTAAAATATTTTACTGATAGATCTTTATATTTTAATTCACAGTCATATGATCAAGAAGATTCATTTAATATAGTTAATGAAACTACGGTAGTTGATTTTAGTTCTTCGGGAGGAACAATCACTGCAACGAATAGTTTTAGCGGCACAATAAATCCCAACTTTATTGGAATTACAACATCAGTTTCATCGACAAAAATAGTTAATCTTGCAACTGAATTTAATGCTGGAGTTGCATCTGCAGAGATAAATAAATTAAGCGGAACTATCCTCTATCTGGATAACAGACCAGTGGTTACAAGAAACCCAAGACAAAAAGAAGACATTAAAATTATACTGGAATTCTAAAAATGTCCCAAAAAACAAATTTAAATGTATCGCCATATTTTGACGACTTTGATGCGAGTAAAAATTTTTATCGGGTATTATTTAAACCAGGATTCCCAGTTCAGTCTAGAGAATTAGTAACATTACAATCAATACTTCAAAATCAAATTCAATCTTTCGGATCTCATTTTTTTAAAGAGGGATCTGTTGTTATTCCCGGAAATACTACATATGATCCAAATTATTATGCAGTAAAAATAAATGATTTACATTTAGGTCTAGACGTTGGTATATATTTGCAACAATTGATTGGTAAAAAAATTAAAGGACAAAATTCTCAAATTACGGCTGTTATTAAAAATGTTCTAACAAAAGTACAATCCTCCGTTCAAACATATACTTTATATGTAAAATATTTAAATTCTGATGTTGATTTTAAAATCAATCAGTTTCGTGATGGAGAACCACTAATAACTTTAGATACCTTTAAATACGGAAATACGACGATAAATTCTGGACAAACTATAGCATCTTTGATTAGTAGCGGATCTTGTTCAACAGGATCCGCTATTCATATATCTCAAGGTGTTTATTTTATTAGAGGAACTTTTGTAAGTATAAATGAAAGCACTCTAATACTTGATCAATATACAAATGTCCCCTCATATAGAATAGGATTAAACATACAGGAAACCATAGAGTTTGCATCTACACAAAACAAAGATCTTTTTGATAATGCTAGAGGATTTGAAAATTATTCTGCTCCAGGAGCTGATAGATTAAAAATATCTGCAGTTTTAAGTAAAAAAGCAATAAATGATTTTGATGATAAAAACTTTATAGAAATAGTCAGAGTTTCTAACGGTGTAATAAAAAAATTACAAGATAGTAATACCTATTCATTAATTAAAGAATATATTGCAGAAAGAACTTTTGATGAATCTGGAGATTATGCAATTTCTCCATTTTCCGTTGAGGTAAGAAATTCTTTAAATGATAGAATTTCCTCTGATGGAATTTATTTAGAAAATCAAAAAACCGATCAAAATAATAATCCATCTGAAGATCTACTATCTATAAGCATTTCTCCAGGAAAAGCATATGTTAAAGGATTTGATATTGAAAAATCAGAAACAACAATTTTAGATGTAAAAAAACCAAGGGATACTAACGCAGTTTTTGCATCATCAGTTCCATTTGAAATGGGAAATCTGTTGAGAGTTAACAATGTATCTGGATCTCCTGTTATTGGAATTGATAATAATCATACTATAAGTTTACGTAGTCAGAGAAAAAATTCATCTATCTCTGGAACTGGAGATGAAATTGGAAAAGCAAGAGTATACTCTTTTGGTGTAAGTAATAGTGCTTATTCCAATGCATCGTCTAATTGGGATTTATATTTATTTGATATTCAAACATATACAAAATTAATATTAAATAATTCATTAAATTCTATTTCTTGCCCAAATTCTTCTTTTATTGAGGGATTAAATAGTGGAGCTTCTGGATATGTTGTTACTAGTGCAAGTGGAACAGCAATTACATTAACTCAAACATCTGGAACTTTTAGTCCTGGAGAGCAAATATCAATAAATGGATCAGTTGAATATTCTAGATCAATTCAACAAGTTATATCTTTTGGTGTAAAAGATATTAAATCTGTATATCAAAATTCTACCGCCATTGGTTTATCAACGGATTTTATTGCAGATACATTTTTAACTCGTCAAAATTTATTAAATTTTAATTCTAACGATGTATTAACAATTAGTTCTAGTGGTATAGCAACTTGTGCCGGTAGAAATTTTATAGGGGTTGCAAGCGATACAATTATTAGGTATCAAAGATCTGGATTTACAACCGAAACTTTTAATAGAATTACTGGAATTTCAACTGATGGATTATCAATAAATCTTTCTGGTGTTTCCACAGTTTCTGGTGTTTGTGATGGAGGAATTCCAAGTACCACTACGAATGTAACTTTTTCTTCTGGCGTCCCATCTATTCAAAATGAAGAGAGTGCATTTTTGTATGCGAAGTTAAATAATAAAAATATATCAGAGGTTAATTTTTCAGGATCTGAACTAAGAGCAACTCGTCAAACTACAGGAAAATCTACAAACGCGGTTGGAACTCTATCTTTAAGTTTATCTGATGTTGGGATTACAAGTGCATATTTTGAAACTTTTGACGTTGAAAGGTACTCTGTGTTTTATTCAGATGGATCTGTAGAACCTTTAACTTCTGATAAGTTTGTATTAGATTCATCTGGGACTTCTGTTACTTTTAGTGGATTAACACCAAGTCAATCTAATGTGGTTGTAAATTCAACAGTTAAAAAAAATTCAATTAAAAATAAACAAAAAATTTATGTAAGAAGTGAAAAATTAGAAGTAAATAAATCAATTATCGGAGTATCTACCTCATTTTCTGGACTATCGACAAGTATATATTATGGATTAAGAGTTGAAGATAAAGAAATTTCTCTAAATGTTCCAGATGTTGCAAATATTATAGCAGTTTATGAATCGGTAAATAATTCATCTCCATCATTAGATGGATTAAATTTCCAAACAGGATTAAATTTAAATACAAATTCAATTCTTGGTGAAAAAATTATTGGGCAAACAAGTGGATCTGTTGCTCAAATAGTGACTAGAAATACTACAACAAAAATTGAGTTTGTTTATTTAAATTCAAATAAATTTGTTAATGGAGAAACGGTTACCTTTACTGAATCTAATATTGTAGCTGCTATACAGAGTGTTGATGTTGGTGCATATGTAAATAGAACTCAAGAATATATTTTAGATAAGGGTCAGAGAGAACAATATTATGATTATTCAAGAATAATTAGAAAAAATCCATTAGTTGCTCCTTCTAGAAAACTTTTGATTATTTTTGATTATTACAATGTTCCATCTAGTGATAGCGGAGATGTGTACACAGTTGGATCATATGATTCCGAAAGATATAAAAAAGATATTCCACTTTTAAAAGATAATTTAAGATCATCTGATACATTAGATTTCAGGCCTAGAGTTTCAACATTTACATCTGCAACCGCATCTCCATTTGATTTTTCTAGTAGATCTTTTGCAATGTCTGGGAATAATCCAACGTTAGTTTTAACTCCAAATGAAAGTTCTACGGTGGGATATTCATATTATCTTCCTAGAATAGATAAAATAGTTTTAAATAAAAGTGGATCTTTTAGTTTGATTAAAGGAGTATCATCTCTAAATCCTAAGGAACCTATATCTATTGATGATTCCATGGATATAGCAACTATCATTTTACCAGCATATCTTTATAATCCTAATGATAGTGATATTAAGTTGGTGAATAATAAAAGATACACAATGAAAGACATTGGATCTTTAGAAAAAAGAATTCAAAATGTAGAAATTGTTTCATCTCTATCTTTATTAGAATTAAATACAAAATCTTTACAAATATTAGATGCTGACGGAATAAACAGATTTAAATCTGGATTTTTTGTAGATAATTTTAAAAATAATAATTTTATCGATATAGAAAATTTAGATTCAAAATGTGTAATTAATAAAAATACTGAAGAATTAAATTCTGATATTTCCTCATATTCTTTAAAAGCAGAAATTGGTGTAAGTGGTAGTGTTAATATTGATTCTGCAGATTTTTCATCAGATCTATCTTTATTAGATTCAAACATAAGAAAAACTGGAGATGTTGTAACTTTAAATTATTCAGAAATATCCGCTGGTATAGGACAAACATACGCTACTGGTCAACAGAATATTAATCCAGCTGGAGTTACAAATTATAACGGTTACGTAAGTCTTACTCCATCTTCTGATACATGGGTAAGATCAATCAATTCTGAAAATGGAATAGTAATTAGAAATCAGGGTGAATGGGATAGTTCCTTTATTGCAGATCTAATATTAAGTACCAATCCATCTAAGAAGTTTAAATCTAGAAACGTTCAGTTTTATGCTAGTGGATTGCAACCAAATACACAATATTATTCATTCTTTGATGGAAATTCAAATATTGACGTAATTCCAAAATTATTACAAATAACAATGGAGTCTGGATCACCAGCATTCCAAACTGGAGAAACGGTCGATGCTTATTTTAATAACATAAAAGTAGCAAGTTTTAGATTATCAACTGCGACACATAAGAAAGGAACTTATAACTCTATCAGTCCTACTGTAACTTATTCACAAAATCCATATAATACTTCATTACAATTAGCGGCATATTCTTCCTCATCCACAATCTTAAATATTGATACTTACTCATTAGCAGATGATGCATCTGGAAGATTTTTTGGTTATTTACCTCAAGGTGCAACACTTATAGGAAAGACTTCGGGGGCGCAATCTACGGTTTCTACACAATCACTAATTACTGATAATGTTGGTGATTTAATTGGATGTTTCTTTATTAGAAATCCATTACAAACACCAACGCCATCAAATACTTTTGGGACTGGAACAAAAACATTTAAACTGTCATCAAGTTCAACAAATTCCTCTGCAACTTCAATTTCATATACACAAAATAGTTTTTATGCAACTGGAATTGTAAATACACAATTAAATACAAATACTATTGCTCTCAGAAGACCATCTGTAGCACTTCCACTAAACGCGCTGAGAACTGATCCATTATCACAAACGTTTAGAACTGATAATACCGGAATGTTCTTAACTTCTGTTGATCTATATTTTGCAGGAAAAGATTCTACTGAAAAAGTTTTTGTTGAAATCAAGGAAACAGATATTGGTGGATCACCAAAAACAAACTTGATTCAAGATTTTGCTAGAACAGAATTGTATCCGTCTGGAATTACAACTTCTAGTACAGGACAAACAGCAACCAATGTTAAATTCCCATCACCAATTTATTTGGAACCAAACAAACAATATGCGATTTGTTTAAGTTGTTCATCATCAAGTAATTATAGAGTTTGGACTGCACAAACAAATCAACCAACAGTTTCTACTCAAACTTTACCAAATGTTGAACAAGTATTATACTCAAATAACTATATTGGAGGTAATTTATATAAACCACAAAATGGTGGTATTTGGAATTCTTCAATAACTGAAGACTTAACATTTAAACTTTATAAAGCCAATTTTACCTCTACAAATGGTACAGTATATTTTCACAATCCTAATGTCTCTGTTGGTAATACAACGTATGTTGACGATTTAAATATTCCTCAATTAGTTAATAACCCAATTAAAGTTTTACCAAGAAGGTTAAATGTAGGAATTACAACTTCATCAACATCAGTCCTTGAAACTGTTTTAATTCCTGGAAGAAAAGTTGCAGAGGGTAGTGCATTTGGATACATTGAAAATGTTGGTGGAAATGTAGTTGCAATCACAACTTCTAACGTAGGAGCAGGATACTCTAATGGAACATTTGTGGGAGTTCCTCTATATAACATAACAGGATACGGAAATAGTGTTACTGCAAATATAACAATTGCTAATAATTCGGTATCTTCCGTATCAATAGCGTATAGTGGATCTGGATATGTAGTTGGTGATGTTTTAGGAATCACTACAACGTCTGTTGTTAAAGGTAGTGGCGCACGAATAACGGTCCAATCCACTAATAATATTGACACATTATATTTAACTAATGTTCAAGGAGAAGAATTTACTTTTGGACAACCAATTTCATATTATAATGGTTCTACTCAAGTCACCATGGCTTCAACAGCAGTTACAAAAGCATCTTATATTCCAGACTATAGATATTCTGGAAATGTTTTTGAAGTGACTCAGTTTAATCACGGTATGCACGCTAATAGTAATACCGTAGTTATTAGCGGAATACTGCCAGATACAACCGGTCAAGCAATAACTGCAACTATTGTTTCTAATTCTCTAGCAATTTCTATAGCAAGCACTGCAAACTTTAATACCTTTGAGGGATCTACGGTCACTGGAGCTAATCCTGGATATATAATCATTAATAATGAAATTATCTCATACACTCTTGGTTCCCCTGGAACAAATACTCTAGATATAGTACAAAGAGGAAGATTTGGATCTCCAACAAGAAATCATTCTATAGGTAGTCTAATTTATAAGTATGAACTAAATGGTGTTTCTTTAGCAAGAATTAATAGGCAACATTCATTACCATCTAATCAAACCCTTAAATCTTTCAGAGGAACTGATAATTATCATTTAGAATTTGATAGATCCTATTTAGTTAATAGATCTTCAGGTGATACCCAGTTAAGTTTTATAGATGAAAAAGTTGCAGGAGGATCAAATGCAAAGGCATCTCAAAATATTCAATATTCTGCAATAGCTCCATATTTTAATGTGATTACACCAGAAAACACATCAGTATCCTCATTGATAAGAACCATTTCTGGAACGAGTGTCAGTGGAACTGAATCTTCTTTTGTCGATCAAGGATATCAACCGATTAGTCTCAATGATATCAATGATTTCAACAATCCTAGACTAGTTCCGTCAAGATTAAATGAAACTAATATTTTATCTTCAATATCATTCCCAAATCAAAAATCATTAACGTTAGGAATAACTTTATCAACTAATAATTCAAGTTTATCTCCAATTGTAGATGTCTCTGAAGCTGCTACATTTATTTTTAATCGAAATAAAATTAATAAACCTATTCAAAATTATGATTCTGATCCTAGATCAAATATTTTAAATGGAGATCCACATTCGAGTGTTTATATTTCTAAAAAAGTTAATTTACAGCAACCTGCTACCTCTCTAAAAGTTTTTGTAACAGCATATAGGCACTCATCTAGTGATTTTAGAATTTTATATAAATTATTTAAAACAGATTCAAGCGAAGTAAGTCAATCATATCAACTTTTCCCTGGATATAATAATTTAAAGGATCAAGACGGAGATGGATTTAAAGAAACCATTATCGACATTGCATTGAATGATGGTAGTTCGGATACTTTCGTCAAAGCAAGTAATGATAATGAATTTTTAGAATATCAATTTACTGCTAATAATTTAGAACAATTTAATGGATTTGTTATTAAAATTGTAATGAATGGAACCAATGAAGCGTATGCACCAAGATTTAGAGACTTGAGAGCAATTGCACTAGCATGATTCCAATAGAGGGACACCCAAATCTTTTTCGTGATGAAAAATCTGGAGCAATTGTTAATTATGATACTTTAGAATATGAGTCTTATATTAAAATAAGACAAAAGAAAATCGATGAAAAACAAGAACTTCAAAATTTAAAAATTGAGGTTTCTGAAATTAAAAATTTACTCATGGAGTTAATTAATGAATCCAGAAGAAATACAACTTGATGATGTAAATAAGTTATTTGAATATGAAAAATATTCTAGATCAATAGATTCTATGGATACAGAAGATTTAAAAAATTTTGCAAAAGTTTATTGTAAATTGTATTTAAAACAGCAAGAAGTTATCTCTTCATTAGATTCCATAGGATTATTGTGAGTATAAATATACTTTAGATCCTGAACTCGCAAGATGGCAGTTTTATATTCATATGCAATCTTTAAGGAGTCATCCTAATGGCAGACATAAAAGTTCGTGTAGGTCAGCAAAACTCCATAAAAGTTTTATCTTCAATTTCTGGAACTAGCTCTGGAACTCTTACTGGATTGAGTGATATAAATGCAAGTGGTGGACTACTAAATGGGATGGTTCTAGTTTACAACAGTGTGACTAATAAGTGGGATGCAACTTTGGACCTAACTCCAGGAAACACGCAGAATTTAGACATTAACGGAGGTGCCTTTTAATGGCAAGCATTATTAGGGTCAAAAGATCTACAGGCACATCTGCCCCAGCCACCCTGAATTATGGTGAACTTGCCCTTACAATTGGATCTGGAACACAGGCAAATAAGGGAGATAGACTTTTTGTTGGTAATTCTTCACAAAATCCAATAGAAGTTGGTGGTAAGTATTACACCGATCTCCTTGATCATGTTCATGGAACTCTGACTGCATCATCTGCAGTTATTGTTGATTCTAGTTCAAAAATTAATGTATGGAATGTAGATAATTTAAGATTAGATGGAAATGCTTTTACATCTACAGATACTGACGGTCACATTACCATTACACCAAACGGTACTGGTAGAGTCCAATTTTTAGATGATGACGAACTCCAGTTTGGCGATAGCGATGATATTCGTTTATCTTATGATACTGCTAGAGATGCTATCTTCTTTGAAAGAGGTGCAGCTGGAAATACTGCAGATATTAGAATTGCTGATGATATTCATTTTCAATTTGGAACTGATAATGATGCTAGAATTTATTATGATGAAGCATCTACAGATAAAATACAAGTAGAGGGTGCAGATTGGAACTATGCTAATGGCGTCGCTATTACAATTTCCGACACCACTCAGTCAACTTCAACAACCACAGGAGCTTTAATTGTTACTGGTGGTGTTGGTATTGCAAAAAACTTATTTGTTGGTGGTAATTTTGCAGTTACTGGTGTAACAACCATTACTGATACTACTCAATCAACCGATAAGGATACTGGCGCTCTTGTTATAGAAGGTGGTGTTGGTATTGAAAAAAATACCAATATCGGCGGTAACCTTGGTGTTGAAGGTGGGTCTGTTACAAGTCAAACTGCAAACCTCAATTTATTCAACGCAAATGTAACCACTGCAAATGTTCTTGGTGCAGCAACTAATATTGTTTTAGGTTCAACAACAGGTGTTGCCACCGTTAGAAATGCAACGGTTGATCTTGATGGTAATCTGAATATTGATGGTGGGTCTGTTACAAGTCAAACTGCAAACCTTAATTTATTCAACGCAAATGTAACCACTGCAAATGTTCTTGGTGCTGGTACTGTAATTGCAATCGGAGCTAATACTGGATCACTCACTATAGGAAATCCAACGGTAGTTGGCACTCAAGCAATACAAAATCTTTATAATACAGTCGCTACTACAGTAAATGCTTTTGGTGCTGGCACTGCAATTGCAATAGGAGCTAATACTGGATCACTGACTATAGGAAATCCAACAGTAGTTGGTACTCAAACAACACAAAATCTTTATAATACAGTCGCTACTACGGTAAATGCTTTTGGTGCTGCAGATAATATTGTTTTAGGTGCAGCAACTGGTATTGCTACCATTAGAAACGCCATAGTTGATCTTGATGGTGATTTGAATATTGATGGTGGAGATTTAACTTCAAATCAAAGTAATTTTAATCTTTTAAATGCAAATGTAACCACTGCAAATGTTCTTGGTGCTGCAGATAATATTGTTTTAGGTGCAGCAACTGGTATTGCTACCATTAGAAACGCCATAGTTGATCTTAATGGTGATTTGAATATTAATGGTGGAGATTTAACTTCAGATGAAAGTAATTTTAATCTTTTAAATGCAAATGTAACCACTGCAAATGTTCTTGGTGCTGCAGATAATATTGTTTTAGGTGCAACAACAGGTGTTGCTACCGTTAGAAATGCCACTCTAAGTGTTCCCAATGCAACCACAATTAATTTAGGATCTACTGGGTCTACAACTCAAGTTACCTTCCCAAGCACACCTAATAACTCTTTCGTTTCTATCGCTGCTACATCATCAGCATCCTCAACAACCACAGGAGCCTTAAGAGTTTCTGGTGGTGTTGGAATTGCAAGTGATGTACATATCGGTGGAACATTAAACGTTACAGGGGCTGCTAATTTTACTTCAGGTAATGTAATTGTTACTAACAACTTAACTGTTAATGGTAATACCTCATTAGGAAATGCTGTTAGTGATACCGTCACAATCACTGGAAATATTACTCATACTGGACAGTTTACAAATACAGGTGGTTTCTTAATTGATAATGTTGGAATTAAATCCAACATGATCTTTACACAAACTGGTGGAGGAAATCAACTCTTTATTGATCCATTCCCCGATGGTCTCAGTAATGAAGGGACAGTAATTATTAAGGGTGATCTTCAAGTTGATGGAACTACAACCACCATCAATTCAAGCACCGTAAGTGTTAATGATGCAATTTTAAATCTTGGAGATGTTACAAGCGTAAGAACCGTAACTGAAACTGTTGCATCTGGTGTAAGCACGATTCGTTTAGATTCGGTTATTGGTATTAATACTGGCGATACGGTTCAAGGAAGCGCAGCACTACCAAATAGTGGTGTCGCAACAGTATCTTCTTATAATACAACCACAAAAATTATAACAATTGATGGATCTACTAGTTCTGGTATTGGAGTAACAACACAGTTAACGATTACTCATGCGTTTGATACTAATACTGATCGTGGTCTATCTTTTGATTATAATACAAGTTCTGGAACATCCAATAACAAGGTAGGATTTTTTGGATATCACGATACAACCAATGCTAATAGTTCAGCGCCAATAAGATCTTGGACATATGTTCCAGATGCTACCATTACAAATAGTGTTGTAACGGGAACTAGAGGATTCTTAGATATTAAGGGGATTTATTATCAAACAGGTGATTATAATACTCATGGTGTAACATATTTTGACGCTGACGGTTTACAATCATCAACAAATAATCCAAGCACAGCGTCAAATACTAGAACATCAACTCAAATATTAACAGCAGTTACTGAAAATACTTTGACTCTAGCAGCTTCACACTCTGTGACTGCTGGGGATCAAATTACTCAAGTTAATAATTCTGGCGCATATGGTGTGGTAAAAACAACTAGTTCTGGAACTACTATAACTATTATAGGTGTTCAGGGGACTTTTGATACTACAAATGATTTAAATGTTAATGGAACAAATATTTCTAAAATTCCTAGTGCCGTGACTGTTGTTTATACTAATAAACCAACATGGACTGATACAATTGATGGAGGTACATTCTAAAATTTATGAATAATAATAGTGAAGTCGATGTTAATGTGTTGGTGAGCATATATAATCAAAAAATATCTGCTTTAACAAATCAAAATATTTTACTAGAGGCAAAATTGCAAACTTTGCAAAAAGATTATGAAAATGAAAAAAATTTATTATTAGTGAAAATTGCTGAATTTGGTAAAGATCAATTAGTTAAAACTAAAAAAAAATCAGACGATTATCAGCAATCGGGAGTTGAATAATGGCAAAACCAAGCACTAGACAAGAACTGATAGACTATTGCTTAAGGAGACTTGGAGCGCCAGTATTGGAGATCAACGTTGATGGGGATCAGATTGATGACTTAGTAGATGACGCTCTTCAATATTTCCAGGATCGTCATTTTGATGGTGTTGAGAGAATGTTTTTAAAATATAAAATTACTCAGGAAGATATTAATAGAGGAAGAGGAAAAATCACAGGAACATCTGGAGTTGGTATTGTAACAACCACTGGAACAGCAAATATATCTGGAGTAGGAAATACTTCTTTTAATTTTTACGAAGCATCAAATTTTATTCAAGTTCCAGATTCAGTTATTGGAATCGAAAAAGTTTTTAAATTTGATACTAGTGATATTTCTGGTGGAATGTTCAGTATTAAGTATCAATTATTTTTGAACGATTTATATCAATTCAATTCTATTGAACTTTTACAATATTCTATGGTTAAGTCATATCTTGAGGATATAGACTTCTTATTGAAAACAGACAAACAAGTAAGATTTAATAAAAGACAAAATAGACTATACTTAGATATTGATTGGGGACAAAAATTAAAAGATACTTTTTTAATTATAGATTGTTACAGAATTTTAGATCCTGATAGTTTTACTAAGGTTTACAATGATAGTTTCTTAAAAAAATATCTAACATCATTAATTAAAAAACAATGGGGACAAAATTTAATTAAATTTAGGGGAGTAAAACTTCCTGGTGGAATTGAATTGAATGGTAGAGAAATATATGAAGATGCAGAGAGAGAATTAGAACAAATTAAACAAGTAATGATGTTGGAGCATGAATTACCTCCATATGATATGATAGGATAATGGCATTAAATCCCTTTTTTCTACAAGGATCCTCTTCTGAACAAAGACTTATACAACAGTTGATTAATGAGCAACTGAAAATTTATGGTGTCGATGTAACTTATATACCTAGGAAATTTGTAAAGAGAGATTTAATTTTTACGGAAATTCAGTCTTCAAAGTTTGATGATAATTATACCATAGAGGCATATGTGAATACTTATGAGGGGTATTCTGGCGCTGGTGATTTAATGACTAAGTTTGGAGTTTCAATTAAAGATGAGTTAACGGTAACAATATCAAAAGAAAGATTTGAAGACTTTATATCACCATTTTTAGAGGCAGAAAGTGATTCTGAAATTGTACTTTCATCACGTCCAAGAGAGGGAGATTTAATATATTTTCCATTTGGACAAAGGTTATTTGAAGTAAAATTTGTAGAGCATGAACAACCTTTTTATCAATTAGGAAAAACATATGTTTATGAATTAAAGTGTGAATTATTTGAATATGAAGATGAGGTTGTTAAAACTTCTGTTGATGAGATCGATTCTCAACTCGAAAAAGAGGGGTTTATTACAACTTTAAATTTGATTGGAGTTGGAATAACTCCAACAGCATCAGCAGTAATTGATAGTGGATATGTGCGTAAAATTTTCTTAAATAATGATGGTAGTGGATACACCTCTACACCATCAATAACTTTTTCTGCATCTCCAGCAACTGGCGGCACAGCAACTGCAGTAGCAATAACAACTTCACGGGCAGGAGTTAGATCAATACATGAAATTTTATTGACTAAACCTGGATTTGGATATACTACTGCTCCAACTATTTCCATAACTGGTGGAGGAGGCGTAGGAGGTGCTGCAACTTGTACAATAGAAAAAATTAGAAAAGGAGTTGTATCTGTTATAATCAACAATGGTGGCGCTGGATATGCAAAAACGCCAATAATTACAATTACAACACCAAAACATGTGGGTGCAGATGCAACTGCAATAATTGATCATCCAGTAGGTGCTGGAGTAAGTGTACTATCTGCAGTTGTAAGTATTGGAGCATCGAATTATCTATTTCCGGGAGGAACAACTGGTGGAGTATTTTACAAGACTCCACCAGTAGTCACATTTAATTTACCAACAGGATTAGGTGTAACAGCTTCTGCAACAGTTACCATGGGAAATTATGCATCAACTGGTGGAACAGTTTCTACAATCACAATTATTCCGGGTTCCGAAGGAAAATATTACGATGCAGCGCCTGCAGTAACATTATCATCACCTGTAGTAAGCACTGCAGTTGCAACAATTGATATTGGTGGTGGTGTTAATGGTTCATCAATAAGTCCTGGATCTATTGCATTTAGCACCACTGGAAGAGCGTATAAGACAGCACCTGTTGTAGCAATCACCACCGGTGGTGTATTTGGATCAGTTGCCCCATCAATCCAAGCAGTGGGAATTGCCACAATTCATCCAATAACAGGTATAGTAACAGCAGTATCTTTCAATGTATCAGATCCATGGGCAGTTGGAACTGGAGCAACGATAGGATTTGGTTACACGGTTCCACCACAAATTACATTTTCAGGAAGCACAGCAGCAAAAACAGCGACTGCAACTGCAGTTGTATCCGCCGCTGGAACAATTACAAGTATCAATGTAACTGATAATGGTTATGGGTATGCATCAGGAGAAGTTGCAACAGTAACCATTGCAGGATCTTCAGGTGCTGGAGAATCATTTAGAGCAACTGGTATAGCAACATTAAGAGTTTCTTCTGTAAAAGTTTCTGGTGTTCTAGGAATAGGGTCTACATCAATAACAGGAATCAATACAAATAATATCATAGTTGGTGATAGAGTTAGACTTGCAATAGGTCATAGTGATACTTACAATTTTATCCCAGAAAACACTTTTGTTACTGGAATTGGAGTGAGTCAAATATCACTGTCTAATACTGGAACAAACGTTGGTATTGCTACATCTACATTTGAATTTGGAATTGATCAATGTGGTATTGTTACGGGTATTATCGTCACTTTTGGTGGCGGAGGATACTTAAGTCCACCATCTATTACGATTTCAAATAATCCATCTGAGAAAAATTATGTAAACCTGATATCAGGGATCGCAACTGCTCTCGGAAGAGCAGGAATTAATACTCTTGGATCTATGAATATAATACATGTCGAAAATCCCGGTGAGGGATATGTATTAGTTCCAGAAATTATAGTTACAAATCCTCCTGTAATTGCAGGAATTGGAACTTTTGAATTTAATGAAACTGTAACTGGGTCTACAACGGGAGCAACCGGAATTGTTAAAGAGTGGGATTCCACAACGAATAAACTTAAAATTTCTATGGTTAAAGGATTATTTGCTGCAGGAGAGGTTCTCGTTGGATCTTCCTCTTCGGCAGTGTATTCTATTAAATCCTATGATGAAAGGGATACTTATGATAAATACAGTCAAAATGATGAAATAGAAGAAGCAGCAGACTTAATTGTTGATTTTTCAGAATCTAATCCATTTGGTGTATTTTAATGTTAGGAACTTATTTTTATCACGAAATTATAAGAAAAACTGTTGTTTCTTTTGGGACAATTTTTAACCAAATTTACATAAAACACAAAAATGAGTCTAATCAATCCATGGGTGAAATGAGAGTTCCTCTTGCCTATGGTCCAATGCAAAAGTTCTTGGCCAGAATTGAACAACAAGCGGAGTTAAATAAACCCATACAAATTACTCTACCAAGAATGTCTTTTGAAATGAATTCAATACAATATGATGCAAGTAGAAAGACTTCAATAACTCAAACTTTTAACGCCATAGATAAAAGTAGTAATAAGGCTAAAAAAGTTTTTATGCCTGTTCCATATAATTTAGGATTTGAATTAAATATCCTTACAAAATTAAATGATGATGCTTTACAGATAATTGAACAAATTTTACCATTTTTTCAACCTTCATTCAACATCACAGTTGATTTGGTAAATTCAATTGGAGAAAAAAGAGATCTACCTGTTGTTTTAGAGAGTGTTTCCTTCCAGGACGATTATGAAGGAGATTTTACAACTAGAAGAGCATTAATTTATACTTTACAATTTTCTGTTAAGACATATCTATTTGGACCTATTGCAGACAGCACAGATGGACTAATTAAAAAAGTTCAAGTTGATTATTATTCAGATACAAATACTACAACTGCCAAGAGACAAGTTAGATACGTTGCAACTCCTCTAGCGAAAAAAGATTATAATGACGATAATTCTTCTACACTAAATGAAGATTTAAACAATCAAGAAACTTTAGTAGGAGTTACTTCTACAACATTTCTTTCTGTTGGAAATAGAATTATTATAGATAAAGAAATTATGAAAATTAAATCAATTGATTCAAATGTTATCACCGTTGTAAGAGGGTATAATAATACTTCTGCAACTACACATTCTAATGGCGCATCAATTGATGTTCTTAGTGAAGCAGACAATATTGCTATTATCCCAGGAGATGATTTTGGATTTAGTGATGACACCTTCTTCTTCCAAGATGGTGGAGATTTTAGTCCAACAAGAAAAATTGATCTGACATAAAATGAATGAAAAATTTAATTCTATTAGTGAATCTTTAAATACTGAAACTAGTATTGTAAGTGTTGATGTAGAAAAATCTACTGATATTATTGAAACTCAAAAAAATTTATCTCCACACGACTTACAAAAAGATTATCAATATACAAGAGCTAACTTATATTCTTTGATTGAGAAAGGTCAAGAAGCTCTAAATGGAATTATGGAATTGGCTGCCGAAAGTGATAGTCCAAGAGCATATGAAGTTGCAGGACAAATCATAAAAAGTGTTGGAGACACCACCGATAAATTACTAGATTTACAAAAAAAATTAAAAGAGATGGAAGAAAATAATACGAAACAATCAACTGGTAATGTGACTAATAACGCAGTATTTGTAGGATCTACTTCTGAACTGTCAAAATTACTCAAGCAAGGTTTTCTAAATAATAAAGAGTAATATCTTTTTTCAATGAGTTGGTCTAACAAATATAAAAGATCAATAAACTGCGATAATCCTAGTGGATTTTCTC
>Ga0169931_10001744_pt1 | contig 35853 bp, 33 predicted proteins | sample Kivu_15m_20L_FD_129675 | JGI IMG/M metagenome (GOLD analysis project Ga0169931, IMG submission 129675) | Freshwater microbial communities from Lake Kivu, Western Province, Rwanda to study Microbial Dark Matter (Phase II) - Kivu_15m_20L... | ecosystem: Environmental > Aquatic > Freshwater > Lake...
AAACCACTTCGCGCGGAATCGTTCTCGCATGAAACGCAAGAGGCGGACCCTTGTGGGGTCCGCCTCGAGGTTGAGGAGTTGGAATCCGTGCTCCTCGCCTACGCCATCAGTTGCGGCGGCGGCGAAGCAGACCCAAAGCACCAATCGCTCCAAGAAGAGCAGTGGAGGGCTCGGGGACGAAATTAATTGTCCGTGTTCCTACGGCTTCAAAATTATCGCTGTTAGCAACAACAATTGAAGTGGTAAAAGTAGAGAACGTAGCCGTTGCACTAGCAAGCACAGAGCTTACATCGGATGGAAACTTAGTACTTGCTGAAGTTCTCATAAGCACCCATTTTCCATCAGCCGCAAAATCAACCGAACTGCCGAGACTTACATATAAATGGATCGTCTGGTTGTTAACACTTGTAGGTGCCGTACCAACAAATTGTCCATTCACAGTACCGGTGTCCGCAGCAATGGTGCTAGCAAATTGCGTGAATGTGCTTGTGTTAGCATCCCAACTGCCGACTGCAAGAAACTGACTGGTTGCTGCGATGCCATTGTCAGTCACCAGCAATCCGTTTGATGCACCAATTCCTGGACTGATAGTGATTGTCGCAGCATTGGCTCCAGCAACACTGGAAATTACAAGCAAATATTTGAACAAGTTTTTCATATTTTAGTGTTTGTTTATTGTTTCTGTTTTTGGTTTTGCAAAAATTTACTCAGCAATAAGTGAACCCGGAATTGTAATTGTTGACGGTCCATTTCCCGAATCACGCTTGATGATCGCACCAGTACCTCCAGGCAATACAGTATCACCAGCATCAGAGGCATCCACAAGATTAGCTAGTGTCGCAACACCCAAAAGTGCTGGATCTACTGCGGCATATGGGGTGATGGATTGATCAGAATTTAGGATTTGGAACTCGTCATAGTCAGTATTGCTTCCCTCCGCATTCAGCGGGATCAGGCTAAATTGCAGATTCATCTCGTTGAAGGTTGCGCCTGCGGCATCGGTTTGCGCAACAAGCGTGAGGCCTGGATAAACATCAAATTGAGTCGCTGTGGTTTTAACTTGTCCAACAGATACAAAGCTCAGTGGAGAGGAGCTGGTAGTTTTGACAATGACTGCAGCGCCGGGCTCAATGACAAGGTCATTGGCAATTTCTGCGGTGGCAAGATTGTACCACTGGCCTTCGACGTCACCGGTCAACTCAGCCGGCACATAGGCAATCGGAGTAAGACTTTGGTCAGGATTGAGAATTTGAATCTCGTCACCTGCTTCTCCGTTGAAGGGTATCAAATTAGCAACATTTTCCCCAAGGAATGTCTGGATCGTGTTGTGTTTGCGAACAGAGACAGCCGTATCGGAAGCTAGACCAGCGGGAAACTCGTCATTGACCGTGATGGAGTCACTGGTCGAACTAACCACGGTGCTCCACCAACCTTCGCTGGGACCGGAAGTGATTTCTAATACATAACTTCCGTCCAGACCTGTTGGCACACCAGCTGCAAAAGAAATTGCGCTGCCTGATGGGCTTGATACAGAATTTCCAGCAAATTCAGTAGGCTGAACGAGACTGGGACCAACGATGGTCTGCGTAAGTTCTCCGCCTTGTGCGTTGATCGTATGCGTAATATACCCAACAACCGGCGTGTAGACTTCCGCGGCGAAAGCGGAGCCTGCCGCGAGGGCGAGGATTGAGAGATGGATTGGTTTCATGACGATTGGTTTGGTTTTGGTTTTCGGTTTTGGTTTCGAGGTATTTGGTTTCAGGTCGATGAGCGGCATGCGGATGCGAGCGAGATTGGACGCATGGCAGGTGCACTCATTGGTTTCACGGATAAAAAAGCACGGATCCGGGGGTGGGCACAAGAAAAATCCACGAAAAGATTTCGTCACATTCGGTTTGGCGTGGGGATTTTTCGAAAACCGTTGATTTTCAATGGTTTTCCAGGAAATTCGCGGGGAAATTTTTTTCCAGAGGGGGTGGAAGCAGATGAGGATCGGCCGGGCGAGCCGCCCAGCCCTACCGGTGGTGAAGAGACAGGCAGGGATGCCTGTCCTCCGGGAATGGCGAACGCAGCAGAGACAGGCAGGGATGCCTGTCCTCCGGGAACGGCTTAGGCGTGGGCGGCGGCTTTGGATTCCAGGGCTTGTTTGGCCTTGGCGACGATGGCGGAGAAGGCGGCGGCATCGGTGACGGCGAGATCGGCGAGGATTTTGCGGTCGGTTTCGATGCCGGCGGCCTTGATGCCTTCGATGAAGCGCGAGTAGGTGAGGCCTTCGGCGCGGACGGCGGCGTTGATGCGCTGGGTCCAGAGCCTGCGGAACTGGCCTTTGCGGCGTTTGCGGTCGCGGTATTCGTAGGTGAGGGCCTTGCGGACGGCGTCCTTGGCGTAGCGGAAGAGTTTCGAGCGGAATCCGCGGAAACCCTTGGCGCGCAGCAGCACGCGTTTGCGGCGTTTGCGGCTGGCGGGGGAGTTGGTGGCTCTTGGCATGGTATCGGTGGGTTGGAACAGGTCGTTGGGTTCGTTCCTCCGGCAGTCTCACCTGTTCGGGTCTCCCGGTGCGGGATCAGGCTGCGTGGAGGCCGTCCGTTGCGGACGGATGGGGCGCGGCGCGGGGCCGGCTCGCGGGATCAATGGAAGGGCAGGTTTTCCCTGACGTTGCGGAGGTCGGCATCGGAGACCAGGGTGGCCTGGCCGAGCCTGCGCTTGCGCTTGCTGTTCTTGCATTGGAGCAAGTGGCGGGCGCCCTGGCTGCGACGGAGGATCTTGCCCGTACCAGTCACCTTGAAGCGCTTGGCAACGGCTTTGCGTGTCTTTGCTTTTCCAGAGACTCTCGGCATGGGGCGCGAAGGCTAGGCGGCGGCCCCGGTGTGGCAAGAGGAAAAAGCGACAAAATGCGAGACGGCGGGAAAGCGGGTGTGGAGAGTGGCATGGGGCGGAGCGGGAGGGTGGGTTGAGACCAGCAGGGGCTTTGGGGAAATGGGTTGGTGTTCTGAGACAGGCAGGGATGCCTATCCTCCGGTGGAAGATGGGTTTCAAATTCCCTTGAAAACCGTTGGATGCGGTCGCTTGATCGCGCGGATGAGTGTTCATGATTCCGCGATGCGGCTGGAATCGGCCGTGGGCTCGGTGTTGCGGGGTCATCCCGAGGTGGTGCGGCGGGTGCTGGCCTGCCTGGTGGCGGGCGGGCATGTGCTGATCGAGGATGTGCCGGGCACCGGCAAGACGACCTTGGCCAAGGCGGTGGCGCACGCGATCGACGGCGCGGAGTTCAAGCGCATCCAGTTCACGCCCGACCTGCTGCCCTCCGACATTCTCGGCGTGTCGGTGTACGAGCCCGGGACGCAGGAGTTCCGTTTTCATCCGGGTCCGGTGTTCACCGACATTCTGCTGGCCGACGAGATCAACCGTGCTTCGCCGCGCACGCAGAGCGCGTTGCTCGAGGCGATGGGAGAACGTCAGGCGACGATCGACGGTCGGCGTCATGGGTTTGGCGGATTGTTTTTCGTGATCGCGACGCAGAACCCGGTGGAGTTTCGCGGGACTTGTCCGTTGCCCGAGGCGCAGATGGACCGGTTTGCGATGCAGTGCGCGCTGGGCTACGTCGATGCCGCGGAAGAGGCCGCGATTCTGGCCGACCAAGTGGAGGATCCGCCGGTGGACCGGATGGTGCCGGTGGTGACGCGCGACGAGGTGATGGCGATGATGCGGGCGGCGCGGGCGGTGCGGATCGCCGACGAGCTGCGCGGATACATCGTCGCGCTGGTGGGTGCGACGCGCGGTCGGCCCGACTTGCGGCTTGCGGCGAGTCCGCGTGCGTCGCTGGCGTTGATGAAGGTGTCGCAGGCGCTGGCGTTGTTTCACGCTCAGGATTTCGTCACGCCGGAGATCATTCAATCGGTCGCGGCCGATGTGATCGCGCATCGGTTGGTGCTCGCGCCCGAGGCACGGCACGGCGGGATCACCGCGCGGTCGATCGTGGCCGATGTGGTGGCGTCGACCGCGGTGCCGGTGTAGGATGTTTTTTCGTTTCCGGTCATGCAGGCGAGGTCATCCGCAACGGGCGCGAGGCGCATCGACGGCTGGCTGCATCCGTTGTACTGGCGGATCACCGGCGTGCGCGACGCGATGATGGCGCGGGTGCGGTCGGCCGGGCTGGTGGTGATGGCGGTGGTGGTGGTCGCCGCGTGTTTGACGATCGGGCACGAGCGCGCGCCGACGCGGCAGTTGCTGGCGGTGGCGGTGGCCATGGGTGCGGTGGCGGTGCTGTGGGTGTTGCAGCGAAGCGCGAGGGTGTCGGCGACGCGCGAGCTGCCGCGCGTCGGCAGTGTCGGCGTGCCGATGCGGTATCGCGTGACCGTGCGCAACGACGGGTCGCGCGCGTTGGCGCGGGCGTGGTGGATCGAGCGACCGGTCGATGCGAGGCCGGGGGTGGACGAGTTCCAGCGGCAGCGCGAACCGGGCGAGGACGAGCGCAACCGGTTCGACCGCACGTTTGCGTGGTTCCGTTGGCAGTGGTTGATGTGGCGCAAGCGGAGCTTTGATGGCGGAGCGGGCGCGGAGGAAATCCGGCTGGTGCCCGGCGGAGAGATGCGGGTGACGGTCGGGCTGGTTCCCGCGCGTCGCGGCGTGATCGAGCTGGCCGACCCGCGTCTGCTGCTGCCGGATCCCTTCGGTTTGCTGCAACGATGTGTGCGCGTGCGCTGCGACGTCGGCCGGATCACGATTTTCCCGGCGAGGCATCCGTTGCCGCGTTTCGATCTGCCGGGCACCGAAGCGTGGCGGCAGCATGGGGAATCCGATGCGGGTCCTGCGGGCGACATCGGCGGATTCACCGGATTGCGCGACTATCGTGCGGGCGATCCGCTGCGGCGCATGCACTGGCGGAGTTGGGCGAGGACCGGCAAGCCGATGATCAAAGAGCTGGAGGATGCGAGCGAGCCGCGGCACGCGTTGTTGCTCGACACGTGTGGCGGCGACGATGGCGACGAGGTCTTCGAGGCCTGCGTGTCGGTGGCCGCGTCGTTTGCGATGCTGGCCGACGAGGATCGCGGGCGGATCGACCTGATGTTCGTGCAGGACGGCGTGCGTGGAGTGCGGGCGGGTGCGGGGCACGGCGGCAGCGAAGTGTTGCTCGACGCGCTGGCGACCGTGGTCGCGCAGCGTGGCGGATCGCTCGACGCGCTGGCCGACGCGGTGCTGCGCGATGCGGGCGAACCCGGGGCGTGTCTGGTCGTGCTGCACGGCTGGGATGACGCGCGCGCGGCGTTTCTCAAAAAACTGCGCGGCCTGGGCGTCGCGCTGGTGCCGTTGGTGGTGGGCGCGGGCGAGAGGCCTGCGGGCGTGCCGGGCCATTGGCTCGACGCGCGGCAGCTTGCGCGGGATTTGGCGAAGCTGCCGCCGAGGTTGGTGGGTTGGGATTGAGGCTTCGCGCGGATCACTCTCTTGCCGGGGCGTTGAGGCAATCCATCTTTCGATTCGCCAGCCTTGGGTACGGGCAATTCAGGCCAAGAGCAGACGCGGATCCGAGTCGAGCTTTGCGGATAATTCGGGCCACCCCCCCGACACCTGTAGATTGAAACAACGCAAGTAGAGGGTGAAGAGTTTGGGATCAAACACGTCGACGAGTTTGTCGATCGTGGCGTCGAGTCTGGAGGCATCGAGGGATTCGGGCAAATCCCCGGCAACGGATCCCTTGCCGTCATGCGGAATTCCCATGCCATCGCAGAACATGGCGAGCATCGACTGCTGGGCCGACATCAGATAGGCCTGCAAGAGATGTCCGCCGATGGTGTCGCAAGCAGCGATTTTGAGCGTTTTGTGGATCCACGCATATTGGTCGGCGAGGGATTTTTTCTGAACGAAAACCGGGCGCAGCTTGCGGTTGGCTGCCAGCGTCGCGATGGTGGACTTGTAGACGTTGCGGTCGTTGGCCCGGAACCAATCGAGCATGTCGCTGATGAGATCCGGCGAAGCGGCGGCGTAGAGTTCGTGGGGTTTCACGGGTTCGGGAGCAGGGGTCTGCAGGGAAGTCAACAATCGTCGGCGATCGGTGGCAAGGGTGGAGCGACGGCAAGCCGCGCGATCGACCGGTCGTGCGCACGGGAAAGCATGAGCAGTGCGGCGATCGCACCCACACCGGCGAGGAACATGTCCCACTGAGTGTCCCAATGGTCGCCCTGGGTGCCGAGGAACGACTGCGCCGCCTCCTCGGAGACGAGCGCGGCAGCCCACTCCAGAAGTTCATAGAACGCGCTGAAGCCAAGGCAGAAGGAGAGCACGCAGAAGACGCGCCATCCGGGATGATTCACGACGGCATGACGGATGAGAAGTTCGCGGCAGAGGATGGCGGGCACGAATCCCTGCATCAGATGGCCGAGACGGTCGTAATGGTTGCGGTTGCCGCCGATGAGGCCGTTCGCCCAGTCACCGACAGGCACCCGCGCATAAGTGTAATGACCGCCGACAAGCAGCAGGATCATGTGCAGCGCGATGAGCCACAGCGCGAGATTGGAAAACCTCCAACTCCGGGCCTGCGCGATGAAGAGGGCGAGGAAACCGAGAAAGACGGGAAGCACTTCGAGCCACCAAGTGAATCGGTCGTATGGCCTCCATGCCGACCATGCGACCACCGGACCGACAGCGGCCAACAGCAGAAGGTTCGGATGTTTCATCGGAATCGGGAGCGCGCGGATCCGGGTCAGGCAGCTTCGGCCGGGGCGGCGGGGCGGCGGTAGCTTTCCACCGCGCGGGCCCACACCGGGTGGATGGCGTCCGCGGGCCGGAGCCAGACGGCACGATGCATCATCAGCATGGCTGGTGCAAGATAGAGCAGCCGGGAGATTTCGTCCTTGGAGAGTGACGACGGTCCTTCGACCAGGCAGCGCTCGGCCAGCGCATCATCATCGGGCGAACTTTCCGCGGGCTCGAGCAACGAGACATGGACGCCATTCACATAGGGGTCGACCACGGCGGCGATCACCCCGGATCTGGCGATTCCCGTGGCATCGAGCACCGGATCGATCGCCGCCTTCGCGGTGGTCGCCAGCTTCATCACATCGGAAGGATCGAGTTCCTCGGGTGTGGAAAGGAGGCCGAAGGAGGCCAGCGCTTGCCCGTAGCGTGCGCGGCTGGTCCAGACCGAGATCGGCACGGACAGGACGAGACCGATGAGGATGGGAGACATCCATGCGGCGAACTCCGGGCTGACTCTCCAGGCGAGGACTGCCCATCCCGTGCCGAGGAGGGTTGGAAACGCGTGAATGCGCAGGGCATCGGACCAGGATGTTCCATCGGCATCTCGCGTCTGGGCCGACCAGCCGACGGCGCGGCCGAGGACGATGGAACCCACCATCACGCTATGCGCGGCCATGATGCAGGGGGCGAGCAGCATCGAAAGTAGGGACTCCGCGAGCACGCCGAGGGTGACGGGAACGGCACCGCCGAAGGATCGCCTTACCGCACGCGAGCCGAGCGCGCGCGCCAGTGCCAGTAGTTTGGGAAGAAAGAGCAGAGCGAGCACCACGATCACCAACATGGCGCTCTGGGTGATACCGCCGATGCCGAACCAACGCCATGCGTAGTTTTCAAACGGCAGGGTGCTCAGCTTGCTGCTGTAGCGGTCATACGCGATCCAGGTGCCGAGCAGCAGGAAGATGAACCACAGCGGGCTGCTCAGGTAAGCCATGATCCCCATGAAGAGATGCATGCGCGTGGGAAACGGCAACTTGCGGGCGAAGATCAGCCAGAGATGCTGCAGGTTGCCCTGGCACCAGCGGCGGTCGCGAGCAAGGTGGTCGGCAAGCGTCGGTGGCGCTTCCTCGTAGGTCCCCTCGACATCCCACGCGAGCCACACCTCCCACCCTTGGGACACCATCAGCGCCGCCTCGACGAAGTCATGACTGAGGATGCGCCCACCGAACGGCTCGCTGCCGGGCAATGCCGGCAATTCGCACGATTCCGAGAACGGGCGGAGACGAATCAAGGCGTTGTGCCCCCAGTAGCTGCCGCTGCCGAGCTGCCAGAAATTGAGTCCGCGGATGAAGAGCGGACCATACAGCCGCATGGCGAATTGCTGCAGGCGCGTGAACACCGAACTGCCGCGGATCAATTTCGGCGGCGTCTGCAGAATGCCCAAGCGCGGATGCGCCTCCATGACGCGCGCCATGCGGACGATGTCCGCGCCGTCCATCAGGCTGTCGGCGTCGAGCACGAGCATCGCTTCGTATCCCCCGCCCCAGGTGCGGACGAAGTCGCCGATGTTGCCCGCTTTGCGGTTTTCGTTGGTCCTGCGGCGGCGGTAGTAGATCCGTCCGAACCCGCCGAGTCTCCGGCACAGGTTCGTCCACGCGGTCTCCTCCATCACCCAGAGATCGAGGTCGCGCGTGTCGCTGAGAATGAAAAAATCGAATGACGCGAGATGCCCCTGCGCATCGATCGATCGGTAGATCGCCTCAAGCCGCGCGCAGAACCTCGCGCTGTCCTCGTTGTAAACCGGCATGACCACCGCGTGACGCCGCTCCAACGGGCCTGAGACACCATCCGCTAGCCGCGAAATGCTCACCGTTTTGCGTTTGCGCAACATGTCGTAGGCACCGAACACCGCGTGGAGCGATCCCAGCACGAGCAGCCCGTTGAGCACGGCGAAGACGGCGAGCAGCGGGAAATGCGCCTTCTGAAATCCCGACAGCCAGAGCAAATCGGCGAGCCAAAGCACCGCGGCGATGTCGATCACCAACGCGGTGCCGAAGAACACGCAGCGGCGCATGAACGCGCGGTGTGGGTCGACGTATGGACTTGCCGATCCTGGCGGGAGGTATGCGGGAGTCTGCATCAGCCGAGGAAGAGGTACCAGCCGGCGAGCGCGAGCAGGAGGAGCAATGCCGCCGATGACATGATGCGGACGATGGGCTTGCGCTCCATCGTTTCCCACCATTGGGCGGCACCGCTGCCGATCGCGTTGAGTTCGAGGGGTTTGGGCACCATGGTGAGTTCGGCGAACCGCGGACCGGCCTCGAGGTACGACCGGCGCATCGCTTCGACGAAATCGCGCGGCCAGGGTGCGGGGGTGAGGAAGATACCTTGCCATTGATCGGGCATGCCGGCGAGCAGCAGCGCGAGGCGGCCGCGAGCGGCCAAACGGCGGTTTTCGAGCGGCACATCGAGCACGTCCTGGGTCCATTCCGCAACGACACTGAGGGCTTCCTCCATCGCGAGCAGGCGCGCCGGCGTTTCCGGTTTGGACTTTCTGCGCTCGAACGCCCGCCAGAGGATCGCGCGTACGAGTTCCGCGACCAACAAGCGGTTGCGAATGCGCAGCGCCTGCAGGTACGACTCGACCGCCGCATAGGCCTCCTCCCACTCCGTCAGTTCCTCATCGCCGAGAGGTCGGAGGGATTCTAGGGAGTGAGCCGGTGCACCCATGTCTCGGTGAGGAATTTCTCGCCGCGCTTGAGGCAGCAGCGCAACTCGACCGGGCCGATCTGGTCGAGCTTGACGCCTTGTGCCGCGGGCGAGATCTGGAATGTCACACGCCAGCGGTCCTCGGGCATCTGCTGCACGGTGATGTCGTGGATGCGCACGCGTTGCGCCGCATCGCCCATCGCCTCGACGTGGGCCGCGACCGGGATCTCGCCCGCCTGGAGCAGCGGTGTGCCGGTGAACTCGACGATCATGCCCCGCTGCGAAGGCTGCCAGTCGTGAATGTAGGTGCGTGTCGCCACGACGTATCCGCCGGCGTGGGACGGGTCGGGATTCATCGTCCAGTGCTGGCGGTAGGAAAACTCGACACGGTCGCCGGGCTGCGGGGTTTTCGCAGGTTCCCACAGCGCCACCGTATTGTCGTTGAGCTCATTGGTCGTCGGAATTTCCATGAGCATCACGCGGCCCGGTCCCCAGTCGGAAGTTGGCTCGATCCACAGCGATGGCCTGAGGTGGTAGGCCGCCTCGCCGTCCTCGTACGCGCTGAAGCGACGGTCGCGCTGGAGCAGGCCGAACCCATCGCATTTCTCCATGTCGAAGAAACTGAACTCGAGCCTGCCGGAGTCGTTGCACACCGGGCGCCACACGCGCTCGCCAGTGCTCATGCGGATCGAAAGCCCGTCGGAATCGTGCACTTCGGGCCGGAAGTCGTCGAACCTGCGCCGCGAGTTCTCGCCGAACCAGAACATGCTCGACATCGGTGCGATCCCGAGGCGCTTCACCGCGCGCCTGGCGAACAAGACCGCCTGCACATCGACGATCGTGTCGTTTCCCGGATGAACCCGGAACGCGTAGGCACCGGCGTAGGAAGGACCGTCGAGCAGCGCGTAGAAGCGCGCGTGCGTATCCTCGGGATCGGGCTTGCGCAGCCAGAATTCACGGAACGCGGGAAATTCCTCGGTGAGTCCCTCGGCACCGGTGTCCACCGCAATGCCGCGCGCCGAGATCCCGTAGCGCTGGTTGCGACCGAGCGCGCGCCAATAGCTCGCGCCCTGCAGCACAATGAGTTCGTCGAACACATCCGGCCGGTTGAGCGGCGTGTGCAGGCGGAATCCGGCGAATCCTCCGTCGGGAGGAAGCGCGCCGTGCTTGCTGATGAGCGGACCGTAGTTGAAGTAGGCTTCGGAAAGACGGACGCGTTGCGCATGCGTGCTGGTGAACTCATTCACCGTGACGGGCTCACGGTAGAGGTATCCCGGATGGAAGAACATCGCGCGGAACGGCAGTCCGTCGGCCGCCCACAACGCCTGGTTCGGATTGAAGCGGATGTCGCGGTACTGATCGTAGGACATCTCGCGCATCCAGAGCGGCAGAAGATCGGTGGCGGGAGCTTCGTACGGCCGGTTGGCCAAGTCGCGCGCGCGGCTCTGGATGCTTTCGAATCCGATGTCCTCGCGTTCCCAAGTCTGGGAGAGTGCCGGCAGTGTCAGCAGGCCGATGGCGGCGCAAATCCGCATCAGGTTCACAGACATGTGCTTAGCCGGGACCCGCCCCTCCGTCAAGGCCGGGATGATCCGGTGGGACCGGATGCTCCGGTGGTCCGCCCGCGTCGGAAGGAGGAACATCCAAGTGGGAGTACAATCAGGAGATACAGGGTGAATCCAACACCGTGCAAAGTCAGTAGATACCATGGCCAAGGTCCGAGATGATCGAAGAGGCTGGCAGTTTCCGGCGGCCGCGAAAGAAAGCCGAAATTCGTGCCGAGCGATGCATTGACCAGCAGGGCGCATACCATGTAGGCCACCGATCCCAGATACGCTTCGAACGGGCTTTTCCACAGCGGGCGCTTCGGCCGCCACCCCTCGACGGCGGGCATGAACAGCGCCGCCGCGACAATCGCGAAGTGTTGGAAGAAGAACGCATGAAACGGCCATGCGGGAAAGTCGGTGGACAAGGCCGGAGTGATCAAGGCCTGCAAGGCCGCGGCAAGCCCCCAGAAATAGGTGAGCGTTTGCAGCAACGGCCGGCGGGTGAGGAGCGCGAACCCGGCAGTGATCGCAGAGACGTCGCAGAGATGCATCGGCACGACGTTCTCAATGCCGATTGGCCCGCCGTGCCGCGACCACGCGATCTGGTTGAACGCATACGATGAGAGGTTGGCAAAGGCGAGCAGTGCCGCGGCAAGGTTGCGCCCGCGCATGCCCGAGCGACCGATCAGGATCAACATCGCCGATGCCACGGAACCGACGGCGAGAGCGATGAGGTGGCCGGATCCGAAGATGACGAAGGGCGGATTCATCAGTGGGCGGGCGCAGACATTCTCGCCGGGATCATGGCAGCGGGCGGATCTCGGCGGTGGAGGGATCGCGTGAGAAGACTTGCGCCGCAATCTCGCGCAAGTCGCGATCGCTGACGCGATTGATCTCCGAGCGCCATTCGGCCGGTGACGGAATGCGGCCGAAGTCGAGCAAGCCATCGGCAGCCCATGCCGCATGGGCGGAGGTCGTCTCGAAGGCAAGTTTCGCGTGTGTGATGGCAAGCCGCTTCGCGCGGTCGAGTTCACCGGGACGCGGACCGTGATTCGCCAGATCGCGGATCTCCCGGCGGATCAAGTCGATCGCCTCGTCGCGGTTTTCCGGGTCGAGGCCAGCATGGATTTCCAGCGCGCCGGTTTCCTCGAGCAGGCTGACGTCGCTGGAAATCTGGTAGCACAGTCCGCGTTCCTCGCGCAGTGACAGAAAGAGACGCGAGCTGGCGGAATCGCCGAGAATGAGGCTGAGCAACCGCAGCGTGTGGCGCGAGGCGGACATGCGGCCGCAGGTGTGCCAACCGAGCGCAAGCTGAAGCTGACCGGTGTCGCGCGATTCGACCAGCGAAGCGGGCGCGGCGCAGGCGGCATCGAACGGCATCGCACGCGGTGCCACATGCCAGGATTCCGGGAGCAGTCCGCGGATGCGACCCAGCACATCGTCGATGTCAAACGGACCGGCCACCGAGATCACGACGTCCTCGCGCAGGTGATGACGGTCGCGCGAGGACATGAGCGCGGCGCGATCGATCGCCGCGATCGACGCGTTTGTTCCCGAGATCGGCCGGCCCAGCGGATGCGCGCCCCACAAGGCGGTGCAGAGCATGTCGCCGATGCAATCGGACGGCGTGTCATGGATCATCGCGATTTCCTCGCCGATCACCTCGCGTTCGAGCACGATTTCCTGCTCGGGAAACGCGGCGTGCCAGACCATGTCGCAAAGCACGTCGGCCAGCACGTCGAACGATCCGGCCTCGCCCCTGCCCTCGTACACCGTCTGGTCCTCGGACGTGTACGCGTTCACCTGGCACCCGCTGTTTTCGATCTCGATGCTCAGTTCCCTGGCGGTTCGCCGCGCGGTGCCCTTGAACACCATGTGTTCGACAAAATGCGCGAGTCCGGCCGGTGCGTCCGCATCGTCGCGCCCGCCGGCGGGCACGTGCACCGACATCGCCACACATTCGGCACCGGCGATGTTGGCCGCCGCCACGCGTGGTCCGCCGGGAATGCGCCGCCAGTCGTAAATCGCCGCACTCATGAACGGATCTTGAGCACGCCCGCGGCCAGCGCAAGATCCGCGGGCGTGGTGATCTTGAAGTTCGGTTCGCGCGATTCGACAAATCTCACCGTGGCACCGGATTGCCAGACGGCGGAAACCTCGTCGGTGACGCAGCCGCCTTGATCCATCACCCGCTGGTACGCGTCGCGCAGCAGATCAAGCGAAACCACCTGCGGCGTCTCCATGCACCAAAGGTCGGCACGATCGACCGGCCCGATGCAATCGCCGCGTTCATCGGCGCGCTGCAGCGTGTCGGCCACGCGATGCGCCAGTGCGGCCGCGCCGCACTCCGCCGCCATCGCGACACAGCGGTCGATTTCGCCGGGAGAGATCAGCGGCCTCGCTCCATCATGCACCGCCACGCGCACAACGTCGGATTCGAGGCAGGCGAGACCGTTCATCACCGAATCCTGGCGCCGCTCACCACCATCGGCGCGCACGAGCGGTTTGTCCGTCGCGATGCCGTCAAGCAAGCCCCATCGATCCCGCGGGCAGACCACGACGACGCGGTCGATGGATGCCGCTTCGAGGAACGCGCGCACCGTCCGCACCAACACCGGCATGCCATCGAGCACAGCCGACAGCTTGTCGAAGCCCATGCGGAGTGATGAACCGGCGGCGACGATCACGGCGGCGCATCGGGGGCTGACCTCGGAGTTGCTCATGATGGTGTGCCGGGAGGAAATCCGCCAACGCGGCAGGCGGAAGATTGGATGAACCGGCGGCGCGGTCCGTCCAATCGGTTTCGCATGTTCATCAGCCGCGCGATCCGCCCGGCCCAAGCAGCGAGCCAAGGTCCGCCGCCCCGGCGCGGTCGGCCATCAGGATGGCCTGTTTTTGCAGGGAAAAAATGTGGGAGAGCCCTTTGCGCGACAGTTCGAGCATCGCCGTCATCTCTTCGCCGGAGAACACCGACTCCTCGCCGCTGCCCTGGACTTCCACAAAGTCGAGCGATTCGGTCATCACCACATTGAAATCGACCGACGCTTCCTTGTCCTCCTCGTAGTTGAGGTCGAGCACCGGCATTGACTGACAGACGCCGGCGGAGACCGCGGCGACCAGCATGCGGATGGGAAAATCGCGCAGCTTGCCGGCAAGCATCATCCGGTTGAACGCGATGGCCATCGCCACGCATCCACCGGTCACCGACGCGGTGCGCGTGCCGCCATCGGCCTGCAACACATCACAGTCGATCCACACCGTGCGCTGACCGAGCTTCTTCAGGTCGACCACCGCGCGCAACGAACGTCCGATGAGGCGTTGGATTTCAGACGATCTGCCGTCGAGTTTGCCGCGCGCGATGTCGCGGGGTTTTCGATCGAGCGTCGAGTACGGCAGCATCGAATACTCCGCGGTGAGCCAGCCGCCCTCGACCTTCTGCGCGCGCATCCATCGCGGGACGTCGTCCTCGACGGTGGCCGAGCAGATCACGCGCGTGTTGCCGAAGGCGACCAGCACCGATCCCGTGGCGTGCGGCGCGACGTTGGGCGTGAAGGAAACCGGGCGAAGTTGGTCGGGCGATCTGCCGTCGGGGCGCGTCATGCGGTGAGTCAACCCGGACTCACGCGGCGCCGCAAGCACGGAGCCGGATTATGGCGCAACCGGGTCACCCGACCCGGCAAGGGCATCGGGCGCGGCCTGCGGCAGCCTGCGGATCATCACCTTGTCGATCCGCTGCCGGTCCATGTCGACCACTTCGAACTCGAAGCCACCTTCGGTGAACGTCTCACCCTCGACGGGAAGGCGGTCGAGCCGATGGACGATGTATCCCGCGAGTGTTTGGAACGGCTCGCGCTCTTTTTCGATGATTTCCTCGAGTTCCGGCAGATGGCCGATGACTTCATCGATTTCCATCAGCCCATCGGCGATCCAGGCCGTGTCGCCCGACGGGCGGAACTTCGAGGCATCGTGCCCGCCCGCCCGCGGACGGAGTTCGCCGACGATTTCCTCGACCAGATCCTCGAGCGTGATCAGGCCTCGCGTGGTGCCGAACTCGTCGACGACCAGCGCGGCACCCAATGGCGAGGCGCGTAGCGTTTGCATCAGACTGAGCGCGGGCTGGTTCTCCGCGACGAAAACGGGCGGGCTCATCAGCCGTGCGAGCGCAAAGCCGCGTCGGCCTGCCGCGCAGGCGAAGAGGTCGTGCAGGGAAATCATGCCGCGGATCTCGTCGCGCGATCCTTCGTGAACGGGAAACACCGTCTGGCGGCTTGCGGCGACGCGCGACCACACTTGATCGACCGTTTCATTGACTTCGAGAAAGAGCACCTTGGGTTTCGGCCGCATGATTTCCTCGGCCAGCACGTCGCGCAGATCGAAGACCCCCTCCACCATCTCGGATTCATCGCGGTCCATCATGCCGGTGATCATGCCCTCGCGCACCAGCACCTGCACTTCCTCGCGGGTCGGCGCGTTCGGCCCGGCGGCCGCGCCGCCGATGAGGCGCACCAGCACTTTCGTGCTCGCCTCGAGCAGACCGACCACCGGCCCGGCCAATCGGGCGGCAAGCGCCATCGGACGCGACATCGCCGCGGCGATTCGTTCGGCATGACGCAGCGCGATCCCCTTGGGAACCAACTCACCGATCACCAGCGAAAGATAAGTGATGAGCGTGACGACCAAGATCAGCGAAATCTGCGTGGCATGTTCAGCGAGCCATGGGATGCGGGCGATGAACGGCGAGAGCTTGCCGGACAGAGCCACGCCGCCGTAAGCGCCCGACAGCACGCCGACGAGGGTGATCCCCACCTGCACCGTGCTGAGGAACCGCTCGGGGTTTTCCAAAAGCCTGAGGGCCATCGCGGCTCCGGCCGACCCTTCGTCGGCCAGTTGCTTAAGCCGGGCCTTGCGCGCGGAGACCAGCGCGATTTCCGTCATGGCGAAGACGCCGTTCGCGGCAAGCAGCAGGAGGATGACGGCGGACTCGAACATGGCGATGGATCAGGCCCTGCGGATCGCGGCGACCGCGGCCGCCATGTCGGGTGCGCGGAAGGTCGACGATCCCGCGACCATCACGTTCGCACCCGCAGCCGCACAGCGCTTCGCCGTCGCGGCATCGATGCCGCCGTCCACCTCGATGTGAAAGCCGAGACCGCGCGCGGCACGCGCCTCCGCCGCAGCGGTGATTTTGGGCAGCACGTCTTCGATGAATGCCTGACCGCCGAAGCCCGGCACCACCGTCATGCACAGGAGCAGGTCGATGTGGTCGAGGTGGGGCAACGCGGCGTCGAGTGGTGTCGCGGGATTGAGTGCGAGCCCGGCCTGGATTCCCGCGGCGCGGATCCGCTCCAGCGTTTCCGCCACGTCGTGATCGGCCTCGGCATGAACGGTGACGAGATCCGCCCCGGCATCGATGAAGCGCTCGAGATAATGGTCCGGCCGCGAGATCATCAGATGCACGTCGAGAAAGGCATCGGTCACGCCGTTGACCGCCGCGACCACCGCGGGACCGAACGAAATGTTGTCGACGAAGTGACCATCCATCACGTCGAGGTGGATCCAATCGGCACCGGCCGAAACGGCGCGGCGGACCTCCTCGCCGAAACGGGAGAAATCCGCCGCTAGGAGTGATGGCGCGACGATCCGCTGGTAATCCCCCCTGATTTCCTGCACGGCGCGATAAGAAACACGCACATTCGCGCAATGCACGGAAAATCTCGTCATTCGCGTGGATCCGCCGGTTTTGCATGGATCCGCGACGCCGAGCCGCTAACATCCACACATGGAGGATGAGTGTGACGAAATCGATCTGCACAGCGACGGCCACTACATGCTCCAGGCACTGCGCGAGGCGCGCAAGGCGGCCGATGCGGGCGAGGTGCCGGTGGGTGCGGTGGTCGTCTGCGGCGGACGAATCGTCGCGCGCGCCTGGAACCAGGTCGAGACACTCAAGGATGCGACCGCCCACGCCGAAATGCTGGCACTCACCGCGGCGCAGCAAGCGGTGGGCGACTGGCGGCTCGACGGTTGCACCCTGTACGTGACGAAGGAACCGTGCCCGATGTGCGCGGGGGCGATCGTTCATTGCCGGCCGGACCGCGTCGTCTTCGGCTGTGCGGACCCCAAAGGCGGCGCGGCCGGGGGATGGATCAACCTGCTCGAGGCGAATCCCCCGCTCAACCACCGCTGCGACGTCACGCCGGGCGTGATGGCGGGCGAGTGCCTTGATCTGCTACAGTCGTTTTTCCGCGATGCCCGTGAACGGAAAAAATCCGGCGGGACCCAGACGCGCCCCGGACCCGAACCCGTCTGATCCCGGCCAGCCAGCGCGTGCTTGCGCGCGGCGGACGAACCGCGCTTCACTTACCCCGATGCCAGCCAAACCATCCAGCGACACCGGGGCCGCACGCCTCATCGTGGTGGCGGGCACGGACGAGGGCATGGTGCGTGAACGCGCGCTCGGATTTCACCGCGAACTCACCGGCGGCAACGACGACGGATTCACCCATGAGACAATCGACGGCGTATCGGACAATTCCGATTCGGCCCACCAGATCTGTGCATCGGTCGTGCAGGCGCTGCAGACGCTGCCGATGTTCGGCGGCGACAAGGTGGTGTGGCTGCGCAACGCGAACTTCCTTGCCGACACGATCACCGGACGCGCACAGCGCACCGAAGAGGGCGTCGCGCGGCTCCAGCAGGTCCTGGAATCGGGTTTGCCAGACGGCGTGAGATTCCTGTTGAGCGCGTCGGCGGTCGACAAGCGGCGGTCGTTCTGGAAATGGCTGGAAAAACACGCGCAGGTCGTCCTTTGCGATCGCATCGACACCAGCCGCGACGGATGGCAGGATCAGATCGCTGCCATCGTCATTCGACGTGCGAACGAACTTGGTCTCGAGTTCGATTCCGACGCGCTCGCGCTGTTCGTGATGCTTGCCGGCGAGCAATCCCAACAGATCGCGAACGAGCTGGAAAAACTCGACTTGTTCCTCGGACCCGACCGGCGTCGCGTGACCGAGGACGATGTCCACGCGCTGGTCCCGCTGAGCCGGGCGGCCCTCGTGTTTGAAATCGGCAAGGCCATCCAGCAGGGCAACGCGTCACGTGCGATCCAACTGATCGACCAGCAACTCGACGCCGGGGAATCCGCGGTGGGCATCATGCGCGCCTCGATCATCGGCGTGGTGCGCAACCTCTACCTGGCCAAGCTGCTTGCCACGACGTTCAAACCGCCGACCGGCAGCTATCAGTCGTTCGCCGGAGCGCTCAACCGCCTGCCCGAACAGGACCGTGCGTGGCTGCCGCAGAAAAAAGACGGCAGCGGCGTCAACGTGTACCCGATTTTCCTCTGCCTCGAGCAGGCGCTCCACTTCGATCTGGACGCGCTCCGCCAGGTCCTCGAGTCGACGCTCAAGGCCGACGAGACGCTGGTGACCACCGGGCTCGAACCGCGCGTCGTGCTCCACCGCCTGATCGTCGAGATCGCCTCCGCACGCCGCAAGCCCGCGAAAACAGGTTCCGCGAAATGAACCACCCTCCGCGCGGCACCGGTTCGCCGCGCTCAACCCATCGCATGCTCGAGTAACAGGCTCTGCACCGCACAGTAAAATTGCGAACGCAGGAACGGCGCACGCCGCGAGGGCGGTAGATCCTCCACATCCACGTCCTCGGAGGAGCCGAAGCGGTGAATCTCCTCGAGCGCGAGCCGGGCCTGGTTGAGCGCACCGTACCAATGCGGCGCATCGGCGCGCCGGATCCACAGGAAACCCGCGCGACCGGCCGCATCGAGCCGCGCGGATTTCAGCGCACGGCCGACGCGCGCCAGACCGGCTTCGAACGACCGCTCCAGTTCGGGCACGACGAATTCCAGCCAATCGTCCGCGACTTCGGGTCCGCCGACCGATGCGCCCAGCCGTTCGGCCAGCGTCCGGTCGCACGACACCGCGTCGTCGATGACGCCTCCGAGCAGCCGCCAGTCGGATTCGTCCTCGAACTCGATGCGGAGCCCGCCATCCAGCGTGGGCATGATCTTCACCGGCTTTTCTCCAGCGTGGTTTTCAACTGATGCGCCTGCAACTGGTGCGCGTGGAATTCCGCCCGCTCGCGCTGACCGCTCCAAACCACCGACCTGCCCGCCTGGTGCACTTCCATCATCAGCGCCATCGCTTGATGCTCGGGATAGCCGAGCACCTTCATGAAGACGAAGGTGACGTAGCCCATCAAATTCACCGGATCGTCATGCACGACGACATTCCACGGCAGATCGAGCGCGGTGGCGTCGCGGGTGATGGTGATGGTTTCGGTGGCGGCCATGGCGTGGAGTTGCGGTTCACAAGGCCGCGGCTTCGGGCGCGTCGATCCATTTGCCGTGTTCACGGATCAGATCAATCAGGCGTCCGACGGCCTCGTGCTCGGGGATGTTGAACTTCACGGCGGTCTTGCCGACATAGAGGTTGATCTTGCCCGGCGCGCCGCCGACGTAGCCGAAGTCGGCGTCGGCCATTTCGCCCGGACCATTGACGATGCAGCCCATCACTGCGATGCGGACACCCTTGAGATGACCGGTGGCCTCGCGGATGCGCCGGGTGGTCGTCTGCAGGTTGAACAAGGTGCGGCCGCAGCTCGGGCAGGCGACGTAGTCGGTTTTGAAAATGCGCGCGCCCGCGGCCTGCAGGATGTTGTAGGCGAGCCGCAGCGACTGACCCGGCGCGGCCTCGCCGCGCACCAGCACGGCATCGCCGATGCCATCGCAGAGCAGCGAGCCGAGATTCCGCGCGGCCGCCAGCAAGTGGTGCTGGAAGTCCCGCTCTTCCCGTGACGGATCGAGTGTGTCCTTCAGCAAGATCGGGTGGCGCGCCTCGACCTTCGCAGCGAGCATGCGGAACGCCGGAATCACATCCATGCCGATGTCGTCGGTCACGGTCACCAGACAGGTCTCGCCGCGCGCATTGAGTGCGGCGACCGCCGCCTCATCCCGCGGATCGATCCCGACCACGCCGGATTTTTCAAGGATGACCTCCGGCTGGTAATCCCCCATCGAAGCGATCTTGTGCGCGAGTGCGTTCCAGCGGTCCTGTGTGGTGAAGACCCGCGCTGTGTTCTCCGCACCCAGCCGGTGGCCCATGATCTCGAGCGGTGAGCTGCGACGCCTTTCGTAGGAAAACGGATCGAACGAAGGCGTGAACGAGGCCACCGCAGCAGCGACGTCGCCGCGCGATCCGCCGCCATCACCAGCATCGGCGCGGCAGATGTCCACCAGTGCCCGCGCAACCGGAATCTCGTGGATCGAATCCTCGGTGAGCGAGACGCGGATCGTGTCGCCGATGCCGTCGGCGAGCAGCGAGCCGATGCCGATCGCGCTCTTGATGCGGCCGTCCTCACCGTCACCCGCCTCGGTGACGCCCAAGTGGATCGGGTAGTTCCAGTCCGGACCTTCTTGGTCGAGCCGCGCCACCAGCAGCCGGTATGCCTGGATCATCACCTTCGGATTGCTCGACTTCATCGAGAAGACGAACTGGTGATAATCGTGCTCACGGGCGATCCGCGCGAATTCCAGCGCGCTCTCGACCATGCCGAGCGGCGTGTCGCCGTACCGGTTCATGATCCGGTCGGAAAGCGACCCGTGGTTGGTGCCGATGCGCATTGCCCGGCCGAGTTCCCTGCAGCGCACGACGAGCGGCGCAAACGTCTCGCGGATGCGATCCAGTTCCTCCGCATACTGCGCGTCGCTGTACTCGCGGATCTCGAACTTCTTCTTGTCGGCGTAGTTCCCGGGGTTGACGCGCACCTTCTCCACCCACTTGACCGCTTCCATCGCGGCGTCCGGTTTGAAGTGGATGTCGGCCACCAGCGGCACCAGGCAACCAGCCGACCGCACGCCGCTGATGATGTGCTCGAGATTCGCGGCAACGGATTTCGTCTGCGCGGTGACGCGCACGATCTCGCATCCGGCGTCGGCGAGCGCGAGCACCTCCGCCACGCAGGCCGCGGTGTCGCGGGTGTCCGAGGTGATCATCGACTGGACGCGCACGGGATGGTCCCCGCCGATCCCGACGCCGCCGACGAGTACCTCACGGGTCCGCCGCCGCGCCGCCGGACGAACGGAGCCGGTGAACCATCCTGCCAAGTGGTGCATGCGGGACGTATAGACGGAAACCCGCGGTCCGGCAACCCGCGGTCTCGGCTCCGGGCCCGTTGACACTCCCCCGCCCGATGTCCATCCTCCGTCGCATGGAATCCCCCGTGGCACCGTCCTCACGCGCCCCTCGGTTTCCTGTGTTCGCAATCGCCTGCTGGGCGTTGGCAATCGTCACGCTGACCCAGCTGCTGATCGCGGCCGCCGCGCTGGCGACCCGCTTCGAGCAGGCCCGCGAAAGCCGCGTGGTGATCAAGGAGGTGGTGAAGCCGATGGTGCTGCGGGTGCCGGTTCCATCGGCCGATCCAGCGGACGCGGTGGTGTCGCGCCCGGTGGAACGCGAGTCCCGGGTGCCCACAGCGTCCGTCGCTCCCGCAGCCCCCGCACCCGCCCCTGCGGCCAGTGCGCCGACCGTGCCACAGATCGCCGACGCTAGGGGCGAGCGGCTACTGCGCGAGGCCCGCGCCGCGCGTGTCGCCGGCGACATGGGGCTTGCCGTGATGAAGCTTGAGGAAGCGATGTCGGCCAACGACGACGAACCCAATCTGCTCTACGAGATGGGTGTGGTCCACGAGCAGATGGGCATCTTCGACAAAGCCGGCGACTACTACCAACGGGTGTGGGACATGGGCCTGCAGCGCGCGGGCCAGCTTTACCACCTCGCCGCCGCGAAATTGCGCGACGGATTCGAACAACCGGGCGACTTGCTCGGCAAGCTTTCGCTCGGCAGGGTGCGCATTTTCAAACAAGACAAGCATGCCACCGGTCAACGCGTGATCCTCACCATCCCGGTCCAAAAATCGCCGATCGAAGAAATCGACCTCGACCAGCTCACCCTCTCCGTCCGGTTTTTCAACCGCAGGGAGTCGGGCGAAGTGGTCGAACTCGAAAACAAGTCGTGGGTCGCGCAACAGTGGGTGTCCGAACCCTTCGACTGGGCCGGTGGCGAGGAATCCCTGCGCATGATCTACACGATTCCAAACGCGGCGAACGATGCCGACGACTTCGGAGCCACAGGTTTGTCCTATCACGGACAAGTGGTGTCGCTTCTGTACAAGGGTGAGGTGCTCGATGTTCAGGCGTGGCCGCGCGACCTCGCGGCGCGCACCGCAGGCGGCCTCGCATCGGGCGAGCAACCCCCCGAGTTCCTCGACATGCTGCCGGCGGATTTCGATCCGGATCTGCCCTTGTTGCCGCCGCTGACCGAATGAGCCTGCCGCCGCCATGAACCCCGAAACCGGACGCTGCATCGGCGAAGATTACCGACTCCTCGAGTTGATCGATGAAACGCCGCTGATGCGGCGCTGGCGGGCGGAACAACTGTCGGTGGGAAGAACCGTGGGCATCGAGGAACTCCGGCCAGACCGGTTGGAATCTAGAGCGTCCTTCCTCAACGACATCAGGGCCAAGGGGGCGGTCGACCACCCGTGGATCGGCTCGGTTTACGAAGCGGTGGATCGTGACGACCTCTGCTTCCATGCCTACGAACTCTTGCCGGGCACGACCCTCGCGCACACCGCGACGGAAGGAACGACACTCGCTCCCGCGCAACTTGCGTCCTTGGTCCGCCGCATCGCCGAAACCCAACTTCATTTGGAATCCAGCGGCCGCGCCACCTCGCCCATCGGTCTGGAGCACATCCACATCGATGGCCATGCCGGAGTGAGGATCGCCAATCTCGCGGTGGCCGGCGCCCGGCCCGACGACCACTCGCTGCGCGATGTCCTGCGACTCGGCGAGTCACTGCCGCCGCTGCTTCGCTGTGCGCAGCCGGGCACCACGCGCATGCTCTCGCTTTTCGCCTGGATGCGCGGCGAAGGCATCGACACCCCCCTCGATTGGAGCCGCGTGCGCGAGATCGCCGCGGAAATCGAAACCCAGCTCGGCGAGCGATCGCCGACGGACAAACCATCCGCACCACGGATCCCGCCATGGCTCGCATCCCGCAAGACACTCGTCCTCGCGGCATGCGCAGCACTCGCCATCCTGACAAATGTGATCCTTGTCAGCCGGCGCGGCAAAACAAACGAATCCCCGACATCCGCACGCCTAGCGGAAAGCGGCATCGTCGCACTTCCAGCAGGCGCATATCCCACCCCGGACGGGCTCGACCAAACACTGCCGGCATTCACCATTTCCAAAAACGAAATCAGCATCCGCGAGTATGCCGGGTTTCTCAAGATGCTCGATCTTCTCGCGCAGCACGACAACGCCGGGGCGTATGATCATCCGCAGCAACCTGGCGAAAAAACTTCTCACCAACCCGACGACTGGGACGCGATGAAGCGTGCGGCGGAAACAAAAACCGCCTGGATGGGCAAGGCCCTGACCGTCGATTCGCCGGTCGTCGGCATCGATTGGTGGGATGCCGTCGCCTATGCGAACTGGAAGAACGCCAGCCTGCCAACCCAGGAACAATGGCACGCCGCCATCCGTCATGGGCTCATCCACTGCACGGTCGAGGAGTGGACCGCCAGCCAGGCGAGCCCGCCCGACAATCCACACGGCAGCCGGCGCTGGATCGTCATCGGTCCCGCACCCGCCGGATCCGCGGCACCGCGCCAATGGACCGACGACCGCGGCGAGCGCCGGCCCGCGCGCGGCTTCCGCATCGTGATCACGGGCAATTGAGATTTCCAGGGCGCGCCGGCCTTTACATCCGCCGCGATCCCTGCCAAATCGCTGCGGATTTCGCCCGGACGCAGCCAGCGACCCGCAGCCACCATGCCCAAAGACACCTCGATCCAGAAAATCCTCGTCATCGGCTCCGGCCCCATCGTGATCGGCCAGGGTTGTGAATTTGACTACTCCGGCGTGCAGGCCTGCAAGGCGCTCAAGGAGGAAGGATACGAGGTCGTGCTGGTGAATTCGAATCCGGCGACGATCATGACCGATCCGGAATTCGCGCACCGCACCTACATCGAGCCGATCACGCCCGAGGTGGTCGAGGCGATCATCGCGCGAGAAAAACCCGACGCGCTGTTGCCCACCTTGGGCGGCCAGACCGCTCTCAACACGTCGATGGCGCTGCACAAGTCGGGTGCGCTCGATCGTCACGGCGTGCGCATGATCGGCGCGAAACCCGATGCGATCGAAAAAGGCGAGGACCGTCAGTTGTTCAAGGAGGCGATGCAACGCATCGGGCTCGATCTGCCGCTCTCCGGCACCGCCCACACGATCGAGGAAGCCCGCCATGTCGCCAACTCGATCGGCCGCTTCCCACTCATCATCCGTCCGGCCTTCACCCTTGGCGGACAGGGCGGCGGCATCGCCTACAACCGCGAGGAGTTCGAGGAGATCGTCGCCCGCGGCCTCGACCTCTCGCCGGTTTCCGAGGTGCTCATCGAGGAATCGCTGCTCGGATGGAAGGAATTCGAAATGGAGGTGATGCGCGACCGCGCCGACAACTGTGTGGTCATCTGCTCGATCGAGAACCTCGACCCGATGGGCGTGCACACCGGCGACTCGATCACCGTCGCCCCGATCCAAACACTCACCGACCGTGAATACCAGATCATGCGCGACGCCTCGTTCGCCGTGATCCGCGAGATCGGCGTGGAAACCGGAGGATCCAACATCCAGTTCGCCACCTGCCCGGACACCGGACGGATGATCGTCATCGAGATGAACCCGCGCGTCTCGCGCTCGTCGGCGCTCGCTTCCAAAGCCACCGGATTTCCGATCGCCAAGATCGCCGCGAAACTTGCGGTCGGCTACACGCTCGACGAGCTGCCCAACGACATCACCCGCGGCACCCCCGCTTCGTTCGAGCCGACGATCGACTATGTGGTCACCAAGATCCCGCGGTTCACGTTCGAGAAGTTTCCCGCGGCCGATCCCGTGCTCACCACCTCGATGAAGTCGGTGGGCGAGGCGATGGCGATCGGGCGCACGTTCAAGGAGAGCATGCAGAAATGCCTGCGCTCGCTCGAGACCGGGCGCTGGGGATTCGGCTTCGACGCCAAGGCGCCGCAACAAGCGGATCGCGAAACGATCGTCCGCAAACTGCAGATCCCCAACGCCGAGCGCATCTTCTGGCTGCAGACGGCTTTCCTCAACGGCTTCACGGTCGATGAAGTCCACACGCTCACCCGCATCGACCGCTGGTTCCTCCGCCACCTCGCACAAATCGTCGAGGAAGGAAGCAAGACAGGCTTCCAGCCTGTCCCGGAGGGCGGGCTTCCGGCCTGCCCCTCTTCCTCTTCCGCAGCACAGGCTGGAAGCCCGTGCTCCATGACAGGCAAGGATGCCTGTCCTCCGGAGGCTTTCGTTCCGTTCGAGCCAGACTCTCCGGATACCGTCAAATCCCACCGCCATCTCCCCCACTGGCAACAGGATGGATGTTCGTATTTCATCACCTTTCGACTCGCCGATTCCATCCCCGCGGCCGAACTTCGCAAGCTCAAGGATGAGCTTGCTGCTTGGAAGAATCACCATCCCGAACCGTGGGATTACAAGACTTGGCAGGACTACCAGCAACGCTTTCACAACGGCCCGCAAGATTGGCTCGATCAAGGACATGGTGCTTGTCTGTTCTCCCGGGCCGAGCTTCGCCAAATCGTGGCCTCCACCCTCGGATACTTCGATGATGATCACTACATCCTCGATTGTTTTGTGGTGATGCCCAACCACGTTCACGCCATCATCAAGCCGCTGCAAGGTCGTTCCATTGCATCCATTCTTCACTCTTGGAAATCATTCTCCGCCAACCAAATCAACAAGACCGCCAACCTGAGCGGCACGCTGTGGCAGGAGGAATCATTCGACCGGATCATCCGCGATTGGGATCAACTAGTGGATGTGCGCGATTACATTGAACGCAATCCCGCGAAACTGGCATCCGGAACCTTCACCCTTGAAATGTCAAAACGGCTGGTACGGAAGACAGGCTTCCAGCCTGTCCCGGAGGGCGGGCTTCCAGCCTGCCCCTCTTCCTCTTCCGCAGCACAGGCTGGAAGCCCGTGCTCCATGACAGGCAAGGATGCCTGTCCTCCGGAGGAACTCCGCCGCCTGAAGCAGCTCGGGTTTTCCGACCGCCAGCTCGCCAGAGCATGGGGCGTCACCGAGGACGAGCTGCGCGCGCTGCGCAAGCGGCACGGCATCGTGCCGACCTACCGGCTCGTCGACACCTGCGCGGCCGAGTTCGAGGCACGCACGCCGTATTACTACTCGACGTACGGCGACGAGAACGAGGCGCGCCCGGGCGACAAACGCAAGATCGTGATCCTCGGGGGCGGACCCAACCGCATCGGCCAGGGGATCGAGTTCGATTACTGCTGCGTGCATGCGGCATTCGCCGCCAAGGAGCTTGGCTGCGAGGCGATCATGGTGAACTCCAATCCGGAGACCGTCTCCACGGACTACGACACCTCCGACAAACTCTACTTCGAACCGCTGACGCTCGAGGACGTGCTCAACATCTGCGAGCAGGAAAAGCCCGACGGCGTGATCGTCCAGTTCGGCGGCCAGACGCCGCTGAACCTCGCCGCCGATCTCGCGCGCCACGGCGTGCCGGTGATCGGCACCTCGCCGGCCTCGATCGAACTCGCGGAGGACCGCAAACACTTCTCCGCGCTGCTCGACCGCCTCGGGCTGCGCCAAGCCGAGGCGGGCACGGCGATCGACGAGGCAGGCGCCCTCGAAATCGCCAACCGCATCGGCTATCCGGTGCTGGTCCGCCCGTCGTTCGTCCTCGGCGGCCGCGCGATGATGATCGTGCGCAACGATGCCGAACTCACGACGTACATGCGCGAAGCGGTGAACGCGTCGCCGGAGCGGCCGGTACTTGTCGACCGCTTTCTCGACAACGCGACCGAAGTGGACGTCGACTGCATCAGCGACGGCACGACCACCGTGGTCGGCGCAATCATGGAGCACATCGAACAGGCGGGCATCCACTCCGGCGATTCGGCCTGCGTGATCCCGAGCTTCTCGCTCACCCCGGAAATCCGCGACGAGATCGAACGCGCTGCCAAGGAACTCGCCCGCGAACTGGGAGTCGTCGGACTGATGAACATCCAGTTCGCGGTCCAGAACGAGCTGCTCTACGTGATCGAGGTGAACCCGCGTGCCTCGCGCACGGTCCCGTTTGTTTCCAAGGCCACCGGCATCCCCCTTGCCAAGCTCGCCGCCAAGGTGATGCTCGGCCACACGCTGGAGGAACTCGGGTTCACCGAGACGGTGATACCGCCGCATTTCTCGGTGAAGGAGGCGGTCTTCCCATGGAACCGTTTCCCGGGAATCGACACCGTGCTCGGCCCGGAAATGAAATCCACGGGTGAGGTCATGGGCATCGACGCCGACCTCGGCATGGCCTACGCCAAAGCGCAGATGTCGGCATTCAATCCGCTGCCGGCCACCGGCAATGTGTTCATCTCGGTGGCCGACCGCGACAAGGACCGTGTGATGCCCGTCGCGCGCGATTTGGCCGCGCTCGGATTCCGCATCTTCTCGACCGGCGGCACGCATGCGCGGCTGGCCGCCGAAGGCATTCCGAGCGAGCGGTTGTTCAAGCTCGCCGAACAAGCGCGCCCGAACGTGGTCGACATGATGAAGAACCGCGAGATCCACTTCGTGGTCAACACGCCCGGTGATCGCGAGACCCATGCCGACGAGGTGCGCATCCGCTCGACCGCGGTCGCCCAGAAGATTTCTTACGCGACCAACCTTGCCGCCGCCGAGGCGTCGGTGCGCGCGATCCGCTCGCTCAAGGAGCGCGAGTTTCGCGTGAAGTGCCTGCAGGAATACCACGCCTGAGCGGATGCCGCCGTCCGGCCGGTCGCGCTGAACATCGTCGCGACGAATGCGGTTGCCGATGGATGCCGGGCGGACGAGAATGCGCACATGGATGCGACACATCGCCTCCCGCTCGTGTTCAACCCCGCCGCGCGCAGCCGCAGGGGAAACCGGGTGATGCGCTTTCTGATGCGGCATGCCGACCGCTTCGCGGTCTACGCCACGACCAAGCCCGGCGAGGCGCGCGCGCTGGCCGGGCGCTTCGCGGCCGAAGGCGAACCGGTGGTCATCGCAGCCGGCGGCGACGGCACGATCAACGAGGTGGTTTGCGGGCTCGCCGGCACGTCCACCGCACTGGGCGTGCTGCCGGTGGGCACGATGAATGTGTTCGCCCGTGAGATGGGCATTCCCCTTGATCCGCTCGAGCGCTCGCTGGCGGTGATCGAGCGCAGACACATCCGCGAGATCGATTTGTTCGAAGTGAATGGTCATCCGTTCGTGCAGATGGCCGGGGTCGGTTTCGACGCCCGGGTGATCGAGGAAACGAGCTGGGAGTCGAAGATGAAGCTCGGCCCCCTCGCCTACCTGCTGGCGACGGTCAAGGTGATGGGCGAGACTCCGCCGCAAATGATCGTCGAACTCGCCGACGGCCGGCTTGCCGAAGGTGTGGCCGTCCTCGCGGGCAACGGATCACTCTATGGCGGTCAGTTCCGGTTTTTCCGCAATGCGGACAACACCGACTCGATGCTCGACATCCTCGTGTACAAGGAATCCGGGTACCGTGTGATCCTGGATTCGCTGCGTGGACTCGCGCTCGGCGGGATCGACCTGCTTGACTCGGTCGAATGCCACCGGGCGTCGCGCTTCACCGTGCGCTGCGACCGCGAGGTGCCGGTCGAAGTGGACGGCGAATGGCTCGGGCGGTTTCCGCAGGCGGAGTTCCGTCAGCGGCCTGGTCGTCTGCGCGTGTTGGCACCCGAGGAGGCCGCTGCCGGCGGATTCGCCGAGGCGCTGAAGTCGTTGTTTGTCAAACCCACACTGGAGCTGCGGGAGGCGGCGGCTCGATGACCACCGATGCCATCCACCCGCTGCGTCTCTGGCTTTGGCGGGCAATGGTCGCAACTCTCGCGCTGGTCACGCTGGCGGCCGCGTGGGTCGCGCATGCCAATCTCGCACCGTTCTGGCGCTCCGCAGGACGCATCGCGGATTCGATCGATGAAGTGCGGCCGACCCGCATCGGACTCGTTCTCGGCACGACCGACCGCGTCGACGGGCGCGAGAATCCGTACTTCCGCCACCGCATCGACGCGGCTGCCCGCCTGTGGCATGCGGGACGGATCGCCACCCTTTTGGTTTCCGGCGACAACCGGTCGCGCTACTACAACGAGCCGGTGCGGATGCGCGAGGCGCTTGTCGCGAGGGGTGTGCCTGCCGACCGCATCGTCTGCGACTTCGCCGGACTGCGCACCTTTGATTCGGTCGTCCGCGCCAAAGAGGTGTTCGGCATCAGCGAGGTGCTGTTCATCAGCCAGCGGTTCCACGTCGAGCGCGCCATCTACATCGCGAGATCGCACGGCCTCGATGCCCGCGGGTTTGCGGCGGATGATGTCGAACCGCATCTGGCTGTGAAAACAAGGGTCCGCGAGATCGGTGCGCGCATCCGGATGTGGTTGGACGTCCATGTACTCGACACGCGACCGCGCCACCTCGGCGAGCGCATCCATCTGCCGTGACGCGAGCAGGCGCAAGCGTCACGTTTCACCGGGCGGCGGGATGCGCCTGACCAGTTCGCAGTAATCGGCAACCGGCAGCGCCAAGTAGGCTTCGACGGCACCGGTTCGCAACTCGTTCACCGGATGATGAAAGGCTCTCGCGCGGGCGAGCCCCGAGACATAGCCCGCGTAATCCACGGTGCGGAGTTGGCTCACGTAATGACGCACCATCGAAAGCTTGCGATCCAGCACTCCGCTGATATCGACCACCGCGTTCGGCGGCAGCAAGCCCCAGACCTCATACCCGAGCACCATGAAGGACAGACCATCGGCCGCGTCCGCCAGAAGCCGGTTGGTCAGTCGGTGATGCGGATGCTTGTCGAGGAACCACGGCAGCAGGACCACGTCCGGACGCCAGGATAGGAGCAGCTCCCTGAGCTTGCGGACCTCGCCGGCACCCGGCGTGCCGTCGCAATCGGATACCCCGAAGCGCAGCACATCCGACGCCTGCAGATCCGCCGCCGCCGCATCCAGCTCCCGACTCCGCGCCTCGACGAGTCGCGCACGGTAGCCTTCGTCGTTCCGCCAGGGACCTTCGGGCAGTTCGCCACCGCCATCGCCATTGTACACATTGACGATGCGGATCTCCGCCTTTCCGGAATGCAGTGCGAGCAATCCACCGCATCCGATGACTTCGTCATCCGGGTGCGGGGAGATCGCGAGCAAACGGCCTCCCAACGGGCACTCGAGCTTGCGAGGCCACACCGCCCGCATCCGCGCGTCGAGCAACACGCCGAGATCGGCATCACTGCCGCGCATCAACTCCGGCTTGATCGTGCCGAAGAACCGCGGATAGCTCAGCATCGAATCGATCCATGCGCGCGGGTGAATGGGAAAACGAAGTTTCATCGGATTCAATCGATCATGCTGACACGCCACCTTGCCGCTTGCGCCGCCGGATGAACCAGATCCACCCCGCAAGCAATAATCCGGGAAAAGCCGATGCCAGGATTCCCAACCACGGCACCGGAACCGGCATGATGAATTCCTGGTGCATCGGTCGTTCGACGGCATCCGCCAACCGCACATCCCACACCAGCGTGCGTCCGTCGTTTTCCACCCGCGTCGCATTCGATGATTCGACCCGCGCCGGAAGATGCAGCGTGGTGCGGATCCGGTGATCCCCCAGCACCATGCCGGGCAACAATCTCGCGCCAGCCAACGACTCGCCGGGGTCGATCACCCGCGAGAACCGCACGGAAAGCCAATCGGTTTCGAGCTTCGCCGATCCCAGAATGCCGGACACCACCCGTGGCAGCCCGACATCGGCCGGAGCCGACATCGCATCGATGAGTTCATCCGCGGAATCGAAGCGAAAGCGCGCGTCGAGATGAGCCCGGCCATTTTTCACCGACACCTGATAGCCCATCGACTTGATCCCGGGACGCCTCGTCAGGAAATCGTCGAGCAGCTTCTCGACACCTTCCTCGCCACCCTGCAGGCGCAGCACCCCCGCCGGCATCGACACGCGGATCGCCGCTTCACCCGCGCCGGTCGGGGTCAGCCGGAATTCCTCGTCCACATCGACGCAGGCGGTGGCGAGCACGGCAGCGACCGCCGTGAGCGCACGATGAAGGATGCCGGACGCGTTCATGACCGGATCCGCGGCGATGCCGCATCGAACAGGCGCGGGATCTCGGGCATGTCCGCTGCCGTGCGCGCACGCTGCGCGGCGACGATTCGCCCGTTTTGAAAAAGAAAGGCTCCCGGCATCTGGCGGCCGTCGCCCGCGAGATGACCCACGCCACAGCCTTTGAGCAATGCGAGCAATCCGAACCAGACGACACGCGGGCCAAACAGCTCGAGAAACCTGCCGCGTCCCAGACCGAAGGCGCGGTAGAGCGCGCGGTCGGGGTCGGCAATGCGGGCAATCTCGCGATGACCCGACAAATGCCGGTTGCCACTGCTTTCAGCGGAAAGATGGACGATCACGATCCGCGCGCCGCGAGCGACGGCCCCGCGCTCGAGATCCTCGAGGCCGCGCAGGATCTGCCGCGTGAAGGTGCAACCGAAGTGACGCAGAAACACCAACAGCAGCGGTTGCTGGTGCGAGGCTTCCAGCAACGACTCGCCGCTTGAAAGACGATACCGACCGACCAACGCCGCAAGCGCCGCCTCGGCCGCCGGATCGACGCCGGGCGTCTCCACCGGTGCACTCGCCGACAATCGCCGACGGACACGGCAGGCAGGTCCGGCACATCGCTGCATGAGAGGCCGACCCTACGGGGTGTCCCTCGCCACCGCAAGCAGACGGTAGTGACGATTTGGGGTTTTCCATTCCCGCCGCCATGTCATCCTCGCCTCATGCGCTACGCCGAACGTCTCCAGCAGCGGATCGCCCGCACCGGATCCCGACTCTGCGTCGGGCTCGACCCGCGACTCGTCGAAGGCGGGCTCGCCGACGCCTGCGACATGCTGCTGCAGGTGATCGCCGAAACCTCGCCGCACGCCGCGGCATTCAAGCCGAACACCGCCTACTTCGAAGCGATGGGCAGCGAAGGCGTCCGCCTGCTCGAGGACGTGCTCGACGCCGTGCCCGACGACATTCCCGTGATCCTCGATGCCAAACGCAGCGACATCGGCGAAACCCAGAAACAATATGCGCGCGCCTGCTTCGACCAATGGAAGGCGGACGCCGTCACGCTCAATCCCTTCCTCGGTTATGATTCGATCGAACCGTTCCTCGATCACGACGGCAAGGGCGTCTACCTGCTGGCGATCACCTCCAATCCCGGCAGCGCGGATTTCCAACGAAGAAGCCTCGCCGACGGCCGCATGGTGTTCGAACTCGTCACCGCTCTGGGCGAACGCGCCCGGTCGGAACAACGACTCACCGATGTCGGCTATGTGGTCGGCCTCACCCAGGACGACGATGTCTTCGCCCGCATGCCGCCCGCCCCGCTGCTCATCCCGGGACTCGGCGCACAAGGCGGCGACCTTGCCTCACTCGCCTCGCGCCGCGGCCTACCGGATGTGGTCAACGTCTCGCGCGGCATCCTCTACGCCGGCGACAACCGCGGCTTCGGCGAACGGGCCCGCGACTGGGCCGCGCGGATCGCTGAAGCGATGCGATGAAATCTTCGATCACGAACCCGACCGGAACGTCATGTAGCCGCCCCAGATCGCGACGATGAGCAGCACGCCGAACCAGTGCGGCGGCGCGGGCAGCGGGATGTGGAAGCGTCCGCAAACGGCACCGATGCCGAACGCGATGAGCAGGGCGATGAGTTCTTTCATGATCGGGTGAAGCGTGGGTGGAAAACATCAGGCGTGCGACATCACGACTGCATCAGCCGCAGCGCGCCGCGCACCAGGACTTCGACCGCGGCGGTCGGCTCGGACTCGATGACCTTGCGCACGGCCTTGCGCGCATCGACCTGCTTGTAGCCGAGCGCGATCAGCGCGAGTTCCGCGTCCGCGGCGGCAGGGCTCACCGCGCCGGCGGCGGCATCCTGCCAGGTGTCGGCGACGCCCACCTTGTCCTTGAGTTCAAGCACGATGCGCTCGGCGGTTTTTTTGCCGATCCCTTTGATTCTGGCCAATTCGGTGGTGTTGCCCGAGACGACGCATCCCTTGAAGCGCTGCACCGGCATGCCGCTGAGCACCGCCATCGCGATGGCCGGACCAATCCCGGTGACGCGCTCGATGAGCATCACGAACAGATCACGCTCCTCCTCGGTGGCGAATCCGTACAAGGTGTGCGCATGCTCGCGGACCTGCAGGTGGGTGCGCAGGTCCACCTGCATGCCCTCGACGGCCTGCAGGCGGTCGTAGGTCGAGACCGGGATGTGGACTTCGTAGCCCACGCCGCGGGCATCGACCACCAACCGGTCGGGCCAGGCCTCAATGACGGAGCCGCGCAGGCGTGCGATCATCAGCGGGCATGGTGATGGCCGGGTGGCCCACGTCAATACGGATCGACCGATCACGCCATCGCGCCCGGATCCGGCGTGACATCCGGCGCGCGGATGCCAACGTGAGTCTCGTGGCCGCCCCGCTTGCGAAACGACGCATCGCGCTCGTAGCGGCGGGTGCTCTTGGCCTGGCCTGGCTCGCCGTCTGGTACGTGTTGCCTTGGTGCGTTCCGTTGCCGACCGCCTTGATGCAGCCGCCGCAGCCGTCACCGGTGATCACCGACCGGCATGGCGAACCGCTCGCCCGCTTGGTGCTGCCTGGATTCATGCGGTCGGCCCCGATCGCGATCGATGCCATCCCGGCCGATCTCGCGGCCTGCACGATTGCTGCGGAGGACAAGCGGTTCCGGCACCACGGCGGGATCGACCTGCTTGCCACCTGTCGTGCACTGCGCGATGCGATCACCGGCGGCCGCGTGGTCTCGGGTGCCTCGACGATCACGCAGCAGTTGGTGAAAATCTCGTCTCCCCCGGCCGAGCGCACGATTGCACGCAAGGCGTTCGAAGGACTCGCGGCGAGGCGCTTGGAAATGTCGCACACCAAGGACGAAATCCTCTGCGCGTATCTCAACCGGCTCGATTACGGCAACCTGCGGATCGGCGCGGCGGAGGCGGCCGCATTCTATTTTCAAAAGCCACTTGCCGATCTGTCGCTCGCGGAGTCCGCCCTGCTCGCCGGCCTGCCGCAGGCACCGTCGCGGCTCAACCCGCTGCGGCACCCGCAACGCGCGCAGGCCCGCAGGAATGTCGTGCTCTCGCGACTCGCGGCGATGCCGGCGAGCGACCCCGCTCGCCTCCGCATCGCCGCGGCAGAACCAATCGTGCTGCAGCCGCTGCAACCAAAAACCGCCGCGCCGTGGATCGCCGATGGCCTGCCGCGGATCGCGGCGACCCCCACGAACGACCCGCCGGTCGTGCGCACCACCATCGACCGGTCGCTGCAACTCGACATCGAGGCGTTCGTGCGCCAGGAAACCGCCCGGCTGCATCACGCCAACCTGCGGCACGCGGCGGTCGTCGCCATCGACAACGCCACCCGCGAGGTGCTCGCACTGGTTTCCTCGGCCGATTGGCAGGACGCGCGCGGCGGCCAGATCAACGGCGCCTGGATCCCCCGCTCGCCCGGATCCGCACTCAAGCCGTTCACCTACCTGCTGGCGATCGAATCCATGGGACGCACGCCCGCGTCCATCCTCGCAGACATCCCGACGCCCTATCTCACGCCGCAGGGACTCGACCTGCCGCAAAACCACGACCGCCGGTTCCGCGGACCCGTCACGCTGCGCGACGCGCTCGCGTGCTCGCTCAACGTCCCCGCATTGCGCGAACTCGATGCGCTTGGCGGCCCTGCGCCGCTGCACGGATTGCTCGTGCGACTCGGCCTCAACACCCTCGGCGACCGGCCCGGGCATCACGGGCTCGGCCTCACCCTGGGCAACGCACCGGTGCGCCTGCTCGAGCTGACCAATGCCTTCGCCACGATCGCATGCAACGGCCATCACGCGCCGCCGGTCCTCATCGAGGAAACAAGCGCCGCCCGCGCAAAGCCGCCGCTGTGGTCGGCCACCGCCTCGTGGTGGATCGCCGACATCCTGTCCGACCGCTCCGCGCGCGCGCCGACCTTCGCGCCGGGCGGTCCGCTCGACACGCCGTTCCGCTGCGCGGTGAAGACCGGTACCTCCTCCGACTTCCGCGACAACTGGTGCATCGGATTCACCCCGGAATTCACCGTCGGCGTCTGGGCGGGAAATTTCGAACACCAGCCGATGAAGCAAGTCTCCGGTGTCGATGGAGCCGGACCGATCTTCCGCCGCAGCATCGAACGCCTGCACCGCGATCTGCCACCGTCGTGGTTCGCGTGTCCTGTGGAAATGACGCGCGTGCGCATCGATCCGCGCAACGGCAAGCGGCTTGCCGCGGATGCCAAGGTCGCCGTCACGCGCGAGGAATCCATTCCCGTCGCGCGCATGCCGCCGCTCGCCCAACCCGCCGACTACGATGCATCGGGCCGCGCGTGGCTCGACGCCGCCTACACCTCGTGGCACGACGGACCGCACAACGAGCGCCGACACGAAGTCGTGCTCGATCCATCGGCATCGCGGATCGAGCCGCTGCGCGTGATCACCCCGGCCGACGGCACCACCTTCCTGCTCGACCCCGACATGCCATCCGGCTCGGATCGACTGCGCCCGGTCACCAACCTGCCGGGCGTTGCCCACTGGTCATCGCCGACGCTGCGCATCGAACCGTCCGCGCCCGAGCCCGTCGTCCACCTCGCACCGGGCACCCACACCCTCACCGCCACCGATCCGCGCGACGGCAGTGTGCGCACCATCACCGTGCATGTGCGCCGG